>Ga0210044_10003629_pt1 | contig 21925 bp, 15 predicted proteins | sample CryGey13umfilter_2_FD_183959 | JGI IMG/M metagenome (GOLD analysis project Ga0210044, IMG submission 183959) | Groundwater microbial communities from aquifer in Utah, USA - Crystal Geyser 4/9/14 3 um filter (SPAdes) (version 2) | ecosystem: Environmental > Aquatic > Deep subsurface >... | reverse complement strand
TCTCGAGCATGGTTCTGAGCTTGAGATTGTGCGGTCTCCGCGAGTGCGAGCTCTGCTCTCGACTCGGAGAGTTGAAAGCGGGCCTTTCGAGCCGCTCGCTCACGCTCGGCTCGGTTCTCTGTGGTCGCGTGGGAGAGGCGAGCCTTCGCTCTGCGGTAGGTCTCTTCGGCCTTCGTCTGAGAGAGAGTCGCATCCTCCAATTGGTTGTTGGTGGCCGCAAGCCTTTGTTTCGCATCATCGTGTTCGAGCTGGGCTCGAGGCAACTTGCCCTTCACCGCCGCGTTTGCGGTGCGTGAGGCTGCGAGGTCTTGGCCAGCGTTGTCGCGGAGGTCGGTCAGGAGTTGCTCGTCTCGACGCTGCCCCACATAACGGTTGCGAAGCTCCTGGTTCCGACGGGCGATTTCAGCTTGTTTGCTCTCTACGCTTACCTGATCGCCTACGACCACGGAGAGGACGGCCCCGTCAAGGCTCATGGAGGTCAAGTAGGCGAAAAACGCGATCAACGACATTCTCAACATCATGATGAACGCGAACCAAGGACGTGAGCCGTCTGAATCGAACGTGACTATCTCCCGCTCAACAAGGAGAACGGCCGACGCGAGTACCATCCCAGCGAGGAGCGCAACGCCACTGACGGGCCGAACCTCGAATCCCTTCGTGAGCACGAGATTGAAGAGAACACCCCAGCTTGCGAGGTCGAAGACGAAGGCGAGCGTCAGTAAGCTGGCGTTCGTGTTCATCTGGTGCGCTGCGCCGAGCGTGAGGTTTTGTCCCTCATATCTGGCGAGGGACATCCTGCGGGCGAGGCAACCCACGGCCGAATACGCTCCCGTCGTCTCCTGTCGAGTGTCGGTCTCCTGTCGAGTGTCGGGCTGCGGTTCTTGCAATGGTGGCTTCATCGATTCCCCCGTGACGAAATGAGGATTGGCGAGAAGATGGTGGCTGCGAGCGCGAGTCCGCAGAGGTACTGCCCGGCAAGGTGCGAATGATAGAGGTCAAAGACGTCCGCGAGCGACCTGAAGACCCATAGAGACAAGGTGATGTGGACAAAAAATGCACAGGAGATTGCGAACGTGCTAGCCGAATTGCTTACGCCGGTGGGCATTGGTTCGCGAGAGTGGGATCGAGTGCTCATACTTCCTCCTGCGGGTGGACCCGTCAGAGGGAGAACGACTCGACCTCCTTACCGTCCGATATTTTTGTCGACACTTGTGCAGTCGGCCAATCTGGGTTGGCGGCAGGGGTCGGCGGTTAGAGCGCGCCTCGCGGTCGCCGACGAGTTGGGCCTAGACGCCGTGTTTGCGGAGCTGAATGGAGCGTTCTTCATCGCCTCCATTCGCAGGCTCCACAAGTTGTACGGCGACGCGTTGGGAGCAGTCTTCGTAGCCCCTGACGGCCCGAAGACCCGCGCGCAGCGCAGGCTATCCCATCTCAGTGAGGCCCATTAGCGCTCCAACACCGGTAGACTCGCCTTCATCATTCTCTACATGTGGTCTTCATGTGGTCTACATGCGGCTTACGGGTCGGCAGTCCGAACCAAGGCGTCTCCTTCCTCGCTGGGGACATCAACCCGATAAGCCCCCAGTTGACGCCGAGGATGAGGCAATTGCCTGGGCGCGGGCGTCCCGCCCGCCGAAGCGGCGCCAGAAACAGCGATCGTACACGAAGGCGGCCAAGATGGCCGCGCTCCCAGGCGCTCGCCGGTACGGCGCATGGACGGCCACCAGCACTCGAGCCCGTTGCGTCTCGGCGAGCCCGGTCGCAGTTCATGCGACTTTGAGGCAGAATGGAAGGATGTGAGCAACAACATCTTGTGAACGGCGCACACCCCTTCCGACGCAACCCGTGCGGGGCAAGGACCTGACAGGTCACCGCCAGGGTTTTCTGCAAAACGAAGGATTGCCCGTTCGCTTTCTACGAGGCTCGAACACTCAACCGGCACGTCGCTCTCACAGCGCGCCGGTGTCGCGAGATGTCCCGGCTGGGCCCAGCTGGGACAAGAGCGCGAAAGCAGATCCAGGAGGCTGACGTGACCGAGGCAGAGCAAGTGAACCCTACGACGGAGCCAGTCCGAACCACCCCACAAGCCGGCGAACGCCTCAGCGAGGACGACACGAGAGTGTGGTTCGAAGAGCTGATGAAGACCTACGGCAAAAGGGTCGGCAGCTACTTTCTCTACCGCACGGGCGACGAAGAGGGGGCGCGCGACTTGGTGATCGAGACCTTCTTCAGAGCCTGGCGCGCGCGGGAGAGTTTCCGCGGCGAGGCCAAGGCGAGCACCTGGCTGTGGACCATCGCGCGGCGTACCTTGGCTGCCTACTACGAGAACAAGACCCGGCGCTCGCCGGAGGTCCTGACCGACGAGATGCCCGACATGGCGGCGCCCGAGGAGATGCCTGTCGTCGAGCGCACGACGCGGCAGGCGCTGCTCGACTGCCTCGAGACGCTCAACGAGCGCGTGCAGCGCTCGGCCGAGTTGGTCTGGGTGTTGGGCCACTCCTATGTCGAGGCGGCCCAAATCATGGAGGAGTCCGCGGACTCCGTTCGCATGCGTCTGAAGAGAGCGCGCAGTCCGCTGCAGCGCTGCTTGACCGAAAAAGGCATCGTGGGGAGTCAGGCTTGAAAGGCCTGACGACCAATGCGAGGAGTGAGCGATGAACGACGCACAGAAACAATACATCGAGCGTCTGACCGAGGCCGAGCTCAACGGCGAGCCCCTGCCCGAGGCGCAAAGCGACGAGGAGCGGCAGTCCCTCGAGCAGTTCAGGCAGACCTCGGCGATCTTTGCAGAGCTGCAGAACACGAAGTTGGTCGACGAGTGGCAAGGCGAAGTCTGGGCGCGCATCGACGAGGCTCTGGAGTCGGAGACCGGCGATGGGGCCGACGAAGAGAGCGGTGACATCGCGCCCCGCAACGACGCCGACGACAAGAAGGACCTGCACGACAAGGTTGACAATGTCATCGACGCATCCGCCCGCTTTCGGCGCGTCAGCGTGTACGGAGCGCTCATCGCGGCGGCTGCGGCGCTGCTCCTGGTCTTCACGGTCAAGCTCGCGCCCATGGCCGACGTCGGGGAACCGGCGCCAGCGATGAAGGCCGACGTGGCGATGCCCGAGGGTTCCCCAGCCGCCTCCGGCGCTCGAGAGCAGGACAGCCGCGGCACGCTGCTGGCGAAGAACTTGGAGATGGACGAAGCGGAGGAATCGGTCGAGGCCGCGATGCCCGCAGAGGTCGCGCCCACCTCGGGGAACTATGGTCTGCGCAAAGAGAAGTTCGACGCTCCCATGAAGATGAAGAAGTCCGCGGACAAGGGCGGCTTCGAAGGCGGGGAGGGCTATCGAAATGACATGGACGGCGCTGGAGGAAAGGCCGAAGAAGCTGCGGAGCCCACAGCCGCAGACAGCACGATTGTGGCCGGCAGCCCACCCAAGGACGCGGAGAAACCCGGCGACGATTGGGGGCGTGGTCTGATGCAGTCCGGTAAGCTCCAAGAAAGACCCCGTATGACCGCCGGAGAGGTCGACGACAACGCCGACTTCGAGGGTTTCCAGAGCTTCCTGCGGGAACGCAACAAGCCCCAGCTCGAGCCGGTCGACGTCAGCGAGCGACTCTTTGTCCGGATTCTCGACGCGGACAACAGGCCGCTGCCCAACACCGAGGTGGACTTCAAGGTCGGTCAGCAGGTCGTGTTCACGGGCAAGACCTACTCCGATGGCTGGACCCTCTTCCATCCCCGCAGCGTCCCTCTGGCCGCGCAAGCGACCTCGTTCGAGCTCGAGGTTCGCTCTGGGCCGCTGCGCAGCCAATACACCATAGAGCGCGGAAGCAAAGAGCGCTTCGAGTTCCGTGTCCCTGTGCAGCGGGTCCTCCCGGCTCGAGCCCAACTCGACCTGGTCTTCCTGCTCGACACCACCTCGAGCATGGCCGACGAGATCGAGCGCCTGCAGCAGACCATCATCGGCATCTCCGACGACGTCTCGAAGCTCGCGTCCAATCCCGAGGTCCGCTTCGGCCTGGTGCTCTACCGCGACGACTCCGACGAGTACATCTCGAAGGTCTACCCCTTCGAGAGCGAGGTGGCGGTCTTCCAACAGACCCTGGCCCAGGTCAACGCCAGCGGCGGCGGGGATTTGCCCGAGCGGCTCGAGGTCGGCTTGCACCGCAGCATCAACGAGCTGGCTTGGCGCCCCGACGCCACGCGCTTGGTCTTCCTCGTCGCCGACGCCTCCCCGCACGGACGCGACCAGAACGAGTTCAGCTACAGCCACGACGCCATGGTCGCCGCGTCAAAAGCCATCAAGGTCTACCCCGTGGCCTCCAGCGGACTGAGTGACGACGGCGAGTACGTCTTCCGCCAAATCGCCCAGTTGACCATGGCCCGCTTCATCTTCCTGACCTACGGCGCCTCCGGGACCGAAACCCCGCACGACATCGTCCCCGGCTCCTTCCAGCCCGAGACGCTCGATGCGCTCATCGTCCGCATCGTGCGCGAGGAGCTCGCCGGGCTCGAACGAGAATAGCGAACACCCAGCCCGTGACGCCCCTGCTAGACCAAGGCTCTAGTCAGGGGCGTCGCCATTTTGGTCAGCCTCCGAGCGTTGCGAAGTCGAAGCGAGCGGGTTTCGAGAACACCACTTTGAGCAATGAAATGTAAATTTCTCGTTCGGAATGCTGCGGCAAGTGCCACTACCGCATCGTTCGGGGGGGTTCGTGAAGAGCACGACCGAACATCGCAACGACCATGGGATGAATCAGGCCTGACCCACCCTTGAGGCGAGCGAGTTCCATGAACAACGAATCCAAATATCTCGAGCGCCTAGTCGAAGCTGAGCTCGACGGCCAGGAGCTCCCCGCTCCCGCCGACGAACAGCAAAAACTCGCCTTCGAGCAGTTCAAAGAGACACAGTCGATCTTCAAAGAGGTTGGAGCGATGAGCGTAAAAGACGATTGGAAGGACGAAGTCTGGGCAAAGGTCGAGGCGGCAGATGGCGACGCGGCAACGCCCGAGGTCGAGGCGCCCGAGGACGTCGAAGTGCCAGGCGATGACGCCACCCAGGAGCACGACGACGGCGAAGAGGCCGACGGCGCTGCCAACGAGGATGTCGAACACAGCGATTCCCCATCGAACGAGGCGGTCTCTCGCTTCCGGCGCTTCGCCCTGCTCGGCGGCTTGTGCGCAGCGGCTGCGGCGCTGTTGCTCGTGTTCGCCGTCCAGAAGGCGCCGAACAAGGAGCTCGACGACAAGATGGCGGTCGTGACCAGCAAGGAAGCCGCCGACGAGGTGCCTCCTGAGGAGGTCGCGGCCGAGCAGGCGCTCGCCAAAACGCCAGAGCCCGCCACCGGCACTACGACCGCCGCCGCAGAGCCCGACGGCCGCGCCTCAGCAGAGATGCCCACCGAGGGCGATGTGTTGGCGCCCGCCGGAGAAGATTTGCTCACCTTGAGCGACGAGGAAATGAAGAACTGGGCGGCTTTTGATGCGCCGGCGGAGAAGGTGGTGTCCGCCCCCTACGGACTCAAGCGCGGCGATGGAGACATGAAGCTCGGGGGTCTAGGCACCACGGGCAGCGGCAAAGGTGGCGGTGAGGGGAAGAGCGTTGGCGGCGATCGGCCTGGCCTGAAGAGCAAGGACGTGTCGCCAAAGTCAGAACGCCTCGACAAAGCCAAGCGGGACGGTGGCGACTCGCTCGACTCCGCCAAGCGTCCGAATGGCGGCGACTCGGGAGGTTGGGCCGGCGCGCCGTCTCGCCCTCGTCCCCGCATGACCGCCGGAGAGGTGGACGACAACGCCAAGTTCGACGAGTTCAAGACCTTCCTGCGGGAGCGCAACAAGTTCTACTTGGAGCCCGTCGACGTCAGCGAGCGCCTCTTCGTGCGCATCCTCGACGAGGACAACAAGCCGCTGGCCAACACCGAGGTCGACTTCAAGGTCGGCAACGAGGTTGTCTTCACCGGCAAGACCTACTCCGATGGGTGGACCCTCTTCCATCCCCGCTCCGTGCCCGCCTCGGCGCAAGCCACCGAGTTCGGGATCGAGGTCCGCAACGGCCAGATGAGTCACTCTTACACGCTGCAGCGCGGCGACAAAGAGCGCTTCGAGTTCCGCGTCCCTGTGAAGCGAGTCACCCCCAGCCGTGCCAAGCTCGACCTGGTGTTCTTGTTGGACACGACCTCGAGCATGGCCGACGAGATCGAACGACTGCAACAGACCATCATCGGCATCGCGGACGACGTCTCGAAGCTCGGCTCGAATCCGGAAGTGCGCTTCGGTCTCGTGCTCTACCGCGACGATTCGGACGAATACATCTCGAAGGTCTACCCCTTCGAATCCGACGTCGCCACCTTTCAACAGCTCTTGGCGCAGGTCGAGGCGAGCGGCGGCGGCGACCTGCCGGAGCGCCTGGAGGTTGGCTTGCATCGCAGCGTCAACGAGATGGATTGGCGCGCCGACGCGACCCGTCTCGTCTTCATGGTCGCCGATGCCGCACCACACAACCGCGACCAGAACGAGTTCAGCTACAGCCACGACGCCATGGTCGCGGCCTCGAAAGCCATCAAGGTGTACCCCATCGCCTCAAGTGGCCTGAGCGACGACGGCGAATACGTCTTCCGGCAGATCGCGCAGCTGACCATGGCTCGCTTCATCTTCCTGACCTACGGCGCGTCGGGCACGGAGACCCCGCACGACATCGCGCCCAACTCCTTCCAACCCGAGACGTTGGACAAGCTGGTGGTGCGGATCGTCAAGGAAGAGTTGGCAGGGCTAGAGCTGGAGTAGTCGTCCTCCGGTTGCGGAAAACAACAGGCTCGGCCCAATGGCCGAGCCTGTTGTTTTTCAGCGCTCGCGTGAGCGAACGAGCCTCGTTTTGAATCTGGTTACAAAAAGTGGGTCGCCGACGCCCTCCATTTTGAATCTGGTTACAAAAAGTGGTGCGCCGATGGCCCCATTTTGAATCTGGTTACAAAAGGGTGGTCGCCGACGCCCTCCATTTTGAATTTGGATGCAAAAAGTGGTTTGCCGTCGCCCTCCGTTTTGAATCTGGTTACAAAAAGTTGGTCACGCCCTCCGTTTTGAATCTGGAAACAATGAGCGGCGTGGATGGCAGCGAAGCCTCAGTTATGGAGAAGGCTCTTGCATCCCCCGAAGAGGTGCGGCATAACCTTTTGTCATTCAAAAACTTCTCCGCCGTTCCGCCAGCTATTACGGCGAGAGACCTCGCGCAGCGGCCAGCCACACCACAATTCCATGTCTAGGGCTCGACGGCCAGCAAACAAAAAGGGGACCAAGATGGGTGAGCAATTCCAGAACCTGGTCGACATGTTCGAGAAGAGCGTCGAACGCTACGCTGCCAATCCTCTCTTCGGAGTCAAAGAGGGCGGCGAGTACAAGTGGATCACGTACAAAGATGTCGGCCAGCAAGTGAAGGGGCTACGGGGTGGCCTGAGCGCGCTCGGCGTCGGCAAGGGTGACACCGTCGCCATCATCGCCAACAACAGCCCCGCTTGGGCCGCAGGCGCCTACGCTACGTACGGGCTCGCGGCTCGCTACGTGCCGATGTACGAGGCCCAGCTCGCCAAAGACTGGAAGTACATCATCAACGACAGTGGCGCGAAAGTCCTGATCGTCGCCAACGACCTCATCGCCGAGAAGTGCAAAGACTTCGTCGAGGAGCTCGAGACCCTCGAGTTCATCGTCAACATCGCCGGACCCGAGAGCGATGCGCACAGCTTCGCGGGACTCATCAAGACTGGACTGGCCACCCCCGTCGACCCAATCTACCCCGAGAAGGACGATATCTGCGGCCTGATCTACACCAGCGGGACCACTGGCATGCCCAAGGGGGTGCTCCTCTCCCATTGGAATCTCACCTCCAACGTCAACGCGGTCCACGAGGTCTTCCCAATGGATCAGACCGACCGCTCCCTCTCGTTTCTGCCTTGGGCCCACAGCTTCGGACAGACCGTCGAGCTGCACACCCTGCTCTCGTACGGCGCGTCCATGGGCCTGGCGGAGTCGGTGCAGACCATCATCCAGAATCTCACCGAGGTGAAGCCCTCTCTGCTCTTCAGTGTCCCCCGCATCTTCAACCGAATCTATGATGGGGTTCACAAAAAGATGGCGGCGGAAGGAGGCCTGAAGAAGACCTTGTTCGAACGCACTTTGACCGTCGCCAACAAGCGAAGAGCGCTCGCTCAGGACAACAAGAGCTCCGCGCTCCTCGACCTGCAGTTCAAAGTGCTCGACAAGCTCGTGGGCCAGAAGATCCGAGACCGGTTCGGTGGCCGCCTGCGCTACGCCTTCTCTGGAGGCGCTGCCCTCTCCAAGGAGGTCGCGATCTTCATCGACAACCTCGGCATCACGGTCTACGAGGGCTACGGACTCACCGAGACCAGCCCCATCTGCACCGTCAATTGCCCCGACGGACAGCGAATCGGCTCCATCGGCCGCGCCATCCCTGGCGTCGAAATCAAGATCATCCCCTTCGAGTCCGCTCCCGAAGGCCAAGGCGAGATCGTCGTCTACGGCCCCAATGTCATGAAGGGCTACCACAACCTTCCCAAAGAGACAGAGGAGACCTTCACCGAAGATGGCGGTTTCAAGACCGGCGACATGGGTCATGTCGATGCCGATGGCTTTGTCTGGATCACGGGCCGCGTGAAGGAGCAGTACAAGCTCGAGAACGGCAAGTACGTGGTCCCGGCGCCGCTAGAGGAGAAGCTCAAGCTCAGCGGCTACATCGCCAACATCATGATCCATGGGGTGAACAAGCCCTACAACGTGGCGGTCATCGTCCCCGACGTCGAGATGCTCGCCAGCTGGGCCAAGGACAAGGGCCTGAGCTACGACAATGACGAGGCGCTCATCAAACTCGATGGGGTCGAGGCGCTCATCAACGAAGAGATCCAGAAGTACGGCAAGGACTTCAAGGGCTACGAGCGACCGCGGAAGTTCGTCCTCACCGCCGAGGACTTCACGACCGAGAACGACATGCTCACGCCGAGCATGAAGATCAAACGCCGCAAGGTCCTCGAGACCTACGAAGCCGCTTTGAACGGGCTCTTCTAGAGAGCGGAGCGAGCATCGCGCGACAACCCGATCGAAGATCGCCGGCGCCCTTTGGGCGTCGGCGATTTTCGTTTCGGCGCTACGCAGTTCGCCAAAGCTGCCAGTTCTCTGCAGCGACGAAGCCAATAATCAGCCAGACGAAGAGCTCCTGGAAGCCAGAGAACGCGTAGAGCAAGCCCGCACCGACACAGAGCACAACGACGCCGACGATGACCGTGACTTGGAGGCCTTTGCGCACCCCGAGGTTCATTTGCATGGCGTAGCGCATCACCTGGCCCCCGTCCAAGGGATAGATAGGGGCGAGGTTGGCGACGTTGATGACCAAATTGACGGTGATGATCAGCCCCCAGGCATAAACGGCCAATGGGGGCAGGACGCTGGCATCGATGACTTGCGCCAGCCCCCAGAGCACTCCAGCGAGCGCCAAGCCGGCGAAGGGACCCGCGAGCGCGACGACGATTCCGGCTTTGAGGGTAGGGGAGTTGCGGTACAGGGTCCGCCCCCCCAAGCCACTGAGGACGATGACGCTCTCCCCCAACTTTAGCCGCCGCACTGCAATGGCGTGTCCGACCTCGTGCCAGACGATGGTGCCAACAATGACGCCAAAGAAGACCAGACCGTGTCCGAAGGCGGCCAGTCCGCCCCTGAGCTCGTAGAGGGCGAGGAAGCCGACGATGATGAGCAACGTCGCATCGGCGAAAATCGGGAACCCTAGAATGGTCCCCAGCCGAACTCCTCTCGTGTGTTCCTGATTGTTCACGACTTCGTTCGCCCCTTGTTGGCCGCAGAGACCGAGTAGACCGCTGCGCGAAGCCTTCGGGATCGCCGCTACTCTATCAACACTCAAAGGGAACCGACTTTTCTCAGCGGCCAACCACGTCGATTTCGATGCCTGGCGGTCAACGGCCAGCAAAAGAATTCTATCAACTCTCAAAGGGAACTGACTGTTCTCAGCGGCCAACCACGTCGATTTCGATGCCTGGCGGTCAACGGCCAGCAAAAGAATTTCGTTTCTCGGAGCACGCCAATTAGAGACGTGCTCTGAGCCCCGAGATGAGAGGGTGTGCGCCGAATCGGTCCTCGAGATCGTTGAGCATGCCATTGGCCTCGTTGACGAGTCCCTGCGCGACGAAGAAGTCGACCTCTTCGAGCTCGTCCGTCAAGAGGTCGAGCTCTTCTCGGGTGAGTTCGACGACGAGGTCTTCCTCGGGCTCTTCCTCGTCTTCTCCGACGGGAGCGAACATGAGCTCGTCCTCATCGCTCTCTTCTTCTTCCTCATCGCTGATGTCGTAGGTGGCGGGAATCGTTCCGCCTCGCAGCGAGACTTCCATGGAAGAGGTCAAGAGCTCTTCGTCGAAGAGGTCGTCGAAATCGTCCTCATCGAGGTCGAACATGGAGGCGAAGCCTTCCTCCTTGACCTCGACCTCGTCGACGGCATTGGTGGCTTCGAGGAGCGAGTCGAGATCGTCGAGATCGAGTTCCATGTCGTTGTCGACGTGGATCCGGTCCAGCGTCTGGGCACCGACCGCTTCAGAAGCTTCGACGGGGGTGTCTTCTTCGTCGACCACATCGAAAGCGTCGGGCGGCAGCGTCGAGTAGATCGGTCGCTCGTGGGTGCTAGGCCTCGCCTGCCCAAGGAGTCGGAGGTCGTTGGTGTTGATCGACAGCGAGGGCGAGGGAATTGGCGGGGGACGCCGTGTAGCCACATCGGGCAGCGGAGGTTTGGCGACGGGGGGGGGGACCGGTTGGCTCCCAGGTCTCTGGATTCCATACTCGCTGGGATCGAGTCCGAAAGAGAGGAGCAGGTTGAAGTTGTAGGGGCCGCCTGGATCGAGTTTGACGGACTCGAGGGCGAAGCGCATCGCGGAGTTTTTGTCCTTCTCCCAGACCTCTTGGGCCATCACCCGCAGCTCGGCCGCGGCCTCGACGGTCAGTCCCTGCCGCCTGAGCAGCGCGACCTTTCGCTCCAACACCTCGACGTTGAGGGAGTCGAGCTTGATGAGCTTTTCGATGTGCTCTTCGGCTTGCGCGATGAGGTTGAAGCGCAAGCAGGCGTCGAACTCCGTCAGCAGCCTGTCGACCTCCTCGCTGAGGTCGTACATAGGGCTGTCGAGGCGGCCCATCTGTCCGTGCGATGCGGGCAACATCTCCGCGATGACGTCGTCGTCCAACGCAACAATCGCGCTGTCGTCGAGCATCGGGACGTCAGAGGTCAGGGGATCGTTGAGCTCCTGCAGGACCTCGAGGATTTCCGCATCTTTGGGCGCCAAGGCCAGCGCCCGCCGCCAAGTCCGAACGGCGACGTCATCGTCAGGACGTGTGTCTTCGTAAACATGCGCGAGCTCTTTGAGAACCTTGACCGCCTTGTCGTTTTGGTCGAGGGCGATGAAGGCCTCGGAGAGCATCTCGAGGGTAGCGGCATCCTGCGGATTGTCGCGGTAGAGCGATTGCAGTTTGCTGAGCGCACGCCGCGCCTTGTCGTCGTCGAGGTAGGCCCGAACGAGCTCCTTGAGGTAGTCGGTGTTGGTGTCCTTGTGGTAGACGAGGCGCTCGACGACTTTGATGTAGTCGTCCATGCGGTTGGCTTCTTTGAGTTGCCTCGCCGCCAACGAAAACTGATGGCAGGCAGCGTCGATCTGATTCACCTTCGCTAGGTGCTCGGCGAACTTGATCCGCAGACCGATGTTGGTCGGGTCGATCCCGGTCATCGCGCCGAGGACCCGCCCGTAGCCCTGCTTATCACCGTTGGTGATGTAGAGCTCGAGCGCGGTCCGGTAGTGGGTCATCGCGTCTCGGGACAGCCCCAAAAGGTGCTGGAGACGGCCGAGCGTCTCGCGCACGTCGGTACGGTCCTCGTCGAGCTCGAGGATCTGCTTGTAGACCGCGGCTGACTTCTGCGCGAAGCCCCCCTCTTCGTAGGCTACCGCGACCTCGGTATACGTGGCGATGGCTTTTGCAATGTCGGCCTTGCGCTCGTAGACGTTCCCAATCTTCAAGAGCGTGCGGAGATCGTCAGGGTCTTCATCCGTGATCTTTCGAAGATCCTTGATCGCCCTATCCCACCTACCTGCCTGGATGTTCTTCTGCGCCGAAGCGCTGACCTTCTGCTTATTGATCGCCACGATGCCGTTTGACGCTGTTCCGTCACAAGCTCGGGGTTGAGGGGATTCTCAAACCCGACCAATCTCTCGACTTTCGTCTCTAGAAGACGAGCACGCGAGACGGGCCCCAGTGGGGCGACCTGCGTGTATCACGGTTATATTGGATGGTCGGCAAAGGCGTCAAGATGGCACCAAACGTCGCTCGGGGCCAATATTGGAGCGCGATTCAGAGATTTCGAGCGCTCTTGGCTCCTGAAACCCTTTGACTCCCTCACTTCGGGGCGTGTGCGACACTCACCTTGCCCAGCTGAGAGGGACTCTTTGCACAGCGAAAACCAACCGTCTTGTCTCTCACCTCGGGATTGGCTCGGTTGCGGTGCGCGCCACGCATTGAACCCTGGTCTCGGGTGAAATCACCTCCACGGATCACCTTGGAGGTGCCCGCGTCGGGTCCTCTCGGGTCGAGCTTGGGGGAGTCGCCATAGGCGTTGGGGTCATACCAGTCCGCCGTCCACTCATAGACATTCCCGGCCATGTCGAAGAGCCCCTCGGCATTGCTGCCGAAAGAGCCGACTGGAGCCAGGCTCTCGTAACCGTCGCTCGCTCCACCATCCCCCCAGTTCGCCTCCCTGTCATTCCAGGTCGCACCCCAGGGGAATCGAGTGTCGTCCGGTCCAGTCGCGGCGCGCTCCCACTCGGCTTCGGTCGGCAAACGCCCCCCTGCCCACTCGCAAAACGTGACCGCTTCCGACCAGCTCACACAACTCTGCGGAGACGCCGCAGCCGCGAACGGCGAGCCCTCGACGTTGAGGCCAGCACCACAGGTCTCCCAGTCGATCGCCTTGCACCCACCTTTCGCGACACACGCCGAATACTGCGAGACGCTCACCTCGTGGCGGTCGATGAAGTACGAACCCAAGGTGATCCGACGCTCCGGTCCTTCGCTCTCGAACCACTTCATCTCGCAGTCCCCAGACTTCTCGCACACTTCGAAGGTGCGCTCGATCTCCTTGGCGCTCGAACCCCTGGGAAAGTTGCCTACGAGGATTCGGCTCATCTTCTCGCCGGTCTCCCGTTCAACCACCTCCGGCAGCGCCGCCGCTTGTCGGATGCGCATGGAGAGGTTGTCGGCGCGACTGCCGTAGGCGCTGTCCGCGTCGATGCTGTCGACCTTCACGTAGGCTTTGATGAACTGATCCGCCGCAAAGAGCGCCTCCCCTTGCTCCAAACGAACCCGATTGTTCGTCTCGGCCACGGCTCGCTGCATGATCTGCTTGGCCGCCTCGACCTCGACGTTGGCTTCGATGGCCAGGGCGGCCAACGCTCTGGCGTCCTCCCATTGACGATCGGCGAGCGCCGCTCGAGCCATGGCCAGAGGGTCCTCGGCCGACTCGTCATTAGCCGACGAGGCCGAGTCCTCCTGATTCGAGCAGCCAAGCGAAAACGCGACGAGCGACGAGGCCAAGAGCCAACAAACACCCAAAGTCGAGAGCTTCTTCATGGCACACCAGATGTGGCTCAAGAGTCGCCACCGAGGCCGTTGATGCGCTCTTCGATTTTGCCGCGGTCTGGCGCGTTGGGGCGCATGTCGAGGTAACGCTTGTAGTGCTTCGCCGCGAGGGCGTCTTTGCCCATCTTCTGGTAGTTCTTCGCCAAGTTGAACTCGGCTTGGTAGTAGTTCGGATCGACCTCGAGCGCCTTCTGGAACGAGGACTCCGCTGCCGAGTAGTCTTCGTTCTGATGATAAGCGATGCCCATGTTGGTGTAGGGCTGCGGGTCGTTCGGGCGGTCCTTCATCGCCCGCTCCAAGAGTTGCATCCCTTCTGACACCCGATTGAGGTGAATGAGGTTAGCGGCGAGATTCAGGATGATCTCTGGGTCGTTGGGCTGGAGCTCCAACGCGGCTCGATAGGCGCCGCTCGCCCGCTCGTAGAACCCACTCTGCTGTAAGGCGTTGCCCAAGTTGTAGTAGCCATCGACCGTCGGGGCGATCTTCACTGCAGCACTCAGGTCCTTGACCGCCGGGTAGACCCGACTCTCACGCATGTGGGCGATGCCACGCAGCATATAGGCTTGCGCGTTGGCTCCGTCCGTCGCGATGAGGGCGGTCAGGATATCGTGAGCCTCCTTGAAGCGGTTGCCTATGATCGCCTCGCGCGCCTTGACGATCTGCTCGCTGGCGTTGCCGGTGCCCTTGGTCCCATTTTGACCGCTGACCTTCGGGTCGAGCTCACAGCCCGCGATGGCGCACACCGAAAACACAATGACCACCGCCCATCTTATCGCCATCTGGAGCTCCTCTCTCGTCGGACCTTCAAGCCTCAGGACATCTTCCTCGCAGCTTTGAACAGCCACACGACCAATTGCGAAAACCGAACGCAACAAGACACGCCTGGCTCGCGAAGATTGCTTGGCTTCGCTCGACCCGAACCCTACGATGCGAAACGTTCGTGTCGGCTCCACCATACACCGCACGAGAACATTAATCATCGATTGCCGTCGAAGGGTCACTCCTGCATCCGACTATAAGGGGGCTATTCATGAACGCAAGGCGACTTGGGACTCGGCTCGCCGGCTCGCCCTGCAAAGTGAGCGGCGAGCGACACCGCCGTCGAACGAAATTCGCTCGCTTCCCGGTACGGCGCTCGCGGGAGCCGCTCATTCCCTGCCTGCTGCTCCTCCTCCTCCTGCCGCTGGGCTCCTGCGCTCACCCACGAGAGGTTCCCCAGGTCGACGTACGCGCCGAGGAAGAAGAGGTGATTCGCACCTCCATTCGCGCGGTCCTCGAACGGGAAGGTTACACGCTCGAACCGCACGAAGCCGATGACCGCTTCTTCACCACCGAGTGGCAACCCGCCGAGGACCGACTCAGCCGCGTCACCGTTCGATTGACCCACACCACCCTCGGCTTCGCGCTGTCGACGAAGGTCGTCCTCGCCTCAGCCGACGAAGGGCAAGCCGACCCGATCATGCGCTTCGCCTGCGGCGGTCTAAACTGGGTGGTGACCAGCGACACCGAGCTCAAAGCCAAGGCCAAAGAGAGAGAGGCGTTTCTCGGGCGCGAGATCCAGGCGTTGTGGCAGGATTCTCGCCGAACGCTCCTAGAATCTCAGTCGCCGAGGTAAAGATCGAGCACGGACTCCGCACCTCTGCGGATGGCCAATTCGAGACCGGCAAAGCGCTCCACAGCATCGTCGACGACAGAATCGCTTCGCTCCTGCAAGAGCACGTCGACGATGTGTTCCGAGATGAGATGCAGCGCCTGCTCTAACCTCTTTTCGTCGAACTCCACTCTCTCGATGGTCTCCAGCAGGCGCGTCAGCAAGGGTTGCAGTCGCGCGAAGAGCGCCACCGTCGCCTCCGGGTCGAGAAGGGCTTGTTGCAGCATAGGCTGGGCGAGACGCAGAAGCTTCGGCCCCATCACGAGCAGCGTTTCGAGCAAGCTCCCGCTGCTCTGAGCGATGTCCCCGACGATGAACGAGAGTGTCGCCCTCAGCCCCTCGAGGAGCTCGCGCAGCTCACGAGGAAGCAGCTCGAAGAGGGGTTGGATGAGGGTCTTGAACATGGCTACTTGGGACCGCCCTTAGAGCCGCGACCACGCCCTCGTTTGCGCTCGTCGGAACGACCTCGGTCGAGCGACTCGACGCTGTAGGCTTCGATCTGTTCGTCCTGGTGATCGACCAACGCCTCAGCCTGTGTCGGCTGCTCGCCTTGCGCTTCCTCTTCGGGCGGCTCTTCCTCGCTGTCGTCTTTCACCTTGCGAATAGGCACCGAACCTCCTCGCAGCCACGCAATCTGCCGCCCAATGAAGTCGAGCTGAGCCAGCCGCTCTTCGAGCTCCTTCGCGAACGAGGTGATGGTGCGCTCCAGCTGATAGAGCATGCGCTCGAGGTCGGGGATGATCTTCTGTTGGACAGCACGCAACGTGTAATCCGTCGAGAGTCCCAGCTCGCCAGCGCTCTGCATCATGGTCTGCATGTGCTCGGCGAAGTTCTCGTAGGACTCCTTCACGCTGGCGACGTGCTTCTCGAGCCCTCTCATGCGTCCGAGAATGGCCTCGAGCTGATCGGTGCTGTCCTTGAGCGCCTCGCGGCTGTGCATCATCTCCTCGACGACCTCGTCGATGAGGTGCGGATTCTTGAGGCTCCAGACGTGGTAGTCCTTGACGCGGTGGTGCTCGAGGTCATTGAACCGCTCGATCTGAAGCTCGGATTGTCCCATCAGTTTGCTCGCCTCCTCGATGCGCTTGCTGTCCATCTGCATGCCAGCGGTCGATTCGGTCTCCTGCAGGACCTCCATGAGACGATCGGCTGTGAAGTCGAGGTCGTCGATGGAGCGGTCGTAGCTTTCGTATCTCGAGCTCATGACGGTATGGCCTTCAATCCCAGGGATTGCGTCGAATGGGGACGAGCTTGCCCAGCTCCCGGTATTCTTGCACCGCGGAGCGTTCGAGGAGCTCCATCGTGATTAAGGTCTTCTTCTCCGCCGCGCTGTAGGCGGCCCGGATCACCGCGTTCTTGATGCAGCCGCCGGAGAGCTCGAAGTCGTCGCCGAGGTACTCGTAGTTCACGTGCTCGCCGACTGGAGCCCGGTCCGGGATGAGGCGCCTCCAAATCATAGAGCGCGCCGAGGCGTCGGGGAATGGGAAGTCGACCTTGAAGTTCAAGCGGCGGTCGAAGGCGTCGTCGATGGCGGCGTCGAGGTTGGTGGTCAAGATCACCACGCCCTCGAAACGCTCGACCTCCTGTAAGAGCAGATTGACCTCCATGTTGGAATAGCGGTCGTTGGCGCTGCTGACCTCGATGCGCTTCGAGAAGATGGAATCCGCCTCGTCGAAGAGCAGGAGCGCGCCTGCCAGCCCGGCCTCGTGGAAGCACTTCTGCAGGTTCTTCTCGGTCTCGCCGACGTATTTGGAGACGATGCTCGGGATGCGCACGCGGTAGAGAGGCATGGCCAACTCGTTCGCCATGATCTCTGCGGCCAAGGTTTTGCCCGTGCCCGAGTCCCCTCTGAAAAGGCTGCAAAGCCCCTTTCCCGTGGTGACCTTCTCGCCGAATCCCCACTCATCGAAGATCGTCCGACGGTTCCGCACCGCGGCGATGATGGCCACCAGGATGGCCTTGATGTCGTCGGGTAGGACCAGATCTTCCAACGTCAAGTGGGTCCCGCCGTGCGTCGCCAGCTGTTTGAGACGGTGCCTGACCTGGCTCCTTGCGGCCTCTTCGAAGTCGTCCATCGTCACGGCGCATCCCGCCTCTTCTTGTCGGGCCAGCGCCCGATTGAGAGCGACGACTACGCTGTTGCGAATGTACCCTCCTGCGAACTCGAACTTCTCGGCGAGGGAGTCGAACTCGACGTCGTCGGCGAGGGGAGTGCGCGGCGGGAGGTGCAATTTCCAGATGGATTCCCGCAGACCTGGCGGGGGTACCTCGAGGTCTAGGTGCAACGTGATGCGGCGATCGAGAGCTGGATCGAGGGCGCCAGGGATGTTGGTGGCCAAGACAGCGATGCCGTCGAAGCGATCAAGAGCAGCGAGGAGCAGCGGCAGCTCCCGGTTTCCTTGCAGCCGGCTGCCGAACAGGCTCTCGCAATCGTCAAAGAGGAGAAGCGCCCGTTGCAGGTGCGCCTCCCTCAAGATGGCGTCGAGGTTCCCCTCCAACCCCCTTTGGTTCTGCAGATGCACCGCATCGACGAGCAGCAAGGGCCGACCGAGCGATCCGGCGAGCGCATGGGCCAGCAAAGTTTTGCCCGTCCCAGGAAGGCCCGAGAAGAGCAGGCAGAGGCCTCGCGCCCCTTCGTCGATCGCTGCAACCCCCCACTCTGCGCGCCTTTGCAAGTACTCGTCGTAGTGTCCCACGAGGAGATCGAGCTGCGTCAACAACTTCGCTGGCAAGATGACCTTGTCCAGCTTGACACGAGGCCTCACCAGAGTGCTAAAACCCTCGAGCTGCGGGTCGTTCCCCTCCTCGTCGAGGAGCAGACTCTGCACCCGAGGCGACAGCCGGAGCCCGAGCTCGAGCAGATTGTCGTCCCTCGCACTCTCGAGCGCGACCAGGTTGTTCTTGATCAGCGCGGCGCGGCTCCCGAACGCTTCACGGTGCGCCACGCGCTCGGCGAAATTACGGCTGAACAGACGCAGCGCGATGCCGATATCCGGGAGGACTCGCCCAACGTTCCGTTTCAGCGCGATGATGTGCTCGCCGAACCTTGGCTCCACCATCGGGGCCAAGGCAAGCAGCAACGCGTTCTCCTCAAAAGAGGTCAACGCGAAGCTCCTACGCACACGCTCGATGGGGGGGAGCTCGGCTTCTGGCCCGTCGATGTCCCGTCTAGCGGTCGCGCACGCCTCCTCGAAGGCCGTCACGAGCTCGGAGATGTCGACGTCGAGGCCCGCTTCGACCACGTTCTCCATGTGTCGATCGAGCATGGCGAGTCGCCTCTCGAGGTAGGCGATGGAACTCGGTCGGGCTGGTACTGTCGATGTCATTGTGACCATTTCGTGTGCAACTGGGTCTGACCCTAGACTCTAGCAGGGGGAAACACGAAGGGCCACACGAACCGCGATTCGCCCAGCGCTGCGAATTGCCGGGCGGACGACCGAATTCGCTGCGCACCAACGAGATGAAGCGGAGATCGGTCGTCGGCAAGTGAGGCAATGCAATCCCACTAGGCAGGTCAGTCGCTACTTGCAGTAGATGTCGTTCTGGTTCACCAGCGCCTTGCAGTTGTCGGTCTCGCAATAGATGTCGTTGCCGTTGACGCCGGCCTTGCAGTCTCCGCTCTTGCAGTAAATGTCGTTGCCGTTGACCGCCGCTTTGCAGTCGTCGGACTTGCAATAGATGTCGTTGCCGTTGACGACGGCCTTGCAGTCTTCCGTCTCGCAGTAGATGTCGTTGCTGTTGACGAGCGCCTTACAGTCTCCCGAATCGCAGTAGATGTCGTTGCCGTTGACGAGGGCTTTGCAGTCGCCCGCAGACCAGCTGCGGTAGAGCGTCTTCGTGGGGCCGCCCGCCGCGGCGAATGTGCTGAAGAGGCTGACCGCGAGAAAGACAAACAGTGAGAGAGAGAGAGACTTGGTGTTCATGACGAACCTCCTTGGGGGTCTGTGGTCGGGGGTCTGTGGCCGGGGGGCTGTGGTCGGGTCTGTGGTCGGGTCTGTGGCCGAGGGTCTGTGGCCGGGGGTCTGTGGTCGGGGGTCTGTGGTCGGGGGTCTGTGGTTGTCTGCTGCGGGATGAGGAGTGAGGTCACAGGGTTCCACTCAATTCGGACGGGGTCAACCACGTGCCCGAAGCCACCCACGGGTCTCGAAGAATTTTCCGCCAATGCACCTCTCGGCACGACATCGGCTGGCACCTCTCCCCGTTGCCAGCGCCTTCTCCGGGTGTGTACCGGAAGGATACGGAAAAAGTCGCCACTCGTTCCAACCCGCGACTCCGTCGTGTACCCTGTGTTCTTACGGATTGGCTCTGTGACTTCTCGAGTGGCTTGTTGCCTAGCGGTGCGCACCCTCTTCGCCTGGATTGAAAAATTCCATACAGGACGGAATCTTTCGGTAGACAGGTCGAAACCGCCCAGCTACAGTTGGTTTCGTGCGTTTCGTGCTGTGAACCCGTTTTCTACGAGGAAACGTAGATGCAGAGTCCACTGATCGCTCCCGAACTCCCTGCGATGCCGATGGAAGAGACTCCAGAGTCATCGACACCCTGTGACTATGAGTTTGCCAGCGACATTCATTCGACCGTCGACTTGGCTGAGCTGCTCGGCAAGACCGCCAAGCACGCGCTTGTCGGCGTGCCCTTCGAGGCTTTCGACCTCGACCATCAGGTCGGAGTGGGAGGCATCGCAGAGCTGTGGCTGGCACACCACCCAGCGGTCGAGAAGCCCTTCGTCGTCAAGGTCGCTCACCGCCACCTAGCCGACAACTTGCACGTACACGCCCAGTTCGACCGCGAATGGCGCGCCACCCGCATTCTCGACCACCCTGGCATCATCAAGCACTACAGCCGTGGGTTGAGTGAAGATGGCCGCCCCTTCCTCACCATGGAAGTCGTGGTCGGCCGCTCCCTCTCACACTTTGTGCGAAAAGACATCAACTGGTCGTTCCTGAGGGCCGTGCTGATCCAGCTGTGCGATGTGCTCCACCATGTCCACGAGCGCGGACTACTCCACCAGGACCTCAAGCCCTCGAACGTCCTCGTCGACATCAGCAAGCGGCGCATTCGACTGACGGACTTTGGCCTCACCCGTTTCGAGAAAGCCAAGCCCGGCGCCACCACCGCCTCCGTCCTCGGAACGCCAGCCTACATGGCGCCAGAGCAGGCGCGCGGACAACTCGGTGAGCTCGGCGCACACACCGACCTCTACACTGTCGGCGTCGTGCTCTACGAGCTCTTGACGGGCTCCAAGCCCTTCGAGGTCGAGAGCGACCGTGTCGTGATGATCAAACACTGCACCGAAGCGCCACGGCCGCCGGTCATCCGTGATTGCATTCAGGCGCCCGCTGAGATCTTGGACGTCCTCGACCGACTCCTCGCCAAGAGCCCCGCGGCCCGCTACTCCAGCGCCCGACAGCTCAAGAAGACGCTCAAGCGGATGCCGAAATAGTCCGCGCTCACGCGCCGACAACACCTCCTGCCCTCGTCTACCGCTCACTGCGAGTCACCTCTGCCCCGAGCCGCGCGCGAACTCTGATTGCCGCTTCATTTCGATGAGTTGCGGCGCGAAACGCAGTCGTCCGCTCGGCAATCCTTCGCGCCCTAGCGAAAGCGACCATTCGCCGGTACGTTCCTGGCAGACGAATCGGCGACAGTTTTCGGCGAGAGGTGTCTCTTGCGACCCCCCTTGGCTCGTCAAGGAGATGCCTCGGCCCGGCGTGTCGCCGTATGACAAGCAAGACCAGGAAAGCGCTCTCTCTGCCGCGGATCACGAGGACTCGAGAGTTCTGGTGGTCAGCGGCCGACAAAATGTCGCAGCAGGACCGGAGGTGAGGTCGATGAAGTCAGCTCTAACCTTGTTATTCGCATCGCTCGTGGCCATCGCGAGCGCAGGCTGCGGCCCGATGGACAGCGAACGCCGCGATGACCTCCAGGTCACCAAGGTCGTTCTCTACCAGAATGGCATTGGCTATTTCGAACGCCGCGGCACGTTCGACGGGCAAGAGCTCAAGCTGCGCATCCGGCCCGACCAGATCAACGACATGCTCACCTCCCTCACCGTGATTGACCTCAACGGCACCGTAGGAAGCATCTCACTGCCCGTCGAGAAGAACTCCTCCATGGTCTTGGGCGAGCTGCCGCCTCAGGTTCGCGATGCCGGCGGGTTGCTCGCCGTCCTCAACGCCTTCCGAGGTTCGCAGGTCGACATCAAGACCAAGAGCGGCGGCGCCTCCGGACGCATCGTCGGCGTCGAGTACAGCACCAACGCCGACGGCGGCAGCTCCCCCGTCGTCACCATCCTCACCGACGACTCCGAGCTGCTGCCCTTCGAGCTCTTTGACATCGTCGAGGTCGAGCTCGGAGACCGCACCCTCGTCGTCGGCCTCGAGAAGGCCCTCGACGTCGCGTTGGGTGAGGGCGAGTGGAAGCCGGTCGAGTTGGTCGTCCACTTCCCCGAGGACGACGATCACGACGTGATCATGAGCTACGTCGTCGCCATGCCCACCTGGAAGCCCGCCTATCGACTGGTCTTCGACAAGAAGAACAAGGTTCGGCTGCAGGGCTGGGCCGTCATCGACAACGTCTCTGGCGAGAGCTGGATG
>Ga0210044_10003624_pt1 | contig 21960 bp, 21 predicted proteins | sample CryGey13umfilter_2_FD_183959 | JGI IMG/M metagenome (GOLD analysis project Ga0210044, IMG submission 183959) | Groundwater microbial communities from aquifer in Utah, USA - Crystal Geyser 4/9/14 3 um filter (SPAdes) (version 2) | ecosystem: Environmental > Aquatic > Deep subsurface >... | reverse complement strand
AACGTCCTGTTCCACACGGCCCGGGCGGCGTATCGCACCGGGGCTCTCGACGCCGTCGTCTGTTACGGAAACCGTCAATCGGAGATCCCGGCGAACCTCATCCGCCCCATCCGGTTCCAGCCTGCCCGGATGGTCTCATTCCTCAAGGCGCGCTACTACTACACGCTGAAGAGGATGGTGCTCGACCGCAGGGCGGCGCGCCACATCCGCCGGCACGGGTGCGACATCTTCCACGGCTGGACCACGGAGTGCCTCCATTCCCTCGAGGAGGCGAAGCGGATCGGGGCGAAGACGATCGTGGAGCGGCCGGCGCCCCACCCGGCGACTGCATGGCGTCTGCTCCGGGAGGAGTACGAGAGGTGGGGGGTTCCCTTTCCCCAAGACGACGGGAACCGGTGGCTGAGGGGAATCGACTGGACGCATCGCGACGTCGACATCGCTCCGATGGAATTTTCCTTGGCGGATCGCGTGGTCGTGCAGTCGGAATTCGGCGTTCGATCGTTCATGGAACAGGGGTTTCCGCTCGAGAAGATGGTCATCCTTCCAAGGGCCGTGGACCTCAAGCAGTTTCCACCGCCCGCCGAACCGAAAGAGAATCCATTCCGTGTCCTCTACGTGGGGACGGTCTGCCTCCGGAAAGGGTTTCTCGACCTGTTGCATGCATGGACCGGGCTCGCCCTCCCCGGAGGGGAACTGTGGGTCGTCGGGGCTGTCCACGAGGAGATCGTCCCGTTCCTTGCGATCTGCCGCGACGATCCTTCGATCCGTTTCTTCGGGCATGTACGTGAAGGGGCGGACCGTTTTTTCCCGGACGCAACGGCGTTCGTCCTTCCGAGCATCACCGAGGGAAGCGCCAAGACGACCTACGAAGCGATGGCGGCGGGTCTTCCGGTCGTCACCACCCTGAACGCCGGCTCGGTCGTTCGGGACGGGATCGACGGGTTCATCGTACCGATCCGGGACCCCGACGCCATCAAGGAGCGGCTCCTCCTCCTGTACGAGAACCGGGAGATGGGGAGGGTCATGGGGAACTCCGGACGGGACCGCGTGGCAGGATTCTCGTGGGAGATGTACGAAAATCGGCTGATCTCCATCTACGGGGATATCATCGGGGACAACGCCGACGCCTGATCGCGCCCGGTGGAGTTGGGGGGGGGATTCCCCTTCCCCCCCGCGATGTGGGGGGATAAACTGGGGAAGAAATAACCCCTTGACCAGGATGAGGGGGCGAACGGCGGAATCCGTACCAACGGACAAAGAGGACGTAATGGGAAGATCGACATCTTCATCCTCCATCCCCGCCCTTGAGGGGGGCACGCCGACCCGGACCGAATTCCTGGTGTTCGGAAAGCCCAGGATCGGGGAGGAGGAGATCCGGGAGGTGGCGGCGGCCCTTCGGTCGGGCTGGATCGGGACCGGACCCCGGGTCCAGACGTTCGAGCAGGAATTCCTGGCTTACGTGGGCGGGAGCTATTCCGTCGCGGTATCCTCCTGCACGGCCGCTTTGCACCTGTCCCTCCTGGCCGCCGGGGTCGTACCCGGAGACGAGGTCGTGGTCCCCGCGATGACCTTCGTTGCCACCGCGAACGCCGTGCTGCACGCCGGGGGGACCCCGGTGTTCGCGGACTGCGATCGGGGCACGTTCAACGTGACGGCCGAGTCCGTTGCCGCAGCGATCACGCCTCGCACGCGTGCCGTCGTTCCGGTCCACTTTGCGGGTCTCCCGTGCCCGATGGACGCGATCCTTGGCGTCACCGGCGGGGCAAGGATCCGTGTCGTCGAGGATTGCGCCCACTGCATCGAGGGGACCATCGGTGGCCGCCACGCCGGGACGTTCGGGGATTTCGGGGCCTTCAGTTTCTACCCCACGAAAAACGTGACGTCCATCGAGGGAGGGATGGTCGTTACGGGAAACGCGGAGGCGGCGGAGCGGATGCGGATCTCCCGACTCCACGGCCTTTCGAGGGACGCATGGAAGCGTTTCGGCGGGGAAGGGTACCACCATTACCAGGCCGAAACCATCGGGTACAAGTACAACATGACCGACGTCCAGGCCGCCGTCGGCATCCATCAACTGCGCCGGGTCGGGGAGAACCTGGGAGCGAGGGAGAGGATATGGCGTCGGTACGACGAAGCCTTCCGGTCCCTTCCGATCGCCCTCCCCGTGCCGCCGGGGAACGGCGTGCGGCACGCACGGCACCTTTACACCTTTCTCCTCGACCTGGACCGGCTCCGCGTGCCGCGGGACACCGTCCTCGAAGCGATCCAGAAGGAGGGGGTAGGCGTGGGTGTCCACTACATCGCCGTCCCCCTCCACCCGTATTACCGGGACCGTTTCGGCTTTCAGGAAGGGATGTTCCCGAATGCCGAGTACGTATCCGCAAGGACGCTCAGCGTGCCCCTCACCCCCTACCTGGACGACCAGGACGTAGAGGACGTGATCACGGCGGTGACGAAAGTCCTCCGGTTCTATTCGCACTGAGATGCGGGAACGCCTGCTCCCCCTCTTTTCCCGGGTTCTTTCGACGCGGCGACTTCATCGGATCCTCGCCTTGCCCGAATCCGTGGGGTATGTCACCGCCCTGCTTCGGCACTTCGGCGCAACGATCGGCGAGAACACCCGGGTGTACACCCCCCTCACGCTCGTCAACGCCGGGAAGGATTTCACGAACCTGGTTCTCGGAAACAACGTTTACCTGGGGCATGGGGCCGTGCTGGATCTGAAGGAAAGGATCGTCGTGGAAGACGATGTCACGATCTCGATGGGAGCCACGATGGCCACCCATTTTCATGTGGGGGAGATCCCCCTGAAAGCGAGGTTTCCTTCGAAGTACGCTCCAATCCGCATCCGCGGGAACGTCTACCTCGGATCGAACGTCGTGGTGCTGTCCGGCGTGGAGATCGGGGAAGGGAGCGTGATCGGGGCGGGAGCGGTGGTCATCGGGGACGTCCCCCCCGGGGTCGTAGCCGTCGGCGTGCCGGCGCGCGTCCTCAAGAAGGTCGAGTGATTCCGCGGGAGAGGCCCGGCGGTCCGGCATGATCCCGGTCGTCGCACATTCGGTCAACCCGTATCTCCCCGGCTCGGGGAGCTGGATCTACCACCAGATTCGCTTTCTGGAATCCTTCCGCCCTGTCGTCCTCACCAAGCGAACGGAAAATCTCGACCAGTTTCCCATCGCTCCTGTTTACAGCGTGTACGGGCAGCCGTTTCTACGCAGGAACCTGGAGAAAGCGCTCGTCCTGGTGAGGGGCGCACCGTTCCGGATCCACCGGGATGCACTGCGGCGGGAAGGCGCGGTATTGCTGCATTCGCATTTTGCGGATATGGCCATCCGGAATATCCGGCTGGCGAAGGAGGCCGGGATCCCTCACGTTGCGTCTTTCTACGGATCCGATATCTGGGCGAGGGCACGGGACGGACACTTCCGGGAAGGCTTCGACAAGTTGTCCCGGAGCGCCTCCCTCATCCTCGTGGAAGGACCGGCAATGGCGGACAAGGTCCTCGGTCTGGGTGCGCCGGAACGTATCGTGAAGGTCCTTCGTCTCGGAATCGACACGACGGCTATCCCCTTCCTCCCTCGCTCTCCGGATCCCGATGGGCGGATAGTCGTTCTGATGGCGGGCAGACCGGTGGAAAAGAAGGGACACTGGTACGGATTACTGGCGTTCGAGCGCATCTGCCGGGATTTTCCGCAAGTTGTGCTTCGCATGATCATCGGAGGCAGGACCCCGCGTGAAAACGAACATGTTTTGCGGATGCGCCGGTTCATCGAGGAAAAAGGGATCGTCGACAGGGTCGAATGGCGCGGTTTTCTTCCCTATGACCGGTACCTCGAAGCCATACGGTCTGCTCACATCTTTCTGCAGCCGAGCGTCCTCGCGGAGGATGGCGACGCGGAGGGCGGCGCCCCGGTCACGATCACGGAACTCTCCGCTTCCGGGATGCCGGTGGTCGCAACGAGGCACTGCGACATCCCGCAGATTGTCCTCGACGGTCGATCCGGGCTCCTCGCCGATGAAAGGGATGTGGATGGATTGGCCGCACTTCTCGCAAGGATCTGCGCCTCACCGCAGACCTGGGAAGCGATGGGGCGGGCGGGACGCGCCCATGTAGAGGAACGGTTCGATATCCGCAAACAGGTGCGGGAACTGGAACGCCTGTACGAGGAAAGTCGAAAGGCATCGGCATGAAGGTCGTCCTCGTCCGGTACCGGTATTCCTCCCACGGCGGTGCCGAGCGGTACATGGACACGCTCTCCGCGGCGCTTTCCGACGCCGGGGCGGAGGTTCGCATTCTCTGCGCGTCGTGGGACGGTTCCAGCGCGGGGAAGGTGGGCGTGGAGAGGATTCCCGTCCCGGGCAAACCGGTTCCCCTTCGTCTCCTCCTTTTTGCCCGGGCCGTCCGGCAGTGGGGGGCGGATCATCCGGGATGGCTCCTCTTCTCCCTGGAACGCGTCCCCGGGGCCGAGGTCTACCGGGCGGGGGACGGCGTTCATGCCGAATGGATCCTGCGCAAGCGGGCCCTGCGCCCTGGAACATGGCCGTTCGACTACCTGCGTCCACTCAACCGGGTCTATCTCCATCTCGAGCGGGCGATGTTCCGCTCCCCCGCGCTTCGCCTCGTCATCGCCAATTCGAACCGGGGGCGGGACGAGATCGTCCGCCGGTTCGGGCTTCCGGGGGAAACGATCCGCGTGGTCCATAACGGGATCGACATTGCGCGGTTTCCGCTCGACCGGAAGGCCGATGCGAGGGTCCGCTTCCGGAAGCGGTTCGGAATACCGGACGGGGAGACGGTCTTTCTCTTCGTCGGATCCGGGTTCGCACGGAAGGGAGTCGGAACCATCTCGCGCGCGGCGCGGCTCCTGGCGGAGCGGGGATGCAAAGCGTTCCGGGTCGTCCTGGCCGGCAAGGGGGACCCGTCGACGTATGTCCGGTCGGCCGGGCAGGCCTCCGGCCGGCTCCTCTTCACCGGACCGGTCGCTGGGGCCGACGACCTCTTCCTCGGAGCGGACGCCTTCGTCTTCCCGACGGTCTACGAGCCGTTCAGCAACGCCTGCCTGGAGGCGATGGCTGCGGGGATCCCCGTCGTTACCACAACCGTGAACGGCGTATCCGAGGTCCTCAGGGAAGGAGAATCGGGCTTTCTTCTCGAGGACCCCCTCGATGCCTCGGCGCTCGCGTCCCGGATGGAGAAACTGCTTTCGTCCGATCTTCGGCGGCGGATGGGCGAGCGGGCCCGCCGGATCGCGGAAGCGTATCCCGTGGAAAGGAACACCCGGGAGACGCTCGAACTCCTCGATCGGGCCTGGAGGGCGAGAAGCGGCTCCTGACACTTATCCTCCCGGGTGGCAGAGCCCCGACCCCCTTCAGCACGGCCACCCTCTTTCCCCTGATTCCATTGAAGATTCTAACGGAAACGGCCGATAAACATAAGGACCGACAAGATCAATAGGATCGGCGAGGTGATCGGCATGGTGTCCACGAGCGGGGTTTCGCCGCTGGACGAGACCCGGGAGGAGTTGCTCCGGGAGGCATCGTTCTCGACGGAGGCCTCCGGGCGGGAGAAGGCGCAGGAGGAGACCGGCCCCGCGCGCTCCCTGCTCGTGTTTTTCCTCGGGGTGGAGGGATTCGCCGTCGACCTTGCGCACGTCCGCAGGGTGCTGCGGCCGGACCGGATCGCCCGCGTCAGCGGCGCGGCGCCCGAGGTCCTCGGGCTCATGAACTGCCAGGGCGAGGTGCTCTGCGTCCTCGACCTCCGGAGAATCCTTTCTTCCGGGAAGGAGACGGCCCCGCCCGCGGCGACGGAGGGGAAGTTCATCGTCGTCCTCCGGCACGGAGAAAAAGAGGCGGGGTTCCTGGTCGACGCAGTCCGGGACGTGATGGAACTTTCGGCCTCCTCCGTCCACGCGGTGCTCGATTCGGTCGATCCGTCCCGGGCCCGCCTGTTCGAGGGGACGCTGGCGTACGGCGGGCAGTTCGTCGGCCTCCTGTCCCCGTCGGCGTGCCTGAACCCGTGAGCACCAGGTCCGTCGATCTCCTCGTCGTCGACGACGGGGTGGCGCTCCGCGGGTACGACTGCCGCGATGTCGTGCGCGTGGAGGAGGTCGCGGGGGAGCCGGGGGGGTACCTCGTGCGGCTCGGCCGGCTGGGTTCGTCCCGCGAGGTCGCGTGCCGCGAGGTCATCGGGTCCGTCGCCCTGGCCGCCAGCGAGATCCGGCCCGTCCCCGAGGCGCTGCGGGAGCGGATCCCGGGGGAGAAGCCGTGGGCGGTGGGGCTCACCGTGCGGGGGATGTACCTGTTGTATTAGTACGGAGAGCGCGGGAAACCTGCGAACGAAACGGGAGGGGATCGAATCATGGCGGGATGGAAAAGTTCGTGGAACAGCCTGGCGTTGCGGCTGATGCTGTCGTTCACCCTGTACGTCGTCGCGGTGACGGCGCTCTTTACGATCTCCCCTTACATCTTCGTCCGGGACACGCTGGAGGAAGGTGTCGCCCGACGAGGGGAGGAGCGGCTGAAGTCGATTCAGGGGTCCATCTCCGGCTACCTCTTCCTGGGTATGAGCAACTCCATCCAAAGCAACGTCGCGGAGTTTTCGAAAGAACTGACGGAAGTCTCCTACGTCGCCGTGGCGGACGCGAAGGGGGTCTTCCTGGCCCACTCCGACCCCGCCCAACTCGAGAAGCCGTGGAGCGGCAAGGGCGTGGTTCCACCGGGAGCAGGGGGTGTCACGCGTCGGAACGCCACGTATCGTGGGGAGCGAATCGTGGAGGTGGCGGTTCCGGTCCTGGTGGAGGGAAAGCCGGTGGGGACGATGATCGTCGGTCTGAACTTCCGGGAGGTGGACCACATCCTGGCCAAACTCATGCGACGGCTGGGCCTCATCGGCTTCCTCGTGCTCGTCGTTTCCCTGGTGAGCACCCGGCCCTTCACGACGCGGATCATCTCCGGCCTCACCCGGTTGGGGGAATTGACGCGCGAGGTGGCGCGGGGCGAGCTTCGGGAAAAGGTCCCGGAGGTGGGGTTCGAAGAGATCCGGACGCTGGCCCGGGACTTCAACGCGATGGCCGGGAACCTCCGCACGGTTCTGGCCCAGATCCAGGAGACGGGCGCGAGCGTGGGGACGTTTTCGTCGACCTTCATGGAGGTGATCCAGGACCAGGCGGCGAGCGCCTCCCAGCAGGCGACGTCGGTGGCGGAGGTGACGGCGACGATGGAGGAGTTGTCCCGGACGTCGCGCCAGATCGCGCAGAACGCGGAGTCGGTGAAGGAGGCGGCGTCGAAGTCGGTGGAGGTGGCGCAGGCGGGGACGACGCTGGGCCGGGAAGGGGTCGAGGCGATGGCGCAGATCAAGGAGCGGGTGGGGGACATTGCGCGGAAGACGCTGTTCCTTGGGGAGAAGTCGCACGAGATCGGAAAGGTGATGGAGATCATCAAGGAGATCGCGAGCGAGATCCACCTGCTGGCGCTGAACGCTGCGATCGAGTCGGCGGCGGCGGGGGAGCACGGCCGGCGGTTCGCGGTGGTGGCGTCGGAGGTGCGGAGGCTTGCGGAGAAGACGCGGGAGTCGACCGAGACGATCCGGGGGATCATCACGGAAATCCAGTCCGCGACGAACAGCTCGGTGGAGGCGACGGAGCAGGGGACGAAGGAAGTGGAGCGATGGAGGGAGACGATCCGGCTGTCGTCGGAGGCGTTTTCGGAGATCATCGAGACGATCGAGCGGACGTCGGAGGCGAGCACGCAGATCTCGCTGGCGACGCACCAGCAGACGAGCGCGAACGAGCAGGTGGTGCAGGCGATGCGGCAGATCGAGGAGATGGTGCGGGTGGCGGCGTCGAAGATGAAGGAGTCGTCGGCGTCGGCGTCGCGGCTGCGGGAGATGGCCGGCACGCTCCAGGAAAAGGCCTCCGTCTTCCGGGTGTAGGGGCGTCATGGGCGAAGAGAAGAAAATCGACCTGTCGCAGTTCCGGGAAAAGTTCGCCCGGGAGGCGAAGGCCCGCCTCGGGCGGCTGAACGGGGGGCTCGTCTACCTCGGGAAAAACCCGGGGGACGGAAAACTCGAGGGCGACATCCTCCGGGAAGCGCACACGCTGAAGGGGGCCGCGCGGATGCTCGGCCTCTCGAAGATTTCGGAGCTGTCGCAGCGGTTCGAGGAGGCGCTGACGCGCCGCAGGGACAAGGTGATCCTCGCCAACCAGGACCTGACCGATGCCCTGTTCGTCACCCTCGACACGCTCTCGAGGCTGGTGGACGCCCTCTCCCAGCCCCCCCGGGAACCGATCGACGTCGAGTCGGTCCTCGACCGGCTGAAACTGGCGCAGGTCTACGTGGAATCACCCGGTGCGCACGAAGAGCCGGCCCCGGCGATCGCCGCGCCCCCGGCGCCCGCCCGGATGACGGGTTCCCCGGCATCGGGCGCCCCACACCCCAAGTACACGGATATCGGAACCGGGACATGTGTGGATCCCGTCCGGCTCGAGACGATCTCGAATCTCCTGACGAACGCCGTCTCCCACCACCAGAGGGAATTGGAACTGCGGGAGCGGCTCGGCGAGCTTGGATTCTTCTACCGCCGGTCGGCCGCGGCCCTGCTCGCCGCGGTCCAGGACGGCCTCGCCCAGGGGGAGTTCTCCCCGGCGTATGCACGGAGGGTCGCCCCCTTCGTCGAGGAGGGGAAGACGGCGTTCCAGGAGGCCGGGACCCAGCGGTCGGAACTGAAACGCCACGAAAGCGTCGTGGCCACGGCGCTGTCGCAGAACCTCGAGGAACTCCGGTCGGAGGTCATGGCCCTCCGGACGGTTCCGCTCTCGCCGTTGTTCGACTCGTTCCATACGATGGCGGGGGCGCTGGCGGGAGAGCTGGGGAAGGACGTGGAGGTGCTGGTCCGCGGCGGCAAGACCGAGATCGACCGGAAGGTGGCCGAGGCTCTCGCCGAGCCGCTGACCCACATCCTCCGGAATGCGGTCGACCACGGGATCGAGGCGCCCGCGGAGCGGGAACGGGTGGGGAAGTCGCGAAAAGGGCGGATCGTGATCACCGCGACGCCGAAGAAGGGGCGGGTCGTCCTCGAAGTCGAGGACGACGGCCGCGGGATCGACCCGAACGAGGTTCGCGAGGCGGCGATCCGCAAGGGGATGATCAGCGAAAAGGCCGCATGGCGGCTGGACGATCGGGAACTGATCGACTTCGTGTTTCGCACCGGCTTCAGCACCGCGAAGACGGTGACCGGAGTCTCCGGCCCCGGGATCGGGATGGACGTGGTCCACGCCGTTGCCGAGCGGTTCAACGGGACCTCGGAGGTTCACTCCAATCCCGGCAAGGGGACCCGGGTGGTCATGGAACTCCCGTTCAGCATGGCGGTCTCACGGGTCCTTCTCTTCCTCTCCGGAGATCAATATTTCGCCCTCCCGATCATGCACGCCGATGGGATCCACTCCTTCGCGGACCGCGACGTCGTCACGGTGGAGGGGCGGAAATCCCTTCGCCTGGACGAGACCCCGGTTCCGCTCGTCTGGCTGAACCGGCTCCTCGGTCTTCCCGATGCCCGCGGGCCAAGGAATCGGTACCTCGCGGTGATGGTCCGGCAGTCCGGGAAGCGGATCGCCCTCGTGGTCGACCGGGTCGAGGGGGAGAGCGAAGTCGTCGTCCGGGATCTTGGGAAGTACCTCGGGAAGATTCCCCTGTTCATGGGATCGACCATCCTCGGAACCGGTGAGGTGGCGCTGCTGCTGGACGTCTACGACCTGGTGACCGCGGTCCGCCTGCTTCCGGAGACGTCTCCCGAGGGAGTGGGGGAGGGGGTGCGGCCCGGGATCGGCGCCGACATCCTCGTCGTGGACGATTCCCTTCTCGTTCGCGAGATGCAGCAGAGGATCCTCTTCTCCTCCGGCTACAGGGTGGAGACGGCGTCCGGCGGGAAGGCGGCGCTCGAGCATCTTTCCCGCAAGCGGTACCACGTCGTCGTCGCCGGCGCCCGGATGGCGGGGTTGGACGGCATCCAGCTGCTCGCGGAGGCGCGAAAGACCGACTACACGCGGGACCTCCCCTTCATCCTCGTCGCGTCGAAGGAGCACCTGGGGGACCTGGTGCGGGCGAGGGCGGCGGGCGCGAAGGGGTGCGTGACACGGGAGGAGTTCACTCCCGACCGGATGGCCGCGATGATCGGGAGCATCCTCGGGCGGGGCGTCGGCGGATGACGTCCTCCCCGGTACAGGGTGACCCTGTCCGACTCCTGGTCGTCGATGACTCCCCTTCCATCCGCGCCGTCATCCGGGCGATGGTGGAGGGGGACGCGGGGATCCGGATCGTCGGCGAGGCGGGAACCGGCGGGGAAGCCGTGGAGATGGCCCGGACGCTTCGCCCCGGCGTGATCCTGATGGACGTCCAGATGCCGGAGATGGACGGGATCGAGGCGACCGGGAGGATCATGGCCGCGGTGGCCGTCCCCATCATCGCCTTTTCGGCGTTCACCTGGGGAGGGGAGGCGAAGGCCTCCATCGAGATGCTGGCCGCCGGGGCCCTCGACGTGATGGCGAAGCCGGAACTCGGCTGGGCGGGGGCGGTGAGCGACTGCTCCCGCGTGCTGCGGAAGAAGATCCGGTCCGCTTCCCGCGTGGCGGTCGTGCGGCGCCTGCGCGGGGCCGTTCCAATGGCCCGGGGGCGGGGCGAACCCGCGGGTCCGTCCGACGGGGCGCGCTTCGAGGTGCTGGGCGTCGGGGCGTCGACGGGCGGTCCGACGGCGCTGCGCGAACTGTTCTCCGGGCTGCCGGCCGACTTCCCGCTGCCGATCCTCGTCGTGCAGCACATCACCATGGGGTTCACCGCCGGGTTCGTCGAGTGGCTCCGGCAGCACACCCCTCTCGACGTCCGGGTCGCAAATGAGGAGGATCGCGCCGTGCCGGGATCGATCCTGATCGCTCCGGAAGGACGGCAGCTCGAGGCGCTGCCCGGCGGTTCGGTCCGGGCGACCTCCCGGAAACCGCGCGGAGTGCACCTCCCGTCGGTGGACACGCTCCTGTCCTCCCTGGCCTCCGCCTACGGGCCGAAGTGCATCGGCGCTCTCCTCACCGGTATGGGATCGGACGGCGCCGAGGGGCTCCTCGACATCCGCCGTGCCGGAGGGTTCACCCTCGCGCAGGACGAGGAGACGTGCGTCGTCTTCGGAATGCCCCTGGAGGCCGCTCGTCGCGGCGCCGTCGACCGGTCGATGCCGCCGGCGGCCATGGCCGAACTGCTGCGGCGGATCACCGAACGGTCCGCATGCCGGGAGGAGGGCGGCCGTGCCTGACGCGTTCCGCATTCTCCTTGTGGACGACAGCGAGACCGTCACCGGGATGCTCTCCTGGCTCCTCGGCTCGGCGGGGTACGCGATCGAAACGGCCGCCGACGGGGTGCAGGGGGTGCGGACCGCTTTCCGGCGTGTCCCGGACCTCGTGGTGATGTCGACCCGGCTGCCCCGCCTGGACGGCATCCAGGCGTGCCGCCTGCTCAAGGCCGAGCCCGCGACCCGGGATGTCCCGGTGATCCTGCTCACGTCGGAGGAAGCGGGGACGGACCGGCTCCACGCGGCCCGCGCCGGCGCGGACCGGTGTCTGCTGCGGAACGTCTCCCCGGAGGAAGCGTTGCCCGCGGTCCGGGAGTGCCTTGCGGGAAAGGCGCCGCGGCCGGAGGGTGGAGCCGATCCGTGGCGCGCGCCTCCGGACGACTTCGAAATCCTTTCCCGGGTCAACGGCGTTCTCGAGGCGACGCTGTTCGAGGCGAACCTGTTGAACGAGATCGCGCACGTGGGCCGCGACGTGGACGACTTCGAGGCGACGGCCAGGGAGTTGTTCCGTCTTCTCCGGGAGATCGCTCCCGCCGAGGCGATGGGGGCGGTCTTCTCCGACGGCGTGTACTCGGGGGGCGTTTCCGTCTTCCCCGACGAAGCGGGGGATCCGTTCCGGGCGGAGGTCCGGCGGAGGACGGAGCGGCTTCGCGATGGGGCCGGCGTTCCCTTCGCCCCGGATCGCGCCGTCTGGACCGGCATCCAGGGGGGATTCCGCGGCTCCGACGGCGTCGCGCCCGGGTCGCTTGTGCCCCGGGCCGTCTGCGTGGTCCGCGGGGGGGAAATGGTCAAGGGGGTTATGGCGGTGTACTCGGGGATCGAGGGTGCGGCCCTGGACGGCGCGGCGACGAAGGAGACCCTCCTCCGGCAGGCGTTCATGGTCCTCGAAAACGCCTGGCTGTACCGGCAGATCGCGCGGATCTCGGTGACGGACGGGCTGACGGGGCTCACGAACGTCCGGCACTTCCGGGAACAGATGCAGCGGGAACACTCCCGCGCCCGGCGCCACAACGATCCGTACACCATCCTGATGATGGACATCGACCATTTCAAAAAGGTAAACGACCTCTACGGCCATCCCGTGGGAGACATCGTCCTCCGGGAAATGGCCGCGATCTTCCGGGAGGCGGTACGCATCACCGACCTTCCCGCCCGGTACGGAGGCGAGGAGTTCATCGTCTTTCTGTCCAGGACCCGGCTTCCCGAGGCGGTCATCGTGGGAGAACGGATCCGGGAGGCGGTGGAGCGGAAGGTATTCGCCGCACCGTCGCCGATGATCCGCTGCACCGTGAGCGTAGGCATCGCGGATTACCTGCCGGGAACGGAGGGGACGGAGAAGACCGTGATCGGGCGCGCCGATCAGGCGCTGTATTCCGCCAAGCGCGGGGGGCGGAATCGCGTGGTGTGCAGCCCCGCGAAAGAGACGTGATGACTCCGGCGCGCGCTCGGGCCTCCATCCCCCCGGAGCTGCTCAATATGCTGCGGAACCTGGTCGAAGCGGAGAGCGGCGTCGTGCTGAACGACGCGAAGCTTTCGCACCTCGCCGCCGTGGTCCGGGACAGGATGGCGGCCCTCGGGATCCCCGACGCGCCTGGGTACCTGGAGTTCCTCTCCGGAGGGGAGGGGGGGGCGGCGGAGCGGCGCGACCTGGTGTCGGAACTCCTCGTCGGGGAAACGAGCTTTTTCCGGACTCCGGCTCTCTTCCAGGCGGTCGAGAAGACGATTCTCCCGGGGCTGCTCGAACAGGGGTTCGTATCCCCGCTTCCCGTCTGGTGCGCGGGGTGCGCCACCGGCGAGGAGGCGTACTCCGTCGCCATCGCCGCCCTGGAGGGATCCCGTGGGCGGCACGCCGTTCCGGTCCGAGTCCGCGCCACCGACCTGCACCCGCGGTTCCTCGAGACGGCCCGGGAGGGGGTCTATCCCGGGGAGGCGTTACGAAACGTTCCGGAACGGATCAAGGAAATGTATTTCGAGCAGATGAAGGACGGCCGATACCGGGTGACGGATGCGGTGCGGCGGCTGGTCGACTTCGAAGAGCGGAACCTGATCGATTTTCTCTCCGGTCCCCTCCCCTCCGCGCGGTACGCGGCGATCTTCTGCCGGAACGTGATGATCTATTTCCGATCGGACACCACGCGACGGCTCGTCGAGCGGTTTCACGAAAGTCTCTTCGACGGCGGGGTCCTCTTCCTCGGACACTCCGAAACGTTGTGGGGGATTTCGGAGGTGTTCCGGCTGGAGCAGCGGGAGAAGATATTCTACTACCGGAAGCCGCGGGCGGAGGTCTGCACGCCCCGTCCTGCCGCCGCTCCCCGTTCCTCCGGGTCGGGCGCCCCGCGGCGGGCGGTCCCGGGCGCAGAGACTCCTCCTCCCCCTCCCATGGACAATTCCTCTTCCGCGATGAAACTGGTCCTTTCGGCGGAGCGGCTGGCCGACGAGGGGCGCTTCGAGGATGCCGTCGCGATGTGCCGCCAGGCGGCCGCCCTCGATCCGGGGTGCCCGGAGGCCGAATACCTGATGGCGTTCCTTCTTCGCGGACGGGGACAGCACGCGGAGGCGCTCTATCATGCCGAGTGCGCCCTCGAACGGGACCCGCGGTTCGTCTTCGCGGACATGGAGGCGGCGGAGTGCCTCTGCGGGATGGGGAGGGCCGGGGAGGCGGCGCGGCGGTGGAAGGGGATCCTGCGCGCCATCGAGGGGAACGTGCGCCTCCCGCGTCTTTCGGTGGGGGCGGGGATCTCCCCGCAGATGCTGCGCCAGTACGTGCTCTCCCGGCTGCCGCGATGAGTCCCGTGATGAATCCCGTTGCGGGGGTTCCTTCCCGCTGAGATAATCTGCGGATGACGGGGACCGATACCCATTGTCCCCACTGCGGCGCGGAGCTGCGGGGGGACCCGCGGAAGCGCGGCTCCCGCCCCGGCGGGACGCCGGGATGTCCCTACGACGGGCTGGCGTACGCGGCGTTGCGGGCCGGGCACGACGCGATCTACTTCGGGGCGTGGCGCCGCATCGACGCCCCCCCGATGGAGATCCGCCGCGGGTATCACGGGATCGGCCGCCACCTCGGCGCGATCGGGAGGGAACTGGCGGGGCACGACCTCCCCGCCGCCGCCCGGGATCTCGACGAGGCGCTCGAGGCGCACCGGGACGCCGATCCCCGGGAGGAGGCCCCGGACGCGCTTCGCCTCATGGACAACGCCCTCTCCTACGCGCACCGGGCCATCGACGACCTCCTCCACGAAAAAGGGCTGCCGCCGCACCAGCCGATGGACTTCGCGGAGTGGTACGATGTCGTCGAGGTCCCGTTCCGGGACGAGTGGTAGGCCAGGAGGGGCCCTGAGATGATCGATCTTGAGCGGTACCCGAGGGAGATCACCCTGCGCAACGGGGTGACGCTGGTCTTCCGGCCGATGGGTCGGGACGACGTGGACCGGCTGTGGGTCTTCTTCCAGCAGGTCCCTCCCGAGGACAAGATGTTCTTCCGCCAGAACGTGAGCCGCCGCGAGGTGGTGCAGCATTGGGCGGACACCCTCGACTTCGGCCTCGTCCTTCCGATCCTCGCGCTCGAAGGGGACCGCGTCGTGGGGGACGCCACGCTCCACCGCCAGAGGACGGGGTGGAAGCAGCGGGTCGGGGTGGTGCGCGTCCAGATCGCCCCCGATTACCGGCACCTCGGGCTCGGAACCGCGATGGTCCGCGAACTGCGTCACCTCGGGGAGAAGTCGGCCCTCCATTACCTCATGGCCGAGGTGATCGAGGAGCAGGCGGCAGCGGTGCGCGCCTTCGAGAAGATGGGCTTCGCCCGCGCCGCGACATACCGGAACTTCGTCAACGACCAGAGGGGGGGGCTGCACAACCTGCTGGTCCTGCTGTACCGGATGTCCTCCTCGACGGATGATCTCAACGTCTGAACCGTTGTATACTCCTCCCTTCGGCCGGCCCCGAATTCCCTCTCCAGGAAGATGAAGACACCGATGGAAAACGATTCTCTGTACCGGCGGGTGAAGCGGGTCCTGCTCGGGGCCCCCCGGGACCTGTTCGACCCGAAGATCTTCCACAACGTCTCCCTCATCGCCTTCTTCGCGTGGGTGGGCCTCGGCGCGGACGGGATCTCCTCATCATCTTACGGCCCGGAGGAGGCGTACCTCGCCCTGGGGAGCTATTCGGTGCTGGCGATCTTCGTCGCCGTGATGACGGTGGTGACGATCTTCATCATTTCGGGGAGCTACGCGCAGATCATCGAGGCGTTCCCGTCCGGCGGCGGCGGGTACATCGTGGTGTCGAAGCTCCTCGGCGAGAAGGCCGGCGTGGTGACCGGCTCCGCGCTGGTCATCGACTACGCGCTGACCATCACGGTGTCCGTCGCCGCCGGCGCGGACGCCATCTCCAGCTTCCTTCCGGCCGCATGGCTACCGTACAAGTTCGAGTTCATCGCCCTGGTCCTCGGGTTCCTCATCTGGATCAACCTGCGGGGGGCCAGGGAGACGGTGATGGTCCTCACGCCGATCTTCCTCGCCTTCCTGCTGACCCACATCCCGCTGATCCTCTACGCCGTATTCCGGCACGTCGGCGACCTTCCCGTCGTGGCCGCCCGCGTGACCGGCGACCTCTCCGCCGCGTCCCGGGATATCGGCTGGGTGGGGGTCGGGGCGCTGCTGCTGCGGGCCTATTCTATGGGCGCGGGGACGTACACCGGGATGGAGGCGGTCTCCAACTCGATGCAGACGCTGCGGGAGCCCCGCGTGCATACCGGCAAGCGTGCGATGCTGTACCTGTCGTGCACCCTCGGTTTCATGGCGGGCGGCATCCTCCTTGGGTACGTCCTGAACGGCGTAGCCCCCGTTCCGGGGAAGACGCTGAACGCCGTCCTGTTCGGCGGACTGGTGGATTCCCTCTGGGAGGGGAGCGCCGCGAAGTACCTGACCGCCTTCGTTCTCCTCACCGAGGCGGTCCTGCTGTTCGTGGCAGCGCAGACCGGCTTCCTCGGCGGCCCCCAGGTCCTCTCGAACATGGCGGGGGACTCCTACATGCCCCACCGGTTCGCCCACCTCTCCGAGCGGCTTGTGACGAAGTACGGGGTCTACTTCATGGGGGGAGTGGCGTTTTTCATGCTCATCATCACGGGCGGCTCCGTCCGGCTCCTTGTCATCATCTATTCCATCAACGTCTTCCTGACCTTCAGCATGTCGCAGTTCAGCATGGTGGTGCACTGGTGGAAGGATCGAAAGTCCGTGGAGGGGTGGAAACACGGGTTGGCGATCAACGGGATCGGCTTCTGCCTCACCGCATCGATCCTGTTCTTCATCGTAATCATGAAGTTCCTCGAGGGCGGGTGGATCACCCTGCTGGTCACCAGCACCTTCGTGGCGGCGAGTTTTTTCGTGCGCAGCCATTACCGGAAGGCCGCCCACCACCTCCGGCGCCTCGACGACCTGCTCCTCAACCTCCCCTCCCCGACGACGGCGACCGCCCAGGAGCCGATCGCCCAGCGGCAGGCGCCGACCGCGGCCATCCTCGTCTCCGGGTACAACGGCCTCGGGATGCACGTCTTCTTCTCGATCATCCGGTCCTTCCCGGGGACCTTCCGGAACTTCGTCTTCCTGTCCGTGGGCGTGATCGACACCAGCCGCTTCAAGGGGGTGGCCGAGATCGAGAACCTCTCGGAAGACCTGCGGGGGCAGCTCGCGAACTACGTCGAGTTCGTGAAGGGGCACGGCTATTTCGCGGAGGCGCATTTCCGGGTGGGCACGGACGTCATCGAGGTCCTGCAGGGGATGGCGACGGAGGTGGCGGCCGATTTCCCCAACGTCGTCTTCTTCGCCGGGCAGCTCGTCTTCCAGGAGGAGAACTTCTTCAACAAGCTCCTCCACAACCAGACGGCGTTCCTCGCGCAGAAAAAGCTCGTGTTTTCCGGCCACCCGATGATCGTGATGCCGATCCGCGTCCTCGAGTGAATCCGCTGCGGGGTTGACCGGCCCGCGGGATATCTGCCACAATGGCGGAAAAAGAGAACGATGTTTCCTTGCAAGATAACTCGACGGAGGGATGTGAAATGGAGATGGTGCGCAAGGCGAGCTGGTTCGTGGCGGTGGCCGTGATGATGGCCGGGTGGATGGGCGTGCTCGGGTCGGTCCGGGGGGTCGCCGAGGCCGGGGTGATCGCCTCCAGTCTCTCCGACGCGGGGAGCCGGGTCGAGGACATGGCCAAGGTCCAGTCGTTCCTCGAGAACAAGGTCGTCGTCCAGAAGCTGGTCGACTACGGGGTGTCGCCCGCCGAGGCGATGGGGAAAGTCAAGGCGATGAGCGCGCAGGATCTGCACCGGCTGGCGTCGCTGACCGATCGGGCGGCGGCGGGTGCGGACAGCGGCATCGGGTTCCTGATCGGGCTGGCGATCCTCGTCATCCTCATCATCGTGATCCTGAAGCTCATGAACAAGGAAGTGATCATCCGCTGAGACCGGGTGCGCGCCTCTGGTAAGATAACGGCATGGTGTTTCGGGACCCGCCTGAGAGGGAGTACCTGCCGCACTCCTCCGGATGTTTTCTCTGCGGTGAGGAGAACCGGTCCGGCGTCCGGGCCCGGTTCTTCGTAGAGGGGAACGACGTCGTCGGAAGGGTGGCCCTTCCGCTTCATCTCAACGGGTACAAGGACGTCGCCCACGGCGGCGTCGTCTCCGCACTCCTCGACGAGACGATGGGGTGGGCCCCCACCGTGTTCGGAAAGACGTGCGCCATGTACGTCACGGGCGAGCTCACGGTGAAGTTCCTTTCCCCGGTGCCGGTCGGCGTCGAGGTCGAGGTCCGCAGCCGCCTCGTCGAGGACGCGGGACGGCTCGCCTACTGCGAGGGGGAGATCCGTTGCGGCGGGAAAGTGTGCGCCCGCGCCAGGGGGAAGTTCGTCCCGATGAGCCCCGGGGGGACGGCGGAGGTGATCCCGTATCTCCGGTTCGACGGCTGCCGCAGGTTCCGGTCGATCTTCGACGCGTACCGGCAGAGGGAGTGACGGAATCCTTCCCCGGGCCGATTGCAATTACCTTTGTTTTTAAGGTATCTTGGAGTTGGGTCGTGGGGCTCCGATCTTACGGATTCACACGGGAGGTTCCCCTTGGACGCGCAGACGGTCCTCTACATCGCCCTCGCGGTCGCCGCGGTGGTCCTCGTCGTCGTCCTGTCGATCGTGCTCCTGTCGATCCGGAGGAACGTGGATCGGATCACGCTGCGGCTGGACGAGTCGCTCCGGCAGGTCGAGATGACCACCGAGGACCTGCGCAAGACCAACGCCGTCGCCCGGGAGATCCTGTCCGACGTGGAGCGGGGTGTTTCGAACGTGACGCACCTCACCGAGGGGATCCGCGCGCTCCGCGGGACGGTGGACGTGGCGACGAAGGTGTTCGATCACGCCGTGTCTCCCGCCCTCGTGAACGTCGCATCGGTTCTCGTGGGCTTCAAGGCGGCGACGTCCCACATTCTCGATCGGTTCGGTCGAAAGGAGGCAAGGAAATGAGCGACGAAAGGTGCTGTTCCGGTGGGGTCCTGCTGGCGTTCCTCGCCGGCGGGTTGGTCGGCGCCGGGCTTGCCCTGTTGTACGCCCCGGTTGCCGGGGGTGAGGCCCGGGAGCGGATCGGCGGGCTGGCGGGGGATCTCAAGAAGAAGTCCGCGGAGTGGACCGGCGACGTGAAGCAGAAGGTGGAGGGGTTCATCGACGAGGAGTGGTCCGTGGTCAAGTCGGCGTATGACGCCGGCCGTGAGGCGATGGCGAAGGAGAAGGCCCGCTTCGAGAACCCGAACCCGCAGTAAGCGGGGGGCTCTCCCCGAAGAAAGGAAGGGCGGCAGTCCCGGCGCGCCGGGGTTGCCGCCCTTATTCATTGGATCAGTAGTTCGCCTCGACGGGGGTGAACCACCCCTGCGGATGTCCGCAGGTGGGGCAACGCTCCGGCGCCTCGGTCCCCTCGTGGATCCGGCCGCATTTCGAGCACTTCCACCGGATCGGCTTCTCCCGCTTGTAGAGTGTGCCGTTCTGCACGTGGCCGAGGAGCCGCAGGTACCGCTTCTCGTGCTCCACCTCGACCTCGGCGACCCTGCGAAACATCGCGGCGGGGGCGGGGAACCCCTCCTCCTCGGCGATCTTCCCGAACGTCGGGTAGAGGTTCGTCCACTCCTCGTGTTCTCCGGCGGCGGCGGCCTCGAGGTTCACCAAGGTGTTCCCGATCCTGCTCGGGTACCCCGCCTTGATCTCCACGTCCAGCCCCTCGAGAAGGCCGAAATACCGCTTGGCGTGCATCTTCTCGTGCTCCGCCGTCTCGAGGAAGCTGGCGGCGATCCCCTCGTGCCCCTCCTTCGAGGCGATTCCCGCGTAGAAGGTGTACCGGTTCCGCGCCTGCGACTCGCCGGCGAATGCTGCCATCAGGTTGTGCTCCGTTCGCGATCCTTTCAGCTTCTTCATGTCTCCTCCGATCCGATTGGGGTGTTAAAGAGAACGATTGTCGACAATTATAGAGAGGTGCAAGGCGGTTGCGCAACGGAAAAGATCGATGGTCGTTTATCTTGTCGGGCGGGCGGCCCGGTACAGCGCGCTGGCGGCGAAACAGGCGGCGGCAGCCAGGACGACGGTCGCGCCGGTGGCGGTGTCGAGGTACCAGGAGGCGACGATCCCCGCGAACCCCGACAGCACCGCGACTCCCACGGAGACCCAGAGGGCCGAGGCGGCGTCCCGGGCGACGTTGCGGGCGGCGGCGGCGGGGATGACGAGCAGGGCGGTGACGAGGAGGATCCCCACGGCGTGGATCGCCGCGGTCACCACGAGGGCGACGACCAGCGCGAAGGAGATCTCCACCGCCGGGACACGGACTCCCTTCGTCCGGGCGAACCCCTCGTGGATCCCCAGCAGCAGGATCCGGTTGTAGAGCAGGGCGAGGTACGCGGCGACGAGCAGGAAGAGGGCGGCCATCCACAGGAGCTCTGCGTCGGTGACGGCGAGCGGGTCGCCGTACAGGAACGCCTGCAGGTTCCGCGTCAGCCCCTTCTCCCGGCTGATGATCGCGATCCCGAGGGCGACGACGGTCGAGAAGAAGACGCCGATGACCGTGTCCGACGAGAGTTCGGTGCGTCCCTTGACCAGGGTGATGGCGACGGCGACGAGGACGCCGAACGCGACCATCGTCCAGGAGGGGGAGACGCCGAGGAGGATCCCGAGGGCCACCCCGGTGAAGGCGGAGTGGCCGATCGCGTCGGAGAAGAAGGCCATCCGGTGCTGGACCAGCGGGACGCCGAGGGCGGCCGCGGCGGGGGCCGTGAGGAGCAGCGCGAGGAGCGCGCGCTTCATGAAGGCCGGTTCCGCGAAGGCGAACGGGAGCAGCCGGTCCACCAGGGCGAACACGCCGGAGAGGATCGATTCCACCTTACTTTTCCCCGTCGTCGTGCAGGTGCCCGCGCCCGTCCGCGTGGGCGTGGCGGAACAGGTGGGCGTCGGGTCCGTACATCGCCGCGAGGTTCTCCGATGTGAGCACCTCCGTGGTCGCGCCGCTGCAGACGAGGCGTCGGTTGAGGCAGATCACGCGGTCGGCGTGCCGCGCCACCACCGACAGGTCGTGGCTGACCAGCAGGAGGCTGAAGCGGCAGTCGCGCTGGACCTTGGACAGAAAGTCGCAGAAGAGCTCCTCACCGGCCACGTCGACGCCGGAGACCGGCTCGTCGAGCAGCAGGATGTCGGGGGAGTCCCGCAGCGCGAGGGCGAACAGCACCCGCTGGAGCTCCCCGCCGGAAAGCCGCCCCAGCGGGTTGTGGAGCAGGTGGGGGACGCCGGCCCGTTCGAGGCTCTCGCGGGCGGCCTCCCGTGTGCGGCGGGAAGCGCCGAGGAAGACGGGGCGCCGCTGGGCGGAGAGCGCGAAGAAGTCGAGCACCGTGATCGGCGCGTCCGGGTCCAGGGGAAGGCGCTGCGGTACGTACCCGATGCGGGGGGCCCCCTCGCCGTGCTCCGCCGCGCGGCAGAAACGGATCTCTCCCGTGTACGGCACCTGGCCCAGGATCGCGAGGAGCAGCGTGGTCTTTCCTGCGCCGTTGGGACCGACCAGCGCGGTGACCTCCCCGCACCGGAGGTCGGCGTCGATCCCCGAAAGGATCTCCACCCCTCCCTTCCGGACGGTCAGGTTGCGGATCTCGAGCGTGTGGAGATGTTCGCACCCTTTCATCGGGCCGACAGCGCCTCCTTGAGCGTGGCGAGGTTCCGTCGCATCGCGTCTTCGTAGGTCGTGAGGGCCGGGGATCCGGTGGCGACGGGGTCCAGCACACGCACGGGTACTCCCGCCTCCCTCGCCAGCGCCTCGGCGAGTTTCGGCGAGTATTGGGGTTCGGAGAAGACCGCGGGGACCTTCCTCTCCCGGATCGTGCGCGACAGCGTCCGGATCTCTCCCGCCGACGGCTCCTGCCCCGGAGACGTCTCGATCTCCCCGACCACGGTCAGGCCGAGGTCTCTCGCGAGATAGTCGAAAACGTTATGGAAGGTGACGATATCCCTTCGACGGAACGTCTTCGCCGCCGCCTCGAACTCCGACGCCAGCGCCGACAGGCGGGAAACGAACGCGTCGGCGTTCCGCCGGAAGGCGCGCGCGCTGACGGGCCGCGCGGCGGAGAGCG
>Ga0210044_10003621_pt1 | contig 21967 bp, 18 predicted proteins | sample CryGey13umfilter_2_FD_183959 | JGI IMG/M metagenome (GOLD analysis project Ga0210044, IMG submission 183959) | Groundwater microbial communities from aquifer in Utah, USA - Crystal Geyser 4/9/14 3 um filter (SPAdes) (version 2) | ecosystem: Environmental > Aquatic > Deep subsurface >... | reverse complement strand
TCTAATACCCCCCCCCAGCCAGTCGTGATTTCGAAAGAAAAAGAAGCGTATCAATATTGGCAAACTCTGCATCAGAATTTTCCTAAAATTGCGCGTTTCGGCATCGGACAAAAAATTGAACAATCGTTTCTTTCTGTTCTCGAATTGACTTTCACCGCTTCTTATCTTCCGCCGGAGCAAAAAGTAATACTACTCGGAAAAACCATCTCGCGCCTTGATATCTTAAAATTTTTTACGCAATTGGCATGGGAGGACAAATTGATTCCCACCGCTAAATACGCAGAGCTTTCTCAAAAGCTTGAAGAAATCGGGCGGATGCTCGGCGGCTGGCGAAAAGGACTTCTCCAAAAGAAAACTCCTCCGCGATAGGCGAAGGAGAAACACAACATTTGCGGGAGAAAACCTGGTTGCCGTCATTCCACCTGCCCGGGTACTCGACAGAGTCCGCATCCACGTTCCAGCCATCGCCATTCCAGTTGCAGTTCACCGCGCGAAGCGCGCCGAACCATTCTCGTGCAAAAAGCCATCTATGCCACTATCCCTTAAATGCTCTTAGGATTGAATCTTATTCGGGACCTCGAAGTCCGCAAGCTTTTCGCACCAATTCTTGTATTTTTTGAAAGAATATTTTTCACACTCTTGCGCAAGCTTTACCCAGCGCAACTTTCGCGAAAAACATCTTGAGGCCATAAAGGAAAAGCCTTGACCGTTCCGTAATACATGTCCTCAAACGAATTATAGCAAAAAATTGCCGAAATAAAAACGGCCCTTTCGGAGTTGTAAGACGCATACAACTCCGAAAGGGTCAAAGTCTCAAAGAATCAAAGAATCATAAGCTCAAAGATTCAAGGAGAAAGCGCTCAAGAATTGCGGGAGAAAACCCGGCGGCCGCCATGCCACCTGCTCGGGTACTCGACAGAGTCCGCAAACACGAACCAGCCACCGCCATCCCAGCGACAGCCCACCGCGCGAAGCGCGCCGAAGACGTCGCGGACATAAAAGATGTTCGCGTAGCCGCTCGCAAGAAGGATTCCCTTCTCGCCACTTCCCTGCCGCTCCATTAAGGAGAACATTTCGGTAAGGGTCGTTTCCGCCATAGCCCCACCGCTAAGCTCCGCAAGAATTGGTCCGTCTACCGACGGCCTCCGTAGTTCATTGCAGCAGAGGATGGTCTCGCCGATCGGATCTTCGATCTTGCCGCCGAACCAACTCAGGAAGTTGTCTTCCAAATAGGAAATCTTCACCCTTGCCTTCCGCCCGGTGTTCACACCGAGACGATCGCGGGCGATAAACTTCTGGGTTGTCGCGGGAACAGTGACGGTGTCGATGCGCTCAAGTAAATCACTCCGCTCCTGTTTCATACTAGTCCTCCTTTTGCGGTCGCCTGCTGGCGGCGCGGAAAAAATTTGCTACGGTCTTAACCGAAATGGTTTTGCCATAGCAGAAAAAAGTCTATCTCTAAGATAAACTGCTTTCCGCCATGGCAAAACCGTAAAATCAAAGAACCCGCGATTTGTAATATTATATACCAAAAACGACCTTTCGTCAAGGCCGAGTGTGGTTTTTAATCAAAAAATCATTTGAGCCTATCTTGCCTGTCCCACCCTCGCCTCTAATTAAGCGTAGCTTGCGTGAGCGTTCCGCTCACAATTAAGCGTAGCTTGCGTGAGCGTTCCGCTCACAATTAAGCGTAGCTTGCGTGAGCGTTCCGCTCACAATTAAGCGTAGCTTGCGTGAGCGTTCCGCTCACAATTAAGCGTAGCTTGCGTGAGCGTTCCGCTCACAATAGGCTTATAGTCTTTTTTCCAGGATGACAAATTCCTCGCGCGAAACTTTCTGCGTAAGCTCATTTTTAATAAAAGCGATGTCGTCTTTCGTAATTGCCGCGTCGCCACCCATTACTTCCAATTTATTTTCGATTCCGTCGAAGCGTTGGTCGCGTTCCTCTAATTTCTCCGTATTGGCCACTACCTGTTCCGACAAAATTTTTATCCCATCATCGATACTTTCAGCAACTACGTCAAAGTGCCGCTTAATTTCTTGCGTGTGTTCCTTAAAAGTTTCTAAAATTTTCTTGATATCATCGCTAGCCATATATTCGTATTTTAGCAAACGTAACCCTGCTGTCAACAAGCGTATCCCGGCTTAAAACTAAACCAAAAAATTATTTGAGCTTACCTCCTCCGTCTCGCCCGCGCCGTCAGCGAGTTGTATGATTTAATTATTTCTTGCGTTTGCCGCGAGATACCCTGATAAGTCCCGAACACGGAACAATTTCTATCCCTCGTTTTTCGAGTTCGTCTAAAAATAAATTTATGCCGATAGAATCCGACTGTGTGTCTCCGCAAATAATGACATTAACGTGATGCGCCTCGGCTTCCTTGCGCCATTCTTCGCGCATGTGCATGCCAACAATCGTGCCAATGCCGGCTTTTGAGACATATTCATACATTTCTTTCGCGCCGTTGGTGCCGCCGGTTATTTCTGTCAGGGCGATTTTTCCGGCGCGCGCCTCTTTGTGGCCGACGAAAATTCTCGGTCCGGCTTTATATTTGGAAGCCTCCTTATATTCGCTGACCTCTTTCAAAGATTCAAGAACCTCACCAACGGTTTCAGGCTGGTCTTTCTTAATTTTTTGGTCCAGAAATTTTGCCACCAAATTATCCAACGGCGTATGCAAACAAATTAGGGGCAACTCCAGCAATTTCGCGGCATGAACGGATCGGTCGAAGTTGGCAGACGACGGCACCATTCTAAAAATTTCCGATATTCGCGGGCGCATGACCGATTCGGCGATATTGATCGGCACCCCATGCTGGTGCCAAACCTCAGCCTGAAGATGCATTACGTCGGACAAATCGGCCAAAGCGTGGCCAAGCGGATGATGAGACATCACCAAATCAATCTTCTGGCCGGAATCACTAAGATATTTCGCAATCATCAATTCCGCCGGCTCGATTTCAACGCCCACCATCATCCTTTTCACTTTTTTGTTCGGGTCTCCGCAAAGAATGCGCGAATCGGAGTAGGGATTGGACATCTTCTCCTTATCATATTCTTTCTTTTTCTCGGGAGATAATTTTTGATAACTCTCTTTTTCTTTCTTTAGTTGTTTCAAAACAAAATCTTTCCCGCGTAAATCGGACTCAATCCCCATTTTTATGGCTAAATCGTAGATTTCCCCTATGGTCATCGTTTGATCAAATATCAGTTAGATTACTTTCGAAAAATCAGCGATTTCATTCGCCATCACCCTAACAGCGCCCAATAGAATAATTCTGTTTTCTTTCACTTTTTTATTCTTTGCCATCACCAAGACCTTATCAAAAAACTTATGGATAAACGGCGCCACAACCATTAGGGCGTTAAGCGCCCCTTCGAAATCGCGCTGCTTAATTTTTTTCTCAAAAACTTTTTGCGTTTCCGTTATTATCTTGTACAAATCCTTTTCCGCCGGCTCTTGTAAAAATTTGGGGCCAACCGTCTTTTTGGAAGTCTTTTTACCTAGAATATTATTAATTCGCTTCATGGCCGACTTAAGAAGTTCTAACTCCGCCCTTCCTTGCGCTTTCTCCAAAGCTTCAATCCGTTTTTTGACCGAAAGCAAATCATTAACCCCCAACGAAAGAACGGCGCCAATAATAGGCTTGCTGACCTTTTTTGATTCCAAAAAATTTTCTGCGCGGCCGCTAAAAAATTCCACCAAGTCTTTATCAATTTTCTTTTTCTCTTTATCAGATTTTTTGTAAAGTGTCGCCGCTTTGTCTATCAAATTTTTCAGAGAGACAGGAAATTCCGCCTGCCAAATAATCTGTAAAACGCCAAGGGCCTGCCGCCTTAATGCATAAGGGTCTTCGGTGGCCGTCGGCGCAAGGCCGAGGCTGAAATATCCAACCAAACTATCGATCTTGTCGGCAAGACTAACAATCGCGCCTTCTTTAGTCGTCGGTAAGCCGTCTCCGGAAAAACGCGGCAAATATTGTTCGGCGATTGCCAACGCAATCGTTTCCTTTTCGCCTGAAAGCTTGGCGTAATATTTACCCATCACGCCCTGAAGTTCCGGAAACTCGCCAACCATTTCAGTGAGCAAATCAGCCTTAGCCAACAACGCGGCGTGAGCGGCGTTACTTTTAACCTTTGGATCGACAACAGAAGCAACAAATTCCGACAGTCTCGCCAGGCGCTGCGCTTTCTCGTGCATGGACCCTAATTTTTCCTGAAAAGTAACCTTTCTCAGGCCTTCAACACGCTTCGCCAAAGCAACTTTTTTATCCGCCTCAAAAAGAAATTGGGCATCATTCAGCCGGGCAGCCAGAACCTTTTCGTTGCCTTTAATAATAATCTCCGGCTCGTCAACCTTCATGTTGGAAATTGTTATAAAATGGGGCAGGAGACAAGGAAGGGGATTTTCTTTGTCGTTCACAAGACTAAAATATTTCTGCTGTTGGCGCATAGCGATTATCAAAACCTCTTTCGGCAAAAGGAGGAAATCTTTCTTGAATGAACCCAAAAGAACCGTTGGGTACTCCACTAACCAGGTTACTGTTTCCAATAATTTTTCGTCTGGCAAAACTTTTCCGCCGACTTTAGCGGCCGCTGCTTCTATTTCATTTTTTATCGAATTTTTTCTTTCCTTTTGGTCAAGGATCACAAATCGGTTTTTCAGCTCTTGTTGGTATTGCTCGAAATTCTTGACGATAAATTGGCTTGGACCTAAGAATCGGTGTCCGTAAGAAAAATCGCCGGACTTCAAACCGTCTATCTCAAAATCGATTACCTCTCCGCCAAAAACCGCGGTCATCCAGCGGATAGGCCGGGCAAAACGCAAATTGCCATCACCCCAGCGCATTGATTTGGGAAAAGAAATTCCCGCGATGATCTTAGGCAAGATCTTTTGCAGTTCCGCCGTCGCGCCCACCGAAGAAAATTCGATCTCCGGCAACAGCAAAACCATCCTTCTCGGCGTCCCGTAGGTTTTCGGTGAAACAAATTTAAAATCGGCGTCAGTCAGATATTTCTGCGCCATTTCCTTGATCTGGCTTAAGGCCGGCCCCATATATCCGGCCGGGATTTCTTCAGTTCCAATTTCAAATAATAGTTCTTTAGGCATTATATAGTTTTGTCATCCTGAACGAAGCGTAGCGAAGTGAAGGATCTCATCACCGCTATCCTTCTAATAAATCTCCGAATTCAGGATTTTTGCTTTTGATAAGTTCTGTTTTCTTTTTTCTCGTCCACCCCTTAATTCTTTTTTCCGCCAAAATAGCCTCTTGCACATTATTAAACGATTCGTAATAAATTAATTTGTTGATGTTGTACTTTTTAGTAAAACCTTCGACTAGTTTATTCTTGTGTTGATACATTCTCCCGTGCAAATTATTAGTGACACCAGTGTAAAGTACTGTGTTCCATTTATTGGTTGCTATGTAAACAAAATATTGTTTTTGCATGTGCGCTTTTTATGAGATTCTTCGCTCCGCTCAGAATGACAACAAGAAGGTTATTTAGCACTCTTACTTTTCTTCCACGCTCGCCCTAAAGGCAAGAGCAGCACCCCGAACCATATTCCTGAACGCATGACCCACCATAGAAAGCCTTCCATGCTTCGTTTCAAACGACCCGGCCGTCAAGTAAATCGCCACTTATATTATCCAGAAGGCCTTTGAGCTCGCTAGCTAGCCTAAGACTCGATTTATCCAAAACATCGTCAGCCTCTTCAAATAATTCATCAAGTTTTTCTCTCATCCCGCCTATTTTAGAGGAAGTCAAAACGTCCTGAAGCTCGGGCTGATCCCAATGCCGAGGACCAACTAGTTCCGAATCAAAGACGTCAAAATACGCTACTTCCTTTTTATGAAATTCTTTTCTTTTGTCGCCTCTAAAAGTTCTTTTGCTTGTTCGGGATCTTTTTTCTCTAACGACCACAATAGATTCAAATTTAAAGTTGCTTTGGTCGACTTTTCTTCGCCATCAACCAATATATTGCCCCTTTCTTCTCCCTCAAGACGTCTTTGCAATTCGCTGGATATATCAACTGCTGATATTTTTAGAAGATCATCTGATAAGAGATCTAAACGGGGAATTTCCCTTACGTTTTTTAGTTTTTCTGAAAACTCTGCCATGCTTTTAATCACTTTCCTTATACGACTTCGTCGATTTCGGAAGGATTAACTTTTAAACTTACTTCAGCGCCTTAACTTTATCCATTAGTGGAAAACCCATTTGTTCTCTTTGCGCCACATAAGCAGCCGCTACGCCCTTGGCCAAATTCCTGACCCGACCCATGTATCGCTGCCGTTCGGTCACGCTGATGACTCCCCGCGCGTTCAACAAGTTAAAAAGATGCGAGCACTTCAAACAATGGTCATAGGCCGGCAGAACCAGATCCTTTTTTATCAGCCGCAAACCTTCTTTTTCGTGCATCTCAAATAGCTTAAACAGCATGTCAGCATCCGATTCCTCGAAATTATAAACCGACCACTCTTCTTCTCCTCGGTGGTGGATATCGCCGTATTTTATTTCATCATTCCAGTCCAAATCATAAACGCTGTCTTTTTCCTGAAGATACATGGCGATTCTCTCCAGGCCATAAGTAATTTCGCCAGCCACCGGCTTAACGTCAAGACCGCCCGCCTGCTGAAAATAGGTAAATTGGGTTATTTCCATTCCATCCAGCCAGATTTCCCAACCCAAGCCCCAAGCGCCTAGAGTCGGCGATTCCCAGTCGTCTTCGACAAAACGAATATCATGCTTTTTTAAATCCAAGCCCAAAACCGCCAAGCTATCCAGATAAATTTGCTGAATATTATCCGGCGAGGGTTTTAGAATAACCTGGTATTGATAATAATGCTGCAAACGATTTGGGTTTTTGCCATAACGCCCATCGGTTGGCCGGCGCGTCGGCTCGACATAAGCAACGTTGTAGGGCTCGGGCCCCAAAACGCGCAAAAAAGTCGCCGGATTGGAAGTCCCGGCCCCGACCTCTAAATCATAAGGTTGCTGAATCACGCACCCTCTCTTTCCCCAAAATTCATCAAGTTTTAGAATAATATCTTGGAAATTCATGAATGCTCGCATACCGCTAACCGACCACAGTCTACGGCAAGCGAATGAGCCGTAGTCGGTAAGCGGTAATCGGTAGACTATTCTAATATACTCGTTTTCGCTTTTTGGGTCAACAAAAAACACCCCACAGACGAGGTATTTTTCGGGAGGACGCGCCCTTCGACCATCGCCACGGCCAGACCGATGAGACCAATCCGTAAACGGCTCACTGGGAAATCCCATTGAGCCGTTTAGGTTTTTATATCTGCGTTTGCTCCCGCCGCCCTTATCCTCGTTTCGCGCTCCTTTTTTGCCTGCCTACTGCGTCACCCTTCCCTTGTCCCAGGTTATCGTCGAATCATCCGGCAAATCAGAACCAATTTGCGCGTCCGTAGTTCTTAAGTCAACTCCGGTAAAAGAATCTTTGCCGGTGATAAGAGATTGATTAATAAGATTCGCCACTTGATTAATCTGCGGAGCTGAGGGAGTCAGGCCAACCTGAAATGCCACATATTTGGCCGGCGACAGGACGCCGGTTGCGGCCGGTAGGGTACCGATGTCCCAAACCACCCGCCGGTTCAAATTATCATATTGAAAATTTGTCGAGGCAGGCTTAAATTTATTCAACCACTCCACATAAGAAGGAAGTATCGCTTCCACGCGCACGCCTTCGACATTATTAGAAGGATTGGTTACACACCAATAAATGGTATAGGATGTGGTCTCTCCGACTTTCGGCGGGATCGGACCGTCGTTGGGCAAAAAGGCATCCTGATAATATCCCCGGGCATCCAGCCCCAACTTGCTATTAACCTTGATAGTAAGCTCAGCGGTATCCTGAACCTGCTGGTCAAGCAATGCGAGCGGAATATTAACAGAGCCACTATTAACAACATCGTAAATTACGAAATTCTTATCGCCGTAAGCCTTAACAGGCATAGCATCTTTTAATTTTACAGAGAATTTCAATTCGCCCTGGTAGCCGGCGCCGACGGCAGCTAACTCCGGCGTATTGGTCTGGTCCCACGTTATGCTATTGCCCGCACTTTCAAACGACCCCCTTTCGCCCAATTGCAAAGTGGTGAAATCCAAAGCTTCTGTGTTGAACTTTAAGACTATTTTCACCGATGGGATGCTCAAGGTGCTGTTATTCTGATATTTGATGGAGTATTTCAGATCTTCACCCGAGTTGGCAGTGTATTCGCTAACACCATTAACGGTCTGCTCAAGCGACAAAACCGGCAATGAGATTTGCGCCGACTTTACAGCATCGGCATAAGCGATGAATCCCTTGTCTTTTATGACACCCAAATATCCATGGAACAATTTTGCGTCTCTGCGCTCGCCCTCAATAGTCCCGGTAATCAAAATTTTTCCCTCTTGTTTGCTGTCGAGCTTGCCTATTTCCCAAACATTTTCCTGGGGTTGAGGATAAGACGAAGAAACTTTAAACCCGTCTGGGTATTCGACTTTAACAAACAGATTATCAAAGGAAAACTCACTGTCATTAAGATATTTCAACGACACAGTGATTTGTTGTCCATTGGAGACCCGCTGCGGCATATCAAACGTTAAAACCAAGGGAACGGAAATTATCCTACTGCCAAAGGTTGAGACATTCTCAAAACGCGCGCTCGTCTTGACTGGCTGATAGCTTAATTTTGCCAACAACTGCTTCTGGCTGTTCTTCAGGCCAATAATCTTGCCCCCAAACTCAATCACTTTTTCCTGTCCGGCGGCCAAAGTGCCAATCGAAATTTGCTCAATAAGTTGACCGCTGTCCGGTATGCTGTCCTCCGGCCAGTTTAAAACCAATTGGACATCGTTCAGGTCAATCTTGGTGCTATTTTTACAATTTACCCGATAAATTACTGCTTCACCGCTCGCCACTCCGTCCGGTCCGCTGATAGTCAGCGCCACCCAATTTTGATCAAAAGAACTCTGAGCATACAAATAGACAGAAACCATCACGCCCGCCACGATTAGAAACAAAACGATGCCACCAACCCAAAAATGCTTAGCAGACAGAGGGGGACGAAAAAAGTCACGAATACCGCGGTACCACTTTTTCTTTTCCGCACCCTCTGGCCCCTGCGGACTTTCCAAGACACTCTTTCTTTCGCCGGGCAGAAAAGTCGTCGGAGCGGTTGGGCGATCGCTAAATTCCGCTCCCGGCTTATATAATTGTCTGCGAATGTCGTCTAATGGCATGTTTTAAAATTTCGCAAAATTTTTCCCCCCTTCTTCTTCGTCAGAGAAAGAAAGAAAAATCCCGCGCTTGGATACATAAACAATCTTATTAAATTATACTTCTGGAGATTATCTAAATAATGCTTGTTCCGCTCGTTTAAATTATACCACACGCAAGCCCCTGGCGCCACGGTACTAAAAACAAAAGCGTCGCAATAAAAAACGGCTGCTTTATGAAAACAGCCGTAAAGATCATCAATTCAACCTGATCGATTATTATGCCTTTTGTTAAAGGAGATTCTCCGGATTTAACACTTCCAGTTCCGGAAGAACAAAGCGACCATCCTTACGGACCAGACGTTCGTCGAAATAGATTTCGCCGCCGCCGTATTCCGGCGTTTGGATGCAAACCATATCCCAATGGATCTGGGAATCGTTTCCATTCGGTGCATCATCATAACACTGACCAGGCGTGAAATGAAACGAGCCGGCAATTTTTTCGTCAAAAAGGATATTGAGCATCGGCTTGTTAATGAGAGGATTGACGCCGATGGCGAATTCACCGACATAGCGTGCGCCTTCGTCGCGATCCAGAATTTCATTCAGCTCTTTTTCAGTGCCCTGCTCGCAGGTCACTTTCTGGATTTGCCCGTTAAGGAAGTGCAGATGAATGCCGCCGAAACGCTTTGACTCGTAGATCGTGGGCGCGGTGAAATAAATCGAGCCGTTCACCGAATCACGCACCGGAGCGGCAAAAATCTCTCCATCCGGTACGTTATACCTGCCGTCGCACTTGATGGCCGGGATGCCCTTGATAGAAAAAGTAAGATTTGTTCGCTGTCCGCAAATATGCACCTTGTCAGTCTTATTCATTAATGCCACAAGCGAATCCATTGCTCGCGACATCTTAGCGTAGTCCAAAAGGCAGACGTTATAAAAAAAGTCTTCAAAGGCCTCGCTGGACATTTCGGCCGCCTGTGCCATAGCCGGCGTCGGGTATCGCAATATGCACCATTTGGTATGCTTAACGCGATGGTCGAGCGAAGGTTTGCCGATCTTGCTGGCGCGCCTCATGTTTTCGCTCGGGATGCCAATGGTCTCAAACTGGTTTTCAGGAGCGGTAAAGCCGATAAAAGCTTGCATCTCCTTAATTTTTTCCAGACCAAGCTTTTCTTCCAGCTCCAGTTGTTCGGCCGTCACCCTCATCATCAAAGCCCGCACAATCCTGACATCGGCAAGTTCACAAAAAGGTAAGCCGCCGGCTTCATAGGCCGCCTCGACAAGAGCTTCAGCCAGTGGAAAGGCGCCTGCGTTGGCCGCCCTGATCAAAACTTTTTCTCCCGGCTTCAGGCCGACTGAATAACCAATAAGGTTTTTTGCCAATTGACGCACTCTCGGATCCATCTTCCACTCTCCCTTATTCTTTCTTTTTAGAATTTTTAAATTTCAAGGTCCGTAAAATTTGTTTTGATTATCATTGTATATAAATTAGTAAAGATTGTCAAACGCCAAGGCTAAAAATCTGTAGGACTCTATCTTTTGTCCGCACAAACCTTGGATGAAATTCAGTCGAGCTAACGAAGCTGAATCAGCCGGATGGCCAAGAAAAGTAAGCAAACAATCTTCAAATTTTTCTGCAAGTTTTTTAATCACCCCCTCTTCGCGCTTCTTCTCTTCCATGAAATAAAACGACTTAGAAATCAAATCCCAGATTTGTTCATCCTTTTCCGGCGCGACAATCAGCTTGTCTAAAAGTTCTGATAAATAATGAATAACTGTAAGCGCCAGCAAATCAGTCCGCAAATTTGGAAACCCATTAATGATTGTCGCGCCCGCCACCGCATCAATATTCTTGCCGTAGGCAAGCGTTAAATGAACGTGGTTGAAGAGTTCAAGCGTCTCTTTCAATTTGGCTTCCTTTTTTCGCAGGCTTTTCGCCTTAACCAAAATTTTTCCATGTTCTTTAGTGTAAACAACCAACATTCTGTCAAATTCGCCAACATTAAAACGCCTGATAATAATTCCTTCAGTTTTATGGAGAGGTGTCTTCATAACCTTCGTAAAACAAACGCATATTTGCTGCCGAGGTCGTTCCTCGGCAGATCGCCAGAATTCGGCAGAATTGTCTTACTCGCTCGTGATTCCGTCGAAATGCTCGTCATCGGCTACCGCCTCTTCCTTGGTCTCGTGGATAACACCATCCCGATGCTCCGGGGGAGAATAAAGAGTATAAAGTTTCATTTGGTTGGTGTCGGAACCGTTGATAATATTGTGCTTGGTGCCAGCCGGTATAATAACAGCATAACCATCCCCAAGCACATGTTCAACTCCATCTAAAACCGCCTTGCCCTCGCCTTTTTCGACGCGAATGAATTGGTCCAATTCGTGGACTTCTTCGCCAATATCTTGATTGGGTTCGAGACTCATCAAAACCAACTGGCTGTTTTCGGCAGTATAAAGCACCTGCCGGAATTTATTGTTTTCCGCGGTAGCTTTTTCTAGGTCGATAACATATCCGTTCATATTTTTTCGCTATCCGTCGCCCGAGATGAAGTAAAAATGTTTTACCGACACCCAAGACGACAGGTAGCCAATTCTTGTTTTCTTTTTGATTTCTGGAGATCGGTTCTCCTGAGGAGAACCGTTCTCCCCGCGATTTATCCCCGCATTTGCCGCCCGAAACGCAATGAAAAATATTCACTACGCTCAAGACGACAAATAAGTATTTACTTTTTGACCCCCTTGCCCTTATTTTTTATTTTCCATGGCACTTTTTAGCCTTCACGACGCAGTCGTGGGAGTCAGCAATTCGAACAGAAGCATTAGCGCCGCAAATTACTTATCTTTTTTTATTCTCCAAATTCCAACCCCGATCTTTCCGCCGCCTAAATCGATCTCTTTTTCCAAATCAAATTTCACGCCCTCTTTGTAACTTTCCAAGCCTTTCGCGCGCGTTTCTTTTTTGATGTAATCCGCCCATTTCTTTAAAATTTCGTATAATCCGGCGTCGGTCAATTGACAGGCAATATTGATGATATCGCTCGGCACTAATCCAGCGTCTTTGCGCATATTCTGGATCTGTCGGACAAGTTCCCGCGCCATTCCCTCTTCTTTCAATTCCGGCGTAATTTCAGTATCAAGCTCCGTTTCGCTTTTGATGTTTTTGTCAAAAACAACACTCTTCACATTCAATTCGTCTTTCATCAGCTCCAGCAATTCTTTTTCTCTTCCTAAATCATAAATCTTTCCGCCATCGGCGGATCCGCCTGGGGCGGAAAATCGTAATTCTTTTAAGGGTTGTCTGATTTTAATCTTCGCTTCCATTCTCAAGGCCAATCCTTTCGCCGCAATTTCCCGGGCCGATTTCATCTGCTCTTCCAGCTTCTTATCTATCAGCCTTTTGTCCGGCTTAGGAAAATCGCACAAATGCACCGATTCGCGTTTCGCCGTAGTCCGTAGTCCGTAGTCCGTAGTCAATGTTCGATAAATCTCCTCGCCGGTAAACGGCGCGAATGGCGCCATTAATTTTGATAGCTCCAAAAGCACGGCATACAATGTCTGCGACGCCTCGTCTTTCTCTTTCAAACTTTTCGGCTGCTGGAACCTTCCTCGCGAACGACGAATATACCAATTTGACAAATCGTCGATAAAGTCTTCGACTAAGCGGGCGGCGGAAACAATATCATATTTTTCCAGATTGCCAACAACCTGTTCGTTCAAATGATTGAACCGGGATGCAATCCATTTGTCCAACAGATTTTTCGCGGTAAATTTCCCGCGGGGCCTGCCCGCATTGCTACGCCCGCCAGACATGCTGACACAAGTCATACGGGCTGGCAAAGCGTTGCAGGCGGGTCTGAATTTCTTATCAGCGTAGGTCTGGAAGAAAACCAATGAATTATAAAGAGTACCGAAAACTTTCCGATTTTTGTCCTGCAAGTCTTTGACATCAAACTTTTTCGGGTCGCCGGCGGAATTAACGGTGTAGAAATACCAGCGAACCGTGTCCGCCCCGAATTTCTCGCACACCTCCCACGGATCAACCACATTCCCCTTGGACTTCGACATCTTCTTGCCCTGCGTATCCAAAACGTGGCCGAGGCAAACGACATTTTTATAGGGCGCGCCGTCTTTTATGACCCCGCAAAATTCCATTAGCGTCGCTGTGGCCAAAAGCGTGTAAAACCAGCCGCGCGTCTGATCGATTGCCTCCGCGATGTAATCGGCCGGATAATGGTCTTTAAATTCTTTTTCGCTTCCCCTGCGATTCGGGTAGCCCCACTGCGAAAAAGGCATTGTTCCAGAATCGAGCCAGACATCCAAAACATCCTTTTCGCGCATCATTTCGCCGCCGCATTGGCATTGCAGTTTGATTTTGTCGATGTATGGTCGGTGCAGATCCAGAACGAAATTCCCGTCGTGCGGCAAAGAAACGAAGTCCAACTCGCGGCATTGGCCGGTTCCGATAAAATCCTTTTTGTTTTCGTTTAATTTCGCCGCCTCTTCGTCAATCAACTCCTTGGCGCCAGTTGTTATCATCCAGGCGGTATAATCATGGCAAACAATCAAAATATTTTTCCCTCGATATCGGCTATCAATTTCTTCCAAAAAATTCATCACCCGTTGTTTAAGCTGGATTAGATTCTCTCCCTCCGGCGGGATTTTGGAAAATTTTTCGAGCTGCGAAGAAAAATAATTGTGGTACTTTTCTGGGCTTCCGCCGTCAAAAATGCCGGTATTGATTTCTCTTATCCGCTTGTCAAAAACGATTTTCTTCTTGTCAAGCCCGATAGTTTCAGCAACCAGTTCAGCGGTTTGCCGAGCCCTTAAAAAATCTGATGAAAAAATCAAATCAACTTTTTTATTCTTCAATTTTTTTGCCGTCAGAAACGCTTCTTTTTTGCCTTTCTCAGTTAACGGAGAATGATTGGTTTTAATATTGCTAACGATTCTATTCTTAAGATTGCTCTCTGCCTGGCCATGGCGCATCACAAAATACTTATTATCCGACTTTAAGGTTTTCTTTTCCAGTTCGTCAAGCGAGCCGACCAATTCCTGTCTCCCGCACTTCTGACATTTAAAAACCGGCAGGGGTGTGCCCCAAAAACGTTCACGAGAGATAGCCCAATCTTTCGCTTCCTTAATAAATTCGCCGAAGCGGCCTTCTTTAATATAAGCCGGCTCCCAATTGATTTTTTTATTGTTAGCCACCAGCCTCTGCCGAATATTCTCCATCTTTATAAACCAAGACTCTTTGGCATAGTAGAGAAGCGGGCTGTCGCAACGCCAGCAAAAAGGATATTCGTGTTCGTAAATTTTTTCCGCGAAAAGCAAATTTCTGTTTTTTAGATTTTCGATAATATCTTTGTCCGCCTCTTTAACAAATTTACCCTCGCCCGGAATTCCAAGACCTGACATAACAATACCGTCCGGACCAACCGTATGGATGACCGGCAAGCTCTCCTTTTGACCGACTTCCGCATCATCCACTCCATAAGCCGGCGCGATATGGACAATCCCCGTCCCTTCGTCGGTCGAAACAAAATCAGCGGCAACAACCCTTAAGTCAGTTTCTTTTTGATTGGGATTTTTGAAAAGCGGCTCATATTTTTTTCCGATTAACTCGCTTCCTTTAAACTCGTCTACTATTGTCAACCCCAGACCCAAAAAGAAAAATTCATTTTCTCGGATTTCTTGCTTTAAAATATTTTTTGCAAGAATCACAAATTCCTCTGGCTGGTTTGGCATGTTTTCAACCATACGAGAGGCCCGTCGCGAAACATTCACTTTTGCATAATCGACATCAGGATTTATCGCCAACGCCGCGTTCGCGGGTAGCGTCCAGGGTGTCGTTGTCCAAACAAGAAAATAAGTATCTTTCTCGCCCTTAACCGGAAATTTTACGTAAATTGAATTCTCTTTGACAATTTTGTAGCCTTGCGCCACTTCATGGCTCGACAAGGTAGTAACACAGCGCGGGCAATGTGGAACAACTTTAAAACCTTTATAAATCAGTTTTTTATCCCAGATTTTTTTAAGAATAGACCAAACGCTTTCAATATAATAATTCTCGTAAGTAATATAGGGATTTTTTATGTCCAGCCAAAAACCAATCCGTTCCGTCAGCTTTTCCCACTCATCTTTATATCGCCAGACGCTTTCCTTGCATTTTTGGTTAAATTTCTCAATGCCATATTCTTCAATTTCTTTTTTGTTCTTTAATCCCAATTCTTTTTCCACCTGCAGCTCAACCGGCAGGCCGTGCATGTCCCAACCGGCCTTGCGGTCGACGAAAAAGCCGCGCATGGTTTTATAACGCAGGATAACATCTTTGAAGCTCCGCGCCTCAACATGGTGTATACCCGGCCGGCCATTGGCCGTCGGCGGCCCCTCAAAAAAAACAAAATTCTTCTTGCCTTTGTTCTTTCGCAAGCTCTTCTCAAAAATATTTTTCTCTTTCCAGAATTCTAAAATTTTTTGCTCGATCTCTGAAAAATTCATATGCTATTTTTCTGTCATTCCCGCTTTTCGCCCTTCGGGTGACCACCCGTAGGTGTGGCGCGGGAATGACAACAGGGTGTTTTATATAATTATTCAAACTTATGTTAAAATCATAGCCGAAATTAACGCTGGCGTCAAAAAAAATGGTAAAATAAAATAGATCATGAAAACGACATTTAAACAATTTTTCAATATCCAGACAACGCTGAAAATCTTCGTGGTAATTTTAATCTTGTTTTCTTATGCCTCCATTCTTTGCCACAAGATCAACCTGCCAACCGATGATTTGGGCCGGCATTTAACTAACGGGGAAATCATCTGGCAGACCAAAAGCGTCGCGCAAACTAATTTATATTCGTATACCGAGCCGGATTTTGAATCCGCTAACCATCACTGGCTTTCCGGCGTGGTCTTTTATCTTCTTTTCAAAATTATCGGCTTTAGCGGACTGGTTATTTTCAAAATAATTTTATTGCTCGCCGTTTTTTCGCTTGTTCTCTTTATTTCCATCCGGCGGGGAAATTTCTGGATCGCCTCCCTGGCTTCAATTCCCGCAATTTATATTCTAAGTGAGCGAACAGATCTCCGGCCGGAAATTTTCAGCTATTTTTTTACCGCCCTATTTTTATTCTTTTTATATGACCTTGAAGAAAATCCCGCCAAGAACAGAATTTTCTGGCTTATCCCCCTACAGCTTCTCTGGGCCAATCTTCATATTTATTTTTTTATCGGCATTGCCATGACGGCCGGCTTTTTGCTGGAAAAAATTATCACTCACCGAAAAGCCCTCAAGAACAACCCGTTGATAAAAAAGCTATCTTTCCTATTCCTCTCGCTGATAGCAATTTCTTTAATTAACCCCTACGGAATAAAACTATTGCTCTATCCCTTAAATATCTTCAAAAACTACGGCTATGATATTGTCGAGAACAAATCTCCGTTTTTCCTGCAACATTTAATGCACAATCCCGCCATTTCGGCGTTTAAAATAGCCGTTGCCCTTCTAATAATCAGTTTTTTCTTCAGCTTCAGGCAATGGCTCGTTTTCCGGCCCATTTTCCTTTTTTTAGCCTCCCTGTCGACAACAATCGCCGGCTTTTTAATGATTAGAAATTTTCCGTTTTTTGCCTTAATATTCTTGCCCGCCATATCAATCAACCTTAAAAATGCCGCGGAAAGAATAAAAATTGAAATTGAAATTATCAACGAAAGAGTTTCTTCGGTTTTAAAAATTGCCCTGCCCTGCATTTTGACGGGAGTAATTATTTTAATTTTTTCCCACTATTTAAACGAGGCTTTCTTCAAAAACAAAGAAAAAGGAGTCGGTCTGACTTTCCAAAGCAACGCTTCGGCGGAGTTTTTAATCAAGGAAAATCTCAAGGGACCGATTTTTAACAATTATGATATCGGTAGCTACCTAATCTATCATTTATATCCAAAAGAAAAAGTTTTTGTCGACAACCGGCCCGAAGCGTATCCGAAAGACTTTTTTGACTACACATATCTGCCGATGCAAATGAACGAAGAAACATGGCAAAAAATTGATAAAAAATATAATTTCAATATAATATACTTCACCCAGCAGGAAGGAACATGGTGGGGCCAGTCTTTTTTAAGACAACGACTGCGGAATGATGGCTGGGCGCCAATCTATGCCGACAGCCAAGCGGTAATCTTGATAAAAAATTCTCCCGAAAACCAAACGATAATCCAACAATACAAAATCACGAAAGAAAATATTATCGATAAAATTATTTACCTTAAAGATAATAATTTTAAAATACAAATGGATGGCGTCCACCTTTTAGATTTAATCGACCGCCATGATTTGGCCTTTGATTGGTGCCAGGAATTAAATAAGAAATACCCCAATGAAGGCCGAGTCTGGCTGGAAATGGGATATTTAAAAAGCGCCGAAAATAATCAAGCGTCGTTAGAAGGATCTAGCCAATATTTAGAGAAAGCAATAGAATTGGGCGAGGATTTGCCTGCGACGTATGATCAGCTTGGCCTTATTTATTTCAACCTCGGCCAATTTCTAAAAGCCAAAAGTGCCTGGCAACAGGCCTTGAACATCGATTCCAAAAACCAGAATGCGAAAGACTACCTTAAACAATATGAAGCGCTCAACCTGCCCTAAAAACATTTCTATGAAAGAATGCTATCTATATAAAAAACTGAGTGGCGACAAAATTCAATGCCAAACCTGCGCGCATCAATGCGTAATTTTATCCAAGCAACGGGGGCTTTGCGGCATCAGGGTAAACATTGACGGAGAGTTATATTTGCTGACTTACAGCCGGGCAATAGCGGAAAACATTGACCCGATCGAGAAAAAACCGTTTTTTCATTTTCTGCCCGGAACGCTTTCTCTCTCAGTCGCGGCAATGGGCTGCAATTTTCGCTGTGATAATTGCCAAAATTGGGATATTTCGCAAACGCCCAAACAAATGGGCTCGCCCGCCGAAGCCTTGGCGAAGGCGGGCGCCGCCCTGCCTCCGGAAAAAATTGTTGAGCGCGCCATCGAGAATGATTGCCCAAGTATCTCATACACCTACACCGAACCGACTGTCTTTCTGGAATACGCTCTGGACACGATGAAGCTGGCCAAAGAAAAAGGACTGAAGAATTGCTGGGTCAGCAACGGATTTATGACTAAAGAAACGCTGGAAATGGTCGCGCCCTATTTGGACGCCGTTAACGTTGATTTGAAATTTTTTGATGATGGATTGTATCAAAAACACTGCGGCGGTCGGCTTCAGCCAGTTTTGGATAATTTAAAAACCATCAAAAAACTCGGCGTCTGGCTGGAGATAACAACGCTGATTATCCCGACCCTTTCCGATTCTGAAAAAATGTTCAAACAAATCGCTAAATTTATCAAAACCGAACTCGGTCCGGAAACCCCTTGGCATGTCAGCCGTTTTTCCAGCTATCTTTCGTGGAAACTGCAGAATTTGCCAGACACACCGACCGAAAAAGTTGAAGCCGCCTATCAAATTGGAAAAGAAATCGGCTTAAAATATGTTTATTCTGGAAATATCGCCAGCGAAAATTCCGAAAACACCTTTTGCCCTAAATGCGGCGCGCTAAACATCAAAAGGAATGGTTATCGCGTTAAAAGACATGACAAAAACGGGAGATGTTTTCGCTGCAGCGAAGATTTAAATTTAATTCTCTAATGAAAAAGGCACGGATATATCCATGCCTGTCAAAAAATTAGATTTTTCCCTCGATTACTTCTTAAGAAAACGCCTTTCCATAAAGCGATGACCACGAGAACTAAACCCGCCATAACTTTTCCGATTATCTCGAACATCTTCTTCCCCCTAATTGAGTATTCTTAAACAACGTAGTAACAAAAACAAATAATTTTGTCAAATAAATCGCGAATGTTTTTGCCGGGTGGTTTTTTAAAATTTGCCTTGATTTCAACAAGCCCATCTGATATGCTCTCAACAATATAAAAACGCCTCGGGCCCTTTTAAAATCCGTGAGCGAAAAAGGAGTAATAGTTGGAACTGGACAAAAAAGCGCGATCGATAATCCAAGAAATAAAAGGCATTGAAGAAATCGATGTGATAATTTGGGCTTTTACCGACACGAAAAGATGTTCGGCGTTTCCGGATAAAAAAGTCTATGGTCTGCCAAACCACGCTCTCGAAAAAAACATTGTCTTGCGAGCAATCCACGATTTAGGCCTAGAATGCAAAGATTGCGCCGTGCGAGCAAAAGACTGGCTGTCTTATGAAGAATTTTTCAAAGAACATCGAGGCGCTATGGATCTAGCTATGGGCCTTTATTATGATATTCCCCGCTGCTGCGCGGAAACCTTCCAAGAAAGACATGAGAACAGGATTAATCAATTACTGACAGTCGCCCTTGAGGAAGACTCGAAGGAACTTTTTGAAGAACAGGAGAAAAACTCTTTCTTTGATAAAATCATCCAAGAAACCGTCACGCTAATTTCGGTCAACAGACTGCCACCCGGCCTCTTTCTTTTACTCGGCCAAAGCTATGTTCCCTGTCAGCCGCATTGTCCGAAATTTATTGAACAGGCAAAAAAAATGTCTGAAAGCTTGGTCGCGTATTTGGGAAAAGAACGGACGGATGAAATCATTAAAAAATACGGGGCCAAGGTGACAAAAATTTATAAATAAATGCCAAAACAAAAAACGCCCGGCTTTTCGCGGGGCGATTTTTATTCTTTAAAATATACTTTTAATTCTTCTCCGGAGAATCAGTAATAATGGGGATACGCTCGGCCGATTCGACGATCGGGCGTTTTCTTATCCGGGGGAATTTATCCCCCCTTTCTGTTCCCGACTCGCAGCCACTTCGATTATCAACACGGCCCTTTCGTCAACTGGCCCGCAATCTTCTTTAATCTTCAGTTGATAGTATTTTGTTGCCAGTGTCAGCGCTTCCTCAAAACTAACCCCCGGCTTGAAAACGACCCGCACTAATTTCTTTTTGCATGCCTTCTTCTTTTTGCGCGGCTCCATCCACCCTCCTCTAAAAACTCTCGGGGTGTTTTTGTTTCGAAAACCATTCGGCGAATTTAGCGACACACGATTCTTTGGTTTTCAGCCTTTTTCTCCGCCAAGTTTCGTATTCGCCACTCTCTTTGGTTTCAGCCAAAGTTTTGGTTTCGCCTTCGGGGATAAAAATTAAATCCAGAATCGACCAGCTCTTGCTTTCTTTTCCTTCCTTAATCTTTCCCCGCGGCGCCTCGGCCAGAATACCTTCGGCGCGCGATTCGAAAATTATCGGTCCAGCCGTCGTTCCGTCATAATAAGCCAGGCAGTTGACAAAAGCGCACTCACGCGGCTCGCCTTCCATCAGCCGTAAAATCTTTTCTATCATCGCTCTCGGCTCGCTTTTCCACCCCAGCATCTCGTTGACAAAAACTCCGGGCCAGCCGTTCAGAGCATAAATATAGAACCCGGCATCGATGACAATAACCGGCTTCCGAAGCTTCTTGTGGGCGAAGAGTGCTTTATTGATGGCTATCTGATCGATGTTTGACCTTGGCTCAGGCAAATCCATCTTTTCATGGACCATTTCGATACTGTAACCAGCCAAGGCAAGGTCGGCGACAAAAGTGTTAAACTTGCCGGCATTGGTGGTAACAAAATGGATCGTGTTTGTGTCTTTGCCGCCACTAGTGATTTCTCTTGTCGACATGTTCGCCCAAAACGACGCCTTAAAATCTTCGGCAATTTCCCGAGGATGGCCGGTAAAAGGCTTGATGTCTAAGATGGGCGTACCATCTATCGCATCCAATCCTTCAACCTCCAAAATATTTCCGCTCCGCCGCAATAATTTAACCAGTGTTAGGCCAATAGGATTCGGTCTGAATGGAAAGCGTGTCGCGAGAACTCCCATAGCCGGAATTTTCTCAAAACCGATTGAATGAATTTTTAATTCCTTACGAAGTTCCGCCGGCGCCTTATGCATCCAGAAAATAATCCATAAATGGGAAAATCTTTCTATTCCCTCCAGGGCATCGGCCAATTCCGGCTTAACAACAATCCGGGAAGCAACATGTTCCCAGTCGCAAAATCCCCGCCTGTCCGAGATGCTGTTTTCCACCAGACCAATCGGCTTAAGGCAGATATCATCTTTTTTCTTCATTTGCGCTCCTTTTTTTATTGGCAAGGTTCGGATAACAAATAATATCATTGCCGAAACTGTAACAGATTTTGCTTGATAACGCAAGGCAGACCGTCGGTTAAAAACGCATTAGCCAACCGTGTTTTTAATTCTCTAACGGCTCAAGTGGTATAAATGAGCCGTTCAACAGCTCAAGTGAGCCGTTACCAACTTCGTTCTTGCCGATTGGTCGAGATGGTGCGTGGCGAAATCGCGCGAACAAGCAAAAAACAGAGTAGAGTAACTCTGTTTTTTGCTATGGTGGTGTTTGTTGGAAAAAGTCAGAACTCATTTTGAACGAAATCCCGACTGATTGCCGCCCTGCGGGCGGCAGAACAAAGACTGAACGCTCGGGCGGGCAAAAAGGAAGGGGGTTGGAGAGTGAGTGTTCACCAGGAATTTTTGCCCGCCCTCGCTTTTCCGCCGCCGCCGAATTTCGTGCCAGCAAAGCTGGCGCGCCGCCTATTTCAAATTTGAATACAGAGCCCATAATAACGAATCCAGTAATTTTGTATCAGAGATGTATTTATTTTGCCAATTAAATTTATTTAGCACCGCTTTATTTTGCAGCTCTTGC
>Ga0210044_10003620_pt1 | contig 21972 bp, 18 predicted proteins | sample CryGey13umfilter_2_FD_183959 | JGI IMG/M metagenome (GOLD analysis project Ga0210044, IMG submission 183959) | Groundwater microbial communities from aquifer in Utah, USA - Crystal Geyser 4/9/14 3 um filter (SPAdes) (version 2) | ecosystem: Environmental > Aquatic > Deep subsurface >... | reverse complement strand
ACTCGCGCGCGTGCGCAACCGCCAGATCGGCTTCGTGTTCCAGCATTTCAATCTGCTCGCGCGCACTTCCGCGCTCGACAACGTCGCCCTGCCGCTGCTCTACAGCGGCTGCGAGGCCGCCGAGCGGCGCGCGCGAGCGGCGCGCCGGCTCGATCAGGTCGGGCTGGCCGAGCGCATGGATCATCAGCCCTCGCAACTGTCGGGCGGCCAGCAACAGCGGGTGGCGATCGCCCGCGCGCTCGTCAATGACCCGCGGCTGGTGCTCGCCGACGAACCCACCGGCGCGCTCGACACCCACACCAGCGTCGAGATCATGGCCCTGCTCCAGTCGCTCAATCGCGCCGGCATCACCATCGTCCTGGTGACCCACGAGCACGACATCGCGGCCTACGCCGGGCGCATCGTGAGCTTCCGCGACGGGCGCATCACCGAGGACCGGCCCAACGCGGCCGCCGAGGCCGCGCCCGAGATCGCCGCGGGCTGACGCCGTGATGGCCACGGCTACGCCATGAACTTCCTCGCCACCCTGAGAGTCTCGCTCAAGGCGCTGCGGATCAACAAGCTGCGCTCCGGCCTGACCATGCTCGGCATCGTGATCGGCGTGGGCGCGGTGATCGTCATGATCGCGGTGGGCAACGGCGCGCAGGCGCGCGTGGAGGACCAGATCCGGGCGCTCGGCTCCAACATCATCATCGTGATCTCCGGTTCCGGACACTCGGGCGGGGCGCGCGGCGGCGCAGGCAGCCAGCCCACCCTCACGGAGGACGATGCCTATGCCATCGCGCGCGAGATCGGGGAAGTCCAGGCCGCGGCGCCCAGCCTGCGCGGCAGCGGCCAGGTGATCGCGGGCAACGCCAACTGGTCCACCCTGTTCTACGGAACGACCCCTGACTACCTCGAGGTTCGCGACTGGCCGCTCGCCGAGGGACGCGGCTTCCAGAGCTCGGACATGAACGGCGCGGCGAAGGTCGCGCTCGTCGGCGAGACCGTGGCGAAGAACCTGTTCGGCGACGAGAGCCCGCTCGACCAGGTCATCCGCGTGCGCAAGGTGCCGCTCACGGTGATCGGCGTGCTCGCGCACAAGGGCCAGAACATGATGGGCCAGGATCAGGATGACGTCATCCTGATGCCGCTCAGTACGGCGCGCAACCGCGTGCTCGGCGGCGTGCAGGCCAAGGTGCGCTCGATCGGCGCCATCATGGTCAAGGTGCGCCAGAACGCCGACATGAAGGCTGCCGAGACGCACATCAAGGAGCTGCTGCGCCAGCGCCACCGCATCCAGCCCGAAGCCGACGACGACTTCTTCCTGCGCAACCTGTCCGAGATCCTCGATGCACAGGAAGCCTCCTCGCGCGTGCTCGCGCTGCTGCTCGCAGCGGTGGCCTCGGTGTCGCTGCTGGTGGGCGGCATCGGCATCATGAACATCATGCTGGTCTCGGTCACCGAGCGCACCCGCGAGATCGGCCTGCGCATGGCGGTGGGCGCGCGCTCGCGCGACATCCTGACCCAGTTCCTGGTCGAGGCGGTGACGCTGTCGCTGATCGGCGGGTTCGCCGGCATCGCCCTGGGCATCGGGGCGGCCGAGGTGATCGGGCGGACCGCGGGCTGGCGCATCGAGCTGTCGGGGGCTGCGATCGTGCTCTCGATGGGCTTTTCCGCCGCCGTGGGCGTGTTCTTCGGCTTCTATCCGGCGCGCAAGGCCTCGCGCCTGTTGCCGATCGAGGCCCTGCGCTACGAGTGACATGGCCGAGGAGGTCGAGCTCAAACTTGCGCTCCCGCAGGAGCTCCGCCGCGCGCTCTCGCGCCACCCGCTGCTCGTGGCCGCGCAGGAAATGCCCGCGCGCCGGCTGGTCAATGTCTATTTCGACACCCCGCAGCAGGAGCTGCGCGCGCGCGGCGTGGCGCTGCGGCTGCGCCGCCAGGCCGGGCACTGGCTGCAGACGGTCAAGTGCGCGGGGCTCGCGGCCGGCGGGCTGTCCGCGCGGCCCGAATGGGAGCAGCCCTACGGCGGCCGCTTCGACTTCGACGCCATCGACGACCGGCGGCTCGCCCGCTGGCTCGCGCGCCGCCACCTCGAGGGGCGGCTGCAGCCGGTGTTCAGCACCGTGTTCAGGCGCCGCACCTGGCGCATCGAGCGGGAGCATGGCGCCGCCCTGCTCGCCATGTTCGACGAGGGCCTCGTACGCTGCGGAGAACGCACGAGCCCGATCCGCGAACTCGAACTCGAACTGGTGGAGGGCGAGCCCGCGGAGCTCTTCGCCGTGGCGAGCGAACTCGCCGCCACGCTGCCGCTCAAGCCCGAGCCGCTTTCCAAGGCCCAGCGTGGCTATCTCCTGGCGAGCGGACCGCGCGCGCCGCAGCGCGCACGGACGACGGCGCCACTCGTCGATGCGCACACGGGACTCGCGGAGGCCTTACGGCGCATCCTGCGCTGCCTGCTCGCCGAACTCCAGGCGAACGAGGCCGGCGCGGCCGAGGGCACCGACCCCGAATACGTCCATCGGATGCGGGTCGCGCTGCGCCGGCTGCGCGGCCTGTTCCGGATCTTCGCGCCCCTGCTGCCTGCCGCCGGGGCGGCCGGCCTGCTGCCGCGGCTGCGCGAGCTGGCCCGCACGCTCGGGACCGCGCGTGACTGGGACATCCTCTCCGAAGAAATCCTCGCGCCGGTGCTCGCCGGGTTTCCCGCGGATCGCCGTCTCGCCGATCTCGGTCGCGTGGCCGCAGAGCGGCGCAGCCTGGCGCATGCCGCGGTTGCGCACGCGCTCGCCGATCCCGGCTACGGCCGGCTGCTCATCGACCTGGGAGCACTCGCGTGCGATCGCAGCCTCGACGCGCTGGCCTCGTCGCCGGATGCGTTGCCGGAGTTCGCAGGACGCAGCCTGGAACGGCTGCGCCGCCGCACGCTCGCACGCGCGAAACGGGCGGACGTCGCCGATGCGGCCAGCCTGCACCGGCTGCGCATCGCCATCAAGCGCTGGCGCTACGCGATCGAGTTCTTCGCGCCGCTCCAGCCCGGCCACGCGGTGCAGGCGCGGCTGCGGCGCCTCACCCGCCTGCAGCGCGACCTGGGAGCACTCCACGATCTGGTGAATGCCGCGACGCCGCTGGAGGCGTGCGCCGGCGCGGATCCGGCGCTGCGCGAAGCGGTGGCGCTCGCCGGCGGCTGGCACGGCCCGCTTCACCGGCGCATACTGCAACGAATGCCGAAGGCCATCGACAAGCTCGTAAGCAGCGAGAGCGGCTGACCGATCGAGGCTCGAATGGAACTGATCCTTTGGAGACACGCCGAGGCCGCGGACGGCGACCCCGACGCCTCACGCGTGCTGACGGCGCGTGGCGAGCGGCAGGCACGCAGGGTCGCCGCCTGGCTCCTGCCGCATCTGCCCAGGCGCACGCGGGTGCTGGCCAGTCCCGCGCGGCGCGCGCAGCAGACCGCGTCGGCGCTCGGCCTGCCCATCGAGACCGATGCCGCGGTCGCGGCCGGCCCGCTGGAGGCCCTGCAAGCGGCGCGCTGGCCCGAGCGCGCAAGCTGCACGGTGCTGGTCGGACATCAGCCCACGCTCGGACAGATCGCCTCCCTCCTGCTCACCGGGACGCAGCAGGAGATCGCGATCCGCAAGGGTGCGCTGTGGTGGTTCGAGCGCCGCGTCCGGGACGGCGCCACGCAGGTGCTGCTGCGCGCGGTGATCGGGCCCGATCTGCTGTGATCCGCGCAGCGCGCGGATCACATGACGTGGCACTGCGAGCAGAGGTAGCCGCTCGCCTTGTCCGAGCCCGAGAGCTTGCCGCGCAGGAACAGGTCGTCGGAGGTCCGCCTGTTGTGCGGATCGTGGCAGCTCAAGCATTTCACGGTGGGACCCCGGTAGGTTGGCCCGATCGTCGGGTAGGGCGTTCCCCCGCCGGTCGCGACTTCGCTCCAGGTGAATGTGCTGGCCGACAGCGTGTGGTTCCACAGCAGCGCGGTGGAGCTCGCGCTGTGCGGCGTATGGCAGTAGGTGCACAAGCCCACGCCGCCCGGTACCCCGGGTCCGCCAGCGGCAGCAGTCTGCGTTTCCAGGAACATCGTGCGGTACGCGAAATCGTGCCGCGTCCCGCTCAGTCCCGCCGCGGGAGTGGCGGCCAGCGCGACCACGTGCACCGCTGCCCCCAGACCGGCTGCCCATGCTTACTTCCATGCCTTCATCACAACCTCCCTGTAATGCGACTGGCCGGTTCAACGGCGTCGGCGCAGCGCGCTTTAGCCACGATTTGACAAACCCGTACGCGCTCATTAACTTCGGCGCACCCAAACCACGACCAAGGAGAAAATGATGAACAAGCCGAACCTCGTCGCAGCCGCTGCCGCGTTGCTTCTGGCATGGAATGCCGCGGCCCAGACCAAGTGGGACATGCCCACCCCGTATCCGGCGACCAATTTCCACACCGAGAACATCGCCCGGTTCGCATCCGAGGTCGACAAGGCAACCGCCGGCAAGCTCAAGATCACCGTGCATGCGAACCAGTCGCTGTTCAAGACTCCCGAGATCAAGCGCGCGATCCAGGGCGGGCAGGCCCAGATCGGCGAGGTGCTGCTCGCGGCGCTCAACAACGAGGATCCCGTCTTCGGCGTCGATAACGTACCCTTCCTCGCCACCAGCTACGCGGAAGCACGCAAGCTCTGGCAGGTGTCGAAACCCGCGATCGAGGCGCGCTTCGCCAAACAGGGAATGAAGGTGCTCTATGCGGTGCCGTGGCCACCGCAGGGCATCTACACCAAGAAGGCGGTCGGCGGCGCGGCCGATCTCAAGGGCGAGAAGATCCGCTCCTACAGTCCGCAGACCGCACGCCTGATCGAACTGCTGGGCGCGCAGCCGGTGACGGTGCAGGCGGCCGAGCTCGCGCAGGCGCTGGCAACCGGCGTGGTCAATGCCAACATCACGTCCGGGGCGACCGGCTACGACTCGAAGAGCTGGGAACAGCTCTCGCACTTCTACGACGTGCAGGCCTGGCTGCCGAAGAACGTCGTCTTCGTCAACGCGAAGGCCTTCGACGCGCTCGACAAGGGTGCGCAGCAGGCGCTGGTCAAGGCCGCCGCCGCGGCCGAGGCGCGCGGCTGGAAGGTGAGCGAGGAGAAGGCGAAGTGGTATCTGGAGCAGCTCGCGGCCAAGGGAATGAAGGTGCAGGCGCCCTCCGCCGCGCTGCGCGCCGACCTGCGCAGAATCGGCGAGACCATGACCGCCGACTGGCTCAAGAGCGCCGGCACCGACGGCCAGGCGATCGTGGCCACGTACCGCAAATAGCGCCGCGGGGCCGCTGCGGCCCGCGACCCTCATGCTGCGCCGGGTCCTCACCGCCGCCTACGACGCCGCCGGCTATCTGGCGGCGTTGTTCATGGTGGCAACGCTGGCGATGGTGCTCGCCGGCATCGTGTCGCGGCTGGAGGGGGTCTACTTCCGCGGCGCCGATGCCTATGCCGGCTACTGCATGGCTGCAGCCGGCTTCCTCGCGCTCGCCTACACCTTCAAGCATGGCGAGCACATCCGCGTGAGCCTCGTCCTCGAACGGCTCAGCGGCCGCGCCCGGCGCAGCATCGAGACCCTCGCTCTCGCGCTCTCCACGCTTGCCGGCGCGCTGCTCGCCCTGTACTCGGTGCGGCTCGCCTGGCAGTCCTGGATCATCCACGACGTCTCGCAGGCGGTGGACGCGAGCCCGCTGTGGATCCCGCAGCTCGCCATGGCCGCGGGCAGCCTCCTGCTGCTGGTCGCGCTCGTCGACGACCTCTTCGCGCGGCTCTCGGGACGTGAGCCGTCGCGGCTACAGCGGTCCGCGAACGAGGCAGGCCACGCCGAATAGCCGATGGAAGCGCTGATCGCACTCGCCCTGATGGCGCTGCTCTTCGCGCTGCTCGCGGGAGGGGTCTGGATCGGGCTGGCCCTGATGGGGGTGGCGGCGCTCGGCATGAGCTGGTTCTCGCCGCGCCCGGCTGGCGATGCGATGGCAATCACGATCTGGGGCGCTGCCTCGAGCTGGACGCTCACCGCGCTGCCGCTGTTCGTGTGGATGGGCGAGATCCTGTTCCGCACCCGGCTCTCGGACGACATGTTCAAGGGCCTCGCGCCCTGGCTCGAGCGCCTGCCGGGGCGCCTGCTCCATACCAACATCATCGGCTGCGCGATCTTCGCGGCGGTCTCGGGCTCCTCGGCCGCGACCTGCGCCACGATCGGCAAGATCACGCTGCCGGAGCTCGCCCGGCGTGGCTATCCGGAGCCGCTCGCGGTCGGCACGCTTGCCGGCGCGGCTACCCTGGGCCTGCTCATCCCGCCCTCGATCATCCTGATCGTCTATGGCGTGAGCGCCGAAGTGTCCATCGCCCGGCTGTTCATCGCCGGGGCGCTGCCCGGATTGATGCTGGCGGCATTGTTCATGGGCTACGTGATGGTGTGGGCGCTGCTGCACCCGGAACGGATCCCCGCGGAGGCGGTGCGCACCCGGTTCGCGCAAAAGATCTACGCCTCGCGCCACCTGATCCCGGTGCTGCTGCTGATCGCGCTGGTACTCGGCTCCATCTACACCGGCATCGCCACCGCCACCGAGGCCGCGGCCCTCGGCGTGACCGGCGCCCTCGTTCTCTCCGCCGGCCAGCGCACGCTCACCTGGGCGAACTTCCGCGACAGCCTGCTCGCCGGCACGCGGCTGTACTGCATGATCGCGCTCATCCTCGCCGGCTCCTCCTTCCTCACGCTGGCGATGGGCTACATCGGGCTGCCGCGCCACCTCGCCGAGTGGATCGCTTCGCTCCATCTCGCGCCCTGGGCGCTGATCGCCGCGCTCACCGTCTTCTTCATCCTGCTCGGCTGTTTCCTCGACGGCATCTCCATGGTCGTGCTCACCATGGCGGTGCTGCTGCCGACCGTGCAGGCCGCCGGCTTCGACCTGATCTGGTTCGGCATCTTCATCGTGCTGGTCGTCGAGATGGCCCAGATCACCCCGCCGGTGGGCTTCAACCTGTTCGTGCTCCAGGGCATGGCCCGGCGCGAGATGAGCACGATCGCCCGTGACGCGATCCCGTTCTTTCTGCTGATGGCGATCGCCGTGGTGCTGGTCTATGCGTTCCCGCAGATCGTCACCTGGCTGCCGGATCGGATGGTGCGCTGACGCCCATGGCCCGCAAGCGTTCCGCCACCGACACCGCCGCCGTGCAGCCGATCCTGCGCACGCAAGAGATCCGCGCGGTCGAGGCGCTCCATGCCGCAAGCCTTCCACTCATGGAGCGCGCCGGTGCGGCCGCATTCGAGGCCGCCATCCGCATGATCGGCCCGTCCCGGGCACGCGTCATCGTGCTGTGCGGTCCGGGCAACAACGGCGGCGACGGCTTCGTGCTGGCGCGCCTGCTCGCCGCTCTCGGCCACGAGATGCACGTGGGCTTCGCGGGCGATGCGGCGCGCCTGCCTGCGGATGCGCGCGCGGCCTTCGAAGCCTGGCGCCAGTCGGGCGGGACGGTCTCCTCCGCCCTTCCCTCCGGCGATCGGCCCGCGCTCGCGGTCGATGCGCTGTTCGGGATCGGACTCGCCCGGCCGATCGGCGCGCCGTATGCCGAATGGGTCGCATGGCTGAACGGCGCGCGCTGCCCGGTGCTCTCGATCGACATCCCGAGCGGGCTCGACGCGGACAGCGGACAGCGCCTGGGCGAGTGCGTGCGCGCGGCCCGCACGATCACCTTCATCGCGCTCAAGCCCGGCCTGCTCACCCTCGACGGACCCGATCAGTGCGGCGAGATCGAGCTCGACGCGCTGGGGATCGATCTGCCCGAGGCCGCACCGCGCGCGTCCACGATCGCTCCCGCGCTGTTCCGCGCGCAGCTCGTCGCGCGGGCGCGCAACAGCCACAAGGGCATGATGGGCGATGCTTCCATCATCGGTGGCGCCGAGGGCATGATCGGTGCTGCGCTGCTCGCCGCGCGGGCCGCTCTCGCGCTCGGCGCGGGCCGCGTGTTCGTCGGCCTGCTCGCCGCGGGAGCGCCGCGGGTCGACCTCGTGCGGCCCGAGCTGATGCTGCGCGCTCCGCTGCAGGCGATCGACGCGGCCGGCTCGCTGGCGGTCGGGCCCGGTCTCGGCCAGGGCGACGAGGCACTCCGCCTGCTCGAAGCCGCGGCGGCGCGCGAGGTGCCGCTGGTACTCGATGCCGACGCGCTGAACCTCGTCGCCGCCCACCCGGTGCTCGCCCGCCGGCTCGCGCGGCGCGCGGCCCCGAACCTGCTCACGCCGCATCCGGCCGAGGCCGCGCGGCTGCTCGGCACAACGACCGATACGGTGCAGCGCGACCGCGTCGGCGCCGCGATCGAGCTCGCCCGCCGGCTCGCGAGCCACGTCGCACTCAAGGGCTGCGGCACCGTCCTCGCCGAGCCCGGCGGCCGCTGGCGGATCAACACCTCGGGCAATCCCGGCATGGCCAGTGCCGGGATGGGAGACGCGCTCACCGGCATCGCGGTTGCGCTGCTCGCACAGGGCTGGCCACCCGCCGCCGCGCTCGCCGCCGCGGTGCATGTACACGGCGCCGCCGCCGACCGGCTCGTCGCCCGGGGCGAGGGTCCGGTCGGACTCGCCGCCTCCGAGCTCATCGCCCCGGCGCGCGCGCTGCTCAACGAATGGATCGCCGCACCGGGCTGATAGAATCCACGAACAGCAACGCCGGGGAGAACGACGTGTTCAGCCGTGAGCAGTTCCGGATCGAGATCCAGCGCAACGTCGCGGTCGCGCTGGGGGAGGACGTCGGCACCGGCGACCTCACCGCGCGCCTGGCGCCGGCGGGAAGGCGCGCCCACGGAGCCGTGTCGAGCCGCCAGGATGCGGTGCTGTGCGGCACGGCCTGGTTCGAGGGCTGTTTTCGCACGCTCGACCCGCGCGCGGCGATCCGCTGGCAGGCGCGCGACGGCGAGAGCATCCGTAGCGGGCAGATCCTGTGCGAGATCGACGCGGACACGCGCGCGCTGCTCACCGCGGAGCGCACGGCGATCAACTTTCTCCAGCTCCTCTCCGGCACCGCGACCACCACCCGGCGCTACGTCGAGGCAGTTACCGGCACCGCGGCCCGCGTCGTCGATACCCGCAAGACCCTACCCGGGCTGCGGTTCGCCCAGAAATACGCCGTGCGCATGGGCGGCGGAACCAACCACCGCATCGGGCTTTATGACGGCATCCTCATCAAGGAGAACCACATCGTCGCCGCAGGCGGCGTGGGCGAGGCGCTGGAAGCAGCGAAGCTCATTGCGCCGCAGGGCGTCTTCATCCAGATCGAGGTCGAGACGATCGCCCAGCTGCGCGAGGCGCTCGCGGCCGGCGCGACCATGATCCTGCTCGACAACATGACCCTGGAACAGATGCGCGAGGCGGTCGGGATCGCGAAGGGGCGCGCGGTGCTCGAAGTGTCGGGCGGTGTGGGGCTCGACCAGGTCCGGCGGATCGCCGAGACCGGCGTCGAGCGCATCTCGATCGGGGCGCTGACCAAGGACGTGCGCGCCGTCGATCTTTCCCTGCGCCATTTCGAGAAATGACGGGTGCAAGCGCGCGCCGCGATTGCCTGCCGCGGCGAAAGGAAGTATAAACGCCGATGCCTCACCGCACCACGGGCATCGGGAAGCGCCAGGCTCGATCTCCGAGCCGTGCGGCGTCACCGGGCGGGTGGGTCGCGCGTACCCCGATCATCGCAGCAAACCGGAGCAGCGTTCGATGTGGTTCATCGTGTACTACGTTGTCGCGATCGCGATCCTGATCCTGCATTTCACCGGGTTCCTCGCCCGGCACAACATCGAATGGCTGATCTTCGTACTGGCGCTGACCGTGTTCCCGGCAGTGATCTATCTGTAGCCACGAACGACACACCGGGCGCCGCGGACAAGGACTCGCCGCTGCGCGAGGACATCCGGCTGCTCGGCCGGATTCTCGGCGACACGCTGCGGCTGCGCGAAGGCGAAGCGGTGTTCGAGGCGGTGGAAGGCATCCGCCGCACCTCGGTGCGTTTCGAGCGCGATCAGGACGGCGAGGCGGGCGCGCGGCTCGCCGCGCTGCTCAACGCGCTGCCACGCGAATCGGTGAACGCCGTGGTGCGCGCGTTCAGCTTCTTCCTCCAGCTCGCCAATCTCGCCGAGGACCAGCATCACATCCGCCGCCGCCGCGCGCATGCGATCGCAGGATCGCCCCCGCGCGAAGGCAGCCTCTCGCATGCCCTGGCCCGGATGGCCGCGGCCGGCGTATCCGTGCCGGTGCTGCACGATCTCCTCCATCGCGCGCTCGTCTCACCGGTGCTCACCGCCCACCCGACCGAGGTCCAGCGCCACAGCATCCTGCTGTGCCAGAAGCGCATCGGCGCTTGCCTGGATGCGCGCGACCGGATCGCGATGACGCCCTCGGATAGAAGCGCGAACGAGCGCGAACTGCGCCGCGCCGTGCTCGCACTGTGGGGCACCCGCATCCTGCGCCCGACCCGGCTTGCGGTGGTCGACGAGATCCGCAACGGGCTGCGCTATTTCGAGGAGACCTTCCTCGTCGAGCTGCCGCGCCTGTACTGCGAGTTCGAGGACCTGCTCGCGAGCCGCATGCCGGAGGAGCACTGGAAGCTCCCGGCCTTCTTCCGCATCGGAAGCTGGATCGGAGGGGACCGCGACGGCAACCCGCACGTGGGTGCGCCGATGCTCTCCGAGGCGGTGCGCCTGCACTCCTCGGCGGCCTTCGACTTCTACCTCGACGAAATCCATGCGCTCGGCGCGGAGCTGTCCCTCTCGGAGCTGCTGGTGCGGGTGAGCCCGGAACTCGCCGAACTCGCCGCGCGCTCGCCCGACCGCTCGCCCCACCGCGCCGACGAACCCTACCGGCGTGCGCTCACCGGCATCTACGCGAGACTCGCGGCGACCGCCCGCGCGCTCGACCACCACGAGGCGGTGCGCCACGCGGTGGCCCGCGCCGAGCCCTACCGGAACGCAGCGCAGTTCCTCGCCGAAATCGAGGTGCTCGCCGACTCGCTCGGCCGCGACGACTGCGCGCTGCTCGCGGGCGGGCGGCTGCGCCGGCTCGTGCGTGCCGTGCAGGTGTTCGGTTTCCACCTCGCCGCGCTCGACCTGCGCCAGAACTCCGAGGTGCATGAGCGCACCGTCGCCGAACTGCTGGCGCGCGCCGGGCGCTGCGCGGATTACGCCGCGCTTCCCGAAGCCGCGCGCATCGAGCTGCTCGCCGAGGAGCTGGCGAGCCCGCGTCTGCTGCATTCGCCCTACCTGGAATACAGCGAGGAGACGGCAGGCGAGCTGGCCGTGTTCTTCGCGGCGCGCGACATCCGCGCCCGCTACGGCGAGGAGGCGCTGCCGAACTGCATCGTCTCCAAGACCGACGGCGCCTCGGACCTGCTCGAGGCCGCGCTGCTGCTCAAGGAGGCGGGGCTTGCGGGAACGCGCCCGGCGCCGCGCCTCGGCATGAATCTCGTGCCGCTGTTCGAGACCATCTCCGACCTGCGCCGCTGCGCGGAAACCCTCGGCATCCTGCTCGATCTGCCGGCCTGGCGCACGATGCTGGCCACCCGCGGCAACGTCCAGGAGGTGATGCTCGGCTATTCCGACAGCAACAAGGACGGAGGCTTCCTGACTTCCGCCTGGGAGCTTCACAAGGCGGAGAGCGCACTGGCCGCGGCCTGTGCGCAGCGCGGCGTCGCGCTGCGGCTGTTCCACGGGCGCGGCGGCACGGTCGGCCGCGGTGGCGGGCCGAGCTACGAGGCGATCCTCGCCCAGCCTGCGGGTGTCGTCTCGGGGCAGATCCGCATCACCGAGCAGGGCGAGGTCATCGCCAGCAAGTACGGCAATCCGGAGATCGGGCGGCGCAATCTCGAAATCCTCGCGGCAGCGGTGATCGAGGCGAGCCTGTGCCACCCCGAGCGCGCGCTGGCCTCCCCGCAACGCCACGAGAGCGTGATGGAGCGGCTCTCCGAGCTCGCCTTCCACGCCTACCGTGCGCTCGTCCGCGAAACGCCGGACTTCGAGCGCTATTTTCGCGAATCGACGCCGATCGCCGAGATCAGCGAACTGAACATCGGCAGCCGGCCCGCCTCGCGCAAGCTCTCGACGGCGATCGCGGACCTGCGCGCGATCCCCTGGGTGTTCTCCTGGAGCCAGTGCCGGCTCATGCTGCCGGGATGGTACGGCTTCGGCTCCGCGGTGCGAACCTGGCTCGGCGAGAATCCGGACGGACTCGCCGTCCTTCAGGGCATGTTCCGCGGCTGGCCGTTCTTCCGCACCCTGCTCTCCAACATGGACATGGTGCTCGCCAAGACCGACCTCGCGATCGCCTCCCGCTATGCCGGGCTGGTCGCCGATGCCGGACTGCGGGCACGCGTGTTCTCGCGCATCCGCGCAGAGTGGGAACTGTCCCGCGAGATGCTGTTCGCGATCAACGGGGCGAAGGCGCTTCTCGCCGACAACCCCCTGCTCGCGCGCTCGATGCGCAACCGCTTCCCCTATCTCGATCCGCTCAACCACCTGCAGATCGAGCTCTTGCGCAGGCACCGCGCCGGGGCGAGCGACGAGCGGGTGCGCCGCGGGATCCACCTCACCATCAACGGCATCGCGGCCGGGCTGCGCAACAGCGGCTGATGCGGCCGCGCCGGCGCCTGCCGGAAGCCACGCCGCGGTACACTGATGCCGTCATCCGATCGAACCTTCCAACCACGAGGACAGGAAATTGGCCAAACCCAACTACCAGTACGAGAAGCGCCAGCGCGACCTGGCCAAGAAGAAGAAGCAGGAAGAGAAGCGGCAGCGCAAGCTCAATCGCACCGGCACGGCGCCCGAAGCGGCTCCGCAGCAGACTCCTGGGGAACCGGCCTCGGAAACGCCGCCTCCCGCCGGACCGGTCTGACTGACGCGGATCGCCTCGTCGATCGCCCCGGAGGCATCGTCAGCGAAGTCGATGCGGCGCGGAAAGGCCTCCCACTCGATCTGCGGCCGCACCCCGTCCGCATACGCATAGGCCAGCGCACCCCAGCCACCGCGGTGGCGGTCGAGGAAGGCGCCGCGCAGGTCGAACCGGCGCTCGACGGGCGGGCGGACCGGCCGGAGCATGAAGGCCGGCACCGGCGCCCTGTCGGCCGCGGCCAGGACGTGCGGCGGCCGGTAGTACAGCAGCATCAACTCGTGGACCAGGTTCTCGGCGGTCTCGTTGACCGCCACGTTGAGCGCGTCGGCGAACAGCCGTCCGTTGCCCGCAATCCAGTCGGCGGCCGGCGCGGCGGGGCCTTCATCACCGAGGCGGCGGTTGTGCGCGACATCCTTGCGCACTTGGGCGAACCCACCGCGGCACCGCCCATGGCGCCGGCCCGTGCTCCGCCGCTCTGGGAGATGCCGGCGGCCGGGCACGGCGAGTTCGACCCTCACGCCCAGCCGGCGCCGCACTACGACTTCGATCAGCGCATCGCCTGGTAGCGCGAAAACGCTCCGACTTCGCCCGTCATGTGGCGACTCGTGCCTGGGGTCGCCAGACTGGCCAGGGATGTCCACTCTGGTGGCCCCAGGCAGTGATCGGGCAGCGATTGCGCTCGCTTCTCAGGGCCTCTCGGCACAAAAATCCCAAATTGACTGCACCTGCCAGACTCGGAGATACTCCAAAGGTGCCGTCGAATTTCCTATCCTCGGGAGGCCATCGCCGCGCGTTTCGAACAGGTATTGCGGCAGACGTTGCCCTCGTAGGAGCGGGCTTGCCCGCGATTGTGCCGCTCAATCCTCGCCTGGCTCGTTCACGTATTTTTGCAGACGCCGCGCGAACACATGGCGGTCGAAGCGCCATTCTTCGAGCAGGTTGATCGCCAGCTCGAATGGCTTCTTGTCCAGGTTATAGAGGTATCCCAGGTCGAAGGTAGCGGATGACTCCAGCGCCATGCAGAGATCTTTGAGGTCGGAACAGGCTTTGTCATCCGGATTCTTGCGGATGAATTTGGCGATGTTTTTGACTGCGTTGGCCATGATGTTTGCTTCCTTACCAATGTAATGCCCGCAAGCGAGCGGATTTCTTGTGCTGATGCGCGCGCATGCGGCGGGCGATGTCATCCAGCATGGCGATCGCGTGCAGCACGAACGGGCCCTTGTTCAACATCACGCACTCGGCGCGCTCCGACATGGCGGCGTCGGTCATTTCCGCGCGCGAGGGCAGGTTTTCCTTGATCAGTTGCTCGAACACCTGGGTGGCCCAGACGACCGGCACATGCGCCGCTTCCGCCAGCCACAATATTTCTTCCTGAATCTCGGCGAGCCGGCTCCAGCCGATTTCCACCGCCAGGTCGCCGCGCGCGATCATCAAGCCAAATGGGCCACGGCTTGCGCCATGAACCACGATCTCGGGCAGATTAACCACCGCGCGCCGGGTTTCGATCTTGGCGATGCGGCCCAGATTGCCGGCGCCGCGCGCTTCCACTTCGTCCGCCAGGCGATCCATGTCCGCCGCCGACTGCACGAAAGAATAGCCCACGATATCCGCTTCGCGGGCAACGAAATCGAGATCGAGCAAATCCTTTTCGCCCAGCGCGGGAAGCGCAATGTCGCTGTCGGGAAAATTCAGGCCCTTGCCGGGGCGGATCTTGTCGCCCTCGGGGCGGGCACGGGCGCCCGCCGCGTCGAGCCGCTCTACTTCGGCGCCGATCTGGCCGTCGTCGATGAACACCCGCTCGCCGACGCGCAGGCTGTCCAGAACTTCCGGCTGTGCGCAGGGAATGCGGCCGGCGTCGCCGTCCTCGCCGCCCGCCTCGCCGGGCGCGGGATCACGCGACAGCAGCAGGCGGTCGCCGACATGCGCCAGCAACGCCTCCGGTGTGCTTTCCAGCGTACCCACACGGGTCGCTCGCTGTTTTCCTTCACCGGCAAGATGCTTCAGGGCGCAGCCCTGTTCCAGCCAGACCGAATCGGCGGCGCAAGCGAGTACGTGCGTCTCACCCATCCGCTCCAGCACGTTGAAGATGCGCTTCTTGCCGCGGGTGTCGGCCGCCTCCACCAGGTCGCCCGGACGCAGGCGGTCGAGCCAGTCGCGCGCCACGCTCAGGCGCGGATAGCTGGCCAGGCCTACGGCACCGCGCAGCCCGGGGCCGCCGGGCTCGCCGCTGGCGTCAAACAGGAAGTAGGCTGGTGCGCGGGTGTCGCCGCGTTCGTCGCGCTTCGGTTTAAGGCGCAGGCGTCCGGGCGTTTCCGCCATCTCGCCGGTACGCAGTTTCGGGCCGGCGAGGTCCATGTGGATCAGGCACTCGCGCCCGGCGGCGCCGGCGGCGGAACGGACATTGGCGATCATCGCCATCCAGGTGTCGGCGTCGTCATGGGCGCAATTGATGCGGGCGATGTCCATGCCATGTTCGATCAGGTCGCGGACGAAGCGAATCTCGCCGGCCGCCGCCGTCGGCAGGGTGACCATGATGCGGACGCGCCGCTGTTTCGGCTCGCGTCCGAGCAAGGCCTGGGTGTTTTGTTTGAGGCGGTTATCGCCCTGGCGATTGGCCCGCCCCGTTTTCATCAACACCGCTTCGCCAACAGCGGCCCCGGCCAGCGCGTCCAACGCCAGCGCGACGGCATCCAGGGTGGCGACCACATGGCCTTCGCAGCGGCCCAGCGAGGACAGCCCAAGCTGGCTCAGGCGCTCCTGCAAGCCGCGATGATCTTCCCGGCGGAAAGCGATGTAGGCGGCCAGATTGGCGGCGTCCTGGTCGTGGCCCGTCGCGAGGGCGCCCCAGCCCGCCAGCAAGGCCTGCTGGCCAGCGGCCACCCTGGCGCGCAGCGCGTTCAGTTCACTTTGAATTTCTGGCAGGGTTTGCACGGTTCAGGCGGACCACGTTGAAGCCGGAAGTGTAGCCACACCAGGTGACAGAATGATGAAGGAAATGTGACATCGGTACCCCCTCCACCCCCTTTTCTGATTAACAAGGAAGCGCAGGTTGGGCAATGCGCAGCGTGCCCAACCTGCGACTGAACGCCGGCCCCCCTCAATCACCCTTTGGAAAAGGGGGAGGTGTCCTGCTCAGCCGAAGCGGCCGGTGATGTAGTCCTCGGTCTGCTTCTGCCCGGGCTTGATGAAAAGGGTGTCGGTCTTGCCGAACTCGATCAGTTCGCCCAGATACATGAAGGCGGTGAAATCGGAGATGCGCGCCGCCTGCTGCATGTTGTGGGTGACGATGACAATGGTGTACTTGTCCTTCAACTCGTTGATCAGCTCCTCCAGTTTGGCGGTGGAGATCGGGTCCAGTGCCGAAGCCGGCTCATCCAGCAGCAACACTTCCGGCTCCAGGGCGACCGCGCGGGCAATGACCAGGCGCTGCTGCTGACCGCCGGACAGGCTCAGGCCGCTTTCGCTGAGCCGGTCCTTGACTTCATCCCACAGGGCGGCGCCGCGCAGGGACTTTTCCACCGTCTCGTCCAGCACCTTCTTGTCGTTGACGCCAATGATGCGCAGGCCGTATGCGACGTTTTCATAGATGGTCTTGGGGAACGGATTGGGCTTCTGGAACACCATACCGACCCGGCGGCGCAAGAGCGCCACGTTCACGTCCGGGTCGTACACATTCTTGCCGTCGAGCAGGATCTTGCCCTCGACGCGGCAGGCATCCACCAGATCGTTCATCCGGTTGAAGCAGCGCAGCAGTGTCGATTTCCCGCAGCCGCTGGGGCCGATGATGGCCGTGACCCGGTTCCTGGGTATGGTCATGTTGACCCGCTTCAGCGCGTGGCTTTCGCCATAGTACAAGTCGAGGTTTTCCACGCGCATGGCCACCTCGTCGGTGTGTTCCACGTCTTTACGCGTCAAATCGCCCATCTTCATCGCGTGGGTCGGAGTCGTCACAGCGTTCATTTCGTTTTCCTTCATACCGGATGATGTTTGCATATCGTGTTCACACACCTTCGAGGCCGCGCATCGTTTCGCGCAAGCGGTTGCGCAAGCGGATCGCGAACATATTGAGCACGATGATGATGATGACCAGCAACAAGGAAGTGGCATAGACCAGCGGACGCGCCGCCTCGACGTTCGGGCTCTGGAAGCCGACGTCGTAGATGTGGAAGCCCAGGTGCATGAACTTGCGTTCCAGGTGCAGGAACGGGAAGTTGAGGTCCAGCGGCAGGCTGGGCGCGAGCTTGACCACGCCGACCAGCATCAACGGCGCCACCTCGCCGGCGGCGCGGGCCACAGCCAGGATCAACCCGGTCATCATCGCCGGACTGGCGATGGGCAGGACGGTACGCCACAAGGTTTCCGCCTTGGTGGCGCCGAGCGCCAGGCTGCCTTCGCGGATCGAGCGCGGTACGCGCGACAGGCCTTCCTCGGTGGCCACGATGACCACCGGCAGGGTCAGCAGCGCCAGGGTCAGCGACGACCAGAGGATGCCGGGGCTGCCGAACACCGGCGCCGGGTGCGCCTCGGGGAAGAACAGCGCGTCAATGTTGCCGCCCAGGAAGTAGACGAAGAAACCCAGGCCGAACACACCGTAGACGATCGACGGCACGCCGGCCAGATTGTTGACCGAGATGCGCAGGACGCGGATCAGCGGCCCCTGCTTGGCGTATTCACGCATGTACACCGCCGCCATGATGCCCAGCGGCGTCACCATCGCCGCCATCAGCAGCACCATCATCACCGTGCCGAAGATGGCCGGGAAGATGCCGCCCTCGGTGTTCGCCTCGCGCGGATCGTCGACGATGAATTCGTAGAACTTCGTCAGGTAGTAGCCGACCTTCTGGATCACGCTCATGTCGTTCGGCTGGATCACGTCGGCGATCTTGGCGAACGGAATTTCAATGACCTTCCCGTCCTGGACCTCGGCGGTCAGGCTGTCGCGCTGGTTTTCCGCCCGCAACGCGTCCAGCCGGGACTTCAGCTTGGCGAACTGGGCATCGTATATCGCCCGTTCTTCATCGATCTCGGCCTGGACCGCCTCGGTCAGATCGCCCTTCAGTTCCAGCTTGCGCTGCTTCAGGCGCAGACGCTCCAACTGGTAGTTGACCTTGCCGATATCGTGTTTCTCGATGCTCAGTATTTCATCGAACAGTTCGTTGGAACGCAGCAGCCGCTTCTGCACCTCGGCCCAGGCAGCCGCCCCTTCGGCGACGACCTTGCGGTTTTCCTTGACCGACTTGAGATAGCCGAAAAAACTACCCCATTCATGACGCTCGATGGAGATTACGTCCTTCGGGTACTTGAACTCGCTGAGCAGGGGCGCGGGAATCCACTTGAAGTCGATCCCGTAGACATCCCGGTTGCCCTGCTTGAACAGGTAACGGGAGGTGTACTTGTCTTTGCTATCGATGGTGTAACCCGACTCGCGCAGGCGGTGCAGGGAGATTTCCTCGCTGTCGCGCAGCTCGCCGACCACACGCTGGCTACTACCGTCGGGGGCGGTGATGGTCGTTTCGACCAGGGGCTTCGGCCACCAGTGGCCCAGGCCCTGGGCCGCCGTCATCCACACGACACCATAGACCGCCAGCAAGGACAAGGCAACCGCCCCGCCCGTCATCCATATCCAGGGCTCGCCGCCCTTGAACCAGTTACGCATGGCTTGAGTCCTCAGATGGAGCTGTATTTTTCGCGCAAGCGCTGACGCACCAGCTCGGCCAGGGTGTTGATGAAGAAGGTGAAGACGAACAACACCAGGGCGGAGAAGAAGAGCAGCAGGTAATGGGTCGAGCCCAACGCCGCTTCCGGCATTTCGACGCCAATGTTGGCCGACAGCGTGCGGAAGCCGGTGAAGATGGACAGATTCATCACCGCGGTGTTGCCGGTGGCCATCAGTACGATCATGGTTTCGCCGACGGCGCGGCCCATGCCCACCATGATGGCGGAGAAGATGCCCGGGCTGGCGGTGAGCAGAACGACGTTGAACAGGGTCTGCCAGGGCGTCGCGCCCAGGGCCAGGGAGCCGCTGGTCAGGTGCTTGGGCACGCTGAACACCGCATCTTCGGCAATGGAGAAGATGGTCGGGATCACCGCGAAGCCCATGGCGATGCCCACCACCAGCGAGTTGCGCTGTTCGTAGGTCCAGCCCAGTTCGTTGCTCATCCAGCGGGGCATGTCGCCGCCGAACAAGGCCGCCTCGACGGGGTGACCCAGGGCAACCGCCAGCCACACCACCAGGACGATCACGGGCAACAGCAGGGCGGCCTCCCAGCCCGGTCCGATCCGATCGGTGAACTGCCGCGGCAGCAGATGCCAGAGATAGGCGGCAATGAGAAAACTGAACGGCAAGAAGAACAGCGCCATCAACGTGCCGGCCAAATTGCCGTCGACGAAGGGCGCCAGCCACAGACCCGCCAGGAAACCCAGGATGACGGTGGGCAAGGCCTCCATGATCTCGATCGACGGCTTGACCACGCCGCGCATCTTGGGCGACATGAAGTAGGCGGCGAAGATCGCGCCCATCACCGCCAGGGGCACCGCCAACAGCATGGCGTAGAACGCCGCCTTCAAGGTGCCGAAGGTCAGTGGTGAGAGGCTGAATTTCGGCTCGAAATCGGAGCTGGCGGCGGCCGACTGCCAGAGGTAATCCGGCTTCTCGTAGCTCTCGTACCAGACCTTGCCCCACAATGAGCCGAACGAGATTTCGGGGTACTCGTTCTCGATGTGGGCCACCCGGATGTCGCCCTTGGCCGTTTCCAGGACGACGGCATTGGCGCGCGGCGCGAATGCCGCCAGGCGCACCGGCGCCGCGCCGGTGGCACGCTCGAGCAGCAGGCGTTCGGAGGTGGCGTAATAGAGATTCACCGCCCCTTTCTCGTCGGCCGACACGAAGCCCTTGCGGGCATGCTCCGGGGCGACCGAGGTGATCGCCCCGGCCATGGGCTTGAATTCACGGATGCGGGTAAAGGTGTTGTGATTGTTTGCGTCGCGTACCTGGAACCATTGGCTCAGCCTGCCCTTGTCGGAACCGACGATGATGGAGAAACCACCCGAGAGCAGGGCCGCGGCGGTGACGCGCTCGCCTTCCGGCACGACCGCCACGGTCTGCTTCAGAACCGGATTGTCCTTGTCCTGGACATTGAAGTGGCTGATGAAGCGGCCGCCGTGGAGCACATACAGATCGCGTTGCTTGACTTCCAGCAGGAGCTGGTCGACCCCACCATCCAGCTTGCGCAACTCGTGCAGCGCCGCGCGTGTAGTCGTCGTCGATTCGCCGGTGAAATCGTTCTCGCTGGTGTAGTAGGCCAACAGCAGGCGACCGTCCTCGGTCAATGCCACGGCGGTGGTGCCGTCGCCGTCGTGCTGTATGGCCAGCTTCTTCAATGGCTGCCCCGCGTCGTCCAGCACCAGGGCGTCCTTTCCCAGCGGGTAAACCAGACCTGGGGCGATGGCGCGGATATCCTTCTTCGGATCCTTGGGGTCCTGGGTAAAGGACACCTTGTAGTCGTCTTTGAACAGCATCAGGCGTCCGTCGGCGAGGCCATAGGCCATGGTCCGCTTGCGCGGATCACCGGCCGCGAAAGTACTGGCCGGAACCGATTCCGGCAGGCCGACCCGTTCCTGTAGCAGCGGCCTGCCATCGGCAAGGCTGAAGAAAGTGACATCACCCTGATCGGCAACCCGAGCGCCAATCTCGACCTGTTCTTCCATGGCGAGATGTACTGACTTCTGGCCATTGACAGCCGGAACCGGCAACGGCTTGAGGTCATCCATATGGGCTGGCATGAACAATGGCATGACAACGCCAGCCAGATAGAAAAAGATGGTGCTGATCGCGATGATCACGCTCAAGCCGCCGAAGGTCATGACGTATTTGAACAGTTTGTCCTTCGCCATTCTGCGGCCGGTGTGGCCGCCCGCGCTGGTAATGCTGGCCTCAATCTTTTCCATGCTTCACCACTTTATCCATCGTCGTCGACTTGCGCGCGCCGCGCGCACTAATTCTTAAAAAGAAGCGGGCCGAACCATGCCCTGGTTCGGCCCGGTTCGCGGTCCGCACTGAAGCGGACCGGCTTATTTTACTTGATGCAACCGATTGAACTGCTCGATCAGGGCCACCGGACGACCGTGCTTCTTGGTCTCCTTGTTCAGGGCATAGATCACCGTCTCGCCCTTGGGACCGGTGCCGATCTCGGTGTAGGTGAAGGTGATTTCCTTGTGGGCGAGGTAATCCTGGAAATCCTTCCACTCGCCGAAGACGTGGTAGCGGCCATTGCGCACCACCTCGCCGTAGAAGGCGCCGACATCCTTGGTCCGGCCGTCGAAGATGTCCTCGGCGGCGGTGGGCTTGCCCAGGTGCTTGCCGTCGGCCTTGGTGATGCCGAAGATCACGGTCTCGCCATCGGGACCGCCGCCAATGCGGGTACGGGTCAGCGGCACTTCGCCATGCGCCATCAAACCCAAATATATCTTGGGCTCGGTCATGGCGTAGATGCGGCCGTTGTCGTGATAGACCATGAAATAGGTCTGCTTCTGGACCGGGGCCTCGGCCTTGGCCGCCGGGGCGGCCGTGGTCTGGCTGGTGGTGCAACCGCTCATGCCGCCGAGGGCGAGCAGGGCGGACAGCGCGGCCACCAGTTTGATCTGCTGGGTGTTTCGCATGATTTCACTCCATCTGGATTGTTCCCGCACGCCCGGTCAAGGGCGCGCGGCGGATTAGCAAGCGAGGATCAGTTGACACCCAGGTCGCGCCGTGCCTTCGAAACCATGGCGGCGGGCATCGGCACGAAGCCGTCCTTGACCACCACTTCCTGGCCTTGCCTGGACAACACCATCTTGAAGAACTCGCGCTCCAGCGGCGACAACGCCTGGTTCGGGCGCTTGTTCACATAGACGTAGAGCACGCGGGCCAGGGGGTACTTCTTGCTGAGGGCGTTTTCGGGCGTGGCCGCGTAGAACGGTTCGCCGCTCTTCTTGGCCAGGGGCACGGCGCGCACGCCGGAGGTCAGGTAACCGATGCCGGAATAGCCGATGGCGCCGATCTGGCCACTAACACTCTGCACCACAGAAGCGGAGCCGGGCTGCTCGGCGACGCGCTTGGTGA
>Ga0210044_10003617_pt1 | contig 21979 bp, 20 predicted proteins | sample CryGey13umfilter_2_FD_183959 | JGI IMG/M metagenome (GOLD analysis project Ga0210044, IMG submission 183959) | Groundwater microbial communities from aquifer in Utah, USA - Crystal Geyser 4/9/14 3 um filter (SPAdes) (version 2) | ecosystem: Environmental > Aquatic > Deep subsurface >... | reverse complement strand
AAATCCGGGCTCTGCTCGACCAAAAATTAGGTGGTTACACAGGGTCGAAAGCAGTTTCGTGCCTACACAAGTGCGCTAACCTGCGAGATTGATTCGACTCTGTGATCAGGGTGGTCAAGATGGGCCGAAGAACGCCCGGGCGGGCTGGTTCTGGGGCCAGACCATCAGCGTGCGCGACGACGCCGTCGCCGTCGCCATGAAGTCGTCGCCCCGCTGCGCGCCCTGCAACGCCGCGCGATAGAGCCCCTCGGATTCCGGGTGCACCAGCAACCGCACCTGCTTCTGGCCATCCTGCGATCTGAGGAACATCTTGCGCAGGTCGGCCGGAATGCCCAGGCCGGTGAAGCTGTGCATCTTGCTCGCATCCACCCAGTAACTCTTGATCGTGAACGTCGCTCCCCGCTCGGGGGCAAACCGCGGGTCCTGGTGGTTTGTCAGCGCGACGAGGCGCGTGGTGTCGACGCTGCGCGACAGCCTCCCCTGCTCGCAGGCCAGCCACTCCCTGAGCGGGGGTGCCAGCCCCTCGGCCCGGATCGGCGTGGCCAGTGCCAACATTGACAGGGATTGAACCGCGAGGACTCTCCACACACGCATCGACATACTCCTGATGGAACTCGCGGGTTGCAAGATGCAGGCCCACGGTCACACGGCCAGATTGTCAGATGTTGTCCAGCCGCCGCACACTCGGCGCCCTGGCTCAGGTGCCAGCCGATTGACCGATACTGCTCAGGTGCCAGCCGATTGACCGATAGATTGACCGATACTCGGTGCCTCAGCCGATTGACCGATACTCGGTGCCTCACGCTCTGCCGGTCTTGTCTGGTCTCGTCTGGTCTCGCGGACCTGCGGACCTGGCGGGCGGCTTGCAGACCATCAGGCTGGAGGCAACACCATGCGAACTCTCACGACCGTCGTTTTCTTCGCCGCGGCTCTGTCGCTGGGGGGGCAGGCCCGTGCCCAGCACCAACCCACCGTGGCCAGCATGGTCAAGTGGGGCGCTCGGACCAACGGAGCGGTGGCGAAGATCCAGCGGCTGGCAATCCAGGTCGGGGGCCGGCAGCTGGTGCTGGAGAACCGTGGCGTGAGATCACGGCCGGTGGAGGTGTTGCGGGGGACACGTGGACGACAGCCCACCCGGCTGGTGCTGGACGGGATCCAGCTGCGGGTCGAGGCCCGGTCACGGGGGAGCTGGAAGCGCGTCGATCGCGTGGAGGGTGCGCTCACCGCACCGGACCTCACCAGCGCCTCCTACAACCTGCTGGCTCGCTCCTTCGGGTCGCGACTCCGGGCACGCCACATCAAGCCGCTGGGCAAGGTCCTGCGCGAGATGACGCCGAAGTAACCCTCACGGCAGACGCGCATAGAAGTACAACGGCTGATTCGTCTTCTCGCTCAGCGTGTAGAACCCCAGCCCGTCGGCGGCGAACCCCACCGCCTCCCCCTGGGGCTCGATGACCGTCAGCGTCACGGGACAGGCCGCGGCCTGCAGCGCCTGGGCCACGGACTGGCCCGGGGTGCGCGGCCAGAGGTGGGCCGCGAAGTAGGTGCGGATCAGCACCGCGTCCCCCGCGGGGGAGATGTCGCCCCCCGTGGCCAGAGGGTCGCCGGGCAGTATCGATCCGCCGAGCTGCAGCGAGGTGACCCGCTGCGCCGTCACGGCCCCACCCGTCGCCGGCACCACGAGCCGGTACACGCGGGAGCTGCCGGTGTCGGTCTTGGTCACGATGTACAGCGCGCCGTCCGTGGGGTCCGCCATCAGCGTCTCCGCGTTCTGCGGTCCCTCGGGATAGGTCACGTCGATGGTGGTGACCTCCGACAGCGCGACCTCGGTCGCCGGCGGGTTCGCCGGATCCACCACCGGCTCCGGCACGCGGTGGATCTGCACCGTGGCCCGGGTCAGGTTGTTGTCGCCGAAATCGCCGACGTAGAGGTAGGGCTTGCCCGGCACCGGACCGGGTCCCACGGTGATGTCCTCCCAGTCCACGGCCGTCACGCCGGACAGGCGGTAGGTCCCCACCAGCGTGCCGCCCGTGGTGATGGCGAACAGCCGGGCCGTGTCGCCCGAGTCGTTGTGGACCCACAGCACCTGTGCGTTCTGCCGGCTGGCCACGAGGCCCGAGACCTCGTCGAGATCGGAGGCCGTGACGACACCGGCCTTGCTCGCGGCCTTGAACACCGGGCAGCTCGACGCCGCGCCGTCGGGCACCCTCAGGTCCAGCGCCGGCGCCGTCAGGTCCGGGAGCATCGCGTCCGGCGCGAGGGCCGCATCCCGAGACGAGGACCCCCGGTTGCAGGCGCTCAGCGCCAGCAGACACAGCGTCACGACACGGGACGCCATCGAACCGGCTAGCGGCGCTGGTACACCGACAGGCTGCCGACGTAGAGGTATCCCACCAGAAACAGCAGCAGGAAGGGCATGGAGATGAAGTGCCCGCCGCGGAAGGCCACGGCCAGCGTCACGGCGAAGTACAGGCCCATGAAGATCTCGAAGAACGGGACCAGGCTCTTCACCGCCCGGTACTTCTTGGCGGTCCAGTTCTCGCCGCGGGCCGAGACGCCGTGCTTGGGCGTGCGCACGAACTCGCTCTCCTTGCCCACCACGCCCTCGACCACCGCCCGGGTCTGGTTGATACACAGCCCGATGCCCACCGACAGCATCAGCGGCAGGTACTTGATCCGTTCACGCCAGCCCCTGGGCAGCACCTCACGCTGGGCCACGATGTAGAACGAGATCACGCTCATCGTGGTGCCGAGGAACAGCGGCAGGTCCAGCAACAGCACCTCTCTCACGCCGTGGTTCGTCCGCACCAGCAGGTTGGGCAACAGGAGCAGCGAGAGCAGCAGCAGCAGCGGGTAGGCGAAGTTGTTGGTGAGGTGGAAGAAGGACTCGATCTTCACCCGCAGCGGCACCTTGGCGCGCATGATCGTGGGCAGCAGCTTCATCGCCACCTGGATCGATCCCTTGGCCCAGCGGAACTGCTGCGACTTGAACGAGTTCATCTCCACCGGCAGCTCGGCGGGGGAGACCGTGTCGAACAGGTAGACGAACTCCCACCCCTTGAGCTGGGCGCGGTAGGACAGGTCCATGTCCTCCGTCAGCGTGTCGTGCTGCCAGCCGCCGGCGTCGGAGATCGTCGCGACGCGCCACATGCCGGCCGTGCCGTTGAAGTTGAAGAACCGGCCCGAACGGTGACGCGCGGTGTGCTCGATGGCGAAGTGCCCGTCGAGCATGATCGCCTCGACCTCGGTCAGCCGGGAGAAGTCGCGGTTCACGTGACCCCAGCGGGCCTGCACCATCCCCACCTTCTCGTCGCTGAAGAAGTGGATCATCTCGCGCAGCATGCCCGGCAAGGGCATGAAGTCGGCGTCGAACACCAGGGCGTACTCACCGGTGGCGTGCTTCAGCCCGTTCTCCAGCGCCCCGGCCTTGAACCCCGTGCGGTCGTCCCGGTGGATGTACTGGATGTTGAACCCTCGGCGACGCACCTCGTCGACCTTCTTGCGGCAGATGCCCTGGGTCTCGTCGGTGGAGTCGTCCAGCACCTGGATCTCGAGCCGGTCACGCGGGTAGTCCAGGGCCGCCACCGCCTCCACCAGCCGATCCGCCACGTACATCTCGTTGAACAGCGGGAGCTGCACCGTCACGGCGGGGAGCTCCTCCTCCGTGAACCGGCGCTTGGGCTCGGGGCGGTTCTGCTTGTGGCGGTAGTACAGGTAGACCAGGATGGTCCGGTGAAATCCATACACCGCAAGGCAACACAGAATCGCGAGGTAGATGCCAATCAGGAGGTTTGGATACCACATGTCAGCCTCTTGGGGTGGGGTCACACACGTGTGGCCCGGAGAATCCCGTGGCTATGAAATTACCCGAAAACAGCAGGTCGAAATGTCACCACAATGTAATTTGTCGTAATTTCTTGTAGGTAGTCCGTTGGAGCACATGTACTTATATCTCTGTTATCAAATGACTAATCTCAAATTGTAGGATGGGCAGGCACGCCGCGCCGCGTCATGTCGAGATCACAGAACCAACCGCGGGTTTCCCGGATACCCCGCCGTGTGGTGCAAGGAGAGGGAGTCCATCGTGACCGCCACGCTGACGTGGATCAGCACGCCGCACCAGATGGACCCGGTGGCCAGGCTCAGGGTCCCGAGCACGGTCCCCGCCACCACAGCTCCCAGCACCTCGGCCAGTGGCTTGTTGAAGTGGATCATGCAGTAGGGCACCGCCATGGCGAACACCGCGTTGGCCCCCAGCGCCCGCTTCAGCGGATGGATCATGTAGCCCCGGAAGAACACCTCCAGCGCGAAGAACTGCAACGCATACAGCCCCTCCCACCCGAGGAAATCGGTCCAGGACCGCGCCGCCAGCTTGTAGAACGGATAGGTGTTCTGAAACGTCTTGGTGTACGACACCATCATCACCGGCAGCAGCACGATGGCCAGCAGCACGGCGTAGATCCACAGGTGGCGCACGAAGCCCCGTGTCCGCAGCCCATAGTCTCGTAGCCGCTCGCCCGGCATCATGAGTACGGTGAGCCAGGGGAGCACGACATAGCCCGCGACGCGGAACCCGGTCCAGTAGGCGAAGCCGGCCAGCTCGTAGTATCGATGGCTGAAGAACGCCGGATAGTAGTGGCTCACCGCCGTGCGGAACGTGTCGCGATCACCGAAGTACTCGATCAGCGTGAGGCTCACCGCCGTGGTGACCATCACGACCAGCGGGCGGTAGTCGAGCTCGCTCGCCCCGGCCTGCTCCTGCGCCAGGCGCTCGTCGCGGGCCTCGCGGTTGATCCGCTTCCAGGCGTCCACCAGCGTGTGGCTCAGCAGCCGCCACAGCACCCGATTGAACAGCACCAGCCCCAGCAGCACCGTCCCGGCTCCCACCAGCTTGAAGTAGTGGGTCACCACGTTGGCCAGGACGTAGAACAGCGCCAGGGCCAGCAGCCACGGCCATGTGACCGGCAGGTTCACCTGTGCCGACGCAGGCAGTCGATGGCCAGCCGCACCCGGCGGCGGCAGACCTCCCGGCCGAGGACGGCCATGGTGTCGAACAGCGGGGGGGAGGCCTTGCGCCCGGTGACCACCACGCGGATCACCATGAACACCTCCTTGCTCTTCCAGGCCTCGGGGTCCTGCCCCGCGTCCCCCTGCCTGTCGCAGAACTCGCGCATCAGCTGTTCCAGCACCTCGGCGCTCCACACCCGGGCCGCGTCCAGCGCCTCCACCAGCCCGTCGAGCATGCGGGCCGTCTGCGCCGCGTCACGCTTCTTCGGCACCAGCAGCGCCAGCAGCGGCTCGAAGTCGATGTCCCCCGAGAAGAAGTACTCGGTCAGCGGGACCAGCTCGTCGAACCGGCGGAACCGCTCCCGCGCCAGCGGCATCAGCCGCAGCAGGAACTCCCGGCCCAGCCGCCACTCGAGCAGGCGGTCCACCAGTTGATCGTCGGTCAGATCGCGCAGGTAGAGGCTGTTGAGCCAGTTCAGCTTCTCCAGATCGAACACCGGCCCCGACAGGCTCATCGAGCCGGGGGTCAGGTCGAAGCGCTCGATCATCTCCTGCAGCGTGAACTTCTCGCGATCCTCACCGAAGGACCAGCCCATCAGGCCCAGGAAGTTCACCATCGCCTCGGGCAAAATGCCCACGTCGCGGTAGTAGTCCAGGCTCACCGGGTTGCGGCGCTTGGAGATCTTGGACTTGTTCTTGTCGTTGTTGCGCAGCAGCGGCAGGTGCAGAAAGTGGGGCGGCTCCCAGCCGAAGGCCTCGTACAGCCGCAGGTGCTTGGGGGCGGACGGGATCCACTCCTCGGCGCGGATCACGTGGGTCACACGCATCAGGTGATCGTCCACCACGTTGGCCAGGTGGTAGGTCGGCAGCCCGTCGCTCTTGAGCAGCACCTGGTCGTCGCTCTGCTCGTAGGCCAGCTCCACGTTGCCGCGCAGGCCGTCTCGCAGCAGCGCGGTGCCCACCCTGGGCATCTTCAGCCGCACCACGTGGGCCTCGCCCGCCGCGGCCCGGGCCGCCGACTCCTCCGCCGGAATCGACAGGCAGTGGCCATCGTACCCCGGCTGCTGCCTGGCCAGGCGCTGGCTCGTCCGCAGCTGCTCCAGCCGCTCTCCGGTGCAGAAGCAGCGGTAGGCGTGGTTGCGCTGGAGCAGCAGCTCCGCGTGCTCGCGGTAGATCGCCGCCCGCTCCGACTGACGGTAGGGACCGTACGGGCCGCCCACGTCGGGGCCCTCGTCCCACTGCAGCCCGAGCCAGTTGAGGCTGCGCAGGATCGCCGCCTCGGACTCCTTGCTCGATCGCACCTGGTCCGTGTCCTCGATGCGCAGGATGAAGGTGCCGCCGTGATGGCGGGCGAAGGCATGGTTGAACAGCGCCACGTAGGCCGTGCCCACGTGAGGGTCTCCGGTGGGGCTCGGCGCGATGCGGACTCGCACCTGGGTTGTGTCAGACATGGGCGCGGCTTAGCAGAAGGTGCCGGCCAAGGTCAACCGCACCGGTCTGGCGGGGTCTGGCCCACCGCCATACCCTCACACGCCTCACACGTGGGGCGCATTGACCGGCCCCCCGCCCCCGGCTATCGTTGATACATGCTTCGACTTTCATCCATTTTCTCCATGGCTTTTGTCGTGCTGACGGCCCCCGACGCGGGAGCCACGATCATGCTCAAGATGGAGCTGCCCCAGCTGGTGGGGCGGTCTGACGTGATCTTCGTCGGACAGGTGGTGAAGACCCACTCTCGCTGGAGCGAGGACGGGCGCCACATCGTCACCGACACCACGCTCCAGGTGACCCAGGGCATCCGCGGCGTGAAGGCCGGCACCGTCACCGTGCGCCGGCTGGGCGGCACGGTGGGCACCATCGGCATGCGCGTCAGCGGCATGCCGGAGCTGCGCCACGGCGACCAGGTGGTGCTGTTCACCGAGCGACGCGGCAACGGCCACCGCTATGTGGTGGGGATGAAGCAGGGCGTGTTCCGCGTGGTGCAGGACGGCGACGGTCAGAAGCGGGTCCGGGGGGGCGTGGAGGGGCTCACCCTCGCCCACCGCACCTCCACCGGGCAGCTGCAGATGTTGCCCGACCCGACCACGCCGCCCGAGCTCCTCGGTCAGTTCGTCAACCGCATCCGTCAGACCATCACCCTGTGCACCAAGGAGACAACCTGGTGCAGCTCCAGGTAAGAACCCTCCCACTCGTCATCGCATCTCTGCTCCTCGCGTCGTCGGCCGGAGCGTACGTCCGGAGCACCACCACCAACACACACACCCCGCTGGCCTGGTTCGGGAGCAACTGCGTCTACGTTCGGGTCAACTCCACCGGCAGCGACGACATCGCGGACGACAGCGAGATCGCCGCGGCCAAGCGGGCCATCGACAACTGGCGCAAGGTGATCGGCACCTGCTCCTACCTCAAGTTCCTGGTGCAGGACGACTCGCCGGACGCGAAGCCGGGGTTCACCAGGAGCGGCGAGAACGAGAACGTGATCTACTTCGAGGAGTCTGCCTGGCAGCACGAGAAGATGGCCGCCGCCATCACCACCGTCTTCTTCCTCGAGAAGCAGGGCAGCGATCAGGACGGCCGCATCCTCGACGCCGACATCGAGCTCAACGGCCAGTGGTTCCACTTCTCCACCACCGGCTCGCTGCTGAGGACCGACGTGGAGAACACCGTGACCCACGAGCTGGGGCACGTGATGGGCCTCGACCACCCCTGCGACGACGGCGCGCGCCAGCCGGTGCCCAAGGACGACACGGGCAAGACGATCCCCACCTGCACGGCGGTGATGAGCTCCAACACCCCGGGCAACATCGCCATCCGCGAAGCCACGATGTTCAACTTCGCCGACCCGGGCGAGACCAAGAAGCGCACGCCCGAGGCCGACGACATCCGGGGCATCTGCGAGATCTACCCGATGAAGAGCGACCCGGGCAGCTGCTCGCCGGTGACCTACGACGACGGCGGCGGGTGCAGCATGGCCGGCATGCCCGGCGCGCGCGGAGCGGCGGAGCCCCGCTCGGGTGCGGAACGGAGCGCGCAAGATATGCCTGCGCGGGCGGTGCCGTGGATCCTGCTGCTGGCGACGGTGCTGGTGGTGCTGCGACGGCGGTGACCGGACCCACACTCACGGCTTGACCGGCCAGTCCTTGAAGGCCGCCGGATTGTCCAGCGTGAGCCGAACACCGTCGGGAGCGACGATATGCTCCCCGTTCACCAGGCGCAGGTGGACCAGCGTCCGGTCGCAGAGCATGCGGAAGCTCCCGCCGGGCCCGCCGCTGAACAGGCCCTGGCAGGTGCTGGTGGAAGGGGTGTTGGTGAATGAGTCCGTCGAGGTGATGCTGAGCACCGCCTTTCCATGGCCCGGCACCAGGCTGCCCACGTTGTAGAAGCTCAGCGTGAGCGCGCTGGTGACCACGTTGCGGATCGCGTTGCGGCCCGTCGCTCGCAGACGCACCGGGGAGACCTGGCCCAGGATGTCGCCGCCGCCTTCCGCCACCGTCTCGGGCTGCGCGCCCTCCTTGCGCTCGGCCCGTTCGACCGCGTCCTTCAGGCGCTGCTCCTCGCCCCTGGCCGTCTCCCGCTGGTCGGGCGGCGTCTGCGCGGCGCTGCCCAGCAGCTGCTCCCTGGCCCGGGCCAGCCGCCACTCGTCGGCCTTCTTCTCGATGGCGGGCCGGGTGTATCGGTCGTGGAGCTCCTCGCCGGCCATCGCTCCGGCGAAGCTGCCCAGCGGCCCACCCACGCCTCCGGCGGCCGCCATGCCGGCCGTGGTGACCTTCTTCGTCACCTCGTCCGCCACCGCCCCCACCGCCCCCGGGAGGTCGCCCTCCACGGCGTGTCCCAGGGTCCTGGCCACGGTGTTGGCGATGTTGATCCGATCGAGGGTCCGTCCCAGCTTCTGGGCCCAGGTGGCCCCCAGCCGGTTCAGCTTCTCGGCCTGCTTGGCCTCCCCGAACAGCTTGAGCCCCTTCTCGCGCATCGCCCCACCGAGGCCGGGCTTCCCCGCCGCGTCCAGCACCCGCTCTCCCGTCTTCTCCAGCACGGCCGCCTCCTCGAGACAGACCTTGCCGAACGCCTTGACCCCCTCGCCCACCCCGTCGTGGGTCGCGACCTCGGTGACCGTGGGGACATCGTTCCAGTAGGTCTGGCTCAGCAGACCGGGGGTGCCGGACTGCCCTGCCGCACCCGGCGGCGGCGTCTGGGCCTGGAGCAAGCTCAAGGCCGCGACGACGACGAGGATGGCCACGACAAATGCGCGGTTCATCATAGTCCCACCCTCCGCCTCAGTGTCGCGTGATCGCGGTAGAAGACGTTGAAGCTGAACAGATCCACGCGCTCCAGCCGCGCCACTGAAGCGTCGTGCGCGAAGAGCAGCGCCAGGTAGCGGTCGGTCTGATCGCTGCGCGAGAGCAGCAGCAGGCTGCGGCTCGACCCCATGGTGTAGCTCACCGGCTTGAAGCGCTCCCACTGCTCGAACGGCAGCCGCGCCAGCATCTCCCGCGTCTCCTTCAGCACCTGGCCCCGCGCCAGGGCCGCCTCGGCCTGCCCCGACCGGACGGCCTGCAGCAGCTGCTTCAGCGCGGCGCGCACCTGGCGCGTCCCGCGCGCCGTGGGAGAGGGGAGCGCCAGCAGCCCCAGCGGACCCATGTTGGCGGCGATCTGCAGCCCGGCCCCCACACGATTGACCTGCAGCAGCTCCTCGTCGCGCAGCGCCGGGATCGCAGCCCGCCAGTCAGCTCCCACGCCGCCAGACCGGGCGCCACCAAACGCGGTCTCGTAGGCGCGGATCGTCTCGGCGGTCCGCAGCCCGACGGACAGCGGCAGATAGAGCGCCTGGTGCGCCGCGGGGCGGCCGGTCTCGAACGTCGGCTTCCCCTTCTTGCGCACGAAGTCGCCCATCAGCAGCTCCACATCGACCAGCCGGTGATCCCCGTCGACACGCGCCCACACGGTGATCAGGAACACGTCGCTGAACGGGTGATAGAAGGCCACCGGCCGCTGGTCTTTCGTGTGCGCACCCGGACAGAGCAACGCCGTCTCCAGCAGGTAGACCCAGCCCGCCGCCTGGTGCGGATCGGGCCAGATCACCTCGCCGATGGCGGCCAGCTGCCTGGCCGCGTCGGGAGTCGCGACGCGCCGGATGGTCTCGTGCCAGCCGGCGACGGCATCGGCGCGGAAACGCACCGCCGCCTCCAGCTCCGGCGCCAGGGCCGCGGGCGCGGGAGAAGGGCCGGCAGCGATGGAGGGCCGACGGAGGTGAAGCAGAAGCACGCCTCCACCGGCCCCAACCAGCACCAGCCCGATCCCGAGCGCCAGGTAGAGGGGCCAGCGCCGCCGCGGACCCGCACGGTTGGTGGACGGCGGGCGTGGGGCTGGCTGCGGGGCTGGCTGCGCGGCCGGAGCGACCAGGCGCGGGGCTGAGTGCACAGCCGGCGCGGCCGGGACGGGCGCCTGCTGCACCGGACCGCCACAGGCGGGGCAGAAGCGCGCGTCGGCATCCAGCTCGCCGCGGCAGCTCGGGCATCGTGCGGCCACGACGGTCGTCGCTTCCAGCACGAGGACCGTCCGGCCGATCTGGATCCGGTCCCCTGGCACGAGGTCACGCTCCACGACGCGCTGGCCGTTGACCTGGACGCCGTTGGAGCTGCCGAGATCCTCGATCACGAGACCCCGCTCTCCCGTCCGGATCCGGGCGTGGTGGCGGGACATCAGCGGGTCCGTCAGCACCAGGGCGTTGTCGGGCTCACGCCCGATGGTCAGGATGGGGGTCTGGAGCGGGACGACGGTGCCGACGATGGCGGCGTCGTCAGCCGCGACGATGGTGAGCGAGGCCATGGGACTCCTGCGAGGCGTCCTCCCGCTGGCCATCACAACCTCCAGCGCCTCGTTCGTCCTCGATTGTATGCCGGGTCCGGACGCGGCGCCAGACGTCCGACAATGCGGTATGATTGGCTCAACCCTGGAGGATGACGATGCGTGCGATGTCTGCTCTGATCGCGGCGACGCTGCTGGCGGGGTGCGCCAACCAGGAGGGGGTCTTCGGCGACGCCCCCCATCCGCTCGACGGGAGCGCGGACGGACAGGCCCAGTGGCCCGACGCGACCCCGCTGCCCGACGGCGTCGCACCGTATGCCGGCGATCCAGTGATCTTCGCCCACAGCGCGGCCGCGCTGTACGAGGTCAACCCGACGACGTTCAAGGTGACCCTGGTGGGCAATTTCAAGTGGCCCGGCGGATCGGACGAGATGACCGACATCGCCGTGGACCGCAAGGGCAAGATGACCGGGATCTCCTACGACTCGGTCTACTCGGTGGATCCCAAGACCGCCGCCTGCACCTACCTCGCCGCCCTCGACACGTCCGGGTCCGGGACGTTCAACGGGCTGTCCTACATCGCCGTCCAGGCAGTGGACGTGAAGGAGGTGCTGATGGCCAGCGCCGGGGACGGGTCGCTCTACGAGGTGGACCCCGCCACGGGCACGTCGAAGAAGGTGGGCGCGTTCGGCGGCGGCCTCGGTTCCAGCGGAGACCTGGTCTCGGTCAAGGGGCTGGGCACGCTGGCCACGGTGAAGAAGGGGTTCGGGCTGACGGACTGGCTGGCCAGGGTGGATCCCCTGACCGGGGCGGCCCAGATCATCGGTGACGTCGGGTTCGCGGACGTCTGGGGCCTGGGGTTCTGGAAGGACAAGGTCTACGGGTTCACGGAGGCCGCAGAGTTCCTGCTGATCGATCCCAAGACGGGTAAGGGCACGTTGCAGAGCGCCGGCGGCGCGCCCTGGTGGGGGGCGGGGGTGACCACCTCGGCCCCCGTCATCGAGTAGCCCCTCGACCTACCGCTCCTCGACCTACAGCCGGTGGGCTGTCCAGGGCTCGAACCGATACTCCGAGCCCCTGGACTAACGTTTCCATATGTGGGCGGCCTGCGACACTGTGATCAAAATAGAGGACGTCATGGCCACCACCCACCCCTATCGCACCCATTCTGTCCACGCGACCTGCGAGATCTGCCAGGCTTCGGCTCAGCTCCGCTGCCTGGGATGCAGCCGCACCTACTGTGTCGAGCACGCGACACCCGGTGGCTACTGCCCTCAGTGCGTCTCCAGGCTGGCCCGGGCAGACCGTGTGGCGCTCGGGGTGTCCATCGTGGTCTTCGCCCCGGCAGCGCTGGTCGCGGCCGGCGTGAACATCTACCTGCTGGACGTCACCAACGGCGCCATGAACGTCGCCAGAAGCATGGGCGTCGTCTGCTCCCTCGCCGCGGTGCTGCTCGCCGCCGTGACGGTCACGCCGATCCGCTGGATCGTCCGCCGGATCATGGGTGTGAAGCGCCACAACGGCGGGGCGCTGCTGGAGGACGCTGACCTCTCGGTGCTGCAGCCGGCCCCCACAGCGGAGGGCGGATCCCTCGCGACCCTCAAAGGTCGGCGACTGCGGGATCGTGTGCGGGGCACCGCCGGAGCGCTTCCGGAGGTGCCGAGCTATCAGCGCACATGCTGGAGGTAGCGTTGGACCCCGGCGTAAGCCCAGATTCGTCGCGACAGGATGTCTGGAGCATCCTGGCAGACGTCATGGAGACCAGCCACCGGTTCCCATCTCCGTCATGGTGGTCGTCGGCGGACAGGGAGCAGATGCGACAGCTCGGCTGCTCGCTGGTGGAGCAGGAGCAAGGCGCTCGCTGGAACATGATTGCGAGCCTCGTCGCGGGTGTGGGATCGACAGTCGGAGCGTTGGTGCATGTCGTCCTCAAGGAGTGGACCACAGCGGTCGTGTTGGCCGGGGCGACCCTCGCCTTCGCGGCTGTGGCCGTCGTTCTCCACCGACGCATGAAGCGGCTGGACGCCCGAAGCACCGACCTCGTCGACCAGCTCATCGCGTCAATGCCGCCGCACGCGATCGCTCGCGCGATCAATCAGCTCCAGAGTGCTGTTGACCACCAAACGGCGGTGGCGATCCTGTACTGCCTCGAGAGACTGGGGGGTAGGGCCGAAGCTGCGATGGCGATCCTGACCCGAATGACGCACCATCAGGACCCACAAGTGGCATGGGCTGCGAGAGCGACCCTCGACACGGTGGCCATGGAATCGAACCGGATACCAGACACGTGGTGACCTGCAGGTCCCGAGCCCCCGTGATCGAGTAGCCTCGACCTACCGCTCGCGCGGCTTGAGCTGCCCCTGCAGCTGATCCGCCAGCCGGTCCAGCGCCTGCTTCAGCTTCGCCTGCTCCGCGCCGTAGCCGGCCCAGTCGCCCTGGCTCACGCGCTTCTGCGCCGCCTCGTAGTGCTTGCGGGCCTGATCCACCAGCTGCCCCGCGCCCCGGGCCACCGGCATGGCGGGCTGGGTCGTGGGCTGGGTCGTGGCGGCGTGGGCCGCATCGCGCACGGCCTGGCCCTCGACCTTGACGCCGAACACCTCGTACAGCGCGTCCCGCAGATCGGGCTTCATCGTCAGGTGCTTGCCGAAGGCCACGATCACCTGCTTCAGCTCGGGCAGCTGGGTCTGGGTCGCCTCGAGGTAGATTGGCTCGACATACAGGATCGAGTCCTTGATCGGGATCACCAGCAGATCGCCGCGGATCACGGTGGAGCCCTGCTGGTTGCGCAGCGTGATCCACTGCGAGATGTAGTCGTCCTGGTCGATGCGGGCCTCGATCTGCATCGGGCCGAAGATCAGCTTCTGCTTGGGGAAGGTGTAGACCAGCAGCTTGCCGTAGTTCTGTGGGTCGCAGCGCGCCGTCATCCACGCCACCATGTTGTCCTTGTTGTTGGGGGTGAAGGGCAACATCAACAGGAACTCCTCCCGCAGCTCCCCGGGGAGCTTCATGATCATGTAGTACGCCGCCATGCGCTCGGTCTCGGTGACCTGCTTGGCGCTGACGCCCTTCATCCCCGACTGATCATGCTGCCGGCCGAGCGTCTTCTCGCCCAGCTCGCGCGACACACGCCACTTGTCTTCCTGGTTGTAGAACACCTGGGGATCGGTCATGTGGAACGACTCGTACATCACGGCCTGGATCGTGAACAGATCCTTGGGGTAGCGCACGTGGGCCCTGAGCGCCCGGGGCATCTGTGACCCGGGGCGAAACAGGTCGGGGAACATCTTGGCGTAGGTCTTGACCATCGGGTCCGTGTCGTCCCAGACATAGAACGTCATCTTGCCGTGGAACGCGTCCATCACCACCTTCACCGAGTTGCGGATGTAGTTGATGCGCTTGCCGCGTCCCAGCGGCGTGGGCTGGGAGTAGGGATAGCGATAGCTGATGGTGTAGGCGTCCTGGATCCAGAACATCCGCCCCTGCACCACCGTCATGTAGGGTTCCTGGTCCAGCATCAGAAACGGCGCCACCGCCGCCACTCGCTCCTGGATCGAGCGATAGAACATGATGCGGCTCTCGTCGGTGAAGTAGCTGGTGAACAGCAGGTTCAGGTCAGCCATGCGGATCGTGAACAGCAGCCGACGGAAGAACGAGCCGATGCCCACGCCGCCCTCGCCCTGGTACGTGGTGTAGACGTTCTCGCTGCCCTTGGGGTAGTCGAACTCCTTGGTGCTGGTCTTGACCAGCGCGTACTCGCTGGTGGCCTGCCCGTAGTAGATCTCGGGCCGCGTGATCTTCATCTCCGGATAGCGCGACTCGGGCGGGATGTCCTTGATCCACAGATCGGGGAGCCCCTCCCCCACCACCAGCTTCACCGGGCTGAGGCACACGCCGTAGCCGTGGGTGTACTGCAGGTGCTTGTTGACCCACGTCTGGGACTGCTCCGGCAGCGCCGTGACCAGCATCTCGCGCGCCGACAGCATCACCTGGTAGTAGCGGCCGTTCACGTTGTAGCGGTCGACGTTGATCGAGGGGAAGTCGTAGTACGGGCGCAGGACCTGCACCTGCTTGTAGGTCGCCCTGAGCGGGCGGTGGTCCCAGATCTTGATGTTCTCGATGGTGCCGGTGTTTTCCTCCACGTCCTTGAGCGTCAGGCCGTCGTTGGCCGGGAACTCCCGGACCTCGATGTCGTGCAGGTTGTAGGCCGCCCGCGTGCCCTTGATCGCGTGGTCCAGGTAGGGCTTCTCCTTGTCCAGCTCGTTGGGGTTGACCACAAACTGCTGCACCGCCGTGGGCACGACGAAGGTGCCCAGCAGGTACAGCGCCACCACCGACCCCACGGCGTAGGCCGGCTGCTTGGTCGCCTTCTTCCCCGTGGGCCGGGCGTGGATCAGGTACAGCAGGTACAGCGCGCACACGACGCAGGCTGCGATCATCACGCGGTAGACGTAGAGGTTGACGTAGACGTCGGTGAAGGTGGCGCCGTAGGCCACGCCGCGCTTGGAGAACAGCGTCTCGAACATCTCCACGCGCCAGCCCCAGGCGATGACCAGCATGATGCTGGCCAGGGCGAACAGCAGGTGCCCCTGAACCTGCGCCGACATCTCGAGGAACCGCCCCTTGATCGTGACCGAGCCGCGCAGGAAGTAGACCACGGCGGTCATCACGAGGCAGATGCCCGTGAGGTACACCAGCCACTGCTGGACGAACTCCATGGTGGGAAGGATGAACAGGTAGAACCCGATGTCCTGGTTCAGGATCGGCTCCGTCGTGTCGAAGGAGGTGCGGTTGAAGAAGCGCAGCGTCTCTTCCCAGTGCCGCGAGGCCCACCAGCCCAGGCCGGCCGCCACCACCAGCGCCGCCGCCACCACCACCGGGGTGGAGACCTTCCGCACGAGATCCTTGATGTCCAGCACGTCGCCGCCCGCGGTGGGGATGGTCCAGTCGCTGCGCGGCTTGCTGTATCTGCGGATCAGGACGATGTGCAGCATCAGCATCAGAAACGCCACGATGCCGAAGCCCACGCCGATACCCACCTGGGACAGAAAGACGGTGAGAAACACAGCGCTGAATCCGAGGTGCTCGAACCACAGGTAGTCGGTGTAGAAGTTGCCCATGCCGGCGAAGATGGCCGCCACGACAATCAGCACGATGGCTAGGATCAACAGCTTCTTTCTCATATCACCCTGTACTCTCGTTGAACGACGTGGGTACCCACCACCACGCCGACATGGTTCTCAGGTGCGCCTGACAGACGCCGGGCGATATGAGCATGTCCGGAACTGAACTGCAAGGCAGGGAGGCCCGTCTACTAGGGTACGAGCTTGTAGCCCATGCCGTAAACCGTGAGGATGTGCCGCGGATTCTTGTGGTCGCTTTCGATCTTGCGACGCAGCTTGACGATGAAGTTGTCCACTGTGCGGTTGGTCGGATTCGCGCCGATGCCCCAGATCTTCTCGAGGATCTCGTCCCGCGACACCGGCTCTTCCTTGCGCTCGTACAGCAGCTTGAGGATCTCGACCTCGTAGAACGTGAGCGGCTGCGTCTTGCGGCTGCGGATCAGGCTGTGCTTCTTGAGATCCACCTGGGCCTGGCCGATCGGGATCAGGACCTCCTCCGCCCCCCCGGGTCGATCCATCCGGCGGAAGATGGCCTTCACCCGGGCCAGAAACTCCCCCACGCTGAACGGCTTGGTCACGTAGTCGTCGGCCCCCGCCTCCAGCCCACGGATCTTGTCCAGCTCCTGGCTGCGCGCGGTGAGCATGATGATCGGGACCTGCTTGTCGAACGCGCGGATCTGCTCGCAGACCTGGTAGCCGTTGGTGTCGGGCAACATCAGGTCGAGGATCACCAGCTCCGGCGAGGTCCTGCGCGCGACCTCGATGCCCTCGGTGCCCGTGGCCGCCGACATGACCTTCAACCCCTCGAACTCCATGGCGTCCCTGAGGCCTCGAACCATGTCCGGCTCGTCCTCGATGACCAGCACCGTCTTGGGCAGCGGAGGGTTCTTCATCATACGCCCGTGGACGCCTTCGTGCGGGGATCCGTCCGAATCGGGATTGTTACCTCAAAAGTGGCGCCGTTGCCTAGATCGCTTTTCACGTGGACCCTGCCACCGTGCCCCGTGACGATCTGCTTCACCAGGCTCAGGCCGATGCCGCTGCCTCGCGCGACCATGGAGCGGACGGCCCGGGTGCGGTAGAACCGGTCGAAGATGCGAGGCAACTCGTCCCTCGGGATGCCCGGGCCCGTGTCCGACACCGCCAGTGACAGCTGGTCCTCCACCCGCCGCAGGGAGACCCGGATCTGCTTCCGGTCCTCGCTCACGCCATACTTCAGCGCGTTCTCCAGCAAGTTGAGCAGCAGCAGCGTCATGGCGTTCTCATCCAGCAGTGTGTCGGGCAGATCGGGCTCGATGTCGGTCTCCAGCGTGATCCCCCCCTGCTCGGCCCGATACCGACACAGGTCCACCGCTCGTTCAACCACCGTGGTGAGGTTGGTCAGGTGGAACTCGTAGGCCGGCTTTCCCCGCTCGATGCGGGCGAAGTCCAGCACGTTGTCGATCAATCGCGAGAGCCTGTCGCTCTCCCGCGTGATGATCTCCACGTATTCCCGGGTGGTGTTCACGTCTGCTGTCCGGCCCAGCGACAGCAGCTCGGAGAACATGCGAATCAACGACAGCGGGGTCTTCAGCTCATGGGTCACGTTGGAGATGAACTCGCTCTTGAGCCGATTCGCGTGGGCCTCCTTGCGGATGGCAAACAGCAGCACCACCATGCCCGAGAGGATCACGCCGATGGACACGCCCACCAGCACGATGTTGTACGTCCGGCGCGCGCGCACCTCCCGCCGCAGCACGCTCACCTCCTTTGGCGCGAGCTGCAGCCGCCACTGGTACAGCGTGGTGGGGAATCGCTCCACGAAGACGAAGCTGCCGTCGGCGGGCACGGTGTTGCCGTAGATCAGCCGTCCGGCCTCGTTGAGCACCGCGATGTAGCGGCTGTCCTCCAGCTCCTTGAACTCGTCGCGGAAGATGTCCGTCGTGATGTGGGGCAGGTTCATGTTGAGCGCGATGTAGTAGTTCTTCCCCGACGACTGCCGGCGAATGTAGGAGATGAGATAGGATCGTCCATCATAGGTCTTGTGTAGGTGCTTGTGAGCGTTCAACCTCAACGTCGACAGATCCATGTCCTGCACGATCTTGGTCATGAAAACATGACGCAATCTCGACAGTTTCGAGGCGCGGAGCTTGGAGACCAGGTGAACCACCTGTTGTTGATCGTCCAGCACGACCACCGTCTCCACCACAGGGCTGATCCGCACGATTCGTCGCCACAGCTCCTTGAACTCGCGTGGGTCGTCCAGCCGGACCATGCGAAACAGCATCCGATCGCTGTCGATGATGACCTTCTCGATCCGGTCGATCAGCTTGAGCCCCACCACGCGGTTGCTGTTCTCGAGGGACTCTTCGCTCCGAACGGCCAGCCGGGTCACCGCGTGGTAGCTGTAGTATCCGAGGCCGAGCACGGCCACCATGATCGCGACAAAGATCAGTGACAACAGGGAGAACCAGCGCGAGGGGAGAACCATCCTGGATGGTTGTTACCATGGGGCCAGGACCACAGCAACCCACCCGATGGTACACCTATGGCGAAAAAATCTATGAATTACGGAATACTACTCGACAACGGGTGGTGTATAGGGTCTTGTCAGATATGCCACATTGTGCTAGGGACCGAAAGATACTCCATCTTGTGATCGGCACGGAAGCTGGCAGTCAGCACTGACACATGGACTACATCTTTGAGGAAGAGTTGTTCGAGGTGGGTGCCGAGGTCGATGCCTACTGCACTCGCTGCAAGACCGACACCCCGCACACGGTCGTGACCAAGTACGAAGACGAGATTCGTAGCGTCACCTGCACCACCTGCAACACGACCCATGCCTACCGCCCTCCTCGAGGCGAAACCGAGGAGGAAATCCCGGAACCCATCGCGGTTCGTCGCCGCCAGGGGATGCAGAAGGTCACCTGGGAAGCCGCGATGGAGCAGCTGGACATGGACTCCAGCGTGTTCTACTCCCCAGGGGAGCTGTACGCGGAAGGTCAGGTGCTCGAGCATCCGACCTTCGGTGTGGGCTACGTGTGCGACGTGCTGAGCGACACGAAGATCGAGGCCCTGTTCCGGGACGGTCGTCGGCTTCTGGTCCATAATCGCGAGGATCTGAAGATCACCTCGCTCAAGGGATGCAGGAAGCCCCCGCCCAAGCCCCCCGCCAGGCCCGAGGGACGCTCGAAGCCCACCAAGCCCAAGGGTGCAAAGGCCAAGGCCCCAAAGGCCGTCAAGGCCGCCCAGATACCGCCCAAGGCTGCAACGCCCAAGGCTGCAACGCCCAAGGCTGCAACGCCCAAGGCTGACACGGCGAAGGCGGCGAAGGCGGCGAAGCCCAAGGCGGCCAAGGTGGCGAAGCCAGCCAAGCCAGCCAAGGTGGCGAAGCCCAAGGCGGGCAAGCCCAAGGCGGCGCCCAAGAGTCAGAAAGCCCCCAAGAAGGCGCCATCCAGGAGCCAGAAAACTCCGAAGGCCTCGAAACCGCCAGCCTCGAAGACCAGCCCGAAGACCAGCCCGAAGACCAGCCCGAAGACCAGCCCCGCCAAGAAGACGAGCCCACGCAAGTCAGCCACCAAGCCGACCAAGAAGAAAACCGCCCGGTGAAGGCGTTCTCGAGCCATGCCTGACCCACCCAACGAGAAGGAGTATGCGGAATACCTCCGGCGGGTGCAGGCGGAGCTGGGTGATACTCCCGAGGGACAGTACGCCAAGTTCGGTGGACGCCTGGTCAAGCGCCTGCCTCGAGAGGAATTCGTCGCCCACTACGATCTCTACCTCGAGATCCGACGGACGTATGACGAGACTCTGCACCACGGTGACACCGTGAACGACGCCATCGTACAGATGCTCGACGAGCACGCCGCCACCCTGCTGCTCAAGATCTGAGACCTTGGCCGGGACCCGCTCCAAGACCTCGCCGGCCAGGCGGCGCGCGAACCACCTCACATCGGTGATGCTGGTGCTGCCGCTGCTCCTGTTCTACGAGATCGGCGTGCTGTTCGCCGACGTGATGAACGGCGCGGACTTCCTCACGGGGGCGCTGCTGCGGTTGGTGGGTCTCAGGGGGTTCCTGGTGGTGCAGGGGATTGTGCTGCTGGGCGCGATCGGCCTCTCGCTCCACCTCAGACGGACGCAGAAGTTCGAGATGCGGCACTTCATCCCGGTCCTGCTGGAGAGCGGGATCTATGCCCTGACCATGGGCACCCTCATCGCCTTCGTGATGACCGATCTGCTCCGAATGGACCCTCGACTCTCCGCGGCGGCCGCAGTGGGGGGGGGCCTGTTCGACAAGTTGGTGCTGTCGGTGGGGGCTGGAGTGTTCGAGGAGCTGGTGTTCCGGCTGCTGCTGCTGGGAGGTCTGCTCTGGGTTGGAGAACGGGTGATCAGCCTGCGGCGATGGGTCGCCATCCTCCTGGCCTTCAGCCTCAGCTCGGTCCTGTTCTCCCTGGCGCACCACGTCGGCCCCATGGGCGAGCCCTTCCGCATCGGTGTCTTCACCTACCGTTGCATGGCGGGCATCTTTTTCGGTGCGCTGTTTCAGTTTCGAGGGTTTCCCATCGCCGTCTGGACCCACGCGCTGTACGACATTTACGTGATGGTCCTGATCTGATCCAAAAACTACCCGCGACACGTAAGGTGAGGTAAGATTATATCCTACCTCTCCCGGAGCAAACGTGCCTCAAGCCATTGATACTGCAGATCTTGAATGGACGCGGGTTGTGCTGGAGCGTCGCCACTGGACCATACTGTCCGTCACCGTGATGGTGGCCTGCACCTGGGCCCTGGTGATGGCTGCCGGTTTCGAGAGAACCTCGCTGTTGTGGTGGTGCCTCGCCCTCCTGACCGGCGCCTCCTTCGCGGTCTGGATCACCACCTGTCACACCCTGGGTCAGGTGCACCGTCAGCTCCGGTGTACGCCACCAGACCTGTTTGTGATCGGCTGACACGTCATCGTTTTCCCGGGCTCCTGGCCTTCGCGCTCTGGCCCTTGCCCTTCGGGGTCTTGCCCTTCGATGTTTTTCCCTTCGTGCTCTCCTGACCTGGCGCCACCACACCCGCCCGTGGGCTTCCGTCGACGCGCCGCGCCGCGCCGCTGGAGAACTCCTCTGGCTTGACCACTGCCACCACGCGTCGGCTGTCCACCAGGTACTTGCGGGCGACGCGCTGGACGTCCCGGGCTGTCACGGCCAGAATCGAGGGCGCATAGCGGGCATAGGCCTGATATCCCAGCCCGTAGCACTCGTTGAACGCCAGGTATGATGCCAGCGTGGATCGACTCTGGAGGGAGATCTCGTATGACCCCACCAGGTAGCGCTGAACCCTCTGGAGCTCGGCTCGCGGGACAGCATGGTCTCGCAGACGCTGCAGCTGCTGCTCGATGCCGGTCATGGCCTGGGGGATCCTCTCCGGGCTGGTGGCGATGTAGACCGCGATGAAGCCCGGCTCGAGGCCTTCCTGCGAGTAGGCACCCACCTGATAGGCCAGGCCCTGTCGGTCTCTGAGCTCCGTGAACAGACGCCCTCCCTGGCCTGACAGAACCGAGGTCAACACCTCCAGCACGTAGCGGTCGTTGCTCCGCAGCGTCGCCCCGGGATACCCCAGCACCAGGTGCGCCTGCTCCTTTTTCACCAGCCTGAAGGCCTCCCGTGGCTCACGCGGGAGGGTCTCCCGCGGGATCTGCACCGCCACCGGCTTGACCCGGCGCCCGGACGACATCAACTGGCGAAAGCGACCCGCCACCTGGACCGGATCCACGTCACCCACCACCGCCAGAACCAGCGACCCGGCGGGATAGTGCCGCCCGTAGTACTGAACCAGCTGTTCGCGGGTGAGCGCGCTCACCGAGGTCACGGTGCCCAGGGCGTCCATCCGGTACGGGTGCTGCTGGAACAGGGTCTGGGCGAACAGCCGCATCACCACCGAGCTCAGGTTGTCCTCCTGAGCCAGGATGTCCTCGATCAACGTCCGCCGCTGTCGTTCGACCTCCTGGGGGGTGAAGCTCGGATTGAGCAGGCAGTCGGCCAGGATCTCGAGCCCCTCCTCCCAGTGGCGGGACAGCA
>Ga0210044_10003616_pt1 | contig 21982 bp, 20 predicted proteins | sample CryGey13umfilter_2_FD_183959 | JGI IMG/M metagenome (GOLD analysis project Ga0210044, IMG submission 183959) | Groundwater microbial communities from aquifer in Utah, USA - Crystal Geyser 4/9/14 3 um filter (SPAdes) (version 2) | ecosystem: Environmental > Aquatic > Deep subsurface >... | reverse complement strand
ATATGACCCTTTCTTATTCCTGTATAATCGAAGTATTTCCATTGCTTCGGTTGTCCGGCGATAATAAAAAAGATATAATTAAGCAATGCCATTAATTACTTGGGGTTTTATCTTTATCGTTTCTCTGACTCTTTTGGTAAAAGGGGCTGATTGGTTTGTGGAAAGCGCGGAAAAAATTGGTTTGGCTTTGAAGATTTCCCCCTTTATTATCGGAGTAACCATTATTGCTCTGGGCACTTCTTTGCCAGAATTGGCTTCTTCTTTGGTTGCTGTTTTCAAAGACGCCACCGAAATCGTCGCTGCCAATGTTGTCGGCTCAAACATTGCTAATATTCTTTTAATTGTTGGTTTTTCAGCTCTGACAACTAAAAGTTTTCTGGCAGTGAGAAGAAGTTTAATTGATATTGATTTGCCCTTACTGGCTGCGGTCACGGTTTTGTTTGGTTTTATCCTTTGGGACGGCAAAATTACTCGGCTGGAGGGACTTTTACTTTTGCTCGCCTTTCTGGTTTATCTTCTTTACACTTTTTTCCAAAGAGAAGCCAAGCTGGAAAGACCTTTGCCAGAGGAACTGCCTACCGGAGAAATTTTTGAAGTTTTGCCTTCAAGGGTTGACCGGCGAAGACCTAAAAAACCGGTTGAGAAACTTAATTTCAAGGTTTTTTTCTTTTTAATCCTGGGGGCTGCTTTTCTGGCCATTGGCGCCAATTACCTGATTGACTCAGTTTTAAAACTGGCCGAGATTTTGGAAATTGGAGTTTCGATTATTGCCATTTTTGGGGTGGCGGTTGGCACTTCTCTGCCTGAATTGGTGGTTTCAGTCAGAGCGGCTGCTCAGAAAAAATACGAAATTGCCCTGGGAAACATTTTCGGTTCAAACGTCTTTAATGCCCTGGTGGTAATCGGGATACCGTCTCTGATAAAGCCTCTTTTAGTAGACAGTATTACTTTCCAAATCGGTTTCCCTTTTATGGTGGTGGCCACCATTTTACTGGTTATTTCCGGAATTACCCGGCGAATTAGCATCTGGGAAGGAGCAATGTTTTTGCTGATTTATCTTTTATTCCTGGCCAAACTTTTCGGCTGGTTCTAACCCCGTTAGAAGTCTTGGGCAAAGGTCGAATATAATAAAATAAAAAACTAAAATATGTTAGCAGATATACTATTTAGTTGGATTGGGGTAATTATTGTTTTATTGATAATTTTGCCCCAGGCAGTAAAAATTTGCCGGGAATATGAGAGGGGAGTGATTTTTAGGTTGGGAAGATTTGCCGGAATTAAGGGCCCAGGTTTGTTTCTGATTATTCCAGTTATTGACAAGATGGTGAAAATCGACCTGAGGATTATTACCATAGATGTTCCAGCTCAGGAAGTGATAACCAGAGATAACATTCCCATAACCGTTGACGCCGTTGTCTACTTTAAAGTTTCTGATTCCCAAAAAGCAGTGATTGAGGTTGAAAATTACATGATGGCCACTTCCAAAATTTCCCAGACTTCTTTAAGAGAAGTGGTTGGAGCTTCAAATTTTGATGAATTATTAGCTGAAAGGGAAAAAATCAATCAAAAACTTTATGAGATCATTGATAAGGCAACTAATCCCTGGGGAATAAAAGTTACCGGAGTGACAGTAAAAGATGTCCAAATTCCCGAGGAAATGCGAAGAGCCATTGCCAAGCAAGCCGAAGCAGAAAGAATGAAAAGGGCTAAAATTATTTTAGCTGAAGGAGAATATTTGGCTGCCACTAAATTAAAAGAAGCCGGGGAAACTCTGAGAGCAGAGCCGGTTATTTTACGATACCTGGAAACTCTGGCAGATGCCGCTAAAGAGAAAAATACAACCATCTTGTTTCCGATGGAAATGCTGGGAATACTAAAGAAACTCCAAAAGAGTGAGTAGATTTAAATAGTACCATAGACTAGTTTGTGGTACTGTAAGTTTTGTATGAAAACCATTTATGCCCTAGCCACTCTCTCTGGTACTATTATTGGAGTTGGACTTTTTTCTTTGCCCTACATTACTTTGAAAGTTGGATTTTGGGTAATGCTTGGCTATTTTTTGGTTTTGGGAAGTTTGGTTATTTTGGTTCATCAGTTTTTTGGAGAATTGGCCTTGGCCACCCCGGATTTAAAGAGATTACCCGGCTTTGCCAAATTCCATCTTGGAAATAAGGGAGAGAAAATCGCCTATTTATCCAGCACCCTGGGAATTTTTGGAGCAATTTTAGCCTATTTAATTGTCGGCGGGGAATTTTTAACTGAATTACTTTCTCCATTTTTTGGTGGAGGAAATTTAGTTTGGACCCTTTTTTATTTTAGTTTAGGAGCAATTTTAATCTTCTTTGGAATAAAGGCTATCTCTAAAGTCGAATTTTGGGGACTGGTTTTGTTTTTTATTATTTTAATTGCTATTTTCTTTCGGGAACAGCCTTTTTTAAAACTCGAGAATCTTTTTCCTGCGCCAGATTTTGCTTACCTCTTTTTGCCCTATGGAGCGATCCTCTTTTCTTTATGGGGAGTAACCCTAATTCCTGAAGTAGAGGAGATGCTAAAAGAAAGGAAAAAATTATTAAAAATGATAATTCCAATTTCAATTTTAATTCCGATTTTTGTTTATCTTTTCTTTATTTATTTGGTTCTGGGAATTACCGGACCCAAGACAACCGAAACCGCTTTAACCGGATTAAGGGCTGTTCTGGGCGACGGAATTGTCTCTTTGACTCTTCTTTTCGGACTTCTAACAACCTTTACTTCTTTTACTACCCTGGGCCTAACTTTAAAAAAAATTTTCTGGTATGATTTAAAAATGGATAAAAATTTGGCCTGGCTAATTACCTGTTTTGTTCCCTTAATTTTATTTTTAATTGGGGTGAGGCAATTTATTCCGGTAATAGTTTTTATTGGGGGAGTAATGCTTGGGATTGATGGAATTTTAATTTTATTAATGTATCGCAAAATCAACCCAAAACAAATTTTAGTTTATCCTTTACTTTTAATACTTTTTGGAGGAATTATTTACCAGATAATTTACTTTTTAAAATAGGGTAAATTTTATGCTTTGGTTATATATTTTAATTTTCATAATTTCTTGTACTTTGCTTTATTTTTCTGGGAAGTGGGTGGTTAGCGGCTTAATGAGAATAGCCAGATTTTTAGTCTGGCGGGAATTTGTGGTTGCCTTTTTTGTTATGGCTTTTGCTGCCTCTCTGCCAAATCTTTTTGTCGGTGTTACCTCGGCTTTACGTAAAATTCCTGAGCTTTCTTTTGGTGATGTGGCTGGAAACAATTTAGTGGCCCTGACTTTGGCAGTAGCCCTGGCTATTTTATTTGCCAAGGGTAGAGAAATTCCGGCTGAAAGCCGGACTATTCAAACTACCTCAATTTTTACCATCTGCGCTGCTATTTTGCCTCTGGTTTTAATTTTAGACGGTAGCCTTTCCCGAATAGATGGAATATTATTGATGGTCCTTTTTGTTTTTTATCTCTTTTGGCTTTTTTCTAAAAAAGAAAGATTTACCAAAGTTTATGATGAACACAAAATACCAATTGTTAAAGAATTTAAAATTTTCTTAAAAAATTTAGGGAAAGTAATTTTGGGAATATCTTTACTTATCTTGGCTGCTCAAGGGATAGTGGCTGCGGCTCAATTTTTCGCTCTGAACTTCAATTTACCTTTAATTTTAATTGGAATTTTGATTATTAGCTTGGGAAGTGCTTTGCCAGAAGCCTATTTTGCTATCGCTTCAGCCAGACGAGGCGAAACCCGGATGATTTTGGGAGATTTAATGGGAGCAGTCATTATTCCTTCTACCTTAGTTTTAGGAATAGTTGCCCTGATTTGTCCAATAAAAATTGCTGATTTTTCACCTTTTGCCATTGCCAGATTTTTTCTAATAATCTCAGCCCTCTTTTTCTTATTTTTTGTCCGAACCGGCCGCAAAATCACCAAAAAAGAAGCCCTCTTTTTACTGGGAATTTATATTATTTTCGTAATTACTGAAATATTGACAAAATAAAGAAAAGGAGTTAAGTCCTATTAGCTAAAGGGTGTAAAAGAATAGTCCCCTGTGCGCCTCTGGCGAGGCGCCTTTTTCTATGTGTTTTTCCTTGGAGGGAGGTGGGAGGACCATAGTCTTTTTGACGAGATTTTGAGAAAATGGTAATATATGCTAATGGATGAAGTTTTAGTTTTTTTAATTTTAATCATCGGTTTTGGTATTTTTGCCTATTTAATTTTAAAGATTAGTGAAAGACTCGGCCAGCAGGCCCAAATAAATCTCCAACAAGCTCAAGATCTTCAAGAAATCAAAGAGAAATTGTCCTTGGGCACTCAACTTCAAGGCTATTTAAAAAATGGCTTGGAAAAAACTGCAGATTTATTAGAGGATTTAAAAAGTACCGATAAACTCAGACAGCAAAGAGAAGTTGAATTTTTAGAAAGAATTAAAAGAGTAGATGAGATTATTGCTGGAACATCAACTAAAGGAATTTCCGGTGAAGAAATTTTGAGAGAGACTTTTAAAAAACTCCCCCAAGAAATGATTGAGCAAAATTTCACCGTCGGTGGAAAGACGGTTGAGTTTGCCCTTATTTTACCAAATAATAAAAGGCTTTCCATTGATTCCAAATGGCCGGCCGGAGGCTTACTTTTAGATTTAGAAAAAGAATCATCTCCAGAAAAAAGAAAAGAAATTATCAATAAAATTGAGAAAGAAACAATAAAAAGAGTAAAAGAGGTCAGACAATACATTGACCCAAACCTCACTTGGTCACAGGCAATCGCCGCTGTACCGGATTCAGTTTATGCCGTCTGTCGAGAAGCTCATTTAAGAGCCAGAGAAAATGATGTTATTTTAATGCCCTATTCTATGGTTTTACCGCTGATATTATATATGTACCGCCTTCATTTACAATATGCGATGTCCCTTGATATGGAAAATCTCCAAAACCATTTAATTTCAATTTCCAAAAACTTAAATGAAATGGAAACCATTTTAGAAAATCAAATTGCCCGGGGAAGCACAATGATTTCCAATGCTTACTCTACCTATAAACAAATAATCAGTAAAATTAAATCTTCTTTAACTGAATTACAAATTAAACCCCCAGAAGACTACAACCCACCCGCCACCCTCCCGCAAGAGCGGGCCCCTAAGAAAAAACTCGAAGAACCAAAATAACTTATGTTAGCAGTAATTCGTACCGGCGGAAAACAATATCTTATTTCTCCCGGTCAGAAAATAAAAATTGAGAAAGTGGACAAAAAAATTGGGCAAGAGATTATCTTCCCCGAGGTTTTACTTTTACAAAAAGGAAAGGTGATCGAGATCGGATCTCCATCAGTTAAGGGGGCGAAGGTGACAGGGAAAATTATTGGCCAGGATAAAGCAAAAAAAGTGATTGTTTTTAAATATAAGCCTAAAACCCGCTACAAAGTAAAAAAGGGCCACCGCCAACCCTTTACTGAAGTAGAAATAACTGAAATTAGAAAATAGTTGTTCGAAAATCGAAATTGGTATATGGAAAATAGAAATTAGAAAATAGTGACCAATTTCCATTTTCCAATTTCTATTACTATTTTCCCCGCCCGCCTTGCTTCGCAAGGCGAAGCGGGCGGGCATTTTCTAATAACCAGTTTCTATTTTCTGCTCTCAAGAGCAGAGCTCAGGGTTTCTTCGTCGGCGTATTCTAATTCGCCGCCAACTGGTAAGCCCCGGCCAAGTCGGGTAATTTTTTTATTTAAGGGTTTGAGTAATCTTTCTAAATATAAGGTGGTGGCTTCGCCTTCAGCCGTCGGGTTGAGAGCCAGAATAATTTCTTTGATTTCCGGGTGATTTTTTATCCTTACTTGTAATTCCTTAATTCTTAGTTTTTCAATATCGGCTTTTTTGAGCCGGGAAACCGTTCCGCCTAAAATAAAATAAAGGCCTTGATATTCTTTGGTTTTCTCAAGGGCCTGCAAATCGGTTTCATTAGCAACAACACAGAGTAAACTTTTATCTCGGGAAGGATGGGAACAAATCTTACAGGATTCACCTTCTGCCTCGTAGGAGTTAAAACAGAGAGAGCAAATTTTAACATTTTTTTTCAAATTGGAAATTGAATTTATCAGTTCTTCAATTTCTTCTTTCGGCTTCCGCATTAAATAAAAAACAAATCGGCTGGCCGTTCGTGGCCCGACCGTTGGAAATTTTGAAAATAAATCAATGAGTTTTTGAATAGTAGGGGAGTACATGTCACTTATAAAAAAGTACACGTCCCTTTTTTATTTTTCTTATTCTTCGGCGTATCCTTTTTCCAGGTTCCTGAAGGTCACGCTTCTTTCGTCAAAAAATAGTTCCACCCTTCCCACTGGGCCATTGCGGTGTTTGGCGATAATTATGTCGGCAATTCCTTTTCTTTGACTCTCCGGCCGAACGCGATCTTCTCGGTAAATAAATAAAACTACATCACTATCTTGCTCAATGGTGCCTGATTGTCTCAAATCAGCCAGTCTGGGAATCTGGGGTGATCTCATTTCAACTGCTCTTGATAATTGCGAGGTTACTAAAACCGGAATATTAAGTTCTCTGGCCAGGGCTTTTAAAGCCCGGGAATTTTCCGAAACCTGCTGAACCGGGTTGGCATCCGGGTTAAGGGGTTCCATCAATTGCAAATAATCAATAATTACCAATCCCAGACCGTTTTCGGCCTGTAACCGGCGGCACATCGCCTTCATCTGCAATACGGTTGGTGAAACGGCATCGTCAATATAAATTGGCGCTTCCGATAAAATTCCCAGGGCTTCCCGAATCCGAGTGAAGTCGTTGTCCTCGCCCTGGTCAGATAACCTGCCGGTCCTTAATCTCCATAAATCCACTCCCGAGATAGAAGAAATCAGTCTATCAACTATCTGGTCTCGGGACATTTCCAGAGAAAATATCCCCACCGGTATTTTTTCAGCGGTGGCAATATTGGCAGCAAAATTACAAGCCAAGGCGCTTTTTCCGAGAGTTGGCCGCGAAGCTAAAATTATTAAATCGGATTTCTGGAGACCGGCCAGAATATTGTCCAAATCAATAAAACCAGTGGCCAGGCCGCGAAGACCAACTTCTTTTTTTGATAATCTATCAATCCTCTCAAAGGCTTCTTCTAAACTATCTTTGACCGGGAGGAAATTTTGGGTTAAACTTTTTTGGGCAATGCTAAAAATCCTTTTTTCCGCCTGGTCAAGCAAACTGTCTACATCTTCTTGCTCTTTGTAACCTAAAAGGCCGATTTCCTGAGAGGCCTCAATTAAATCGCGGAGAACTCGCTTTCTCTGGACGATTTTGGCATAATTAAAAATATGGCTGGGGGTAGCAACCGAATTTATTAATTCGGTTAAATAGCTATTTCCGCCGATTTCCTCAAGCAGATTTTTCTCTCTCAGCCGGTTAGAGACGCTTAACAAGTCAATTGGCTCTCCCTTTTCAAAAAGTTCCTGGCAGGCCTGATAAATTTCTTGATGAATTCTCCGATAAAAGTCCGATGAATCCAAAAAATCAGCCACCCTGATAATGGCATTTTTATCTAACATCAATGAGCCCAGAAGCGATTTTTCCGCTTCCAATGACTGGGGCGGCAACTTCTCTGGTAATTCGTTTGCCATATATTTCAATTTAACATAAAATAGGAAAAAGGCAAGTCAATATATATGAAGGTAGCTCTCATTTCTTTCCACAGTTTTTACCAGCCGGGCGGAGTAAAAAGGCACATTTTGGGTTTGGCTAAAGAATTTAGAAAAAGGGGAGTTGAATCTAAAATTATTGCTCCCCGGAGAAAAAGGGAAGAATATTACGGCAAAAATGTTATTCTTTTGGGAACCTCTTTTCCTTTCCCTTTTGCCGGAGCCATATCAGACCTGGCCATCAATTTTAATCCCCTGGCAATTGAAGATACTCTAAAGAGAGAGAAATTTGATGTCTTGCATTTTCATAACTTTGGCCTTCCCTCAACCCTCCAAATTTTAGCTTCTCCGGCTGCCTCAGATACTTTAAACATTTTAACCTTTCACGCCAACATAGAAGGGAGTGAATTTATGAAGAGGTTTCCTCTTTTGCTGGGCCTGATTAATAAAATTTGCCAGTGGAAAATTGATGGAATAATTGGGGTAGCCCCTCTTTGTTTGAAGTATTTTAAAGACTACGCCGGGCCCAAAATAGTTATCCCCAACGGAATAGATTTGGAAGCTTTTAATCCTAAAGTCCAAAAAATAAAAAAATATGCCGACGGCAAAATTAACATTTTATTTTTAGGTCGGATTGAAAAGAGAAAGGGCTTAATTTATTTACTTAAGGCCTATAAAATTTTAGACGACACCCTCCCACCACCCCTTAAAGTAAGACTTATTGTTGTCGGCGAAGGACCCTTAAAAGAAGATTTAGAAAAATGGGTAAAAATTAATAAATTAAAAAATGTCATTTTTGAAGGAAAGATGCCGGAAGAGAAAGCCGCCTCCTATTATAAAAGTTGTGATATTTATTGCAGTCCGGCAATTTTTGGCGAAAGTTTCGGTTTGGTTTTGGTGGAAGCGATGGCTTGTCAAAAACCGGTGGTGGCGTTTGCCAATGAGGGTTATAAAGAAGTTTTAATTGGAAAAGGGGCGAGACTTTTAGCTAAACCCAGGGATTATAAAACCCTGGCTCAAAAGTTAGAAATTCTGATTAAAGATAAAAAACTAAGAAGAGAAATGGGGGAGTGGGGGACTAAAGAAGCCAAAAAATACTCCTGGACAAAAATTGCCAGCCAGGTTTTAAACTTTTATCAATTGTGTTGGCAGGATAAACAAAAACGAGAGAAAAAGAAAAGTTTTTCTCTGGAAAAACAAATTAACAAACTATTTAACGAAATGTTTAAATCTTTTTAATTTTTGGTCCTTCTTTAGTGTCCTCAAGCCAATAGCCCTGTTGTCTGATTTTTCTTCTAATTTCATCAGCCAATTTCCAATCCATTCTTTTTCTGGCCTCTTCTCTTTCTCTGACCATTTTTTTGATAAAGCTGGGAATTTTTGGAGCTACTCTTTTACCCCAGAAGATAAAATTAAAGACTTTGTCAATTTTCTCTAAAAAGGCGAGGAGGGTTCTCGCCTCAGTTGAGCTAAGTTCCCCTCTATCCAAAAGTTTATTTGCTTTACTAATTAGCTTAAAAATTACCGCTAAGGCCTTGGGCGTATTAAAATCATCATCCATCGCCTCTTCAAATCTTCTTCTGTAGAAGTTAGACTTCCACCCGCCTGGCTTCCCTGGCCTCTGTAGAAGTCTGACTTCTACACTTCTTTTTCTGTTGAGCCCTTTTATTTTATTTAGTTTATCTAAAAATTCATCTATTCTTTCTAATTGTTTTTTGACTTGCGCAATTTCTTTTTCACTATAATCAATGGGGGAATGATAGTGAGTTTTGAGGACAAATAATCTTAGAATTCTAGCTGAGTGCTTTTTTAAAAAATCTTTAATGGTAATGAAATTTTTTAAAGATTTAGACATTTTTACTCCTTTGACGGTCAAAAGACCAGTATGGAGCCAATATCTAACCATAGGTTTTTTTCCAGAAATAGTTTCCATCTGGACGATTTCTGCCTCGTGATGAGGAAAACTTAATTCTATTGCTCCTCCATGAATATCATACTGGGGACCGAAATATTTTTCAGTAATAGCTGTATCTTCGATATGCCAGCCTGGCCGACCAGCACCAAAAAGACTAGGCCAACTTGGAATTCTTAAGAATTTCTTGCCAGATTTCTGCCATTGAGGAATTACAAACTTCCACAAACAAAAATCTCCTTTGTTTCTTTTTTCTTTTGCTTCGTCAATTCTGGAGACGGCGTCCTCTGCCATTAACACTGTTCTCCTTGATAATTTTCCATAATTTTTGAATTTCGAAATATCATAATAAATTCCATCTTTGATTTGATAGGCGTAGCCCTTTTTCAAAAGTCTTTCCACCTGGCTAATAATTTCTTTAATATGAGTTGTTGCTCTGGCATATTTGCTGACACTGTTTATATTCAGGGCTTTCATATCTTTTAAATACTCTCTTTCAAATTTTCGACTTAAAGTTTTCCAGAAAACTTTTTCCTCAATTGCCCGCTCAATAATTTTATCATCAACATCAGTAATATTTTGCAAATAAAAAACACTATACCCCTTTTGCTTTAAATATTTAGTAATCATATCAAAAACAATATAGGTCCTGGCATGACCGATGTGAGAGAGATCGTAGGTGGTCGGGCCACAGACAAAAAGATTTACTTTTTTTCTTTCCCTTGGCCTAAAAACCTCCTTTTTCTGCGATAAAGTATTGTAGAGTTTTAGCATATTATATCTTTTTCTTTTTTATTCTCTTTGAAATTGTTTTTAAAACTTGCTCTAAGCTAATTTCTTCGGAAGGCAATACATTTTCTGAAGTTTTCTCATGTTTATGATGAGGGAAAGTTTTGATTTGAGGATAATGAGGCGCGTTATCCCAACGGCAAATTAATTTCTCAGTTTTAGTCTGCCAATGGTAAGAATATTTATTCTCGGTTAAAGTATTCAATTCTCGAATATATAAAACAGAATTATCAATTAAAATTGCTTTAATATAAATAACCTGGATATCCTCTTCATCAACAAAATTTAGAATATCCAGGTCTTTAACGATTTTACTTTCTTTGAGTAGTTTTAAAAGCTGATACATTAAAGTTCATGATATCTTTTCAACCATTTTTGATAGGCTTGATGGAGTCCTTTCCAAACTAAATAATCATCCCAGATTTCGAAATTTTCTTTCTTTTGAGATTTAACTTTTTTCTCAAATTGATTGAAAGAAAGACGATATTTTTCTTGATAAGGTTGAATTTGCTTTTGGTATTCTTTCATCTTTAAAAAAGCCATAGTTTTAAATAAACTCTTAAGGTATTTCTCAGGTCGAGGAGTAATTTCTTGAATCCACTTAGGTAAAGTAATAGTTTTGGTGTAATTTCTATTTGCCATATCAATTTTAGTTTACATCTTTTTAAAAATATGTCAATACCAAAAAACCTCCCTTTTCCTCGATAAAATATTGTAGAGTTTTAGCATGTTAAAATATTTTACCATAATTCAGGATATCTTTCAGCTCGGTCTGGTAAAATAGTAACTATATTTTTATTTTTTCCTAACCTTTTCTTTGCCTTTAAGGCGGCGAAGAAATTCGCTCCAGAAGAAATGCCAACTAAAAGCCCGTATTTTTTAGCCAATTTTTTAGCCATTGAAATCGCCTCTTCGCTTTTAATCTTAATTATTCCATCAATTAAACTAAAATCTACAATTTTAGGAATAATTTCAGTTTTATCTGAAAAGTCGGAAATCCCTTCTATTTTGTGAGGAGATTCTGCTGCTTCTACTCCAATTATTTTTACTTTTGAAGATTTTGTTCTTAGAGCTTTAGCCACTCCCATTAAAGTTCCTCCAGTTCCAATCCCAGCTACGAAAGCATCAACTTTATTAATCTCTCTTAAAATCTCTTGACCTAAACCTCTCCGATGAGCCTCAATATTATCAGGATTTTCAAATTGTTTTGGTAGCCAGACCTTTTTGTATTTTTTGGCTAATTCCGCCGTCTTTTTAATTGTTCTTGGATAACCTTCTTTTTCAGGAGTTAAAATAAGTTTTGCTCCCAAAATTTTCATTAATTTCCTTTTTCCTTTACCAACATTTTCTGGCATCACTGCAATAAATTTATATCCTTTTATCGCTGAAATCATGGCAAAACTAACTCCGGTATTTCCGGAAGTAGCTTCGATTATTGTATAACCTGGCTTTAATTCTTCTCTTTCTTCTGCTTTTTCTACCATATATTTCGCCATTCTATCTTTAATAGAACCTGAGGGATTTACTGTCTCCAATTTGGCATAAATCTTCCCAATTTTAATTAGTGGAGTATTGCCAATTGTATTTAAGATATTCTCTTTCATAAAATAAATTAAAAACCTCTTTTTTTGGAAGAGGTTAGTTTTTTAGAAATTAGGTCAATTAGAAATTAAGTAAAACTAACCCCTTCCTTCAAAAAGGCACAACAATCACAACAAGCAATGAATTGAGGATTAGTTTGGTCTTTCATTGTCTATTTGTAAGTTAACAAGGTCTGGATTCTTTGTCAAGCCTTTTATCTTTATTAGCTTGACACTCTTTTTTGTAAAACTTACAATAAAAATAGAAATATGCTTGAAGATAAAGATATTCAAAAATTAAAGGAAGTATTTCTAACTAAAGAAGAATTTGTAGAAGTAGGAAAGGAAATATTCGTAACCCAGGAGGTATTTGAAAATTTTAGAGAGGAATTAAGAAAGGAATTTTCTAATCTCCATACTGCTATCGACGCTTATGCGAAGAAAGTAGACACCTACGCTCAAGAAATGATACTCTTAGCTCATAAAGTTGACCGACATGAAAAATGGATTCATCAAATTGCAGAAAAACTCGGAATAAAATTGGAGTATTAGTTTTGTTTAAATTTGATTTTATTTTGAGGAGCCGTTTAAGCCGGCTCTTTTGATTTTTTTGGAAATTTGTGATAAAATTATTGAATGAAAAAGATTGATATTATTCTGGCTTTGGTTATTGGAGAGGTTATTGCCTGGTTTTTTTACGGCATTTTGAAGAATTTAGGCTTTGAGATAAGATTTTTAGGTCTAATTTTAGTTATTTTCTTTCCCATTTTAGCTCTTCTGGGAATCTGGATTGCCTGGCTTTTGGGAAAAAAATTTTTATGGATTTTCCAGGCAGCCAAGTTCTTATTAATTGGTGCTTTAGCCACTTTAGTTGATCTTGGGGTATTAAATCTTTTAATCTGGATTTCGGGGCTTGCTGCCGGATTGCCTTTTTCAATTTTCAAAGGAATTTCATTTATTGTCGCAACTTGTAGTAAATATCTGGGAGATAAATTCTGGGCTTTTGAGAAAATGGAGAAGATAGGTATAGGAAAGGAATTTAACCAGTTTTTTATAGTAACTCTAATTGGTTTAGGAATAAATATTGGGGCAGCTTCTTTGATAGTAAATGTGGCTGGCCCTCAATTTGGTCTAACTGAAAAAATTTGGGCAAATATCGGAGCAATTCTGGCAGCTTTCGTATCTGCCGTCTGGAATTTTTTGGCCTATAAATTTATCGTGTTTAAAAAATAATTATGTCTTTAGTTCTATATCGCAAATATCGGCCCCAGAATTTCGCGGAAATTATTGGCCAGGAGCACGTGGTCAAAACCCTGACTAATGCCATTTCTTCGGGAAGAATTTCCCATGCTTATTTGTTTGCCGGTCCGAGGGGATTGGGAAAAACCAGCATTGCCCGGCTTTTAGCCAAAGCAGTCAATTGCCAAAACCGAAAAGAAGGGACAGCCGAACCCTGCAATAAATGTTCTTCTTGTTTGGAAATTATGGGAAATCGCTCTATGGATTTAATTGAAATAGACGCCGCTTCCCATCGAGGGATTGATGATATAAGGGAATTAAGAGACGGGATAAGATTCGTTCCAACAAAATCAAAATATAAAGTTTTCATCATTGATGAAAGCCATCAATTGACCCGGGAAGCCTTTAACGCTCTTTTGAAAACTTTGGAAGAGCCGCCAGGTCATGCTATTTTTGTCTTGGCCACTACCGAAATCCACAAAATGATTTCCACCATTATTTCCAGATGCCAGAGATTCGATTTTAGAAAATTAACTGTGCCAGAAATTATTAAGAGATTAGAAATTATTTCAGAAAGAGAAAAAGTCAAAATTGAAAGGCCAGCTTTAGAATTAATTGCGCTAAATTCTACCGGTTCCCTCCGCGATGCCGAAAGTTTGTTAGACCAGGCCTTGACTTTTGCCAATACTTTTAATCGAGAATTAAGAGCTGAGGATATTAAAGATTTATTAGGATTGGTTGAAATAGAATTGGTAAGTAAATTTACTGACTTTCTCTGCCAGAAAAAATCAATGGAAGCCATTAATTTCTTAAACGAGCTCGCCGAAAAGGGATTGGACCTTCAAGAATTCAGCAAATCCTTAATCAATTATTTGCGTCAGGCCCTGATTTTGCGCCTCATCGGAGAGGCCGCTGGCGAGCCGGATAACCCAATTATTACCGGTTTAACCAAAGAGGAATTGGCAAAACTTCAAACTCAAGCAGCCACTTTCAAAGAAAGCGAACTTCAAAAAGTTATAAATCTTTTTCTTGACGCCCAAAGCAAAATGAAATATTCGCCAATACCCCAATTACCTTTAGAATTAGCAATTATTGAATCTTGCGGTATTGTCTGATTATGACAAAAAAAATTCTAACTCTTTGTTTTATTTATCAACATCCAAAAGTTTTATTAGGAATGAAGAAACGAGGTTTTGGTCAAGGGAGATGGAATGGTTTTGGAGGAAAAGTGAGAGATGGCGAGACAATTGAGGAAGCGGTCAAAAGAGAAATGCAAGAAGAAGTCAGAATAATACCCGGCGATATAGAAAAATTTGGAATTATTGAATTTAAATTTCAGGGTAATCCAGAAATTTTAGAGGTTCATTGTTTCAAAACATCTCAATTTAATGGCGAGCCGAAAGAAAGCGAAGAAATGTTTCCAAAATGGTTTAATATAAATGAACTTCCCTTCGAACAAATGTGGCCAGATGATAAATATTGGTTCCCCTTGTTTTTGGAAGGGAGAAAATTTAAAGGAAAATTTCTTTTTGACAATTTTGATAAAATCCTTCAATATGAGTTAGAGGAAGTAGATTTAATTTAAAAATCCTTGCGGGGTGGTGTAATTGGTAAGCACACCTGCCTTTGAAGCAGGAGATTGTAGGTTCGAGGCCTACCCCCGCAGCCATCTCTTTCCGATACGAACTCTAAATCTTGAGGGGGGAGCGAACTTGTTTCGCTCCTGCCAGAAAAATTTGTCCTGCCTTGCGAAAGCAAGGCAGGGTTTTCTTTGCCTTGAGAATTTTCTGAATTTTCCGAATAAAACAGGGTTATTTTGACGGTTTCTTTGGAGTAAAAAATACCTTTAATAAACCTTTTTGATAAAAGATTTTTTTCAACCCCCCTTCTTTGAGAAAGAAATAAGAGAAACGATTTGAGAATAGAAACGATAGTTTCCGGCTCCAATTTGGAGCATACCTTCGTTAGTTCGTATCCAGCCCGGTGGGGTGGACTTGAACTTTTGAACTCAGAGTTCAAACTTTTTAAGCCATGGTTTAGCTTAAAAACAAGATTATCTATGTAATCTTGGTCAAGAGAAATCCTTTCTAAATTTTCCAAGATATAATTTTCCAATCTATCCGCATTAACCTGTTTGACGGGGCAGGCCTGCCAGCTTTTGTGATGAGTGGAAGTGCAACGATAGTAGTAATATCTTTTGAGTTTTCCTTCCGTCCATTTGTTGGTAAAACAAGGCGTCATTTTGTATCCGCATTTCTCGCAATTAACCAAACCGCCAAAAAGAAAATCTCGATAAACTCTGAATTTCCTTATTCTCCTTTTGTGGGTTTTTTGAGCCAGTTCAAAGAGTTTCTCTGAAATTATGGGTTGATGGATTCCTTGGTAAATCTGGCCGGCAAATTTAACTTTCCCGGCATAAGCAACATTTCTCAAAAGATAAGCGACAGATGGTTTCAAAAAAGGGTTGCCCTGCCTGTTTTTGATGTTTTTCTCTTTGAGAAAATCACGCACCTTACCCACAGAACCGGTTTCAAGATAGGTTTCAAAAATCAACCCGATAATTTCAGATTCTTTTTTGTTAATGATAAGTTTCTTGTTTTCTCTTTTGTATCCGAAGGGCGCGTAGCCACCACTACACATTCCTTTTTTGGCTCGCTCTAACATTTTGTCTTTTGTTCTTTCGGAAGTTAATTCTCTTTCAAATTGAGCAAAGGTAAGCATTATGTTTCTCAATAATCTGCCGGCCGGGGTAGAGGTATCAAATCGTTCTGTAATTGAAATGAAGTCGGTTTGGTATTTATCAAACACTTCTATTAGTTGATAAAAATCTTTTGGAGAACGGGTTAATCTATCAATTTTGTAAGCTAAAATAATATCAATTTTATTTTGCTTTATGTCCTCTAATAGTTCTTGTAAGGCAGGGCGATTAGTGTTGGCTCCGGTATAACCGGCGTCAGTATAGACCTTGGCAATTTGCCAATGGTCTTGGCTTTTAACAAAGGACCTTATTTTTTCTTCTTGTGCTTCACAAGATGAAAATTCTTTTTCAGCCTGTATATCCGTTGAGACCCTCGTATAGATGGCGCATTGTTTGAATTTTGTTTTGCTCATATTTTTTAACCAAAAGGGCAACCCTGCTACAACCAACCGTGGGATACACGATTGAACAGAAGTTGCCCCTCTGGTGATACAATCTTTTAATTCTTAGATTCTATCAAAAATGTATCCCGTTAGTTGGTTGTAATTTTATTATATTATATTTTGGAAAATTTAGAAAGTTGCAACTGTGGATAAATATCCACAGAAAGAAAACGTCAAAATAATCCTGTTTTATTCGGAAAATTCGGAAAATTCTGAAACCAAACAAAGCCCTGCCTTGTTTTCGCAAGGCAGGGCAAATTTTTCTGGCAGGAGCGAAACAAGTTCACTCCCCCCTCAAGATTTAGAGTTCGTATCGGAAAGAGATGGCTCTAAAATTAAACGAGTTCAAACTTTCTCTATCATTCTACCAAATCTTCTCCATCAGTTAAAGAAAAGAAACCTGAAAAACTGAAAAACCTTCCCCCCGACTATATGCCACTTTCGTGGTTAACTCTTATCGTAATTCTTGCCAGTTTTTATTCCCTGTTTGTCGGTTGCAGATTGGCTCGGTCGACCTTCGTCGCAGGCTTCGCCTGCTCCTCGCTCGCCAATCTGCAACCTCCATTAGTAAGTCCAGCTCCACCGGACTTACCAAGCTAAAATGAAGGTAAAATGGGGTTTTCGCCATCTCTTTTATTGGGCTCGGTCGCTCGCTATTGCTCGCGACCTCGCCCTTATTTTACCTGCCCCGTAGCGAAATTTATTCGTAAATTTCTGCTTTGGGGTATTCAAAAATGGGGTTTTTTAAGGTAAAAAGGGTCAAAATTTCTCTTAAAATTCATCATAAAAAGCTTGCGTCCACCTTGCATTCTGTAATGCAAACTTTTTTTAAAGTCGTCATTTACTCGTCATTCCCAAATGACGAGTTTTATCAAAAGTTGGCGTTGACTTGGCGTTCTAGAACGCCAAGTTTTTAGAAATAAAATTGCCCAGTGATGGGCTTTTTGTTTTTAATATGTTACTCCACTACTGGAATATAACAACATCGACACCATCCAGTAGAAGCTTCTGGATTTATTTTATGCGAACAGTCTTTTACAGGAATAGGCATATCCCTAAAAGCTTCTTCTATGGTTAAAATCTTTCCTAATAACTTTTGACAAACTAAACAAGACTGATTGCCGACGGTTAAAATTTCCACTTTTTTAACAACATCGCTTTGCTGATATCCTCTTAATTCACATTTTGCCGCTTCCTGTAATAACTTGAAGCAATCTTTTCCACTCTGATGAAGAAATAAGGCTTGTTCAAAATAAATCATTTTCATACTATGCCAATCTCCTATTTTCATTGCCTCCTCTAAAAGTCGATTAGACATTCCCCAAAGTATATCGCCCTCAGATGGAATAAAGTTAAAACGTTGGGTTAGACTTTCTTTTACTTTTAAATATTTCTCTTCAGTAAATCCTAAATCGGAACCCTCGAGATTTCGCTTAAATTCAGCAGCCGCTCGATACTTTTCCCATTCCTTTTTAAGTTCTTTAATCCCCTTTTCAGTGACTAAAATACGTTGCCTATCAGATGGTCTGGTTCTAACATAAATAAAATTATCGCAGTAAGAACATCTGGTTTTGCGAGTAGGAAACTTTAATAATTCTTTTTTACAATAAGGACACTGTACAGACATAAAAAAGTTGGAAAGATTTTATTTCATCATCCTACGTAATTTACAGTAATAGCAGTCTGGATCATCACATTTCTTATCCCAAAATGATAAATGAAGAATCTCTTTTGCTACTACTTTAATTTGTTTTTCGAGTTCTGTTATCTCTTTGGGTTCAATTTCAAATAATTCCTTTCTATATTTACCTTTATCGTCTGGTTCTACAAAATCAATTTCTCCAGATATCATCTTGAACTTACTGTTTTGATAATTATTAAGTAGTAAATTATAAAATACAAGTTGGCGTTTATAGTCTCCCTTACTATTTTTTGTATATCCTTCTATATCGTTACGAGATTTAGGTTTACCCGTTTTATAATCTACTACATTTACGTGATTAGACGGACTGAGAAATTCCATTTTATCAATTTTTCCATTGATTGTTATGTCTTTGTCTATCTGAATTCCATTAATGTTAAACTCGGTAAGTATATTATTACGCCAAGAATTATGGTAATTATCGTAATATCCCGAGAGCGCAATTTTTCCCTTATTGAGCGCTTCGCGATATTCCTGTTCTTGAATTGGCTTTTGTGCCAATGATTCGGCGAATCGCTGGATAAGATATTCTTTTTTTAGATCCTTACCACCCATAAATCTATCAAAATAACTTTTCAGGGCACTATGTATCGCCGATCCAAAAATAAGGTGTTTGTTTGGTGACTCAGGGATACGGATTAAACTTGTATAAAAATACTTCCATGGACATTTAAGGTAATTATTAAGAGCGGTTACCGACAGTCCGTGTTCTAAAAAAAGCTGATTTAAAAACTCTTTTTCTTTAACGGTTGATGCAACAGAAAGAACGGGCGCAAATTCTATATCTTTATGTTTATCAAATTCTATTCCCTGTTGCGTCATATCAATCCGTTCGATATATTTTGTTTTTATTTCTTGTACAAACTGACTTGGTAATTGGTCACGGTTGTCCTGATCTCGCTGAGAATATGTAACTAAAACCTCTTTTTTTGCCCTTGTGAGCGCCACATAAAATAAATTACGTTCATCTTCATCGCTCGTACTAGCAAGCTGTTCGTTTATTTTGTTTAATAATGAATAAATCTGTCGTGGCAATTTAATAGGCTCGTGATGACGACGAGATCCCCAGTGACCATTAACCGCATTAATAATATACACGTATTCAAATTCAAGCCCTTTTGATTTATGGGCGGTCATAAGTCGAACTCGACCAGGTATCTGACCCAATCCCATAGTTCTAATTGATACATTATGTTCTTGTAATACATCTAGATATTCAAAAAAATTTTCAAGAGTATAATTTTTATGATTTTTAATGAGCGATTTGATCTGGTCAAAAAGTGCGTGAACTTTAACAATTTTTTCGGCCGCTGATGGATTCGCAAGTATATACATGAGAAAACCTGAGTCTCTTACTATATCTTCGAAAGCCTGAATAGCGTTTTTATTGTGGGCTCCATTTTTCCATATCGAAAGCTTATTAGATAAATCTTGTAACTTTTCTATTGTTTCAATACCCGCCTCTTTCATAATCTCTGGAGACCGAATCGCATCATAAGGATTAATACGTTTTTTGTATAAATTTGCGAGCTTGTATACGTCGAGTGGCGGTATGTCGAATATATCAACATAAAGTAACTCTATGAGTTCTGGATCCGATCCGAATTTTTGAACTGCTTTTAAAATAATAAGGAGTTTTTTAATATCCTCGTCGTCAAGCACGTCTTGGTCTGATTCAATCACAAAGGGAATACCGACTTTTTCAAATATTCTTGCTATAGGGATAACTTCTCGGTTTTCTCTATACAATACTGCAATCTGGCTGGCGGATTTACCCTTTTCAATTAATTCTTTAATGTTTTTAGCAAGGAAGTACTGTTCTGCCTCTGGTGTAGAAAAAGTGTAAAACTTTATAGGTAATTCCGGATGGCCCGCTTTAGCTATAAGTTTATTTGTATTTGAATTAAGATCATGAGCCGCATTTAAAATTGCTTGTGTAGAACGATAATTGTGCTTAAGCGCAATGAGTTTTACGTTTTTATAGAGATTTTTAAAGTAGAGGAAATTTTCCAATGATGCGCCTTGAAAACGAAAAATAGCCTGCTTTTCATCGCCGACTATAAAAAGATTAGGGTTTTTGTGGTAATTAGCGAGAAGCTCTAAGATTCTATTTTGAGCACTGTTAGTGTCTTGGTGTTCATCTACAAGGATATATAAATATTGTTCCTGTAGCGTTAAAAGCAGATCATTATTGCTTTCTAAAACTAACATTACCTGCATAATCATATCGCTATAATCATAGAAACGTGATTTGCGTAATATCGACTGGTAATCACGGTATACGATAGCAAGTTCCTTGTTGCGGTCAATGTTTTTCTGTATATCTATATACTTCCCTTTCATCTTTCCTTTATGTGCGCCGGACTCATGGTAAAGATCTTTTATGGCAAGGAATGCTTTTTCTTCTTTTTGGATTATCTTTAAAAATTCTTCAGGTAGTATGCCTTGGCGTTTTAATTCACCAATAGCTTTAATGATTGAAGGAAGATAAAAATACCAGCTTCCAAATGGCTTTAATTTTTTAAAATCTGTATTATCAATAATTTGACGTATGATTTTTACCTGGTCTACATCAGTGATATTAGTAGAACCTATAATATCTGGAAAATCATCAGGATAGTTTTTAATAATATCATTAGCAAAGCTATGAAATGTTGTAATTTTTACATGATATGCTGGTGTACCAATAATTTCAGTTAAACTTTTCCGCATAGAAGAGACGGCCGATTCTGTAAACGTAAGGGCAAGAATTGCTTCGGGTGGAGTGTCAGTTTCGTCTAAAATATTAGCGATTCTCATTGTAAGTAAATGAGTTTTTCCTGTTCCCGGTCCAGCAATAACCATTACCGGACCATCAATTGCATCCACCGCTTTTTTCTGTTCAAGATTAAGCTGTTTGTATGTAGATTTAAATTTGTTTTTCAATACTTGATCCATAATTTTATTTCTCAATTAATTCTTCGACTTTTTGCTTTACCTAATTTTTTTGTTAGCCAATAAATAGTAAAATTTTTCTATCCCATTTAAAGATTCTTTAAACGGCAGATATTTATAGGTATCTTTTATTGGAAAAGGCAATGAGTTTAAAAATTGATCAGAATACCTATCACTATTTTTTAATCGTTGATCGAGAATCACAAAGACCCCTCTGTCGGTTTTATTTCTTATCAATCTCCCAAATCCTTGTTTTAATCGTATAATTGCTAAGGGATAATAGTAAGAGAGATAAGGATCTTTATATTGTTTCTTGAGTTCCTGGTCTGAGATTGGAAATCTCTTTCCTATGATTTGGAGAGGATTCCAATTTGCGGTAGTTTCTTCAATATTTAATTCGTCTTCATAAACTGACTCCTCTTCAAGTCCTATGTATTCCATTCTAGACTCAATAAGGGGATTTCTTGGTGAATCAAATGGTAATTTAACCATAATTAAACAACTAAGCGATTCACCTGGAATATCAATGCCTTCCCATAAACTATAAGTACCAAACATTGTCGAGTCTCTATCTTCTTTGAATTTTTCTACCATTCTCTTGGTCGACATTCCTTTTTGCTGTCTTAATACCTGTCTGCCTTCTTTCTCTAATATATTGCGCGTTCTTGGATATAAAAAGTCAATTTGTTCGTGGGAAGTACAAAGAACCAAGGCCCCGCCTTTATTTTTTTTAATAATCTCGGGAATTGTTTCATTCGCTGCTTGTAAAAAATCTTTATATCTATTTTGGTAGTCAGGTTTAGGTAAATCAGAAGTAATAATAAATAACACCTGGCGAGAATAATCAAAGGGTGAGAAGAGTTGTCGATAGATCGTCTTGTCTTCGGGTAAAAAGTTAAAACCTAATCTCGATTTTATAAAATCAAAAGAGTTATTTATAGTAAGAGTAGCCGAGGTAAAGATAATGCTTTTTATTTGGTCGTAAAGTTTTTCTTTAAGTTCCCTTCCCACATTAATCGGAGCTGACTTTAATAATG
>Ga0210044_10003614_pt1 | contig 21986 bp, 17 predicted proteins | sample CryGey13umfilter_2_FD_183959 | JGI IMG/M metagenome (GOLD analysis project Ga0210044, IMG submission 183959) | Groundwater microbial communities from aquifer in Utah, USA - Crystal Geyser 4/9/14 3 um filter (SPAdes) (version 2) | ecosystem: Environmental > Aquatic > Deep subsurface >... | reverse complement strand
TCACGAGGGATGTCCTCGACGCGCAACGGTGCGATGAAGTCGCCGCCGACCTCGCCATCGCCGCTCGGCCAGGCGCCGGAGAACTCGCCGTCGAGCCGATATCCGCCGCTCAGGAACGGCCGCAAGCCACTCGCCGACAAGCGGACCTCATACTCTCCGACAGCCCGCCCAACGACGAAACGAACGTCCGTGTACGCCCCGTCTCGACTCAGCGCGCCTACGGCGACCACGGTGCGGACACCCTCCTCGTCCACCATCGAGAGCGTGGCTCCCATTGGGTCCGCTCGCGCATCGCGGGCGAGCACCCGCAGATTCACCACGATGGGCTCGTCGCCTTTGACGTCGAGCACAGCGTCGGGAGCCGGGTCCATCATCTCGACGTGTCCGAGGCTCGGGCTCCCTGCCATGCCGCTGCCAATCAGATAGAGCACTGGGATGTGAAAGAGGAGCGAGAGGATGACCATCCAAGGCCAACGGCCTTTGCTTGGCGGCTGCTGGCGGGGGGCAAGGGGAGGCCTCGAGGACGGCAACCTGTCCGGCACAGTACGCCGCAACCACACCGGGGGCTTGACGGCCCTGAATGCCAGCGGCTCTGTGGTTGCGTATCGTCCGAGTGCCCTCAAACCCTTTCCTCGTCTCTTCTCCGCTCTCGCGGTCCTCATATGGCCAGACCGACTCATCCGATCTCAGCACGCCGATCGCCAATTGTCACGTCTGACCGCCTTCTTTGCGAGCCCAAACGCTCTTGCCCTGTTGAACTGGTCGAAACGGCCCTTGGCATTCCCTGAGGCTCGAACTATTTCGCGAATCCCCTGGTCGAACAACACTGGTCGCCGATCGGATATCGCGCGCTACTCGGAACAGAGGTGGCTCGAGGCGAGCCACCTCGCGTCCCTACGCGCGAGGGGCCTTTGACACAAGCCAGCGCGGTGACTAGTCTCCGCGCTCGTGTCGACGGGTCCAGAGGTGGCGCCACGCCACTCCCAAGACCGACCCGTGTTGGATTTTTGGACGAAATCATTCGGAGTGTGAGCTTGGCATCGAACTCTTCTCAACCTTGGCGGTCGCAGCGATTCGGTGCAATTCTCGCGCTCGCCGCGGCTCTACTGTTCTTTTCTGGGGCTTGCAGCACCTCGATCGGCGACGAGTGCACGACCAGCCTCGATTGTCCCTCTGGAACCTTCTGCGACACCACTTCCCCTGACGGTTACTGCCTTTCCTCTGGATGCGAGTCCAACGGTGACTGTGTCGAAGATGGGGTGTGCATCCACTTCGACGACTTCACGAGCTACTGCTTGCTGGTCTGCAGCTCGAAAGACGATTGCCGAGACGGCTACGCCTGCCGCAGCGACCTAGGACCGGACAAGTTCTGCTACATCCAGACGCCTGTGGGCGAGCCGCCCTTCCAGCGCGCCCCGTAACCAGAGGGTCTAGCCCTCTTCGCTGTCCGGCGGAATGTGGACGGTCGCGTCGGGAAGGTCGGCTGGGTCGAGAATGCCGCGCCGGATGAGGTCTGCGAACTTCAAGACCTCGACGAAGACCCCGATGAGCATCTGCGCCTCGCTGGTGTCGAGCTCCGCTCTCGAGAAGATCCGCGCCAAGGTGTGCAGGACTCCGGCGCTGGCGTTGCTCTTGAAAAAGCCGATGGCGGAGAGCGTATGCCGGCTCTGGGCGAGCAGCCGCTCGCGCAGTTTGCTCGATGCGGGGACTCGCGGCTCGTTGCTCACGGGTCGGGCCTGGTCGGAGGCCATGAACAGCTCGTAGGCACAGAGGATAACAGCCTGAGCGAGGTTCAAGCTCGAGTAGTCGGCTCGCGTCGGGACGGTCAGGAACTCGTCGCAGAGAGAGAGCTCTTCGTTGCTCAGTCCGCTGCGCTCCCGGCCGAAGACCAGCGCGACGGTTTGGCCGTCCGCGGCCCGCTGAAGCAATCTGGCCGCGCTCTCGCGAGGCGTGCTGACGATCCACTCGCGTTTGCGCGGGCGGGCCGTGAGCCCGACGCTGCGGTGGCAGTCCGCGAGGGCTTCGGCGAGGGTATCGAAGATCAGGATATCCTCGACGATGTCGGTGGTACGGTGTGCGGCGATCTGCGTCCGCTCTAGATCCACATCGGGACATGGATTGACTAAGCGAAGTCGCGTCAGTCCCATGTTCTTCATCGCACGGACCACGGTGCCGATGTTCACGGCGAGCTGCGGCTCGACGAGGACGACACAGAAGGAGTTGAGGAGATTGTGGGGTTCTTGCACGGGGCTGCTCTCGCGTTGGGGTTCAACGACGAGAGCCCGGTCGACGTCAGTCGCCCGGGCTCTTTGTCACGCCGCTTCTCGCTGCAGGACCTCAGTCGTTGTAGTAGTTACTGGCGCGGGCCGGCTTGCGCAGGAACGTCGGGGTCTCCATCTCGGCCTCCTCAGTGGCAGACAGGCCGCCACCAGCTCTGCGGAAGCGCCTCTCGCCGTTGGGATAGCCCTTCTGACGGGCGTCGGCCGCGGGATGAGTTCCCGCAATCCCCTCCTCGCGGGCCGAATGAACCGCCGCTGCAGGAGCTTCGGGGGCTTGCGCCGCTTGCTCGCGGCGCTGCCGGATGTGCGTGGGGATGTCGTGGTCGGGCTCTTGGGTCCGCGCTGGCGCGACGTTCTGCGGCACATAGGAGGGCGCGGGCGCCTGCTGCATCGGAGGGATGGGCAACACCGTCTGGATAGGCGCCGTGGGGGCTTGCGGTGCGGGCTGCGCGACGCGCGGGTTGGGCGTCTGGAGGGTCCGCGGGATGTGGTAGAGACCGGAACCGGCGCGACGTCGGTTGTTGGTGCTGAGGTGCGTCGCGGCTAACCCCTGCATCTCGCCGAGCTGGTCGGCTGCGGCCTCTTCGAAGCCCGTCGCGATGACGGTGACCTTCACCTCGTCGTGCATGTCGTCGTTGATGACGGCACCGAAGATGATGTTGGCGTCCTCGTGGGCGGCCTCTTGGATGAGCATCGACGCTTCGTTGATCTCGAACAGCGACAGGTCCGGCCCACCGGTGATATTGATCAGGATGCCGGTGGCGCCTTCGATGGAGACGTCTTCGAGCAGGGGGCTGGAGACGGCCATCTCGGCGGCTTCGACGGCCCGCTTGGGACCGGAGGCATAGCCGGTTCCCATCAAGGCCATGCCCATGTTGGACATGATGGTCTTGACGTCGGCGAAATCGACGTTGATCAAGCCGTGGATGGTGATCAGGTCGCTGATGGACTGCACGGCGTGGAGCAGGACCTCGTCGGCCTTCTTGAAGGCGTCCATGATCGAGGTCTGCTCTCCGGCGATGGCGAGCAGGCGCTGGTTGGGAATGGTGATGAGGGTGTCGACCGCGGCTTTGAGCGCAGCGAGCCCTTCGTCGGCCTGGCGACGGCGCTTTTTCCCTTCGAAGGAGAAGGGCTTGGTCACGACGCCGACGGTGAGCGCGCCGAGCTCACGGGCGATGTTGGCGATGATGGGGGCGCCTCCGGTCCCGGTTCCGCCGCCCATGCCGGCGGTCACGAAGACCATATCGGCGCCATCGAGAACCTCGGCGATGAGGGTTTGGTCCTCGAGGGCCGCCTGCCGACCCACCTCAGGAGAAGCCCCAGCCCCGAGCCCTTTAGTCAGGTTTCGCCCGAGCTGCATCTTGATGTTCGCTAGGTTCTCGTTGAGGGCTTGGAGGTCCGTGTTGCAGGCGATGAATTCCACACCTTCGAGGCCTTCTCGAATCATCGTATTGACGGCGTTGCCACCGCCACCGCCGCAGCCAATGACCTTGATCCTCGCGCCCATATCGAGGGCATCGTCAAATTCCAGCATAACCTGAGTCCTCCCGCGGTCGTTGCGGAGCCACATCCTTGCGGTTCCAATTCGCCGTCGTCGTGCGAGTCAAGAACGAGTCCGCTCACCTCACGTGAGTGGCACCGCCGACCTGACTCTATCGAGCTGTTTATATTCTGCCGTCCCTGAATCCTGTCGGTTGCCTTCCGTGACTTCCTCGCTCGACCTCGCGGCGTCCCTTGACCAGCCCGCTCTCACCCCATTCCTTTGGGGGAGAACAGTATCGGGAGGATGACTGGCCTCGGTCACCAAACAGACCTTGCGGCTGGCCGCAAGATCGTCGGGTGACCGTTTTACGGGTCCTTGTTACTTCAAACAAGGTCGAATGGGCTGCAATTTAGCACCGCCGCGCCTCGCTTGCAAGACGTGTCTGATGCGATCGTACGTTACTCTCGCAGCCAATCGCGGGCGGGGGCTCTCGCCCACAGAAACGACGGGCTGCGGGCCAAGAACGTGGCCGCCATCACTGTTTGCCGAGCGGACGACCAATTTTCGCACCGCATCTTGTCGGACTGCGCGAAAATGGGTCGTGGTAAGCGAGGCAACTCACACCAACTGGGTGATGGACGGCCAACAAGGCCGCGGTTCGCAAGTGCTTTGTGCACGGACAAATCTCATGCTGCCGCCGAGAATCAGACGATCTCTCGGAACCAAGAAACCATCCGGCGCTTCACTTTTTGGAAGACCTTCTCCTCGCGAATCGTAAAGAGATCTTTCTCCGGATTCTTGGCTCCGTACAACACGAGGCCAACGCCAGTCGCATATTTGGGACTCTTGACGACGTCGACCAGGCCACCGACCCCGCGCGGCAGCCCGCGCCGTACTGGCATCTGGAGCACCTGCTCAGCCAGCTCCGGCATCCCCTCGAGGATCGTCGTCCCCCCCGTGATCACCACGCCGCTCGCGATCAGATCCGCATAGCCAGACTGCTCGATCTCACGGAACACCAAGGCGAAGATCTCTTCGACGCGCGGCTCGATAATCTCGGCCAAGATGCGTCTCGGGAGCTCGCGCGGCGCTCGGCCGCCCACGCTCGGGACCTCGATCGTCTCGTCGGCGCCGATCATGCTCACCATCGCGCAACCGCCGCGCTGCTTGATGCGCTCGGCCTCGGCCATGGGAGTCCGCAGACCGACCGCGATGTCGTTCGTCAGATGGTTCCCGCCCACCGACAGAACCGACGTGTGCACGATCGTCCCCTTGGACCAAATCGCGATGTCCGTAGTGCCGCCGCCGATGTCCACCATCGCGCAGCCGAGCTCTTTTTCGTCGTCCGAGAGCACCGCTTCGCTGCTCGCCAGCTGCTCGAGCACGATGTCCGAGACATTGAGGTTGCAGCGATTGGCGCACTTGACAATGTTCTGGGCGCTCGTCACCGACCCGGTCACGATGTGGACCTTCGCCTCGAGGCGCACCCCGCTCATGCCGACGGGCTCATGGATCCCGTCCTGCTCGTCGATGATGTACTCCTGAGGGATCACGTGCAGGACCTCTCGATCGAGAGGGATCGCCACGGCCTTGGCCGCGTCGATGACCCGCACGATGTCGCTCTGCTTCACCGACTCGCGGTCGCGCACAGCCACCACACCAGTGCTGTTGAAGCCCTTGATGTGGCCCCCTGCGATCCCGGCGAAGACGTGCGACACCTCGCAACCCGCCATCAGTTCCGCCTCTTCGACGGCGCGTTTGATCGAGTTGACGGTGCTGTCGATGTTGATCACGACGCCCTTGCGCAAGCCCTTCGAGGGCTGCGTCCCGATGCCGATGATGTCGATGCCGTTCTCCGTCACCTCGCCGATGATCGCGCAGACTTTGGTGGTCCCAATATCCAGACCGACGAGCAGATCGCCTCTCTTCGCCATGACGCTCACTCCCTATCCACGGGGTTTTTGCTGATTCCTATGGATGGTCATTCTCACTAAATAATCGTTCGCACCCGAAACTCATCACTGCTTGGCCTGCACAACACCTTCGACCTGCGGCGGCGGTGCGGCGACGATCTTCGGCCACACCTTGAGCGCGACGCGATCGAGCTCGGTGTCGTTATCGAGCAGGACGTACTCAGCGCTTGTCCCGTTCTCTTCCAGCACGACGTACACTTGCCACAATCGACGCAGCCGCTCGTCGAAGCGGTCCGCACCGATGCGCACCTCGGTCTGCCCTGCGAACAAGGTGTAACCGATGACCGCGTCGTAGTTGACCTCCGACAAGGGCGCCCAACGCTGCAAACCAATGCTCTGGTACAGCTCGGCGATGGCGAAGCCTTCGAGAATCGCCTCGTGGCCGGCTGCGCCCGCGAGCAGGTCCGTGCCGCTGATGATGGGGCCGCGCACCTCGCCCGACGAGAGCGGCTCGATCACCTGCCCATTGGTGTCCACGAGGTAGAGCTGATCGGCGTTGACCACACCGAGCAGCTCGCGCTCCACGACGCGAATCCTCACGGTGTCGGGCAAGGACGTCTCGACGGACGCCGATTCAATCCACGGCTGCGCTTCGAGCGCCTCTTCGATCGCCTCTTCGTCCAGGTCGAAAAGGTTCAAGCTCTGCTCCTCGAGCCCAGCCAACGCCACGATCGCCTCGCGGCTCAGGCGGAGGTTGCCCTCGAGCTCGAGGTTCTTCGGCGCGAAGTAGCCCGAGCTCAACACCTGCTGATAGCCGATGTAGGCTGCCAGCGGCAGGCCCGCAGCGGTAGCGCCAATCAGCAACGCGATCGCGAAGAATCGTCCGACTCTTGCGGTGCCAACCGCCCCCTCATCGGCGTCTCGCTTGCGATTGCGTTGACGCCGCCGTTTTGCACGAAACAGTCTCATGGTCTTCCTTGACGACTCCCTTCCCGTTCCTTGGGAAGTTCATGCTCGAAAGCCCCTTTTCGACGTCTTTCCTAAGCGAGCGTTCCTTGCTCGGCCTCGAACGACCTCTTTGTCAGGAGCTGTTGCATAGGAGTCGCACAATCTGAACATGAGCGCAACATTGAAGGGATCGCGCAGAAGCGCACCTCTTCTCGAGCTGGCGATTTGGGTCAGAGGCTCTCAGCGCACTGAGCTCGTTTTTTCTTGTCGCCTCGCAACACCGCGATTCGCCAAGCTTCGGCGTGGGTTCGCGAACGCCAGAAGGCCCAGAGCGGCCGCTGGCCGCCACTGGACAGACGCTGAATGCACTGGACGGCCGCCCCTACGACTCCGTTGCGCCGCGCGTGTCCGTGTCCGACGAACGCAAGATCGCTTCGGCCAGCTCGGCGAAGCTCATCCCTCGCGACGCGGCGATCTTGGGCACGAGGCTCTTCTCGGTCATGCCCGGCACCGTGTTGATCTCTAGGAGGTAGGGCTCACCGCCCTCGGTGACGATGAAGTCGACCCGCGCCACACCGCGGCAACCGAGCAGCACGTAGAGCTTCGCGGCCAAGGACTTCAGCTCGCTCTCGACTGGTTCTCCGAAGGTCGAGGGGATGAGGTAACGGGTGTCTTGGCGCTCGTACTTCGCCGCGTAGTCGTAAAATGTCTCCCCGGGCTGAATCTCACAGACGCCGATTGGCTCACCGTCGAGCACAGCGACCGTCAGCTCACGTCCGGAGATGTACTCCTCGAAGAGCACGTCCCCCCGTCCGCGGAAGACGGCGCCGAGCGCCTCCTCGAATTGGTCCGTCGTCGCGACGATCGAGACGCCGACGCTCGAGCCGTCGGCGGTCGGCTTGACGACAAAGGGGGGCGTCATGGGCGCTGGAAGCCGCTCGTCGCGGGCCCGCGTGGCCTCGGCGCGAGTCCAGATGTGCCACGCAGCGGTCGGCATCCCGGCCCCGGCGACGAGCGCCTTGGTCCGGGCTTTGTCCATGGCTAGGGCCGAGGCGAGCACGCCGCTGCCGGTGTAGGGCAGCCCGATGAGCTCGAGGGCGCCTTGCAGCTCGCCGTTCTCACCGGCACCGCCGTGCAGCGCGATAAACGCCGCGTCGAAGCCGCCCTGAGCCAGCTCGGCCAAGCGGGACGCCGCCCAGTCGAAGCGGGACACCTTGTACCCGCGACTCTCCAGAGCTTTGGCGACGGCCTCACCCGTCGACAAGCTCACCTTTCGTTCGGCGCTCTCACCACCGTAAATGACCGCCACATGCTTCGGACTGGGAGCCGCGATGTTGCTCATGAGTGGACTCTTCTCTGCACAAGGCTCAAGGGCGAGCTTTCAGCGTTGACTCGATGGCGTCCAGGGCCTGACTGATGCTGCCGCCAAGGAGCTTGACCTCTGGAACCAACCAAATCCCGAACTGCTTGTAGACCCGTCTGCGGGACTCCGCCATCAATGCGAGGACCTCGTCGGCGAGGGCGTTGCCCTCGTTCACGATCCAGTTCGCGTGGAGGTTGCTGATGACGGCGCCGCCTCGACGTGCGCCCTTCATTCCAGCGGCCTCGACGAGGCGTCCAGCGTAGTCGCCGGGCGGGTTGCGAAAGACCGAACCAAAGGTGGCGAGCTTGTAGGGTTGAGTGCGTTCGCGGAACGCCTTCTCCGCGCGGATGCGTTCGGTGGCGTCGGCAGCGTCCCCTTTGTGGACGCGGAGCCTCACCGCCGTAACCAAGCCCTTGGCGGGAAGCGTGCAGCGACGGTATTTCATCGCCAGCGCATCGACGTCCATCCAGCGCTCCACCCCATCGGGAGTGAGCACCTTGGCCGCGAGCAAGAGCTGGGAGGTCTCTCCCCACTTGGTCCCCGCGTTCATGGCCACCGCGGCGCCCATGGTGCCGGGGACCAGCGCGAGAAACTCGGCGCCGACTAGGTCTCGCTCGAGCAGGCTGCGCACGACGTGGGCGTTGACCGCGCCACCGCCGATCTCTACGCACCACTCGCTGCCGTCTGGTGTGAGGGAGCCGCAGTCCTCGCCGTCGAACTTGACCTGAGCCAGGTCGTCGGAGAGGCGGATGACCACGCCTTCGACGCCCTCGTCGGGGATGATCAGGTTGCTGCCGAGGCCGAGCACCGACACAGGGATGCCCTCGTCTTCGACGATCTCTCCGAGCCGCAGTAGGTGCTCTTCGGTCTTCACCACACAAAAAATGTCCGCGCTGCCCCCAACTCGGAGGGTGTTGCGGCGACGCAGGGACATCTGCACATCGGAGTCTGGGACGAACTCGGAGATGCGCCGGTGGACGGCGAGCGCTCGAGCCCTGCGTTGTGCGAGCACAACGGCATCACTCATGGGGTTCCCCCTGTTGCGTTGGCCTGCTGCTCGACTCGAAAGGGCGGCGCTGCTTCTCTCAGCCCCATCATCTCCAAGCAGGACTCGGCGACTTGTTGGGCGGCCCTGGGTTGGGCGATTGCGGCGGCTTTCTTTGCCATTTTCGTCAGCGTTTCGGGGTGTTCGATGCACATGGTGAGTAAGGCGCCCATACGATCGCCTTCCATCTCGGAGTCCCGCACCATCAGCGCGGCACCGACATCGACCAGGGCCTTGGCGTTCTCTTCCTGGTGATTGTGGGCCGCAAACGGGAACGGCACCAGAATAGCGGCCTTGCCTGCGGCCTTGAGCTCGGCGACCGTGGTGGCGCCGGCCCGGCAGACGATGATGTCCGCCCATTGGTAGGCGCCGGGCATGTCATCGATAAACTCGCTGACCTGAGACTGGCCGGCGAAGCCCTCGTAGGCCTTTCGCACCGCTTCGTCACGGCCTTTGCCGCTCTGGTGTCGGACAGACAAGCCGCCCGCAGCTTCGCCCAAGCTGGCCAAGATGCGAGGCATCTGCTCGTTGAGGCTCTTGGCGCCCTGTGAACCCCCGAAAATGAGCACGTTGACCCGGCCGGGCTGGTGGTCCACGTCGGCGGTGGTCGCCACCATCGAGCGCACGGGATTGCCCAAGGCGCGGATTTTCTTGGGGTTGAAGGGGTAACGTTCGGGCTCGAACGAGACGAAGACGCGGTCGACGAAACGGCCGACGAGCCGATTGGTCAATCCGGGGATGGCGTTCTGCTCGAGGATCGCGGTGTTGCGCCCGGTGCAGGCGGCGATGCCGACCACAGGGCCCGAGGCGTAGCCGCCGGCGCCGACGACCAAGGAGGGTCGATATTTGCGGAGCAGCCGCCACGACTGCCAGCCAGAGCGCGGCAACAGGAAGAGATGCTTCATCTTGACCAGCGGGCTGGTGCCTTTGAGGAAGCGCACGTCGATGGTCTCGAGGGTGTAGCCATGTTTGGGGACGATCTGCGTCTCCAGACCGTACTCGGTGCCGACGAAGATGGCTTCGAGCGAGGGCTCGAGCTCGCGCATGGCGTCGGCGACGGCGATGGCCGGATAGATGTGCCCGCCGGTGCCGCCGGCTGCGAAGAGGACGGTGGGTCGGTCAGTTTTCATCGTCGTTCCTCCAGCCGCCGCATCATGATGCGCTCGCGCTTGCGCTCCCAGCGCAGCGCCTCGCGTTCGCGGTCCTTCTCGGCCCGCTTGGACTTCCACTCGTCGGAGGCGCAACGGCTGATGCTCAAAAGGATTCCGATGCCGAACATGCTGCACAGCAGGGAGCTGCCTCCGTAGGAGATGAACGGGAGCGTCAGTCCCTTGGTGGGGACCAGACCGGAGATGACGGCCAGGTTGATGGCGGCCTGCAGTCCAAACAGGAAGGTCAGCGCGAAAGCGAGATATTTCCCAAAGTTGTCCGTGGCCGCCAGGGCGATGCGGATGCCGCGCCAAACCAGCAGCAGATAGAGGACGACGATGAGGACGACGCCGGCAAAACCGAGTTCTTGGGCGATGGCGGTGCCGATGAAGTCGGTCTCGAGCTCGGGCACGAAGCCCAGCTTTCCGAGGCCGTCGCCGAGCCCTTGCCCGACGATGCCGCCCGAACCGATGGCCATCATGCTCTCGGTGACCTGATAGGCGATGTCACCTTGGTGTGCCCAGGGATCGAGGAAGGCCATGACGCGCTTCATGCGGTATGGACTGCTCGAGATGAGGTGATAGGCGGCGGCGCTCGAACAGACCAGCGCCAGAAGGATGTAGCTGATACGGGTTCCAGCGACGAAGAGGACGGCGAACATCATGGACAACAAGAGCACGCTGGTGCCGAAATCGGGCTGCAACATCAGGAGGCCGACCACGAGGCCGACGATGGCCAAGTGGGGAACGATGCCGACGGTGAAGCTCTTGACCTGCTCCCCCTTCTTGGTCACCGAGTATGCCAACACCATGGCCATGGCGATCTTGGTCCACTCGCCGGGCTGAAAGGTCATGCCACCGACGCGGATCCAGCGGGTCGCGTTGTTCGCCGTGAGCCCGCTCATGGCGACGATGACCAGGAGCGCGAGAGTGACCCCTAAGATGGGATAGACCGCTCTCTGATACCACCGGTAGTCGATGCGCAACCCCGCGTACATCAACGCGAAGGCGGCGAGCAGGAAGAGCAACTGACGCTTCAAGAAGAAGGTCGAATCGTTGTGCTGCCATTGGGCGGTGATCGAGCTGGCGCTGAAGATCATCACGAGCCCGAGACCCAGCAGAGCGCAGACGACCACCAAGAGCCACCCGTCCCAGGGCTGCTCCTCGCGCTCTTCTTCGGGAGCGTCGAGCACGAGGCTCACTTTCGATTCCACCCGTTCCATGGCTTTCCTTTTGGCCTCAACCGGTCGGATTTCGCTCGCTTCCCGGCACCGGGTTGGCTCGAAGCGAGCCTACCCGCGCGCCTTCACTCGCGAGCACTGGATGAGCGCCGCCGACTCGTCCTTGAGTCAGCGCAGCTTCAGACTCGCAAGAGCGACGAGAGAAAGCAAAATTGAGATGATCCAGAAGCGCACGATGATCTTCGGCTCAGAGATGCCCTTGAGCTCGAAGTGGTGGTGAATGGGGGCCATCTTGAAGACCCGCTTCTTGCGCAGCTTGTAGCTGGTGGTCTGCGTGATGACCGAGACGGCCTCGAGCAGGAAGACGCCGAAGATGATGGTGCTCAGCAACTCGTTCTTGGACAAGACGGCCAAGGTCCCGAGCGCTCCGCCCAGAGCCAGACTGCCGACGTCCCCCATGAAGACGCTGGCGGGATAGGTGTTGAACCAGAGGAAGCCGATGCCTGCGCCGATGATGGCGCCAGCGAAGACGGCCAGCTCGGCGAGCCCGTCCACGTGCGGGATCTTGAGATACTGTGCGATGTCGAACGCGGCGTAGACCTGCTGCCCATCGACCATGGCGGGGATGGTGATCACCGTTCCAGCGGCGTAGCACAGGACCAGGAAGGTCCCCGCCGCCACGGTCACGGGAGCGATGGCCAAGCCGTCGAGGCCGTCCGTGAGATTGGTGGCGTTCGAGGTCCCCACAATTACGAAGAGCGCGAAGATGATGTAGAGCCACACCGGAATCTCGAGGTAGAACCGGTCGGCGGCGACGAAGGGCAAGTAAACCTTCGTGTCGTAGCCGATCACGCCGTCGTAGAAGAGGCTGGTGACGACGATGCCAGCCACGAGGAACTGCCAAAACAGCTTCCAGCGCCCCGGCAGGCCGCGGCTGCCCTTCTCTTTGATCTTGCGGTAGTCGTCGACGAAACCGACGAAGCCGAAGGCCACCGTGATGGTCAGCACCATCCAGACGTAGTGGTTCGTGAGGTCGGTCCACAGCATCGTCGAGACGACGACGGACAGCAGGATGAGACTGCCGCCCATGGTCGGCGTGCCGCTCTTCTGCAGGTGGCTTTCGGGGCCGTCGCCGCGCACGACCTGCCCGATCTGAGCCTTCTGCAGACGGCGGATGAAGCCGGGATACATGAGCCAGCTCATGGCCAGGGCAGTCATCGTCCCCATGACCAAGCGAAACGAGACGTATCGCAGGACGTTGAGGGGCGGGAAGTAGTCTTTGTATTCGTGGAGATGGAACAGCATCGTCAGTGTTCCTCGGCCTCAGCGGAGGCGGATTGGGCTGTGGGGGTTGCGCCGAGACGCTTGGAGACCCGTTCCAAGGCGATGGAGCGGCTCCCCTTGAGGAGCAAGACATCGCCTGGGACCAGGTCGTTCAGAAGTCGGGAGCATATCCCGTCGAGATCATCGATGCGGAACGTCGAGACCGACGCCTTCGCCAGACCCGCGTCGAGCGCGGCGTCGGCCATGGCGATTGCGCCTTCCTCGCCTACGGTAATGAGCAAGCGCGGTGCCAGCGCAGCCGCCGCTTGACCAATCTCTCGATGGAGCTGCAATGAGGCCACTCCCAGCTCTCTCATCTCGCCCAGAACCAGGACCCGGTGGGCGAGAGGAACGCGGGCTTCGAGGGTTTGCAGCGCGGCGCGCACGCTGGCCGGATTGGCGTTGTATGCATCCTGTATCACCTCTATGTCGCCGACATAGAGAACCTGCAGGCGCCCGCCAGGCAGCACGATCGCGTCGGCGCACTCCTGCCAGCTCAACGCCCGCAGGTTGGAGCCCTCCAGAGCGGCCACCACGAGCGCGAAGTTCGTGGCGTTGTGGGCGCCCAGCAGCGGCAGGTCGACGGCGATGACGCCGCTCTCAGTGAGAAAGCGCACCGCGTTGCCCTTGGGCCGCACCTGGAGCCGAGACACCGCCACAGCCCCAGACTCGCCCACGACCTTGGTGCGCGGGTCGGACACGAGGTGTGGATAGTGGGCGAGCGACTCTTGGGTGAGCACGAAGCGCGTCGCGCCGGGCGCAGTAAAGAGCTCTCCCTTCGCGGCGGCGACACCCTCCAACGAGCCAAAACCCTCGAGATGCGCGGGCGCGACGCAGGTCAGGAGGCAGACGTCGGGCTCGACGAGGTGCACCAAGTGGCGAATCTCGCCCGGCGCGTTGGCGCCCATCTCGAACACAGCCGCGCTGTGCGCGGCCGTCAGCCGGAACGCCGTCAGGGGCAGGCCGATCCAATTGTTGAAGTTGCCGGCGGTCTTGAGCACCGTGCTGGGCGCGCCGAGAGCGGCGGCGAGCATCTCCTTGGTGGTCGTCTTGCCGTTGGAACCGGTGATGGCGAAGGCCGTGAAGCCTCCGAGCTGCCGACGGCGCGCGATGACCGCTTTGGCCAAGGCGCCGAGCGCCAAGACGCTGTCGGCGACTTTGACGACAAAGCCGTCCCCTGGCTGCTCGACGGCGCTGTCGCGTTCGACGACCACGCCAGCAGCCCCAAAGCTCAATGCCACCTCGACGAACTCGTGGCCATCGAAGCGTTCGCCAGGGATGGCCCAAAACGTCTGCCCCGCCGCGAGCTGTCGGCTGTCGGTGCAGATGGCGCCGAGGCGAGCGTCGAGGCGGCCGCGAATCAGCACGCCCCCCGTCGCTGCGAGCAATTCTTCGACGAAGAAGTCTTCGACGATTGGGATCATGTCCGCTCCGAGCGCTGCGCCAGCGCGGCGACGGCCAGCTCACGGTCGTCGAGGTGGCGGCGCTCTTTGCCGATGATCTGGTAGTCCTCGTGGCCTTTGCCGGCGATCAGGACGACATCGTCCTCGTCGGCGCCGCAGACGGCCGCCGAGACGGCGAGAGCGCGGTCGAGCTCGACTTGCACGTCGTGCCGCGACGGCATGCCGGCCAAGATCGCGTCGGCGATGCGCTGCGGGTCTTCGTTTCGAGGGTTGTCGTTGGTGACGATGGCGCGGTCCGCCAGCGTGCTGACGATGCGCCCCATCTCCGAACGTTTCGTGGAGTCCCGGTCGCCGCCGGCGCCGAAGACCACCCAGAGCGTGCCTTTGGTGATCTCGCGCAGGGTCTCGAGAGCGTTGGCGAGGGCGTCTGGAGTGTGGGAGTAGTCGACAAATACTCTTGGGGCGCCGTGGCCGCCGAATGCCTCCATGCGTCCAGGAACCGGCGCCAGCGCGCTCAGGGCCTGGGCGAGGTCCGCAAGCTCGACGCCGGAGGACCAGGCGCAGCCGACGGCGGCCAGAGCGTTGAGGACGTTGAAGCGTCCGAAGAAGGGCAGCGTGAAAGCGACGCGCAAGCCCGTGCTGAGCACCAGCTCGCCGGACCACCCTCGGGCGTCGGAGCGCAGCTTGTCGGCGGTCAACGAGGGGCTTGGCAGGTCGCCTCCCAGGCCGTACCAGAGGGCGCGTCCACCCCAAGCGGACTCTCGGCCTGGCCCGACGAAGTCGCGCAGACCTGGGTCGTCGGCGCAGAGGACGGCGCAGGGCCGCTTGGTCTGCGCAGAGCGGGCCAGGACCTCGGTGAAGAACAAGGCTTTGGCCGCGCCGTATTGGGTCATGTCGTGGTGGTAGTCGAGATGGTCTCGCTGCAAATTCGTCCATGCCCCGGCGTCGAAAGAGAGTCCATCGAGCCGTCCCTGAGTCAGGCCGTGGCTCGACACCTCGGCGGCCACCCATCGCACGCCAGCGTCCACCATGTTGCGCAGCAGCGATGCGGTTTTTAGCAGCCCGGGCGTCGTGTTCTCGGCGGTCTCGACGAAGCCTGGGTAGCGATGGCTCACGGTCCCGAGCACGCCGACGCTCAGCCCGAGCGCGCGGCCGATGGACTCGAGCATGTAGGTGGTGGTGGTCTTGCCGTTGGTCCCCGTCACGCCGAAGAGCACCAGCTCTTCGGAGGGACGACCGTAGGCAAGGGCGGCGAGAGCGGCGAGCTTGGCGCGCGTCGAGTCGACGTGCACATAGGCCACAGCAGGGTCGAGGCTGGCGGGCAGCTCTTCGCAGAAGATGACGGCGGCGCCAGCGCGCGCTGCATTGTCGATGTAGTGGTGGCCGTCCGTGCCGCTGCCTCTGACGGCAACGAAGCCCCCTCCCCTCTGCACCGCGCGGCTGTTGTCGGTCAGCGTGTCGAGCGAGGTGGGCAGTGGCCCGAGCACGGCGAGCGGCCCGAGCGCTGCGATGGCTTGGTGCAAGGCGTGGGTCATTGTTGCGCGTACCCTAGATGACTCTGGCGATATTGCCGCGCGAGGGTGACCTGAACGGGGGTCCCAACTGCGACCTCAGCGCCCTTGGCGGGCCATTGGTCCACGACGAAGCCGGTCGATTCGGGCTCGATGGTGAGGCCGGCGTCTCGAGCCGCGGTGAGGGTGTCGGCGAGGGAGAGCCCCATGAAATCCGGGACTCGGAGCATCCCCGGAGGAGGTTCGGAGGCCAACTCCCACTCTGCATCCGTGAGCGGGTCGGCGGGCTCGACACGGGTCGGGAAGGTGATGTTGTTCCCGGCGTACACCGCCTCGGGCTGAATGCCGCGATAAGGCAGCACTTGGCTGACGATCTCGGCGAACGCAGGAGCGGCAACCATACCGCCGAGGTGGCTGACCTTGGGCTCGTCGATCAGGATAACGACGACGATGTCGGGGTTGTCGACGGGCGCAAAGCCAACGAAGTTGGCCATCCACTTGTTGCCGTATTTCTTGGTGCGGGGGTCGACCTTCTGCGGCGTCCCGGTCTTGCCGCCGACTCGGTAGCCATCAACCCAAGCGCGCATTCCGGTGCCCTCGGTCACGACCTTCTCCATGGCGATGCGGGTTAGGCGTGCGGCCTCGGGCGACACCACGCGCCGCTTCACTTCCGGCTCCCAGGTCTTGATGACGTTGCCTTCTCGGTCCCGGACCTCTTTGAAGAGCAAGGGTTTCATGAGCTCTCCGTCGTTGGCGATGACCGAGACCGCCATGGCGAGCTGGATGGGGCTGACAGAGATCCCTTGACCGAAGGCGATGTTCGCGAAGGTGATTTCGGCCCAGCGCTTGGGCGGCCAGACGATGCCAACGCTCTCGCCGGGCACGCCGATGTCGGTCTTGGCGTTGAAGCCGAAGTCTAGGATCTTTTGGTAGAAAGCCTCTCGACCGAGTCGCTTGGCGATCTTGTAGGCGCCGATGTTGGAGGACTGCACGACAACCCCCTCTGCGTCGAGGTTCTTGATGACGTGGGTGTCGGAGAGGGTGACCTCGCTGCTGAAGCGCATCTTCCCGTGTTCTTGATCGATGGGTTCGTGAGGCTTGACGACGCCTGCGTCGAGAGCGGCTGCGTAGAGCAGCAGCTTGAAGACCGAACCCGGCTCGTAGACGTCGAGGACTGCACGGTTGCGCCAGTCGGTGGTCTCGAAATCGTTGAAGCGATTGGGGTTGAAGCGAGGCCAGGTCGCCATGGAGAGGATCTCGCCGGTCTTGGGATCCATGACGATGCCAATGGCGTTCTTGGCTTTGAACTCTGTAGCGGTGCGCTCGAGGGCGGCCTCGGTGATGCGCTGGATGCGCTGGTCGATGCTGAGCACGACGCTGCCGCCTTCGAGGTCGTTGAGACGCGGCGACTCGAGGGTGAGCAACAGCTTGCCTCGGGCATCGCGCAGGCCCTTGAGCTCGATGACTCCGCCACGCAGCTCCTCGTCGAACGCCGCCTCGACTCCCGCCAGGCCGACGTTGTCGGTGCCGGCAAAGCCGATGATCTGGCCAGCGATGTCTTGAGCCGGATAGTAGCGCTTGCTGGCACGCTTCAGCCCGATGCCACGCAGCTTCAATTCGCGAATGGCGTCGCCTTGTGATGGCGTGATCTTGCGGTCGAGCCAAACAAAGGAGCGCTCCTTCTCGAGCTTGGCGTAGATTGTGTCCGGACTGCCCCCGAGAACCGCCGCCAATTGGCGTGCGGCTTCATGCTTGTCCTCGATCTGCTTGGGGTGGGCGTAGACGGAAGGAACCTCGACGCTGATGGCCAGCTCGTAGCCTTGTCGATCGAAGATGAAGCCCCTGTGGCCGTCGAGATGGTTCTCGCCGCCGGCTCCGAGCGTCACGCTGCCCTCGACCTGTCGTTGCGCCATCTCGTCGAGGTCCGTCTCCTCGACCTGCAGGTCGAACATGCGATTGAGGACGGCGCCAAAGAGCATGATGATGCCGAGGGTCAGCACTCCGATTCTAAAGTGCAGCCAACGGCGCTGTTTGCCGGTGGACACCCCAGACTTCTCCTCTTCCTTGCGAGAGGCCGTCCGCCCCTGTGTCGCCAACGCGCTAAAGACCTTGGCTCGAGTCCGGCGAGGAGTCGTTTGCTCAATCATGACGGACTCCTGCGGGCAGCTCGAGAGCTCCGACGACGGCGTCCTCGCCCATTGGTGGTGCGCTTACCGAGCGGGTCTCAATTGAGGGGAAGCTCGGCATGGGGAGATCCGTCGCCCGAATGTAGAGGATCTGGTCGAAGCGTGGCTCGATGAGACCGAGGTCGTTGTGGCCGATGGGCGCGATGAGATCGCTGCGCGTCAAGACCCTGAACTCGATGCGCAAGCGCCGCTGTTCCTCGAGCAGCGCCTCGCGCTCCGAGGAGAGCTCGGAGAGCTGATAGCCCAGCTCCAGCACGCTGTGCCGAGACCAAACATGAACTAACAGGAGCCCGACGACCACCAACGTGGCGGCCAGCGCCCCGATGACCTTGCCGAGGCCCTTCTTGGGCCGCTGCCGTTGAACTTCGTATTCGGAAGTGACTGAGTCCGCCAAATCCATGGCTCGCCTCGTAGAGAAGATGGGGGGTCCGCCGTGATCCACCGCGATGCACCGCATCCTATTCCTGCCTGGATTCCGGGCAATTTTTCGAGGCAGCTGTCGTTGCCTGCGCTCGCAATCGCGGGACGCGTGTAGGGGCGGCCAAGCGGCCGCCCTGGATTGCCGATCGCCCTTTGAACCCACGGCGCGTAGGGGCGGCCGGCGGCCGCCCTGAATTGCCGATCGCCCTTTGAACCCTCGGCACGTAGGGGCGGCCGGCGGCCGCCCTGAATTGCCGATCGCCCTTTGAACCCTCGGCAGTAGGGGCGGCCAAGCGGCCGCCCTGGATTGGCGATCAGAGAAAGCGAAAGACCCGCAGCTTTGCCGAGCGTGCGCGCGGGTTCTCTTCGAGCTCTTTGTCGCTGGCGACAATGGGTCTCTTGCTGGCCGACTCGCCAAATGAGGTCCAACCGCAGCAACAGATCGGGAGCTTCGGTGGACAGATGCAGTAACCTTCCATCTTCTTGAACGCCTGCTTGACGCGGCGGTCCTCGAGGGAGTGAAAGGAGATGATGCCGAGTCGACCGCCGGGTCGCATCCACTGCTTTGCGCGTTCGAGCAAGGTGTCGAGCACCTCGAGTTCTTGGTTCACGGCAATGCGCAGGGCCTGGAAGACGGTGGTTGCCGGGTGGATCTTCTTGCCCTTGCCCTTGTGCCGTGGCGGCATGAGGCGCTCGCAGAGCGCGGCGAGCTGGCTTGTTCGCTGGAGCCGTCCCGCCGCAGCCTCGGTCTTGAGAGCCAGCGCGATCCTCATGGCATTGGGGACTTCGCCTCCCTCTCTGAGGATTCGGGCGAGCTCATGAGGGGTGGTGTCGAGGATCAGAGCGAGGGCGTCCGGTCCTTCTTTCGACATCCTCATGTCGAGGGGGCCGTCTTGCGAGAACGAGAAGCCTCGAGACGAGGTGTCGAGCTGGTGAGACGAGACCCCGAGGTCGGCCAACATCACGTCGACCCCTCCACCAGGCTCTTCGGCGGGCGAGGCAATTCCCAATGAACGGAGCCCTCCGTCGAACTGGGCGAAGTTGCACCGCACGACGAGAACTTTGCACTCAAGGCCCGCGAGAGTGCGAGCGGCTTGTTCGATGGCGTCGGGGTCCTGATCGAGGCCGATCAGAGTCCCTTGCGGTCCGAGCCTCTCGCCCATGGCGCGTGCGTGGCCGCCGCCGCCGAGGGTCAGGTCGATTGCCCGCTCGCCAGGAGCGGGCCGCAGGGCGCCGAGGACCGCGTCGCGAAGCACAGGGACGTGATATTCCAGGTCGCTCATCGACAGGTTCTTTCGTTCCACGCAGTAGGGGCGCAGCGTGCTGCGCCCAAGGTGCGTAGGGGCGCAGCGTGCTGCGCCCAAGGTGCGTAGGGGCGCCGCGTGCCGCGCCCAAGGTGCGTAGGGGCGCCGCGTGCTGCGCCCAAGGTGCGTAGGGGCGCCGCGTGCTGCGCCCAAGGTGCGTAGGGGCGCCGCGTGCTGCGCCCAAGGTCAAAGCCCTAGTGGATCGCCAAGAAAAAGGCCAACCCCGCGAATGCGGGGTTGGCTTCAGGTCACCTCATCGCCGCCCACCGGCGCGACCCGGGGGGAGCGAAGCCCCATCCTTGGGGCAAAACGACCTCATCCTTGAAGTCGTTGAGGCCATCTGAGGAGCTCTCTTTGGGCTTTGGACCCTCGAGGGCTCCGAACCGGAATGCCCCCATCCTTGGGGGCCCTGAGTTGACCGTCGTGGCACTCTTCCGCGCATCGTCCGGGGCTGGCGGACGTGCATTGAACACTGTCGTGATTCTTTAGAGTCCGAGCTGAGCCAACGCCGCCGAGAAGGTGTCGTCGAACGTCATTTCGGCATCAGAACTTTCGAGGGCCGCTTCCCTGACCCTCTCCCACTCTTCGGCAGACCACAGCTCGATCGTATCGAGCTGCCCGACCCAGACGACGTCTTTGTCGAGCTTTGCGTACTGTCTCATGCTCGGCGGGCAGAGGATCCTTCCTTGCCCATCGAGCGGGCACTCGGTCGCGCCAGCTACGAAGATTCGCTTGGCGCGAATCACCTGCAGGTCGAATTGCGAACGAGTCAATATCCGCTCTTCGAACTCCGCCCACCGAGCCATTGGATAGAGCACCAAGCATCGGTGCAGGCCGCGCGTCAGCATGACCTCCTGCTCTGACCCCTCTGTCAGCTCCTCGCGGTACTTTCTGGGCACACTGATTCGCCCTTTGGCGTCCAGCGTATGCTCGAAGGTCCCGCGAAACATGAACGACCCCAATTCCCGGTTTTCACCGCCGCGCACACTCGCCCCGGTCGACTTCGGGACTCGTCCACTCGGCAATCACCTCCACTTGGGCCGTGGGACCGTTCAGCGATGAACCGCGCCCCATCTTCCGTGGCCCGAAGATGAACCCGATGGGAATGTTTCCCACCTGGCCCCACCAAAGTACCCCCTCCTTTCGCCCCCTGTCAACCGGCCATTTCAAGAAAACGCAAATAATCGAGGTTCATGCGGAATATTTTTTCTTGTTTGATTACAGCGATATAACAAACAGTCAAACCTACAGTTCGGGCATACGTGAGGCCCAGTACAAGAGTTCCTTTGCTTTTCGTTCGCCAACTCAATAGGCCCACTTTTACCTTCAGCCTCCCGTCCTTTTCACACAAATGTCGCATCGAGTTCGAATTCGACAATAAATGCGGACCACTAGAGAGTGGGGAGAAGTGGGGAGACCGCCTCCGCCTCTCCCCCCGCACTCGAAATGCAAAAGCCTCCCTTGCCTTCGCCCCTGACCCTGTGCTAGCTAGAGGCGCCCTTTCGCGGCGCGTTCCGCTCCGCTTCGCTCGTTGACTCGACGAAGCGCTCGAAGCTCGCCCTCCCGCGCATCAACACCGGACATCGCACCCGATGGCCGAACTCGAGAAACGCTTTGGCGGTCTCGGTCTCCGCCAAACAGCCGAAACAGGAGTCGTCGATGACAGACCAAACACAAGCTCCCGTGCAGGAAGCAGCACCTGTCGATGAGCCCAAGATCATGTGCTACGTGTCCAAAAAAATGGTCCCCAAGAGCAAGACCGTCGAGGTCGAGTACAGCTCGGGCAAGAAAGTCTGGGTCCTCGCCAAGTACATCAAGTATGACGCCGAGTAGTCGATCATGACCGGGGACGTGACACCCAATAGCGATCCCGTCGACCCGGAAGAGGCGGAAACCGCCCTTCCGGACGATGAGGACGTCGCCGAGGTCACGTCCTTCGACTCGCCACTGGCCAAGGCCAGCGCCCTCTTCGAGGCCGGCGCCAACGCCCAGGCCAAACAGCTCCTGGAGTCCATTCCCGACTCCGAGGACGCTGCAGTCTTGAGACAGAGAGACCACCTCCTCAAAAAGATCGCGCCAGACCGCGTCGCCCTCATCGTCAGCGGCGTCTGCTTCGTGATCGTTATGGTCGTCTTCTTCTTCGCGACCCACCGCAGCTGAATGCCAGACTCTGCGACTCTGCCATGAAAACCCCACGCTCGTCAGTTGGGCACGCGCCATATCTCATTGAATCAAGGTGCGATTCAAAGGTTCAAGCTCACCACAGAGAACACAGAGAGCACAGAGGAGTGAGGAGAAGCTCTCTGTGCTCTCTGTGTTCTCTGTGGTGAACATGAGGCCAAACTCATCGCAGAATCTCTGATGTTTTCTCATCCCTTGGATGACGCGCAGCGTCTCAGATGACTGCTATGAAAATCGGGTGGGATCGGGCGGCCTCTCTCTGATATTGCTTCGATCTTTCACCACGAAGGACACGAAG
>Ga0210044_10003612_pt1 | contig 21991 bp, 15 predicted proteins | sample CryGey13umfilter_2_FD_183959 | JGI IMG/M metagenome (GOLD analysis project Ga0210044, IMG submission 183959) | Groundwater microbial communities from aquifer in Utah, USA - Crystal Geyser 4/9/14 3 um filter (SPAdes) (version 2) | ecosystem: Environmental > Aquatic > Deep subsurface >... | reverse complement strand
CACGGGAAGAATTTGAAAATTATCTTATTAATAATATTGATTATACATTTGACAATCCCAAAAAAGTTGCAATCGAAAAATATTTGACCTTGCTGTCAAATCTATAATTTAACAAATAATTATTTAAATCACTAATTTTATATTTTTTAGTGTTGAATGGTAAATTATTGTAAATTAGCCGTGTAAATCAACATAACATTTTTTTACAGATGCGCTATATACTTATTTTGCTTTTATCCATAGCCTTCTCAATTTTAAATGCTCAAAATCAAACAATTAACTTCGATTATGAAGCAAGAATTATTGAGAACACAGAGCCATTTCGTCAAATTATTGATGAAGGCGTAAATAGTTTTCAAGTAAAATATACTTTTCCAGGTGCATCAATTACCTCTTTTGTAGAAGGTTCTACAATTTTTCAAAAGTTCGGCATCAAAAATTTTTCAGCAAGTCAAAATATTGGATTACCGTCAGTTCCAGTTCATGTTGATTTCATTCTCGTGCCTGAAGGTTCATTGGCTACTATTCAAATAAACAATGCTCCGAGCATCGAATTCAACAATTTTTTGATTTATCCCGCATTACCGCCTACCTCAGATGAATATGGTTCTTCTGATGTAAAGTTTATTATCGATTCAAATTTTTATTCAACAAATGCTGTTTATCCAACTAATCCTGTGGAGATTAAGGAAATTGTAAAATTCAAAGGATTGTCAATATTAATGGTCGAAGTTCATCCCATTCAATATAATGCTGGGCAAAGAAAAATTTATGTTCACTCTGAAATTAATTACACAGTAACATTTTCTCATGCAAGTCAATTTTTTAATAAAAGCCATTTTAGCATGGCAGCTTTAAATATTTTGCCCAATTATGTATTGAACAATATTGTTCTTAGGCAAGAAATTTCACAATATTTATCATCAACTGCAGAAAATATTTCTTCTAACTATCTGATAGTTACTCATCCAGATTATTTGGAAGCTGCAGATTCATTGGCTGCTTGGAAAGAAAAGTTAGGGTTTTCAACACAAATTATCTCTTCAAATTCATGGAATTCCGCTTCTATAAAAAATGCTATAAAAAATTGGTATCTTAATAACAATCCTAAACCAGATTATTTTGTTCTTTTAGGTGATAACAACACAGTTCCAGCAGAAGAAATTTCCAACGGGCTAAATTATTTTAGCTCCGATCTTTATTATTCGACCATGGATGGTATAGCAGATTATGTTCCAGATTTAGCTTATGGTCGAATTTCAGTTTCAAATCGAAGCCAAGCTATAGTGGTGGTAAATAAAATCATCAAATACGAAAGCAATCCTATAATAAATAATGATTTTTATTCTAAAGGCTTGATTTGTACTTCTTTTCAAGATAATGGTTATGGTTATGATAAACGACCTTTTGCTAAAACTTCTGAAGAAATTATAGAAAAAGTATCAAATTTAGGAATTAATATCGATAGAGTTTACTCTTCTGACTCCAGTTCTAATCCACTATTTTGGAATAATGACTTCTATTCTGATGGTCAAAACTTAACAAATAATCTGAAGAAACCAATTTTCATGTGGGATGGCTCAAATTCTAAAATTAGAAATTATATTAATGAGGGCAGATTTTTTGTTTTACATAGAGGATTGGGAATGACTGATGGTTGGGGAAGTCCATATTTTACTTCCAATGATATTAATTCGTTGTCTAACAATAATAAACTTCCTATAGTATTCAGCATCAATAGTCTTAGTGGAAAATTTATAAATGCTGAATGTTTTGCAGAAAAATTATTACGCAAAAATAATGCTGCTGTAGGTGTATTTGCTCAAGGTGACATAAGTTTTAGTGGTTTTAATGATGGACTATCTAAGGGCATATTTGATGCAATATGGCCAAATACTGGCTTGGTTTCAAATTTCACAGGAGTTGGTAATTATGGTAATAATGTGTATCCTCAAAATGAAATTTTTAAAATGGGCGATATTAGCAATCAAGCATTGAACAGAATGGTGGAAATTTGGGGAGGAAATGCTGCAGAAATAAAATATAATTACGAAATAGAGAATTTTTTTGGTGACCCTGCTATGGATTTTAGAACAAGCAATCCAATAGCAATTTCAGCAGTTTGTGTTGATACAATTACTTGTCAATCTGATACTTCATTAACAATCTCAAATTCTAATTTTGATGGTTTAGCAACCCTCGTTGTGGATAATAAAATGATTTCAAAAGCAGAAATTAAAAACGGAAATGCTACATTATATTTTCAAAAAATTAGAGGAGGCAAATGTATTTTGACAATCTCTGGTCATAATATGATACCATTTTCAAAAGTGATTATAAATGATGGCTCTTGCTTGAGCGCTAATTTTAATATCTCATCACCAAAATTTTGCCTTGAGGACAGTATTTTGGTTTCAGACAATAGCGGTGGAAATATTGCAAGCAGGCAATGGAATTTTGGCATCGATGCAACACCAAGCAGCGGAAATGGCATAGGTCCCTTTTATATTCATTACTTAACGTCTGGGCAAAAAACCATAACTCTAACAATATTAGATAATAATAATTCATCAGTAAGAACCAAAGATTTTTTGATTGATCAAGATTGTAAGTACATAATTCCATCATTAAGTTATACCGAAATAGATAAATGTTCTGGCATATTGACTGATGATGGAGGTAATGGAAATTATTCTGGAAATTCATACGGCATTACAACAATATCTCCAACTGGAGCTTCATCAGTAAGTTTAAATTTTTCTCAATTTTCTTTTGAAGCTAATGCTGATTTTTTAAAAATCTACGATGGCCCTAACGAGTCAAGTCCATTAATTGGAGTATTTACTGGGAACAATCTGCCAGACAGCGGCCATATAACCTCTTCGTCAGGAAGTATTACACTTGTTCAACAGAGCGATTCTTATAATAATCTCGACGGTTTTATGCTTCAATGGCAATGTAATTATACAACTAATAGCCCAATGTGTGATTTTTTAATTGATGACAGTTTAAGTTGTGATGGAGCAATAAAATTTCATGATAATTCTACTAATGGACCAATTTCATGGCTGTGGAATTTTGGAGATGGCTCATTTTCTACTCAAAAATTTCCTGAACATATATACTCTGCTAATGGAATTTACTCAGTTTCTTTAATTGTAAGCAATGCTTATGGTTCAGATACATTGATAAAAACTGCTGCAATAAACATCCAAAAACCAAGTCAGCCACAAGCAATTGATAATGAAAGATGTAAAGCTGGAGAAGTAGCAATATCAACAACTTATAATGGTAATGGTACTGTAAATTGGTTCAATTTCCATAATGATAGTTTATTAATTGATACAGGTTTTGTTTTTGTAACACCTTCAATCTCTCAAACAAAAAATTATTACGCAGAAGTACACGAAGATCAGCAATCTTTATATGTTGGCAAAAAAAATAACATAGGAAATGGCGGTTATTACAATTCAACGGATGAAAAATATTTGGTTTTTGATTGCTTTGAGAACTCAGTATTAAAATCAGTTAAAGTTTATGCCATGACAAGTGGATATCGCACAATTTTGCTTCAAAATAGTGGAGGAGGACTTATACAGTCCAAAAAGATTTTTATTTCTTCTGGTGAACATAGAATAAAAATTGATTTTAATATTCCAGCTGGCATGAATCTTAGACTTGCTTGTTCAGAGTCACCAAATTTATATCAAAATGCTGATTCGATAAATTTCCCCTATAATCTTCAAAATTTGATTTCAATTAAACATTCAAATGATACATCATTATTAACAAATAATTACTACTATTTTTACGATTGGGAAATAAAAAATAGTGATTGTATTAGTTCAAGAATAGCTGTAACTGCATTCATATCTGATACATTAGCTCCCACGGCAAATTTTACTTTTACTAATAATGATCCTATTATTAATTTTAGCAATAATGGAAATTTTGGACAATCTTACTATTGGGATTTCGGTGATGGAAATTTTTCATTGCTCGAAAATCCTTCACATCATTATACTTCGAATGGAAACTTTAATGTAAAATTCATAAGTTCAAATTTATGTGGAATAAATTATAGCATTCAACAAGTTTCTATAGTCTCTGCAAGTTTACAGACAAATACATCCATATCTTCTATTAAAATCTATCCTATTCCTTCATCTGAAAGTATTAATATTGAATTAAATAGCGATAAACATCAGCAATTAGATATTCAAATTATTGATTTGAGCGGGAGAATAATTTTCTTTGACAAGCATGAAATTATCAAAGGAATAAATAGTTTTTCTATTGAAGTTTCAAAATTTGCAAAAGGAATTTATTACCTAAACTTGTCAAGCGATGATGGTAATATTATCAGAAAAATTGTTGCTAATTGATAATTTGAAATCTATAGTAAATTTCAAATAAATTAATTATCTAATCCTTAAATGCATTTCAATGAAATTTCTTAACACCAGCATTTATTTCGATATCTAAAGTATTTTCATAAGGTGGAATAGGGCAGGAAAAACGGTGATTATAAGCACAATAAGGATTATATGCTTTATTAAAATCAATAATCAGACTTTCATTTTTGGAAATTCTCAAATCCACATATCTACCGCCTTTGTAAGATTCCTTTCCAGAAGTTTTATCTACAAACGGAATAAAAAGATAATCCTTGTAGCCTTCTTTTTTTATTAACTCTTGGTTCTGGTAAACATTTAACTTGAATGTTTTGCCATCAATATTAAAATAAGCTTCGCCATATTTCACATAAACAGGCAATCTATCTGTTGTAGTTTTCATTCCAAAAGGCAACTCTTCAGGGGTTCGCACAAAAGATGCGGTAACACAAAACTTCTTATCAATTTTATAAAAATCAAGTTCCTTAAAAAGTGCTAAATCCTTTTTACTTAAAGGACTTTCAATGCTATCTTGAAATTCGGAATTCAATGTATCTTGCCATGCTTTTATTGCATTCAAATATAAAGTATCAGCATTGCTACAGCTACCGAAGCTGTAAAAAAGCATAAATGAAATTAGATAATAATAAGCTTTCATAAAATTTATATTGATATTTGAAACTAAAATTTAGGATAACAAAGGAAAAATTTCTTGCTTGCAAAATTAGATAAACTACTATTCCATTGGTCAGAAACCAAAGAAATATCTTTCACACTGCCATCTTTCATTAAAATATTAATGTTATCTTTTGAATAATCATAAAAATGATTTTCAGAAGTGCCAGTAAAAACATAATATTCAGGATGTTCGGCTGCAAAAGGCAACTTTAGTTTAAGAGTTCGGATTAAATTACCGAGTTCTTCTTTAGTAAAGGCATCATCTTTTAAAGATATTTTCAATAGATTTCTGTTTATCAATCTACTACATAAATCTGAAAGAATTAAATCTTTATGTTTTGTCCATACTTTTATAGAGCTCAAAATGTCGAAATCATCCAAAAGGCTAAAATTTTCCAATGGTTCATCAGATTTTAGAAAATCAACTTTTTGGATATTGTTGTAAAGGAAAAAAGCTAATGCAGGTGTCGAAAAAAGTTCAACATTTTGTGCAGCCAAAACTTTTGCTCTTTTCAAAATATTTATAAGCATAAATTCAGCAGATAAAACTGCCTTATGCAAATATACTTGCCAATACATTATTCTTCTGGCATTCAAAAAGTTATCAATAGAATATATACCTTTATGCTCAACCACAAGAGAATCATCTTTAACATTGAGCATGTTTAAAATTCTTCCACTGCCGATAACTCCTTCCGAAACACCAGTGTAAAAACTGTCGCGTCTTAAGTAATCCATTCTATCTACATCAAGCTGGCTACTAATAAGTTGAGAGAGATATTTTTTAGGATAATTCCCTTGAAATATATCAATGGCTATTTTTAGTTTACCAAAAAATTGCTCATTCAATTTTTTCATCATTAAAAGTGAAATTTCTTCATGTGAAATATCATTTACAATTGAATGTTCTAAGGCATGCGAGAATGGACCATGACCAATATCATGCATAAGAATAGCAGCTTTTGCAGCTTTTACTTCGTCATTGTTAATATTTTGTTTTTTGAGTTTTAAATTTTTCAGAGCCTCATCCATTAAAAACATAGTGCCCAAAGCATGCTGAAATCTTGTGTGAATAGCTCCTGGATAAACAATATCCGTAAGTCCTAATTGTTTTATTCTTCTAAGACGCTGAAAATAAGAGTGCTCTATTATATCGAATAAAATGTTGTGGCTAATTGAAATAAAACCATGAACAGGGTCGTTAATAATTTTCTTCTTATTGCCTGAAGTATTTCCCATTTAAGTAATATTAAGATGTTAAAAGTCTTGACATGTAAATTTACAACTATTTTTGTAACGTAGCTTTATTATAAATATTAATAGATAAAATGAATAATATAAAGATATTATGGGTTGATGATGAAATAGATATGTTGCGCCCACATATAATTTTTTTAGCAAGCAAAGGATATAAAGTTGATACCATTAATAATGGCAACGACGCTCTTGACTTAATTTCTGTAAATAATTATGACCTTATTTTTTTAGATGAAAATATGCCAGGGCTTTCTGGAATAGAAGTTTTATCTTTAATCAATAAAATAAATCCTCTTTTACCGGTAATAATGATTACTAAGAGCGAAGAAGAGTCAATTATGGAAGATGCAATTGGTTCTAATATAGCAGATTATCTGATTAAACCTGTGAATCCTAATCAAATATTGCTTGCAATAAAAAAGAATATTGATAGCCGCAAGATAATTTCCAACAAAAATTCCTCAGAATATCAGCAAGAATTTAGAGAAATTGGAATTGAACTTTCAAACGATTTAGATTTTGAAGAATGGATTTCTATTTACAAAAAGATTGTGACTTGGGAACTCAAGCTTGAAAAATCTACTGATGAGGGAATTTTAGGAATATTACAGATTCAGAAGGAAGAAGCTAACAAATTATTTTCTAACTATGTTTGTGAAAATTATGAGACTTGGGTAGGAGGGAAGATCGGGAAAAAACCATGCCAATCTCATATAGTTGTGAAAGATAAGATTTTACCTATGGTTGAATCAGGAAAAACTACTTTTCTTTTTGTGATAGACAATCTACGATATGACCAATGGAAAACAATTTACCCAATTTTAAGCGAATATTTCAGAATTGAAAATGAAGATATTTACTACAGTATTTTGCCGACCACAACCCAGTATGCGCGAAATGCTTTATTTTCTGGGTTGATGCCATCAATGATTTCATCATTATATCCACATTATTGGACTGAGGAAAGTGATGAAGGAACAAAAAATCAATTTGAAGAACAGCTTTTTGCAGAACAGCTCAAACGACTCGGGAGCAAAATAAAATTTTCCTATAATAAAGTCCTTTCATTTAACTCTGGCAAAAAGTTACAAGAAAATCTTCATACCTTAATGCACAATGACTTAAATATTATAGTTTACAATTTTGTGGATATGCTAAGCCATGCTCGCACCGAAATGGAAGTTATTCGCGAATTAGCGTCGGATGAAAAGGCTTATCGTTCTCTCACTCTTTCTTGGTTTAACAATTCTCCTTTGCTCGCAATGATGAAATATGTGGCAGAAAAGGGTGGCAAAATGATAATTACCACAGACCATGGCTCTATAAAAGTAAAGAAACCTATTAAAGTAATTGGCGACAAGAACACAAATACAAATTTGAGATACAAGTTCGGTAAAAGCTTGGAATACAAAGAGAAAGAAGTTTTTTCTGTTCGTAAACCAGAAAATATTTTTCTACCAAAACCAAACCTAAGCACATCATATATTTTTTGCAAAGACACAGACTTTTTTGTTTATCCTAATAATTTCAATTATTTCGCTTCTTTTTATAAGGACTCATTTCAACATGGTGGCATTTCACTGGAAGAAATGCTAATTCCATTAATTACATTAAATGCCAAATAATGATTTTTTTTGATGTTCAAGTTTCAGAATTACATGAAATTGCTAATAAAGTTTTAAAAAAATTCCCCGAGGAGCGCATATTTGTTTTTGATGCCGTTATGGGAGCTGGTAAAACAAGTTTTATTACTAAATTTTGTAACATTCTTGGAGTAGATAATCAAGTTGCAAGTCCAACTTTCGCAATAATCAATGCTTATATGTCAAAATTTGGTAATGAAATCTATCATTTTGATTTTTATAGACTTAACAAAATTGAAGATGCATTTGAAATCGGTTTTTATGAATATTTAGAATCGGGAAACTACTGCTTTATTGAATGGCCTAATTTAATATATCCATACCTTCCAAATAAATATGTTAAGATTAAAATTTTACAAAAAAACTCTGCTGACTTAAGGGATATTGAAGTTAATTTAAATTTTTCTTAAAAACTACAAAGCTAATTTTAGTATTCTATAATAATAATTCCTTCTGTAGAAATTGGGCCTTTGCTCGACACATTAAATTTTGAATCTTTTGCAGCTGTCATTGCTTTAACTAATAGATAGTTATCGGAAGTTGTGGAACCTACATAGCCACTTTCGGCTTTTAGAACGTTGCCATATTTATCAACCTCAATTTTTACTACAACTCTACCATGCTTTTCTGTGGCATTTGTAATTACTGGAGCCTTTATCATTTGCCTACCTTTAATTTTATACCGCACTTCATAATCTCCAGATTTCAAAGATTTTTCTGGGGTTTCATTCACTAATTTTCCGTCGTATTCTACAACTTGAGCGAAGTAAACAGATGATACTTCTTTTATAGCAATCTTTTGTAATTGCATATCAATGTATATTTCCAGAGTGTCATGTTTAAGGCCGGTAACAACACATTCTAATTTTTTTCCGTTTTTTAAAATCACAAAATGCTGTGATAAAACAGAATAATTCAAAGATGTTAATAACAATAAAATTAAATACTTTTTCATATCGTATTGAAATTGTGTAAAATATAATTCAAAGTTGTGGAAATAATTAGTGTTGTTTTATCATCAAAAAATTATTTGTAAACAAATTAAGTTTAATATCTATAATTGAATTATGATTAGATATAGCTTTTAACGAAGCTCAACTTTTCGCTTTCAGTCAATTTGCCATCGATCCATAAAATTTTAGTTCCGTTTTTTTCCATTCTGCGCCACCATGTATCTTGTCTTTTTGCAAACTGATGAATTGCTATGTTTAGCTTTTTAAACATGTCGTCGTAATTTAAATCACCTTCGAGATAAAGAGTAATAAACTTATATTCTAAGCCATAATATTTTAAAATTGTTGGGCTTATACCATCATCCAATAATTTTTTAACTTCTTCAATCATACCACTTTGAAGTCTATTACTTAATCTATCAGTTATTCTTTTTCGAATCTCATCTCTATCGAATTTTATCCCAAAAATAATTGGTTTAATTGTAAGATCTGAAATATTTGGTTCTTTATTTTTATGGAAATATTCAGCTATTTCAATAGCCCTTAACAATCTTTCATTATCAATTATATCAGTAGTATTATGAAGTTTCGAAATAGATTTCAGATATTTAATAAGTTCATTATTATCATATTTTTCTAATTTATTTCGCAAATCAAAATCTATTGGAACAGTATTTAGCTGATAGTTATTCAAGATTGACTCAATGTACATTCCAGAGCCACCAGTCAGAATTGGTAATTTATTATTATTAATTATTTTGTAGAAAGCTTTTCGAAAATCCAATTTATATCGAAATACATTATATTCTGTTCCAGGTTCTACAATGTCTATAAGATGATAAGGTACTGTTTTTGAATTGATTAAATACTCATTTAAGTCTTTTCCAGTTCCAATATTCATGCCTCTGTAAACTTGACGTGAATCGGCTGATATTATTTCTCCATCAATTTCATTAGCAATTTGAACGGCTAATTTAGTTTTGCCGGTAGCTGTAGTTCCAATTATGCATATCAATAAATTTTTATTCATACATCAACTATTTTCACCATCAATACTAAACTATTAATAGCATGTAATTAAATGAATGTAAAGCAATATAATTCAATAATTTACCTTAAAAATGAAAAAGAGGAACTCTTATTTTAGCTTTCTTTATCAGCTTTTGGTTTTTTAGTTTTGAAAATAATCTTATTATTTTTTTCATCAAAATCAATCAAAATAACTGAACCGTTTTGATAAGTTGCGCGAATAATTTCAGAGGCAAGTTCATCTTCGATATATCTCTGAATAGCCCTTTTTAATGGCCGAGCTCCAAATTGAGGATCCCATCCTTTTTCAACAAGAAAATCTTTTGCTTTTTCTGTCAAACTAATGCTATATCCAAGAATTGCAACTCTTTTATATAAAGAATCTAATTCCAGGTCAATGATTTTATGAATGTCGTTACGTTCAAGAGAATTAAACATCACAATATCATCAATACGGTTTATAAATTCTGGAGCAAAAGCCTTTTTCAAGGCCTTTTCCACAATTCCTCTTGTATCTTCATCCTTAGCAGCCATACGAGCACTTGTATTGAAACCAACACCAGTTCCAAAATCTTTCAGTTGTCTCGATCCTATATTTGAAGTCATAATGATGATAGTATTTTTAAAATCAATTTTTCGACCATAGCTATCGGTTAACATACCATCGTCCAAAACTTGCAAGAGAAGATGGAAAACATCGGGGTGAGCTTTTTCTATTTCGTCGAGGAGTATAACAGAATATGGTTTTCTGCGAACTTTTTCGCTAAGCTGACCACCTTCCTCGTAACCAACATATCCAGGAGGAGCTCCTACAAGTCGAGTAACGGCGAATTTTTCCATGTACTCGCTCATATCTACTCTAATGAGTGCATCTTCAGAATCGAAAAGATATCTGCTTAATATCTTAGCTAATAGTGTTTTCCCTACTCCAGTAGGACCAAGAAAAATAAAAGATCCAATGGGTTTATTAGGGTCTTTTAATCCAGCACGATTACGGCGTATGGCTTTGACAACTTTATTTACCGCCTCAGCTTGACCAATTATTGAACCTTCTAATTCTTCTTCCATATTTAGAAGTCTTGAACTTTCATTTTGTGCAATTCTTTGAACAGGAACCCCAGTCATCATTGCAACAACTTCAGCAACATTTTCTTCATCAACAACTACTCTATTTATCATTGCCTCTTCTTCCCATTTCTGTTTTGCTATTACCATAGAATCTTGGCACTGTTTTTCATTATCTCTATATTCAGCGGCTTTTTCATATTGTTGATTTTTTATTGCGAGCTGCTTTTCTTTTCGAGAATATTCAATTTTCTGTTCCAAATCAATTATATTCTGAGGAACATTAATATTTGTAATATGAACTCTTGCACCTGCTTCATCTAAAGCATCTATAGCTTTATCTGGCAAATATCTATCGCTGATGTACCTTTGAGTAAGTGAAACACAGGCTTTTATAGCTGTATCTGTATAAGTTACAAGATGATGATCTTCATATTTATCTTTAATATTTTGGAGTATTTGTTCAGTTTCTTCTGGTGAAGTTGGCTCAACAATAATTTTCTGAAATCGTCTTTCCAGAGCTCCATCTTTTTCAATATTTTGGCGATATTCGTCTAATGTTGTAGCTCCAATACATTGAATTTCACCTCTTGCTAATGCTGGTTTAAACATATTTGATGCATCTAATGATCCTGTTGCACCTCCTGCACCAACCAAAGTATGAATTTCATCGATAAAAATTATTACATCAGGATTTTTTTCCAATTCATTAAGGAGAGCTTTCACTCTTTCTTCAAATTGACCACGATATTTTGTGCCAGCAACAAGTGAAGCCACATCTAAAGTTACTATTCTTTTATTAAACAATGTACGAGAAACTCTTCTTTGTATAATTCTTAGCGCAAGCCCCTCAGCTATTGCAGATTTGCCCACTCCAGGTTCACCTATTAATATAGGATTATTTTTTTTTCTCCTGCTTAATATTTGGGCAATTCGTTCCAATTCTCTTTCACGCCCAACAACGGGGTCCAGTCTATCTTCTTCTGCCAATTTTGTTAAATCTCTACCAAAATTATCAAGTACGGGAGTTTTGGATTTTCCATCGGAAGGACGAATTGGTTTGCCTGCAAAAGGTCTTCCAGTAGGATTATCACCATATTCAGATTCTTCGTGTGGAATTTCGCTTGTAAGGGGTTCATCATTTTTAAAAATATTTGTCTTTAAAATTGATTTAATATCACTACTAATCATTTGATAATCAACTCCATATTGTTCAAATATTCGGGTTACAAGATTGTCTTCATCTCTAAGAATTGCCAAAAGCAAATGTTCGGAGTTAATTTCGTCAGCTTTATAAATTTTTGCTTCGAGATAAGTTCTTTTTAAACATTTTTCTGCTTGTTTCACAAAAGGTAAATTTGCAGTTTCATTAATTTTGTTGCCAGTCATAATTGCGGATTCCACTTTTCTTTTAAGCTCTTTTGGATTTATAGAATAGTAGTTTATTATTTTTAATGCTGAGCTGCTTCCTTCTCTTAAAATGCCAAGGATAAAATGTTCAATACCAATAGTGTCATTGCCTAATCTTACAGCTTCTTCACGGCTGAAAGTTAATATATCTTTTAATTTTTCTGAAAACTTTGCTTCCATAATTTTTCTTTAATAAATATTATGCAAAAATACCATTTTTACACTTTGGAAATTCTATCAATTTCATAATATAAATATAGAATTTACGATTAATCAATTTAATCCATGTTTAATCAAAAATACTTATTTTTATAGAAATTAAGTTTTATGTTAATCGATTTTATCAACAAAAAAATGTTAGTAATATGATATAAGAATAGCCATCAAAGCTAAGGATTTTTTATCTAAATTCGTAACCTTGCTTTTAAGAAGCATAAGGAGATTCAATAGACTATAAACCAATAATTTATACATAATTTTATTTGTTGGTTTTATTAAATTATTTATAATAATATGAACGAAGAAAAGGAAAACATTCTTGATGATGGAGATGGCGAAGATAATTCGCGAATAATCAATGTAAATATTGACAATCAAATGAAATCGGCATATATCGATTATGCCATGTCGGTGATTGTTTCGCGTGCTTTGCCAGATGTAAGAGATGGCTTTAAACCAGTGCATAGAAGGGTTTTATATGGAATGCTTGATTTAGGAGTTTATTCAAATAAGGCATACAAAAAGTCTGCAAGAATTGTAGGAGAAGTTTTAGGAAAGTATCATCCTCATGGTGACTCATCTGTATATGATGCCATGGTTCGTATGGCACAAGAGTGGTCATTGCGTTATCCTCTTGTTGATGGACAAGGTAACTTTGGTTCTATCGACGGTGATAGTCCAGCTGCAATGCGTTATACGGAGGCACGTTTGAAAAAAATTGCCGAAGAAATGCTTAATGATATTGACAAAGATACAGTTGATTTTCAGCTTAACTTTGATGATTCATTAAAAGAACCAACAGTACTTCCGACTAAAATTCCCAACTTACTTATAAATGGTGCATCTGGAATTGCCGTAGGTATGGCAACAAACATGGCTCCACATAATTTATCGGAAGTTATTGATGGCTGTATCGCTTATATTAATAATAACGATATAGAAATAAGTGAGTTAATAAAATATATTAAGGCTCCTGATTTTCCAACAGGCGCAATTATTTACGGCTATGATGGAGTGAGAGAAGCCTTTGAAACTGGTAGAGGTAGAGTAGTAATGCGTGGTGAAACAACTTTCGAAGAAGGCGTTAACGGATCCCGCGATAAAATTATCGTAACCTCAATTCCTTATCAAGTTAATAAATCCGAACTCATTAAAAGAACAGCCGACCTAGTAAATGAAAAAAAGATTGAAGGAATTGCTGATATTCGTGATGAATCTGATAGAAACGGCATAAGAATAGTTTATGAGCTAAAAAGAGAATCTGTAAGCAATGTAGTTTTAAATAAACTTTATCAATTCACACAACTTCAAACATCTTTTAGCATAAATAATATTGCCTTGGTTAATGGCAAACCTAAGCTATTAAATGTTAAGGAGTTGATAAAATACTTTATAGAACATCGCCATGAAGTAATCACTCGAAGAACTCAATTTGAATTAAGTGAGGCTGAAAAAAGAGCTCATATTTTAGAGGGATTAATTATTGCAAGCGATAATATTGATGAAGTTATTGCTATAATTAGAGCCTCACAATCACCTGATGAAGCCAGAGAAAAACTTATAATAAGATTTAATCTATCTGATATACAGGCACGTGCAATAGTTGAAATGCGTTTGCGTCAACTTACTGGACTTGAGCAAGACAAATTAAGATCTGAGTATGCTGAGATTGAAAAACTTATTGAGCATCTAAAAGCAATATTGGCAGATGTTAATCTCAGAATGGAAATTATTGCCAATGAATTAATTGAAATTAAAGCAAAATATGGTGATGAAAGAAGAAGTACCATAGAGTTTGCTGCCGCTGATTTTAAAGTAGAAGATACCATTCCTGATGATGATGTTGTCATTTCAATTTCACACCTTGGATATATTAAAAGAACAAATCTTTCAGAATATAGAACTCAAAATCGTGGAGGAAGAGGAGCAAGAGGTTCTTCAACAAGAAATGAAGATTTTATAGAAAATATTTTTGTTGCTACCAACCATAATTATATGTTGTTTTTTACAGAATTTGGAAAAGTTTATTGGCTTAGAGTTTTTGAAATACCCGAAGGTAATAAAACCAGCAAGGGAAGAGCTATCCAAAATATGATTGATATAGACCCAAATGATAAAGTAAGAGCTTTCATTCCAGTACAAAATTTGAAAGATGAACAATATGTAAATAATAATTATGTTGTGCTCTGTACAAAAAACGGTATCATTAAGAAAACAACTTTAGAAGCTTATTCTCGTCCTCGGCAGAATGGAATAAATGCAATAACAGTGCGCGAAGGGGACCAACTTTTAGAAGCAAGATTGACTAATGGCGAAAATAACATTATGATTGCACTGAAATCTGGAAGAGCTATTAGATTTCCTGAGGAGAAAGTTAGACCGATGGGTAGAAATGCTTCTGGAGTAAAAGGCATTACTTTAATAAAAGATAATGATGAAGTAATTGGGATGATTACTGTCAAAAATGATGAATCAACAATACTTGTAGTTTCAGAAAAGGGCTATGGAAAACGCTCATCTGTTGAGGATTACAGAATAACAAATAGGGGAGGGAAAGGCGTAAAAACTATAAATATTACCGATAAAACAGGAAAACTGATTGCTATAAAAGACGTTAACGAAGATAATGACTTAATGATAATGAATAAATCGGGAATTACTATTAGAATGTCTGTTTCGGAAATGAGAATCATGGGAAGAGCAACTCAAGGAACTCGACTTATTCGACTTCAGGAAACTGATGAAATAGCGGCAGTAGCCAAAGTAATTTCTTTTGTAGAAGAAATAGTAGAAGAAATAATATCAGATGATATTAACAATATAATTGATGAAAGTACTGAAGTAGAAGATATTAAAGATCAAAATATTGAAGATGTGGATATTCCAAACGATGATAATTAATTTTTGGCAAATTTATTGATTATTTAAACAAATATTTAAAATTACAAATTATGAAAAGAATTTTGATTTCAATAGTAGTAATGGGATTGGTTCATGTGGCATTTGCACAGAATAATGTTGTCCTTTCTGCTTATAACTATTACAAAGAACAATCACCCGAAAAAGCTAAAGAGTTTATTGATAAGGCAATACAAAATGAAGAATCTGCCTCAGAAGCAAAAACTTGGTTTTACCGGGGGAATATTTATCTGCAGGTAAACTCTGTAGCTCACATGACAGATGGACTTGTAAAAGGTATTACGGCCGAGAATATAAAACAAAGACTTGGTGAGCCAGTTTCAATGAGAAATTATAATAAGCTAGAAAATGGTGAAAAATGGATTTATAGTTTTGGTCTAATAGTTTATTTGTCCAATAGTATTATGGACTCGTATGAATATCCTAATGAAGCCTTGTACAGAAGCTTAGACAATGGAAATACACTTGATGTGGCTTATGAATCCTATCAAAAATCAATAGCAATTGATCCCAAATTTGTAAACGTTCAAATCTCCCCAATGAATGCTTTAACAGGTTTAGAAGCTGTTTCTGGTTCTTATTATAATAGTGGAATAAATGCATATTCGGCTAAACATTTTGCAGAAGCACAGAAGAATTTGGAATCTGCTTTAAAAACTTCAGAAGCTCTTGGTAAACAAGATGCTGAATTAAATTATTATACTGGTATTGCAGCAATGTCAGCTGGTGATACTACAAAATCAATTCAATATTACGAAAAATCAACATCTCTTGGTTATAAAGATAAACTGCTGTATTACAATTTAGTAAATATATATCTCAATAAAAATATGATAAAAGAAGCTAAGGTTGCCATCCGAAAAGGTAGGGAAATTAATCCAGCAGATCAGGATTTATTGATTATGGAAGCCAATATTTACTTAAAAACTGGCGAAGCTAAAGAAGCTGAACAGATTTTGTTGAAAGCAATAGAAAATGATCCAACTAACGCAAATCTCTATTATGTTATAGGAGCAAATTATGATAATATTTTAAATGATACAGTTTCATCAAAAACTAAGAAAGATAATGCTTTTTTGCAAGCTCAACAGTCTTATGTAAAAGCAATTGAGCTGAATAAGGACTATTTTGATGCTAACTTTAATATGGGTGTTTTGCTAAATAATAAAGCCGCAGAGATACTTGTTTTGGCAGCTAATTTACCTCTCGCTGAAGATAAAAAATATGAAGAGATGAAAAATGAAGCCATAGAATATTTGAAAAAAGCTCAACCGTTCCTTGAAAGAGCTTTAGAATTACAACCTAATGATAAAGATTGTTTGGTATTGCTAAAACAAATTTATTTGAAAACTAATAATACCGAGAAGTTTAAATTTATTAGTGATTTATTGAAAGAAAATAAATAATTCTTTCACTAATAATAAAAGCCGTTTCTTAAATAATTGAGAAACGGCTTTTATAATTATATGCGTTTTACAACACTTTGATTTACTGTTTGTTTTTTTTACTCCTATTCAATTTCAATCAATTTTTAAAGTCTTATAATTAATATTATGTTAAATAGAAATATTGACTTCTATTCTCTAATCGTTCTTTATAAATCAAAATAAAAAATCAAGTAGATTTTGCACAATGCAAATACTGATAAGAAGATTTATGAGAATAGACTAACTTCTATAATCCTACCATTAAAAAGTTTAGCCGAATTAACAGAAAAATCTGCAATATATTTTCCCATTTGCAGAGCAGAAATCTCAGCAGAATTTTTTGGAAATGCTTTCTTAAACATTTCGGTCATAACAGATCCTGGATTAATAGAATTCACGTGGATATTATCATCCAAAAATTCGACAGCCAAAGACTCTGTAATGCTATTTATTGCACTCTTTGACGCAGAATAAATTGATAATCCACTAAATTTAGCAGCGCCCTGAATTCCACCCATTGAGCCAATATTAACAATGTGACTTCCGATATCTTTAGATTTTTCAAAATATGGATACAATGATTTTATTAATCGCAAATTTGAAAAAAAATTCAAATCAAATTGTTTTGCCCAATCTTCTTCTGTCTGATTTAAGAAAGTTCTATTTGTTAGAATCCCAGCATTATTTATCAGTATATTAATCTTATTATTTGTTGAAAAGGAATTGATATTTTCAATTATCTGATTAACAATTAATTCAAAACTTTTATTTTCAAGATCGAATTGAATAATATTTATATTTTTTGGAGATAATTTTTTTAATTCAAGTAATTTATCCCTATTTCTAGCTATTGCTATCACAAAAATTTCTTCATTCTGAGCCAATGCTAAAGCAGTTTGAAATCCTATTCCACTGCTTGCGCCTGTTACGATTGCATTAATCATAAAGATTTATTAATTTTAATCCATTAATAATTAATTGATAATCTACTACTTTATGTTTAATTTTATTAATTAATCCGTCCAAAATTTCAGTTTTAAAAAGACTATTTTCGATATTAAGCTCAAGCAACTCCAGACTTAATAACCAATCTTGTGGATAATTAATTTTTAATTGATTAAACACCTTCCCTATTGAAAAATTTGTACTCCTCCCCTCTCTAAAATCTCTAACAGACTGATATAGTGTTTGTAAAGGGTAATCTACAGATGAAATTCTATTTGTTAATGTTGGAGAAACATATAATTCAACATTAAGCTCAACTTTATCTGCAGAGCCAGCAAATACTGAGCAAATTCTATCACCAACAGCCAAGTCAAAATTTCCCCATTCAGGTTTAAAAAGAATTTTTTTATTTAAATTGACATTACAATCTTCAAATGAAAGTAGAAGAATTTTTCCGAACTTATTTAATCTTATAAGCGAAAGCTTACCATTTAAAACAATGCCACTTTTAAATTTCAGTTCGCAATATTTTCCAATAATTAAACCTTTAGCATCTAATTCTTCGATAGAATAATTTTCCAATGATTTTTCAAATCCAAAAAGCTTTCCAACTGGAGTGCTAAATCCATCGCCATGTTTATCAATCCCATGTCCAATCAATAATTGTTCGCGCTCACATAAAATACTTCTACCACTGGTTTTAAACCACGCCACTTCACCATCAGCATCCTTTATAAAATCTGTAAAAATTCCGCTAATTTGAATGCCAGAAGTCAACTCAACGGTTGCCAAACTCTCTGACTCAATGGCTTTTATAAGTCCATCAGTTCCACCTTTTCTTAAAGCCATACTATTAGCAAATTCATTTAAAACCACAGTTAAATAGTTAAAATCTGGCGTTATAAATAGTTGAGGTTGTTGCGAAGTAATATCAAATGCAAAATCAGCAGCTTTAATAGAATAAGGAATTTTTTTAACTGATTTATTTAGACAATTTTTACTTTCGCTCAAACTCGACAAAAGTCCAGCACCATAAATTTTAGGGTTTCCTATTTCTCCAATTAAGCCATATTCAACTGTCCACCAATGCAAGTTGCGGATTTTTGCCATTTCTGACATTTCACCCATATCCTTTTGAATTTCAATCACTTTACTATTTGCCTCTTCCACTTCTTGTAAAGAAGAATTTGGATTTTCTTTTAAAATTGATAAAAACCTGATTGCCTCATACAAATCGTTATCACGTTTTGACGAAATTGCCTTGCAGCCGATTTCACCAAAAAGACGTAAGTATTCTGCATATTCTGCATTAGCAATTATTGGTGCATGACCAGCAGCTTCATGAACAATATCTGGTGCTGGAGTATATTCAATGTGGTTGATAAAGCGAATATCAGCTGCAATTACCAAGACTTTATAGGCTTGAAATTCCATGAAGGCAGAGGGTGGAATAAAACCATCAACACAAACTGCTCCCCATCCAATTTTGGCTAATATTTCATTCATCTCCAAAATATTAGGAATACTTTCTATATTAATTCCTGTTTTTTTCAGCCCTTCAAGATAAGAATGATGAGCATGAATTGAATGAAATTTATAGCTTTGGCGAAGTATATAACGCCAAACGGCATGATCTATTGAAGTATATTCCGCGTAATTCTGATTAACAATATATTTCAATAAATGCTTTGGTAGATTGCGTACACAGCTATTATTCATTATCATGTCATGAAATTTTTAAATTTTAATTACCATAATATTCTGCAATATTATTTTCAGTTTCATAAAGTTTAATCTTATATAATTTTCGTGTATCAGTGTTGATTTCTGGCTTCAATTCTTTCCAGAAGGCAACTATTAAGTTCTCGGATGTTGGATTAATACCTTTCAGAAATTCGACATCTACATTGAGATTACGATGGTCAACTTTGGATAAAATCTTATCGAAAATAATAGTTTTTAGTATTTTAGCATCAATAACATAACCAGAAATTTTATCAATTTCACCAGCCACGGTAATATATAAATCATAATTATGACCATGATAATTTGGATAAGCACATTTATCAAATAATTTATTATTTTCTTCTTCAGAAATATTCAGATTCCATAATTTGTGAGCTGCACTAAAGCGCTCTCTTCTTGTTATATATAGCATATTTATATCTTATAATCGATTTTAAAATTGTGTATCAAATGAATGTTTAACCTATGAATAAATGTATCAATATTTGGATTCTTCTTCACATCATGCAAACTAAAAGAAGGCATTTTTTCTAAACCAACAAACTTTTGAGCACTATGAAAATTTAGAAATATATCATCAACAGATTTGTTTTCAAGAAGATATTGATTATGACTATTAAAAGCTTCACTTGGAGCGTTCCAAGTTGTAAGAAGCATATATTTTTTATTAAACAATAAACCGCCGCTTCCATATTTTCCTCCTGAAGACCTTCCATCATCTGTAAAAAGTTTTCCTTTTCCAGCGGAAAAAACTTTCTCTATGTAAGCTTTAAATCCTGATGGAATTCCAAACCAAAACACTGGTGTAAAATACAAAATATAATCTGCCCATAGATATTTTTCAACCTCCTCTTTTACATCAAAACCGATTTCGATGCTTGTAACAGAAGTTTCAAAATTGGCCATATTAAATATGTTAATAGCTTCGGCAACTAATGTATTATTTAGTTTTCCAGGGGAGCTTTCCCAATATTGATGTCCATTTATTAATAATATTTTATTCATTTTTAATTATATAATGCTTTTTCTTCCAGAATACCAAGCAAGCCAAATTCCAGTAATTCCCCAGCCAATAATAATGTCGAAAATTTCTCCTTTAAGAAAATGTGAAGGTGTATGCCACCAATTCCAGCTGGTCATAAGACTCATGAAAAATATTATTGAAGCTATCGACATTACTAAAAACCAACGGGAAACAAATCTTAAATTTGTTTTTAAATTAAACAAAATTATTGAGGCCATCAACAATCCCATGAAATTAAAAATAAATCCGAGCGTCATTCCTACGGCCATATTATTAGTTAAAGATTTGTGGTAATTTATTATTGCAAAAGGCTTTCCCTCAGCATTTTTATTAAACTCTTCCATGGTCTCACCATTTTTTTGGGATGGAACATAATAAAAACCATCTTCACTTAAATTTTTATTCAAAGTATGAAGAATTGTATCTTGATTATTAGTGTATTTAACTGAATTGGAATGTGTTGGAAGCAAAGTCCATGATAAAGACTGGTAGGCAAAGAAGATAATGGAGGCTACAATTGCCGAAATAAATATTCTTTTCATAATGTCTAAATTAAATAGTTAATAAACTCCGTGTTTGATAGGGTAAATTTACAAAAAAAAATTAAACCGAAAATTATAATAATAAACAGTAAAATTTTATACATAAAATCACGAATTGAGCATCTCTTTTGCTGTAAGCTCTGCTTTTATAGAATTTACGTTACCGCTTAACATAGTTGCAATAGCTGAGATTCTATCTTTTTCAGTTAGCTTTTTCAGACTTATTTTTGTGATATCGTTTTGGTCAGTTTTAATAACTTCATAATGTTCACTTGCCTTTGCAGCAATTTGAGGTAAATGACTAATAACTATCAATTGTGCATTTTCCGACAATTTTTGCATAAGATCGCCAACTTTAACAGCTGTTTGTCCAGAAATTCCAGTATCAATTTCATCAAAAATAATTGTTGGCATTTTTTTCTTTTCGCTTAAAAGCGATTTTATAGCCAACATTAACCTTGACATTTCGCCACCCGAAGCAACTTTATTAATTGTTTGTGGTTCAATGCCTTTATTTGCCGAAAAGAGAAATTCAATTTCATCAAAGCCATCTTCATTACCCTTCTCTTTTAATTTATGTGTGATAAAGAAATTTGCTGATGGCATTGAAAGGGTCGTCAATATATTTTTAATTTCTTTCTGAATAATAGGAATTATTTTCGTTCGTGATTTTGTTAATTCCTTGGAAATTAGATTATATTCAACAGAAATTATAGACTTTTGATTTTTAAGTTTTTTAA
>Ga0210044_10003609_pt1 | contig 21999 bp, 18 predicted proteins | sample CryGey13umfilter_2_FD_183959 | JGI IMG/M metagenome (GOLD analysis project Ga0210044, IMG submission 183959) | Groundwater microbial communities from aquifer in Utah, USA - Crystal Geyser 4/9/14 3 um filter (SPAdes) (version 2) | ecosystem: Environmental > Aquatic > Deep subsurface >... | reverse complement strand
AGGCCTTCCGCGACGGCGTGCTCACCACTGGCAATGCACCGCTCGCGCTCCTGCTCGACAATCGTCCATCCAATCACACTCCCGACGTCGATCTCGCCCTCGGCGACACGCTCCGCATGCGCGCCAGGCGGGCCAACGTGACGATCACCTCGCGCGAATCCCAGCACCTCGACCAGAAGTCTCTCCGCAAGGTCACCGGTCCCACCGCCGACTTCGGTCAGCTCGCACGGGACTGCGTCTGCTTCGCGAACGGCGCCGGCGGCGTGCTGCTCATCGGCATCGAGGACGACGACGACGCACCGCCTGCGGGTCAGCGTGTCGATCCTGCGCTGCTTGATCGCATCCGCAAACGCATCGGCGAGCTGACCGTGAACGTGCAGGTGGCGCCGGAGCTGAAGCGCCACGAGAACGGCGGCGAGTACATCGCGCTCACGATCCCGCGAGCGGCTGGTGTCGCCTCGACGAGCGACGGCCGGTACTTCCTCCGCGTCGGCGATACATGCCGGCCCATCGTCGGCGACGACGTGATGCGCCTCGCGAACGAGCGCCCGGCCACGCCATGGGAGGAGATGACCTCGCAGGGCGTCCCCAGGGCGAACGCCGACACCGCGAAGGTCGCGAGCTTCTGCGCCCGGCTCCGCGCCTCGGACCGCGTGAAACCGTCGGTGAAGGAGAAGACCGACGACGAGCTGCTCACGCACTACGGCCTCGCGAAGGGCGATGTGCTCACGAACCTTGGCGTGCTGCTCATGGGCGGCCGGCGGGATCGCGCAGGCCTCGGCAGTGCGTCCATCGTGCAGGCGATCAAGTACGACGAGCGGGAGGTGAAGGTCGCGAAGTGGAGCTGGGACGACCACGAGCTCTCGCCCATCGAGCTGGTCGACACCATCTGGAACCAGATCCCCGACTTCCGCGAGAGCTACGAGCTGCCCGACGGCATGCTCCGTACCAAGCTGCCGGCCTACGACGAGCTCGTCGTTCGCGAGCTGCTCGTGAACGCGCTCGTGCACCGACCCTACACGCAGGGGGGCGACGTCTACCTGAACCTGCACCCCGACCGCCTCGAGGTCGTGAACCCGGGGCGGTTGCCGATCGGCGTCACGCCGAAGAACATCCTCCACGCGAGCCGCCGGCGGAACGACGGCCTCGCGAGAGTCTTCCACGACCTGAAGCTGATGGAGCGCGAAGGCAGCGGCATCGACCTGCTCTTCGAGCGCCTGCTTGCGAGCGGGCGCAAGGTGCCAACCATCACCGAGGGGACCGATTCCGTTCACGTCACGGTGCCCCGCCGCGTGGTGCAGCCCGGCATCATCAAGCTGCTCGTCGAGGCGGACCAGCGCTACCAGCTCACGCAGCGCGAGCGCATCACGTTCGCGCTCGTCGCTCAAACCGAGGGCATCTCCGCGGCCCAGCTCGCCGAGGACCTCGAACTGCCGGACGCTGGCGCTCTGCGCCCCTGGCTCGGGCGGCTCCTCACGTTGGGGCTCATCGAGCAGTCCGGTCGGACGAACGCCGTGCGTTACTTCGTGCCGCCCGCGCTCCTGCGCGAAGCCGGGCTCGACACGCTGACGACGCTCACGCGGGTGCAACCCCACCGGCTGCGCGCGCTCATTCTCGAGGATCTCGAGCGGTTCCCGGACTCGGCGAAGGGCGACATCCTTCGGAGGGTGGGACCGGAGATCCCTGATCGGACCTTCCGCCGCGCGCTTGAAGAGCTCGTCGAGTCCGGCAAGGTCTTGGCAACAGGGGAGAAGCGCTGGCGCAGGTACCGGCTCGGGGCCTCTATTGGCTACGACGGGAACAATGGCCGATAGGGAGCCGGATGACGCGCGGAAGCTCGCGAAATTTCGACCATTTTCTATTGGCCACCTCGACCGCGTGGCCAATAGCCGTGGCCGATACCGGATCTCGCCAGGGCGTTGGCGAACGAACCCGCGCTGATTCTCGCGGACGAACCGACGGCTGCGCTCGACAGTGTTCGCAGTCGCAACGTCATGGAGTTGTTCCGGAACGTCGCCCATGACCGCGGGGCCGCGGTGCTGGTGGTCACGCACGACCATCGAGCTCTCGATGTCTTCGATGTGCTGTACGAGCTGGAGGACGGACGGATTCGCCCGCATTCACTGGAGCACCCGACCGCCTCTGCGCAGTCGTGAACGCGCCTCAGCTCAGGTCGACACCAGGCAAGAGTTCGCTTGCGTCGAAGGCCTTGTCGTCTTCCAGCGAGGCCACGACGTAGGTGCAGTAGAGGGTGGCGAAGACGGCGGAGGGGTGGCCGTTGCCGCTGGCCTTGAGGCCGCCGAAGGGCAGCTTGCTGCTGGCGCCGACGGTGCTGCGGTTCCAGTTGATGACGCCCGCGTGCACGCCGCGCACGACCTCGTGGTAGGCGCTCTCTCGCGCGGTGAAGATCGAGCAGGCGAGGCCGTACTCCGTGTTGTTGGCCAAGGCGATGGCCTCGTCCAGAGAGTCCACGGTATAGAGGCAGCTGTCGGGCGCGAAGAGCTCGGAGTTCTGGTAGGTGCTCGCGGCGTCGACCTTGGGCGCGCGGTGCAGGCTGGGGCGAACGTAGGCGGCGCCCTGCTTGGGCGCGTCCTCCATCAGCCCGCCCTTCACCAGCTCGATCTGACCTTCGCTCAGTGCCGTCCGCTGCCAGGCGTCGAACTCCTCCGCCGCGCGACGGTGCACGATGGGTCCCATGAACGCGGTGGGATCCTGCTGCATGCCCACGCGAAGCTTGTCGGTGGCGCGCGCGAGGCGCTCGGCGAACTCATCGGCCACTCCGCGCTGACAGATGATGCGGCTGGTGGCCGTGCAGCGCTGACCCGTGGTCTGGTAGGCGCCCGTGAGCACCTCGTAGAGCGCCTGATCGAAGGGCGCGTCGTCCAGCACGATGGCGGCGTTCTTCCCGCCCATCTCGAGCGCACTCATCTTCCACGGCTGGCTCAGGAGCTTCTCCTGGATCTGCTGGCCCACGCCCGTGCTGCCCGTGAAGAGCACGCCGTCGACCTCGGGGTGCTCGATCAGGCGGTTGGCCTCACGGCCCGGCACCTGCACCATGTTGAAGACGCCGGGCGGGAAGCCCGCGGCGTCGATGCACTCGGCCATGATCTGACCGACGGCCGGGTTCTGACTCGAGGCCTTGAACACCACCGTGTTGCCCGTGGCGAGCGCCGGCACGATGTGGCCGTTGGGCAGATGCGCCGGGAAGTTGAAGGGGCCGATCACGGCCATCACGCCGCGTGGCAGGTAACGGATGCGACCCTTCACGCCCGCGGGCTGCGTCTCGGCGACGAGCTTCATGCCGTCTTCGAGCGTGATGTCGACCTTGCCGGCGACGGCCGCGGCTTCGCCTCGGGCCTCCCACAGCACCTTGCCCATCTCGCGGCTGATGGCCTGCCCGAGACGTTCTTGGTTCGCCTTGGCGGCGTCGCGGAAGCGCCTCAAGCAGGCGGCGCGCTCCTCGAAGGGCATGCGGCTCCAGCCGGGGAAGGCGCGTCGGGCGGCGGCGATGGCCTCGTCCACGGCGCTGGCGTTCCAGGGGAACTCGCCGATGACATCGCCCGGGTCACCGGGGTTGTCGCTGCGGATTGCGCCCGCGGGCGACTCGGGCATGCGAAACGCGCCGTCGATGTAATTCCCGCGGACTGTGAAGGGCAACCAGCTGAATTCGGTCATGGCTGCTTGCTAATCGCGCCCCTGGCCGTGGTCAATGGTCGTCTCGCGGCCCGCCAGGCACGCGGCTTGAGTAAGGTGGGACGCGCGCTATGCTCGCACCCGCAATGAATTGCACGGGGGAGCGAGGTTGGCCGATTACCGCCTTTGGCGCTGTGAACGCCCTGGGGCGGACCACTCGCGAGGTGATGGCCAAACTCGACGCAGGAGAGAGCGGCCTCGGCGCGCCTCCCTTCGACGTGCCCATCGAGACGTTCGCCGGCGCCGTGCCGGGTGAGCTGCCGCCGCTGCCGGCCGAGTACGCGCCCTGGGATTGCCGCCTCGCGCGCCTCGGGGCGCTGGCCTACGCCGACGTCGCGGAAGCCATGGAGGCAGCGGTCGCGCGCTGGGGCAAGCATCGCGTGGCCGTGCTCTTGGGCACGAGCACGGGCGGCCTCGAGGCCACGGAGTCGGCGCTGCTCGAGTGGACTCGTGAGGGCGAGCTGCCCGCCCGCTACGACTTCGAGCGGCAGCATGGCTTCGACGCACTCGGTGAATTGCTGGCGCTGATGGCGGGCGCCGAAGGTCCCGTCTACACGCTGAGCACGGCCTGCTCCTCGAGCGGCAAGGTGATGGGCGTCGCGGATCGCCTGCTGCGCGCCGGTGTGGTCGACGCCGTGCTCGCGGGTGGCTCCGACAGCCTCACGCGCATGACGCTGCAGGGCTTCTTCGGCCTGGGCGTGCTCTCGGCTCAGCGCTGTCGGCCCTTCGGCGCCGAGCGCGATGGCATCAACATCGGCGAGGGCGCCGCCTTCGTGTTGATCGAGCGCGACGGAGACTCGGAGCTGCGCCTCCTGGGCGTGGGCGAGTCCTGCGACGCCCACCACATGAGCTCGCCTCATCCCGAGGGCCGTGGCGCCGAGGAGGCCATGCGCCGGGCCATGGAGCTCGCGGGGCTCGAGCCCTCGCAGATCGACTGGGTCAACGCCCACGGCACGGCCACGCCCTTGAACGATCAGGCGGAGGGTAGGGCGCTCGCGCGCGTCTTCGGCAAGGGCGTCGCCATCACCTCCACCAAGGGCTTCACCGGACACATCCTCGGTGGCGCCGCGGCGGCCGAGGCGGCCTTCTGCCTGCACGCGCTGGGCTCCGGGCGCTTGCCCGCGAACCTGGGCGAGGGCGAGCTCGATCCGGCCTTCGCCCTCGACGTCGTGCGCGAGCCGCGTGAGGGCGACGTGCGGCGCGTGCTGAGCAACTCCTTCGCCTTCGGCGGCAGCAACGTCTGCCTCTGCTTCGGTCGCGTGGACGGCGCGGCGACTTCCCTGGGCGATGTGCCCGAAGCCTCCCTGCCCATGGCGCGGGTCGCCGGCATGGCGCTCTGGGCCCCGGGCTACGAAGACCTCGCGGCCTACCTCGCCGATACGCACGACCCCGCTCACGACATGCCCGCCTGCGCCATCGCAGACTCGCGCGCCAAGCGAGGCACCAGCCGCTTCGCGCGCATGCTGGGCGAGGTGGCCACGCGCGCCTGCGCCGAGGCCGGCGGCGATCTGAGCCGCGTCGCAACCGTCTACTCCTCCGCCTGGGGCGAGATCGACATCATGGTCGCGCTGCTCGCGCAGATCGCCGAGGGCGAGCAGGGTCTGTCGCCGCTGCGCTTCAAGCACAGCGTGCACAACGCCGCGAGCGGTCTGGTCTCCATCGCCAGCGGCAACCGTGGCTTCTCCACCGCCATGGCCGCCGGACGCCGCTCCTTCGAGATGGGCCTGCTCGAGGCCTACGGCCTGTTGGCCGCGGACGAGCCCGAGGTGCTCTTCTGCGTCGCGGACGATCGCCTGCCCGAGCCGCTGAACCGCTTCGCCGGCCACGAGGGCCTGGCCGTCGGCTTCTACCTGGTGCGCGAGAGCGAAGAGGCCCGCGCCCGATACCCGCACGCGCCCCTGCTCAGCGCGCCGCGTCCCCGTCGGGCGAGCGACGAGCGCGTCGAGCCGCCCGCCCTCTTCGCCCAGAACCCCGCCGCCGAGGCCCTCGCCCTGGTGCGCGCCGTGGCCGCCAAACGGGCCGCCTCGCTGCGCCTCTCGGACACTCCCCTCGCACTGTCCGTCTCCCTTCACGCGCCGGAGCTGCCATGAGCCCTCCTCCTATCTGTGATCGGCGTGCGCTCGTGACCGGAGGCAGCCGAGGCATCGGCGCTGCCATCGCGCTGCGCCTCGCCAGGCTCGGTCACCCGATCATCCTCAACTACCGCAGCAACGACGACGCGGCCCAGATCGTGAAGTCCGAGATCGAGGCGCTGGGCGGCGAGGCCGTGCTGCTGCGCTTCGACGTGGCCGACGCCGCCGCGACCCAGAAGGCGATGGAGACGGCCCTGGCCGATCCTCGGCCCATCTCGGTGGTCGTCAACAACGCCGGGGTCGCCCGGGACGGCGTCTTCCCCACGGTCACGGACGAAGACTGGGAGCTGGTCACGCGCACCACTCTGGACGGCTTCATGCACGTCACCCGCCCGCTGATGATGCCCATGATCCGCAAGCGCTTCGGGCGCGTCGTCAACATCTCCTCCGTCTCCGGCGTGCTCGGGACGCGCGGTCAGGTGAACTACTCGGCGGCCAAGGCGGGCCTGATCGGCGCCACCAAGGCCCTGAGCAAGGAGGTCGCGCGCCGGGGCGTGACCGTGAATTGCGTGGCGCCGGGCCTGATCGAGACCGAGATGATCGCCGGCATCCACATGGACCACGTGCTGCCCATGATCCCCATGCAGCGCATCGGCCAACCCGACGAGGTCGCCGCCGCCGTGGCCTTCCTCGTCAGCGAAGACGCCAGCTACATCACGGGCCAGGTGCTCGGGGTGAACGGTGGCTTCGCTTAGGCGAGACGGCAGATGAAGGTCTCGCCGTCTCGAACGTCCATCAGGGCGCACTTGCTCGAAACGCCCAGTGGTCCTACACCGCTGGGCCGCGCCCCCACCGAGGCGGCACACCCCCAGCGGAGAGACTCGCATGCAGGATTTGGAGACACGCTTGAAGGCCCTGATCGTCGAGGCTTTGATGCTCGAGGACGTGAAACCCGACGACATCGAGTCCGAGGCCCCGCTCTTCGTGGACGGTTTGGGACTCGACTCCATCGACGCCTTGGAGCTGGCCATCGCCATCGACAAGGAATTCGGAGTGCGGATCAAGCCCGACGACGAGCGCACGCGCGAGGTCTTCGCCAGCGTCCGCAGCCTCGCCGGCTTCCTGCACGAGGAGTTCGCCAGCGCCCAATCCGCCGGTTGAGCGCCCAGGGGCGACGCCCCGTGTCCTCGAAGGAGCCTGCTGCCATGCGCGTCCTCGCTCTCCTCGACGCGCTCCTCGTCCTCGCCTACCCGGTGGCGATCCTCTACAGCCTCGGGCATTTCTCGGCGCGCGCCATCGGGCTCGTGGCGCTGGCCTTCGTGATCCCCGGCATGCTCCTGCGCGCCCGTCGCGCGCCCCGGGAGCACCTGGCCGCGGCGCTCAGGGTCCCGCTCTCGATCCTGGCGCTGCTCCTGCTCGGCGCCTGGCTGAACGACGCGCGCTTCGTGCTCGCGCTGCCCGTGCTGGTCAACCTCGCGCTGCTCTTGCAGTTCGGGGCCAGCCTGCGCGGGGACGTGAGCATGATCGAGCGCTTCGCCCGCATGCAGAAGAGCGAGCTCTCGGTGGGCGAGGTCGCCCACTGTCGCCAGACGACCTGGGTCTGGTGCGGATTGTTCTTGGTCAACGCCGGCATGAGCCTCGTGCTCGCACTGCTCGGCATGACGCGCGCTTGGGCCATCTGGACGGGTGGCGTCGCCTACGGGCTGATGGGTCTGCTCTTCACGAGCGAGTATCTGCTGCGTCGCTTTCGTTTCCGCGCCTACGGCCGTGGGCCGCACGACAAGCTGCTGGCCAAGCTCTGGCCGCCGCGCGAACAGGGCGAAGCATGAGCGCGCTGCCCGCCGTCCTGGGCCGGCACGCGCCCGACGCGCTCGTGGCCTTCGGCGTCCAAGACGTCACGGCGCATCAGCTGCGGGGCGCGGTCGAGGCTCTGGCCGCGGCGCTGCCCCCCGCGCAGCCGGGTGAGCGCGTGGTCGTCGTCTGTCGCGATCGCCTGGCCTTTCTGTTGGCGTTCCTGGGCGCCGTTCGCGCCGGCTACTCCGTAGCCATGCCCGCCAACGCCCAGCCCGAGACCATTCGCGCCCTGCGCCTCGAGAAGGGCGTGCGCACCGTGATCCACAACGGCGAGAGCGATCTCGGCTTCGACGTGCGCGAGGCTCTGGCCGCGCCCCTGCCCTACACCCAGCTGGGCATCGCCCTGGAACCGGACCAGCCCCTGGTGGTGATCCACACCTCGGGCACCACCGGCGCGCCCAAGGCGTGCCCCAAGACGGCCGCGCAGCTGCTCGGCGAAGCGCAGGCGCTCTTCCTCGCCTTCCCCGACGTCGAGTGCGCTCGCGTGCTGGCCGTGGTGCCGCCCTATCACATCTACGGCCTGCTCTTCGGCCTGCTCCTGCCCCTGATCAGCGGCGGCGCCTTCGATCGCGATCCCGCCTACCACGCCCTGGCGTTGGCCGACTCGCTGCGCCAGCGCGAGGTCGACGTGCTGGTCAGCGTGCCCGCCCACCTGCGCGGTCTGCGCGACCTGGCTCAGGGCGAGCTGCCCACGCTGACGCGCGTCTTCTCCTCCGGCGCCGCTCTGGCCGAGGAGACCTCGCATCAGCTCGCGCAGCGCTTCGACTGGTCGATCACCGAGGTGCTCGGATCCACCGAGACGGGGGGCATCGCCCATCGCCGCGCGGGCATCGACGGCGCCGAGCCCTATCGCCTGTTCGAGGGCGTGAACCTCTCCTTCGATCAGGACGGGCACATGCTGCTCGACTCGCCGCTGCTCGACGCCGACGCGCCTCGCCCCTACCGCCACGCGGACCGCGCCGAGCTGCTCGAAGACGGTCGTTTTCGCCTGCTCGGTCGCGCGGACGGAGTGATCAAGGTCGGGGGCACGCGCGTGGCGCTGGCGGAGATCGAGGCGCGCCTGTTGGCCATCGACGGCGTCCGGGACGCGGCCGTGGTCGCCGTCGAGGTGGGAGGCGCGCGCGGCCACGCGACCTGGGCCGCCGTCGTGGCGCCCGAGCGCAGCGTCGCCGAGCTGCGGCGCGCGCTGCTGCAACATCTGGCGCCCGTGGTGCTGCCCCGTCGCTACCGCTTCGTGGAGCGGCTGCCCCGTCAGGAGAGCGGCAAGCTCCGGCGCGAGGACGTGTTGGCCCTGTTCGGCGCGAAGCCCGAGCGCGAGTCATGAGCGCCTTCCGCGTCTGCGCCATCGTGCCCACCTACGACAACCCGCTCACCATCCGCGCCGTGGTCGAGCAGCTCGTGCCGCTGGTCGAGCAGGTGCTGGTGATCGACGACGGGAGCGCCGAGCCCGGCCGCGCGGCGGTCGACGCCCTGGCCGCCGAGGGCCTGGCCTGCGTCATCCATCGCGAACAGAACGGGGGCAAGGGTGCCGCGGTGAAGACGGGCCTCGTGGTCGCGGACGAGGCGGGCTTCAGCCACGCGCTGCAGGTCGACGCCGATCTCCAGCACGACCTCGCGGACGCACCGAAGCTGCTCGAGGCGGCGCGCAACCAACCGACGGCCCTGGTGCTCGGCGATCCTCGCTACGACGACAGCGCGCCCTCGGCGCGACGCGTGGGCCGACGCATCACCACCTTCTGGATCCGCATGGAGACGGGCGCCGGCGTGATCGGCGACGCCATGTGCGGCTTCCGCGTGTACCCCGTGCGCGCCGCCCTGCGCGCCGCCCCGCGCGGAGACGCCATGGACTTCGATCCCGAGATCGCCGTGCGCATGGTCTGGTCCGGCGCGCCCGTGATCAACATCCCGACGAACGTGCGCTACCTCGCCGCCGACGAGGGCGGCGTCTCCCACTTCCACGCCTTCCGCGACAACGTCTGGATCAGCCTCATGCACTCGCGGTTGATGTTCCGGAAGGTGATGGCCTTCCTCTTCGGCGCCATCATCCCGCCCCTGCGCCTCGGTCCCCGAGGTCAGTCGTGAGCGAGGCGGCCGAAGCGGCGAAGGTCGGACGCTGGCGCGAAGAGGAGGAGCGCGGCAACGACCTCGTCCTGCGCCTGACGTTGCTCGTGGCCCGCCTCGCAGGCCGCACGATGACGCGCGGCCTGCTCCTCGTCGTCACCTTCTACTACGCGCTCTTCTCCGCCAACGCGCGCAAGGCCACGCGCGAGTTCCTGCGCCGCGTCGACGAGCCGACCAGCTTCCGACGTGTGCACCGGCAGCTCTTTCGCTTCGCTGAGGTCGCGCTCGACGGCACCTACTTCCTGCGGGGTGAGACCAAGCGCTTTCGCTTCACGCGCGACGGACACGAGCACCTCGAGCAGCTGGTGCGCGAGGGTCGCGGCGCGCTCCTGCTCGGCGCGCACCTCGGCAGCTTCTACGCCATGCGCGGCGCCAGCGCCGACTTCGACATGCCCGTGTATCCGCTGGTGCACACGGCGAACGCCAAGCAGATCAACTCCCTGTATCGCGCGCTCTCGCCCGAGATGGCCGAGCGCGTGGTCGAGATCGACGAAGGCGACATGCGCTTCATGCTGCGCGTGAAGGAGCTGGTGGATCAGGGCGCGATGGTGGCCATCCTCGCGGATCGCGTGCCCGAGAGCGCCAACCTGGCCGAGGTGGACTTCCTCGGAGGCACGGCGCTGATGCCCACGGGACCCTACCTGCTGGCGTCGACTCTGCGCTGCCCCGTCTTCTTCACGGTGGGCGTCTACCGCGCGCCCGATCACTACGAGCTGCACTGCGAGCCTTTCGCGGAGAAGGTCGTCTTGAAGCGCGGCGCGAGGCAGGAGGCGGCGCGCGAGTACGCCGCGCGCTATGCCCAAAGGCTCGAACACTACGCGCGCTCGGCGCCGGACAACTGGTTCAACTTTTTCGAATTCTGGAAGACCCCGTGACCGCATCCACACACTCGTCACCGCTTCGGGAGGTGCTCCTCGGCGTGCGCGCTCCGAGCGTCGAAGACATCCACGATCTGGCCACGGGCCGCGCCCGCGCTGTGCTCGATCCCGATCCGGTTCTGCGCGAGCGCCTCGCCGCCAGCGCCGCCATGGTCGAGCAGCTGCTCACGGAGCGTCGACGCGTGTACGGCATCACCACCGGCTACGGCGCCTCGGCCGAGTTCGACGTCGTGCCCGAGGTGGCCGAGATCCTGCCCCTGCATCTCTTGCGCTATCACGGCTGCGGCACGGGCGCGGCCCTGTCCGAGGTCGAGAGCGCGGCCGTGGTCGCCGTGCGCGCGGCGTCCCTGTCACGCGGCTACTCGGGGGTGACCGTCGCACTGCTCGAGCGCATGATGACGCTGCTGGAGCGACGCATCCTGCCGCGCATCCCGGAGGAAGGATCCGTCGGCGCCAGCGGCGATCTGACGCCCCTCTCCTACCTGGCCGCGACGCTGGTGGGCGAGCGCGAGGTGCTCTTCGAGGGCGCCACACGTCCGGCCAGCGAAGTGCTCGCGGAGGCGGGCCTCACGCCCCTGACGCTGCGCCCCAAGGAGGGCCTGGCGCTGATGAACGGGACGGCCATGATGGCCGCCCTCGGCTGTTTGAGCTGGGTGCGCGCCGAGCGCCTCGGACGCCTCGCGGCTCTGGAGTCGGCCATGGCCTGCGCCGTGCTCGACGGCGCCGCCGGCCACTACGACGATCGCATCTTCGCGCTCAAGCCCCACCCCGGGCAGCGCGCCACGGCCACGGCCATCCGCGCCAGCCTCGAAGGATCGAGCTTCGAGAGCGCCCGCGTGCAGGATCCCTACTCCATGCGCTGCTCGCCCCACGTCGTGGGTCTGCTCTTCGACGCGCTGCCCTTCACGCGCGCGCTGCTCGAGACAGAAGTTCTCGGCGTCGACGACAATCCCTTGCTCGATCCCGAGACGGGCAGCTTCCTGCACGGCGGCAACTTCTACGGCGGCCACGCCTGCCTGGCGACGGATACGCTCAAGAACGTGTGCGCCAACGTCGCCGACCTGCTCGACCGTCAGCTCAGCCTGCTGAACAACCCGCACACCAACGCCGGGCTGCCCGCCAACCTGGTGGCGCGGCAGGGCGAGGACAGGTTCACGCATCACGGCTTCAAGGCCATGGAGATCACCGCGAGCGCGCTCACGGCCGAGGCGCTCAAGATGACCATGCCGGCGAGCGTCTTCAGCCGCAGCACGGAGTCGCACAATCAGGACAAGGTCAGCATGGGCGCCATCTCCGCCCGCGAGGCCCGACGCGTGCTCGATCTGAGCGAGACCGTGGCCGTGATCCACCTCCTGGCGCTGGTGCAGGCCATGGACCTTCGCGGTCTCGATCGCTTCGGCGCACCGCTCTTGGCCATGCACGCGGCCGTGCGCGCGCGCGTGCCCATGAACGTCGAGGATCGCCGCATGGACCTGGACATCGAGGCCATGCTCGAGGCGCTGCGCGCGGACGAGCTGCCTCTCCCTGCGGTGGACATGACGCTCGAGGCGAGCGGGTCGTGAAGATTCCGGCCCACGCCATCGTCCATGAGGACGTCGTGCCCTTTCACGACTGCGACCCCCTCGGCATCGTCTGGCATGGCAACTATTACAAATACCTTGAGATCGCGCGCACCAAGCTCTTCTCGGGTGTCGATCTCGACATCCGTGACTTCCAGGCGCTGGGCTACGGGCTCTTGGTCATCGAGACGCGCTGCCGCCACGCCTATCCCCTGCGCTTCGGCGAGCGCTACCGCGTCCACGCCTTCTGCATCGACTACGAGCAGCGCATCCACCTGGGCTATCAGGTCGACAACGTCGACGCCGGGCGCCGCGCCGCGCGCGCCTGGACCACCCTCGTCACGACGCGCAACGGCGTGATGCTGCTGGAGACTCCGCATGAGATTCAACGCCAGATCCGCGCCATCTTCTGAAGCTCGCGCGGGCTCTCGTCGACGCTCCGGGCGCGCCGCGCTGGTCGTCACGGCCGCGCTCGTGCTGCTCGCCGCCTCGCCTCTGACGAGCTCGCCCGACGCCGCGGCCCAACCCACGAGCGCCGCCAGCCATCCCAGCGTGGACGCTTTGCTGCGCGCCTTCGCCGCCATGCCCGGCCTGTACGCGCGCTTCCACGAAGAGAAGCACGTGGCGCTGCTCAGCCTGCCGCTCGAGAGCGACGGCGAGATCTACTTCACGCCTCCGGGACGGATGCTGCGCAAGGTCACCTCGCCCACGCCCAGCTGGGCGCTGCTCGAAGGCGACCACGTCACGCTCGTCTCGCCCGGCGAGCGTCGCGTGCTCGACCTCGGCCAGAGCCCCGTGGTGCGCGGCTTCGTCGGCGCCTTCCGCGACGTGCTCGCGGGCGATCGAGCGGCCCTCGAGCGCAGCTACACCCTCGACTTCTCCAGCGAAGGCGACGACTTCACGCTGACCCTGCGGCCCCGTGAGGCCCAGCTCTCGCGCTTCCTGCGCCAGCTCTCCCTGCACGGCCACGGCCTCGCCCTCACCCGCATCCGCATGGTCGAGACCAGCGGTGACGTGACCGTGACCACCTTCACCCAGGTCGATCCCGCGCGACACTACTCGGCCGATGAACACTCGCGCCTCTTCCGCCTGCCCGAGTAGCCTCTCGGCGTGCGCCCCGCCCGCCTCGTCGCCGCCCTGATCACGCTCGCCTGCCTCGCCGTGGGCGGCGTCGCTCTGGCGCGCCTGCGTGTCAGCACGGAGATCACCGAGTTTCTGCCACCGGCCGAAGACGCACGCATGGGCGCGCTCCTCCGCAGCGTCGCCGCCTCCGACCTGAACCGCACGCTCACGCTCACGATCGAGGGCCCCGATGGCGCCACGGCGGCGCAGGCCGCGGGTGAACTCGCGCAGCACTTGGTCCACGCGCCCGATGTGGCTTGGGTTCGCGCTGGCCCCGACCCCGAACTGAATCAGGCCTTCTATCGGCTCTACTTCCCGCGCCGCGTGGCGTTGGCGCGGGAGCCCTGGGGCACGCTCTCGGACGCGGACCTGCGCACGCGCGCCGCACACCTGAAGCAACAGCTCGGCGGCCTGGCGGGGCCCTTCCTGCGCAGCCTGGCGCCCGAGGATCCGCTGCTGCTCTTCCCCGCGCGCCTCGACCGCCTGGCGGAGCAACAGCGCGGCGGCTTGAGCGTGTCCGAGGGACACTTCCTCAGCGCGGATGGTCGTCACGGCGTCGTGCTCCTGGCCACCGCCCACTCGCCCTTCGACACCCGCCGCGCGCGCCCGATCGAGGACGCCATCGCCCAGGCCTTCGCGCAGGTGAACGCAGTCCACGGTGGTGCGCTACGGCTCGAGCAGGCGAGCGTGCATCGGCTCGCCCTGGCCTCGGAGGCCAGCGTGCGGTCCGACGTCAGCCGCGTGGGCCTGCTGGGAAGCCTCGGCGTCTGCCTGCTGCTGCTTCTGCTCTACCGTTCCTGGTCGTGGCTGCTGCTGGGCAACGTGCCCATCGCCGTCGGTGTCGCGGGCGCCTTCGTCGCCAGCGAGCTCTTTTTCGGGCGCCTGCACGGGCTGACGCTGGCCTTCGGCGCGACGCTCGTGGGCGTGTCCATCGACTACGTGGCGCACTACTTCTCGCATCAGGCCCTGGCGCCCCATGCCGACGGACCCTGGGCGACGTTGAAGAGCCTGCGCCCCGGGCTGGTGCTCGGCGCCATCACCACCATCGCCGGCCTCGCGGGCCTGGCCTGGACCGGCTTCACGGGCATCCGTCAGATGGCGGTCTTCTCCTCCTTCGGCGTGGGCGCGGCGCTCTTGGCCACGCTCTTCCTGGTCGCGCCCTGGTTGCGTCAGACGCCGCCCAAACCCACCGCGCTGCTCTCGAGCCTGGGGCGCCTCGGCGAGCGCCTCACCAGTCGACTCTGGTCGCGCGCCCTGCTGATCTCCGGTGCGGTCTTGCTGCTGGCGAGCGGCTTCGGGCTCACGCGGATTCAATTCGCCGACTCGCTGTCCGGGCTCTCGAGCCTCGACGCCGGCATGCAGGCCGAGGACACGCGCGTGCGCGAACGCGTGGCGCGCATGGACGCGGGGCGCTTCGTGGTGGCCTTCGGCGCCAACCAGGAGCAGGCGCTCGAGCGCACGGAGGCGGCCTTGCCCATCCTGGAGCAGGCGCGCGCGGAGGGATCCCTCGAGCGCTATCAGGCCGTGAGCACGCTCCTGCCTTCGCTCGCGTCCCAGCGCGCGGGGCTGGCGGATCTGGTGGCGCATCCCGAGCTCGGTGGACGCGTGCTGACGGCCCTCGAAGCCGAGGGCTTTCGCCCCGAGCTCTTCGCGCCCTTCTCACGTGATCTCGAAGGCGAGCATCCGCTGCTGCGCCCCGAGGATCTGCGTGGCACGCCCCTCGAGTCACTGGTCGCGCCCTTCCTCCTGGCTCTGGACGACGGCGTGGCCGTGCTGACCTTCGTGCGCGGCGTGCGCGATCCCGCGGCCCTCGACGCCCGGCTCTCGCACGTCGATGGCGTGCGCCTCTTCGATCAGGGCGAGCTGCTCGCGGGCGCCTACCGCCTGCTGCGCGAGCGCACGAGCCAGATGTTGCTCGCCGGCCTCGCGGTCGTGCTTCTTCTTCTGCTGCTGCGCTACCGCAGTCTGCGTCCGGCCCTCGCGGCCATGCTGCCGGCGCTGCTCGGCGGCGTCGTCGCCGTGGGCTTGCTCTCGCTCGCGGGCGTGTCCTTGACGCTGCTGCACGTGGTGGCGCTCTTGCTCGTGCTGAGCATGGGCGTCGACTACGGCGTCTTCGTGGTCGAGAGCGCGCGCCTCGGCAGCGTCGGTGACGACTTCCACGCGACCCTGGCCGGCCTCTTGGTCGCCTGCGCCTCGACGCTGCTCTCCTTCGGCATGCTGGCCCTGAGCGCCCAGCCGGCGCTGCGGGCCATGGGCCTCACCGTGGCTCTGGGCGTGGGCGCGAGCCTGCTCTTCGCCCCCGCCGCGCGGCTCCTGCTGAAGCGTCCCGATCCGAGCTGAGATCAGCCCGGGACGTTGCCCGTCATCACGTTGATGCTGCCCTCGGCGACCAGCACCCCGGCGACCTCGACGCGTCCGTTGAACTGGGCCAGGGCTCCCGCGCCCCAGATCTCCTCGGCGCGCACCGTGACGTCGTCGCCGACCTCGAAGGAGCCACGTTCCAGGGTGATCTTGCGCGTGCCCAGCAACATGCCCGTGGTGGGCGCGAGCCCGCCCACGAGCGCGCGATGGACCATCAGCGCCGCGGCGCTCTGGGCGATCAGCTCGACCGCGAAGAAGCTCGAGATGCGCCCCTCATCGAGCAGGACGTGGTCCGCGCCGATGCGCGCCTTGCACACGATGTGCATCGCTCCGACCTCCTCGACGTCGTCGAGGATCAGCATCGGAGGCTTGTGCGGCATGCGCGACAGCACGCGCTCCCCGAGCTCGCTCAGCGCGGGCCTCTCGGAGGTCACGCGCCCGCGCTCGGCGGAGGCAGGTCGGGCTCGGGCTCTCCCGCGGCGGCCGCGGCAAGCTCGCTCTCCACGAAGGAGACGAGCTCCTCGACCGTGCGGATCTCGCGCGCCACGTCCGGGTTGGGACGGCGCCCCGTGAGCTCACGCAGCTGGACGAAGATGTCGACCGCGTCGATGGAGTCGAGACCGAGCTCCTCGTAGAGCTTGGACTCCGGCTTGATCTCCTCGGGATCGATCTCGAAGGAGTCAGCCAGGATCTCCACTACGTTCTTCAGAATTTCATCGCGGGTCATTCGAAAATCTCATTCTTTTGAGGTGCGGCAACCCGTTCGGGTTCGGCGTGCAGTCAAGCGTGAGCCTGCGTCGTCTCTTCACCGATCTCGAGTCCGGCCAGGGAGAGCAACTTGAAGAGTGGGGTGCCGTCGTCGTGGGCGCGTCCGAAGGCGCGATCCATGTCGCGCGTGACGGAGGGGATCAGGCGGTTGCGCTCGGCCCGGGGCAGCGCCTCGAGGGAGACGCGCTGCGCGTCGATGGCGGGTCGCCACTCGGCCAGCTTCACCACCGCGCCCAGCTCCTTGGCGCCGGCCTCGCCGACCTCGCATAGAGCGCGCAGGAAGACCTCGCGCAGCACCTCTTCGCCCAGGGCCACGTGGCCTTCGAGGCGCGGGAAGAGCGCGTCGCCCAGAGCGGGCTCGGCCAGGGCCATGTGCTGATCGGTCAAGAAGCAGGGGTAGGGCGGCAGGCCGACGAAGGGCTTGCGGCGCGTCGCGTCGGGTGGCGTCATGCGCGCCCAGGCGTCGAAGAGATCCTGCGCCTTTCGGTTCATGGCGAAGAGCTTCTCGAGCGGCTCGCGGATGCGGCGGTGCTCCTCCAGCGAGAACTCGTAGCCCTTGTTGAAGAAGTAGGTGCAGGCGCAATCCCAGTAGTGGGTGAAGTCCCACCACAGCTTGGGCGCGAAGACCTCCGCGCGGCCGAAGAAGACGCCGTTGTCGCCCACCGTGCGCAGGCAGTCCTCGGTCCAGGCCGGCATCATGCGCGTCAGCTCGTTGGACAGCTCCGGCGTCAGCGTGCCGGCTCGGTCCTCGCGGATGAAGCGGGAGGTCAGGCAGTTCAGCGTGCCGATGAAGTCGGAGCCGGGGCTGTAGAGCGGGTCGACGAATTGACCCGACTCGCCCACGCAGGCCCAGCGGTCCTCGGTCGAGAAGAGCCTCTCGCTGGCTGAGCTGTAGTGGCGCAGGACCTTGAAGTCCTCGAGCTTCCGGCCCTCGAGCCAGCGCGACAGCGCCGGTTCGTGCGCCGCGATCCACGCCAGGGCCTTGTCCTTCTTGGCGTAGCTCGACGGGTCGTGGTGCACGTGGTCGGTGACGATGCCGATCGACGTATGACCGGTGGAGAGCGGGATCAGCCAGACCCAGTAGCCGGGACCCATCAGGTGGTTGGTGGAGAGCCAGCGCGTGTGGTCGATGTCGCGCGTGTGCCAGCGCTCTTCTTGCTCCGGCACCAGCTCGCCCACCTCGAGCTTCTCGTGGACTCGGAACCACGCTGCGCTCGCCGCCGGGCGTCCGGGACGAGCCATGTCTAAATTGCGCTGAAGCAAGTGACGGCGTCCGGTGGCGTCCACCAGCCAGCGAGCGACGATCTCCCTCTCCTCGCCCGTGGCGTCCACGACGCGTGCCCGATGCGCCGTCGTGCCCGTCCCGATCTCGACGTCGACCACCTTCGCGCCCTCGAGCAGGATGGCGCCGGCCTCCTCGACCATGGCGCGCAGGTCGTTCTCGAGCTTGCCCCGATCCATCTGGAAGGAGGGCAGGCGAGGCAGCTCCACGGGGCCGATCTCCGTGCGATCGGCGATGGCCGTGCCGGGCTGCCCGACGAAGAAGCGCAGGCCGTTCTTGGGCAGGTGCTCCTTGTTCAAATAGTCTTTTAATCCAACGACTTCGGCGAAGTAATGGGAGCCGAGCTCGACGCTCGACTCGCCCACCTTGTGGCACGCCGCGGGCAGAGGTCGGGGCTGGCTCTCGACCACCATCACCCGGAGCTCCGGCTGCTCTCGGCGCAGCTGTCGCGCCAGGGTGAGGCCCGCCAGACCACCACCGCAGATGAGCACATCGACCGAGTCGTTTGCCATCGAGCCCTCCTGTCGCTCCTCGCGTTGGCGTCACCGAACCGGCACGCCTCGCACTCTCCGAATCGGCACGCATAGCCCACGCATGCAGGGCTTGCAATCACTGACAGGCGGAAGCCCGGAGGCCCGGGCCGAGCGCCACCACCGGGCCCACCTCCCCGATCCGCGTGCGTGGCTACACGCCTCCGCCGCTGCTATGGTCTCGCCGCTGATGACGCCTTTTGGGGTCGGAGGGTCCTATGGAGCGGAAAGTCGACGTCGCCATCCTTGGGGGTGGTCTCTCGGGAAATCTCTTGGCGCGGCAGATCCGCATGTCGTTGCCCGAGCTTTCGGTCGCGCTCTTCGAGCGGGAGACCGAGCGCAGCTACAAGGTGGGCGAGTCCACCGTCGAGATCGGCTCCCACTACCTGGTCCATCGCCTCGGACTCGCGCGCTACATCTACGAGGAGCACCTGCCCAAGAACGGCCTGCGCTTCTTCTTCGACACCGAGAAGCGCGACGCCCCTCTGCCTGAGATGAGCGAGCTCGGCCTCGCCCACCTGCCGCCCTATCCGAGCTTCCAGCTCGATCGCCTGCGGCTGGAGGAGGATCTGCTGCGCATGAACGCCGCCGACGGCGTCGACGTGCACCTCGGCGCACGCGTGAGTCACCTTCAGCTGTCGAAGACCGGGACGCCTCACACCTTCGACGTGGAGGAGGACTCCGGCATTGAGCGCTGGCAGGCGCGCTGGGTCGTGGACAGCACGGGTCGCGGCGGCATGATCGCACGCCTCGAGGGGCTGAAGGTCGCCGAGGAGCAGCATCGCGTGGGCGCGAGCTGGGCGCGCTACCGAGGCGTCGCGAACATCGACGGCGTCGAGCACCCCGAGTTCCGTGCGCGGGCCGAGGACACGGCGCGATTCCTCTCGACCAACCACTTCTGCTATCGCGGCCACTGGATCTGGTTCATCCCGCTCAGCCACGGCGTGACCTCGGTCGGCTTCGTCACCGAGCGCTCCGGCTGGGATCGCGCGCTCACGACCGCCCAGGGTCTGCGCACGCGGCTGGATGGCTATCGTGCTCCACGCGAGCTCTTGGCCGGCGCCGACTTGCTCGACCACGGCTTCCTCACCCAGCTCAGCTTCGGCGCCAAGCGTGTCTTCTCCGCCGAGCGCTGGGCCGTCGTCGGGGATGCCGCGGCCTTCATCGATCCCTTCTACTCCCAGGGCACGGACTTCATCGGCATCGAGTGTGATCTCGTCACCGATCTGATCCGGCGCGACGTGGCCGGCGAAGAGCTGTCGCGCTCCGTGGATCTGTACGAGGAGTTCCTGCAGTTCCGCATCGACGTGACGCGCCTGCTCTACATCGACCTCTACCCCACGCTGGGCAGCTACGAGCTGTTCAAGGCCAAGGTCTTCTTCGACACCGCGCTCTACTACAACCTCTGGTTCGACTCCTACGCGCGCGACGAGCACCTGAACCGGCGCGACCTCAAGGCGCTGCTGCGGCGACGCGAGCCGATCCGGGCGGTGATGGAGAACTTCCGGCGCCTGTTCGCGGCTGCGGGCGAGGTCCTGCACGAGCGCGGCGACTACTACCGTGGCAACACCGGGCGCTCGCTGCTCGGACGCGAGGTCTTCGGCCCGCTGGTGAAGGTCGGTGGCCCGCGCTCGCGTCAGGACGTCGACATGCGCACGGAGGAGATCTTCAACCAGACGCGCGCCATGGTGCTCACGCTCCTGCGCGGTGAAGAGACCGTGGTCGAACCCTGGGCTCTGCCGCGCTACGCGGAGGAGACCGATCTTCTCTCACCCTCGGGGGTGATGCCATGAAGCGCCGCGTCGTGATCACGGGCATGGGCGCGACCACGCCCATCGGCGCCAGCGTCGCCGAGAGCCTCGAGTCGCTGAAGGCCGGTCGCGGAGGCGTGCGCTTCATGCCCGAGTTCGATCGCATGAAGGACATGCAGGGTCGTCTGGGCGCTCCGGTCGAGGGCGTGGACCTGCTCAAGCACTACGATCGCAAGGTGCGTCGCACCATGGGCCGCGTGGCCCTGCTCGCGCTCCACGCCACGGAGCAGGCGGTCGATCAGGCCAAGCTCGACGAGGCGCTCTTCGACTCCGGGCGCGCCGGCGTCGCCTACGGCTCCACCTCCGGCAGCAGCTCCGAGCTCGAGCGCTTCAGCGGTCCCCTGATGCTCGAGGGCAGCATGCGCGGGCTGCAGTCCAACGCGTTCTTGCGCTTCATGGCCCACACCTGCGCGGCCAACCTGGCCAAGCACTATCGCCTCAAGGGCCGCGTCGCCTCGACGTGCACCGCCTGCACCAGCGGCTCGCAGGCCATCGGTGAAGGCTACGAGCTGATCCGCGCCGGCACGCAGGACGTGATGATCTGCGGCGGCGCCGAAGAGATGCACTACACCACGGCCGTCACCTTCGATCTCTTGATGGCGACCAGCGTGCACTTCAACGACTCGCCCGACGAGAGCCCGCGCCCCTTCGATCGGCGACGCGACGGCCTGGTCGTGGGTGAGGCCGCCGGCACCCTGGTGCTCGAGGAGCTCGAGCACGCCCGCGCGCGCGGCGCAGAGATCCTGGGCGAGGTGCTGGGCTACGCCAGCAACTGCGACGGCGGTCACATGACCTCGCCTGACCCCGAGGGCATGCGCGCCGTGATCGAGCTCGCCCTAGCGGACGCGCACATCGCGCCGAACGAGGTCGGCTACGTGAACGCCCACGGCACGGGCACGCCCGTCGGTGACATCGCCGAGAGCCAGGCCACCTTCCAGGTCTTCGGAGGCAAGGTCCCCGTCTCGTCCCTGAAGGGCTTCGTCGGTCACACCCTGGGCGCGTGCGGCGCCATCGAGGCCGCGTGGTGTCTGGGCGCGTTGCGAGACGGCTTCCTGCCCGCGGGCAAGAACCTCGACGAGGTCGATCCCGAGTGCGCGCCCCTCGACTACGTGCGCGAGTGCCGCGACACGACGGAGCGCGTCTTCGTCAGCAACAACTTCGCCTTCGGCGGCATCAACACCTCGATGGTGATTCGGGTCGGTGAGCCGCTGGACGCCGGCGCCGAGGGGTCGCAGCAGGGATGAAGCAGAAGCTGAGGCTGCTCTTGGCCTTCTTCTCGTTCTTCCAGTTCTTCACGGCGGGCGTCTTGCTCGGTGTGGTGTTCTTCCCGCTCGTGCGTCTCTTCGTCTGGCGTCGCGCGCGCTATCGCCGCCTCGCCTCGCGCTTCCTCGGCTTCATCTATCCGTCGTTTCTCTTCTGGATGAAGGTCGCGGGGCTGATCTCCTACGAGCGCGTCCCCTTGCCCGACTTCGTGCCGCGCGAGGGCGCCTTCGTGCTGGTGTCGAACCACCCGACTCTGATCGACGTCGTCTTCTTGCTGGGCTGGGTGCCGCGCATCACGACCACGGTGAAGGCCTCCTGGCTCCGGAGCTGGCTCGCGGGGCCGCTGATGCGCGCCGCGGACTACGTGCCCGGACCTGGCGTGAAGGGCGACGGGGACGGAACACCTGCCCTCGATCGCATGGTCGCCAAACTCGAGGAAGGCCGCCCGCTGATCGTCTTCCCCGAAGGTACGCGCTCTCCGACGCATGGCCTGAGGCGATTCCGTCGCGGCGCCTTCGAGGCTGCATTGCGCGCCCACGTGCCCGTCTTGCTGGTCTACGTCGACGCGCGCCCGCCCGGTCTGAACAAGGAGCGCTTCGTGCCCGAGCAGCCCATCCACTTCGAGCTGCGCTGGCTGGGCAAGATCGAGCCCGAGGACTGCGGGACCGACGCCCGAGCGCTGATG
>Ga0210044_10003606_pt1 | contig 22010 bp, 13 predicted proteins | sample CryGey13umfilter_2_FD_183959 | JGI IMG/M metagenome (GOLD analysis project Ga0210044, IMG submission 183959) | Groundwater microbial communities from aquifer in Utah, USA - Crystal Geyser 4/9/14 3 um filter (SPAdes) (version 2) | ecosystem: Environmental > Aquatic > Deep subsurface >... | reverse complement strand
TAATTTACCAAAGAAAAAAATAATTCCTGAACCAGATAGATTGATTTGGCTAAAAGATTCTACTATCAACAAAAGTTGGGCAACATTTTTAACTAAATATTATTTTTCACATCTTTATTTTAAAGATTATCCAGTATATGGATTATCTTCTGAACAAATTCAGGAATACCTCAATTGGAAATACTCCAATAATGAAAAGCATTTTGAAGTAACCGGAAAATTTGAAATTAACTTACCCGCTTTGAAGAAAAAATTACAATTTACAGTTGGGAATTATTTTGAATTTTACCAAAATATTAGAGATTCTATAGTCATGAGAATATTGGGGGAAGAAGTTGATGAAGAAAAATATTATGCCTACGATTATGAGGAAGAAATAAACCCACCAATGCTAAATTGGAAGACAAAAATTGATTGGAAAGATACAGTTATTCTAAATACTCTAAAAGACCAAACTTATTTAATATTGAATAAAGAAAATAAGATTAATAATAAAAAAATTAATTATATCTATTACTGGATTGATTTAAGAGGAGCAGCAAAAGGTTCTCCTTTTATAAAACGAGAAACAGTAAGTGTTTATAATAAAAAATACATGAAAGAAACCTCTCCTATTTACATCAAAGATCAACTCAAAAATAAAACAGAAATAGATTATAGTAGTTTAACTTTTGACCAATTAAGGGCATATTATTATTGGAAAAAATCTGACTATTTGGGGTGTGATATTTTTGAAGGTTTTATACCTTATGATTCGGATATTGAGTTATTGAGAAATGGGAAATTTGTAGATACTTTCAATATTTTTATTCCTACTATTCAAGTAAAATAAGTAACTTATTGATTCTTCAATCTCAAAATAGTATCTCTTGTTTCATCTGCAAATTTTTTTATGGTTTGAGTGGTATATTTTGAAGAATCGATAGGTTTTCCAATTCTAACTGTAACATTACCAGGAGTAATTTTAAAATTATTTGTTGACCAAACCTCAAATGTTCCCTTGATATGAACAGGAACGATAGGAACATTTGCCATTAATGCCAAGTGAAATGCTCCCTTTTTAAATTCTCCCAACTCACCTGTTTTACTTCTTGTCCCTTCAGGGTACATTACTACATTTTTACCTTTTCGTATTTTTACAGCAGCTTTTCTCAAACTTTCAAAGGCTTTTTTCTTGTTACTTCTATCAATAAAAATATGTCCTGCAACGTACATATACCAGCCAACAATAGGAACCCAAGCCAATTCTTTTTTACCAATAAAATGAAGATTGATGGGTAAACTTAAACACAAACAACCTATATCTAAATGAGAACAATGATTAGCAACATAAATTGCTGGCTGCTCTTTATGAATATTTTCTTTTCCAAAAGTTTCTATTTTTATTCCCGCAAGTAACTTAAAAACAGAAGGAAAAACTGTTCTAGCAATAATTAATGGAAACTGTCGGTTGAATGTTATTAGAATGAAAAAAGGGGCAACAAACATGAGTAAAAGTGTCCAAAAAACCAATAAGAACAAACGAATTGCAGAAATCATGTTATTTAATTTTCAACAGGTTTATTTAATTGTTCAATAACTTTGCTAATAAAATTTTGATAACCACTTTCTAATTCCCTTAATCGAAGTAAGTGATAAGATGCTTCCAAATCGCTAGGAACATTGGCTTCTGCTTTTACTTTTCCCATGCCAACTATTCTTTCTTCAAATAAATTATAGATATCGAAATCCAAATAATGAGCAGCATAATCAACTCTTTTATCCAGTTTGCCACCTCTAATAAACGATTCTTTTTGAATATCGTACCACGTAATAAAAATAACAAAATCAGTATTTTGATGTTCCAAAAATTGAGTAAAATCTTCAACTTTAAAATCTTTTAAATTGGCAGAATTATAATTTTTTCTATCAAATTTTCCAGGCTTGTATTTAATAAATTTTATATATGGATTAATTGCGTCAGGGCTAACTGCAACAAATTCAAAATTTTCATCAACATACTTTTCAAAAGCTGTTAATAGTGCTTTTTGATACAGCAAAAAAACATTGTCGGCAGTAGTTTCATTTTTTTCGGCAATATCCTCCAACGAAAATTCCGAAACAAAATCAAATCTACCATACGGAACCACTAAAATTCTTTTTTTGTTGGAGGTTTGGGCATGGGCAGAAAAAGAAAGAAACAGAAAGATGCCTATCATCAGTTTATTGAAAAATATTCTTAGGACGGAATTGTCCCCTTGAGGGGACTTAAGGGGGTGATTCACCCACCTTACCTCCCTCAAGGGAGGGATTATTATGCTTTTTGATAATCTCACTATACCACTTTAACTAAAAAATAATTTTTCTTTCCTTTTTGAATCAAGATGTATTTTCCGTTAATCAAATCTTTGGTGGTTAAAATAGAATCCTCTTCAATTTTATCTTTATTTACACTTATTGAGTTTTCTTTCAAAGCTCGTCTTGCTTCACTATTGGAACTTAAAAAGTTTGTTTTTGCAACTAACACATCAACAATAGCTATACCAGCTTCCATTTCGATTAACGCAATTTCTGCTTGAGGGACACCTTCAAAAACATCATTAAAAATAGCTTCACTCATACTTTTTAAACCTGCTAAAGCTTCTGCACCTTTTTTAAACAATACTTCCGATGCACTCACAGCAGCATCAAAATCTTCTTTGGAGTGAACACGAATGGTAATATCTTCTGCCAAGGCTTTTTGCAACACTCTTAAATGTGGGGCTGCGGTATGCTCTTTTTCTAATGCTTCAATTTCTGTTTTCGTTTTTAAGGTAAATATTCGAATATAATTCACTGCGTCTTCATCGGAAGCATTTATCCAATATTGATAAAATTTATAAGAAGAAGTTTTGGTTTTGTCTAACCAAACGTTACCTCCTTCGGTTTTCCCAAATTTGCTTCCATCTGCTTTTTTTATGAGTGGAGTGGTGCATGCAAATGCTTCTCCTCCGCCTTTTCTTCGAATCAATTCAGTTCCTGTAACGATGTTTCCCCACTGGTCGGAACCACCTAATTGCACTTTGCAATTTTTGTTTTTCCATAACCAATAAAAATCATAACCTTGAACCAATTGGTAACTAAACTCAGTAAACGACATTCCTGTTTCTAAACGAGATTTTACAGAATCCTTCGCCAACATGTAATTGATAGAAATGTGCTTGCCCACATCACGAATAAAATCTAAAAAGTTCATGTTCTTAAACCAATCGTAATTGTTTACCATTTCTGCTGAATTGGTTCCACGGTTAAAGTCTAAAAACCGTTCTAGCTGTTTTTGAATACAATTTAAATTATGGTTTAAGGTATCGTTATCTAATAAATTTCGTTCGGCAGATTTTCCTGATGGATCGCCAACCATTCCAGTCGCACCGCCAACCAAAGCAAAAGGTTTGTGCCCAGCTTTTTGTAAGTGAATCAAAATCATTATTTGCACCAAACTACCAATGTGTAACGAATCTCCTGTTGGGTCGAAACCAATGTATGCCGAAGTCATTTCTTTAGCAAATTGTTCTTCAGTTCCAGGCATCATGTCGTGTATCATGCCTCTCCAACGTAATTCTTCTATAAAATTCATTTTGTATTTTTTGAGAAACAAAGTTAAGAATAAAGTGGTTAAGGGAAAGGGAAAGGGAAAAAATACTAATGACTAACACCTAATAACGAATCACTACTCCCAAACCTTAGTTCCTTCGGTGCAATTTTGACAAATAGTTATGTTTTGTCGGTTGGTTAATACTGCTTTTCTAAAATTAGTATATGGAGCAGATTTCCAAATTTGTTGCAAATTGGTTTGTTGGATATCACCTAGCTGGTGAGTTGCATCTTTATCAAAACAACAAGGAACTATTTTTCCATCCCAAGTAATTACACAACTGCTCCACATTCGCCAACATTCGTTAAGTAATTTATTTTTTAATCGATACGTTCCATCTGCTTGTTTTTTGTAACGCGAATATTTTTCGATGGTCGGAATTAATTTGTTACCGTTTTTATAATCATAAACTTGTGCTGTTTTAAAACGAATTTCGTCCACACCTAATTCGGTTGCTAACTTTTTGGCATCCTCAATTTGATGTTCGTTGGGTTTTACTACCAAAAATTGAAAAATGAGATACGGAGTTTTAGACTTTAATTCTTTTTTCCATTTTACCACATTTTTTGTGCCTTCAATTACTTTTGCCAAACTTCCATTTTTACGATAACTCTCGTAAGTTTCTTGTGTTGTTCCGTCTATGGAAATGGTTAAACGACTTAACCCCGATTCGATGGTTTTTTTTGCATTTTCTTCGTTTAAAAAGTGGGCATTAGTAGAAGTTGCCGTGTACATTTTTTTGGCGTTGGCATAGTTGACCATTTCCAAAAAATTAGAATTGATGTACGGCTCTCCCTGAAAATAAAAGTTGATATAAAAAGTTTTTTGATGTACTTGGTCAATTATTTTTTTGTAAAGTTCTTGTTTTAAATTTCCTTCGGGACGGGTAAATATTTTTAATCCACTCGGACATTCAGGACAACCCAAATTACAAGCAGTTGTAGGTTCAATAGTAATGCTAATTGGGAAAGCTATTCCCTTTGGAGTTTTACTCCATTTAGAATAATAAAAACTCCATCTTACTTGAATAACATTGACCATTCGACTGAACGAAAGTTTAGAAAATAAGTTAATATGGTCGTGGTTAATTCCTAACATTTATCCAAAAATACGAATTCACAACCTTCTACACACTTATCATTATAAAAACAAGCAGGAAACATCACCCACCTTAATCCTCCGTCAGCTGACGGAGGAAATATCCCTTCGTGGGGATTATAGGGGTGATTAGATAGCTTTAAGAGTTTACATAAATTTGTTTGTTATGCAACCGTATAGTATATTTAACGTCTGTAAATGAAGTTAACTTAAAACTAAATATTATGAAAAATTTACCACTTCTTTTTTTAGCAATTATAGTAAGTACAACTATTTTTGCCCAAAACGTAAACATACCCGATGCCAATTTTAAAGCAGCATTAGTAGGTAATTCGGCTATAAACACCAACATGGACACTGAAATTCAAACCTCCGAAGCCACAGCTTTTACAGGCGGAATGAATGCTGGAAGTTTAGCTATTGCAGATTTAACAGGTATTGAAGCATTTACTGCTCTTACTTCTTTGGATTGCGGTGGTAATTCATTAACCAGTTTAACTATCTCTACCAACACGGCTCTTACTTATTTGTACTGTGGTTATAATTCATTAACTAGTTTAGATGTTTCTACCAACATGGCTCTTACTTCTTTGGACTGTGGTTATAATTCATTAACCAGTTTAACTATTTCTGCCAACACGGCTCTTATTTCTTTGTACTGTAACACTAATTCATTAACCAGTTTAAATGTTAAAAATGGGAACAATGTTAATTTTGTTGGTTTTAATGCCACTGACAACCCCAATTTAACTTGCGTATTGGTAGATGATACAGCGTATATGAATGTCAATTGGGCAAGTGCAGTAGATGCGGGTGCCAGTTATAATGATGTAAGTTGTACTGTAGGAATAAAAGAACAGGACTTCTTATCTAATGTAGCCATTTCACCCAACCCAACAAAATCGACTTTTGTTTTAGCCGTAACTTCCTCCAGAAATACTGTTTTAAACATGAATTTAACCAACTCTTTAGGGCAAGTAGTTTTAAGTCATCAATCGAACCTAAACATTGGGTTAAATGAAGTAAATTTTGATATTCAAAACCAACCATCGGGTATTTATTTTATGTCAATTAATTATGAAAATAATCACTTTATCAAGAAAATAATGAAGCAGTAAAAAAAAGTCCTGAATTTATTCAGGGGTTTTTTTACATTTACGCTTCCATGAAGAAGCTATTTTTAAACTCATTTCTGATTTTTATTGTTGGTTTATTATTTTTTCCACTTGTTATTTTTGCTCAGCACCAACTACAAGGAACTATCGTTGATAGTAAAACCAAAGAACCACTAGCATTTGTTAATATTGTGGCCAATAAACAACACATCGGCACAACAACTGGAATTAATGGAAATTTTAATCTCAATTCACCAGAACCAATATTAAAATTAAAGCTAAGTTATGTCGGTTATGAGCCTCAAGAAATTGAAGTGCCTAATCAAAAAAATATATGGATTGAATTAAAAAAAACAAGTTACGAATTAACCGAATTTGTGGTGCTTCCGGGAGAAAATCCTGCACACCGAATTATCAATAAAGTAGTAGAAAATAGGAAAATACACAACCCCGAAAAAAGTTTGGATTTTAAGTACGAATCGTATAGCAAAATGTATTTTACAGGGCTGGTAGATAGTGCCATCCAATACAACCCTAAAAAAATTTTAGAACTGGATACCAGCGACCAAAAAGCCATCAAATGGTTAGATCAGCATCATATTTTAATGATGGAATCGGTTACCGAACGAAAATTTAAACAACCCGATAAAAGCTACGAAAAAGTAATTGCCTCCAGAGTTTCGGGGTTAAAAAACCCTACTTTTTCACTTTTGGCAACACAATTTCAATCGTTTTCGTTTTATAACCCAACCATCAATGTGTTAGAAAGATCTTACCTCAACCCCATCTCTGTCAACAGCATCAATAAGTATTTGTTTATTATTGAAGATACTGCTTTTAGTGGCGTAGATACTGTTTTTATTATTTCTTTTCATCCATTAAAAGGAAAGAATTTTGATGCATTAAAAGGTTTATTATACATCAACACCGATGGTTATGCGTTGCAAAATGTAATTGCCGAACCTTTTGTCCAAGATGAAGGAATTGCTATAAAAATTCAACAGAAATATGAAAAAATTGAAGGCAGTTGGTTTCCTATTCAACTCAATTCTAATGTAATTTTTAATAACCTCCAATTGAATAATTTTAAGGTATTAGGGATTGGCAAAACCTATTTAAAAAACATTCAAATTAACCCAGAAATTTCTAAAAAAGAATTTAGTTACATCGATACTGAAATTGATGTGGATGCCACTAAAAAAGATGAAGAATTTTGGAATAACTACAGAGAAGATACGCTTTCTCAAAAAGAAAAAGACACCTATCATGTTATTGATAGTTTGGGAAAAGCAGAGCATTTAGACCGAAAAGTAAGAGGTTTAGAAGCTTTTTTAACAGGAAAACTAAAGTGGGGTTATCTTGATTTAGACCTTAACAGATTTATTAACTTTAATGATTATGAAGGCTTTCGGTTAGGAGCAGGAATACACACCAATTCAGCTATTTCTAAATGGTTTTCGGTGGGTGGTTACGGTGCTTACTCCTTTCAAGATAAAGAGAATAAGTATGGTGGAGATGTTGACTTTTTAATCAATCATAAAAATGATGTGAGTTTAAACTTTTCCTTTCAAAAAGATGTCGAAGAGCCTGGTGTTGTTCACTTCTACGACTATAAAACTCCTTTTCTTTCTCCTGCCTTTAACCGAGTGCTTTATTTAAGCAGAATGAATAATATAGATAAAATGGAAGGTCGTTTCACCTTTCGAACACTCCGTTATTTAAAAGTTTATCTGTTTGCCAATCAGGAAAATGTGGAAGTCACCAACAATTATTATTACAAAAACAATATTGATGTAAACACCACTTTACACGACCAATATTATACGTTTAATGAGTTGGGTGTTGAATTGAGATACGCTTTTAAGGAAAAAGTTGTGCAAACTTTGAGTCAGAAATTTGCCAAGCCAAGCAATTACCCAGTACTTTACGCCAAGATAGAACAAGGAGTAAAAGAATACAATGGCGAATATCAATATACTCGATACACCATAAGAGCTGAAAAAAAATTCAGAATTAAAAACATTGGTCGCCCTAGTTTTTATGTTGAAGCTGGTTTAATTGATGGCGATGTTCCTCAGCACAAGCTTAACAGTTCGTTGGGAGCATTTCGTTTGAATAGTTTTTTAATTGCCACCGAAAATGCTTTTGAAACCATGTTGCCTTACGAGTTTTTTTTAGATAAGTATATCAACATTCATTTCAGACATAGTTTTGGTTCCTTATTGCTGAAAGTTAAAAAATTTGAACCTGAATTTATAGTAACTTCTAGTGTTGGATTTGGCTCTTTAGCTCATCCCGATTTACACGGTGGTGTAGCTTTTAAAACAATGGAAAATGGGTATTATGAATCAGGATTAATCATCAACAATATCCTTAAATTCAACTTTAGTTCTTTTGGAGTTGGTGCCTATTACCGATATGGTCCTTATCAACTACCAGAAGTAAGCGACAACTTTTCCGTGAAACTGAGTGTTGGATTTGTTTTTTAACCTTTTACTTTACAAAATCCTTATTTTTTACAATAATATCTTTGGTCATTTTTTTTATTACTTCTCCAGCTTGCATAATTAAAGCTTCATCTGGTGGAAAAGGGATGGGTTTTGTATTGTTTATTTCTTTATTAGTTTCCAAAGATAACGCATCGATATTTCCATAAGCTACCGCATAACGATTTTCAAATAGTGCATCGGAGGCAATTGGTTCTGTTTTTATCAATTGATCGGTAGCGTTATCGTAATATTCTAAATCTCCCGCAACTCGTGCAGCTTTGTTTTGTTGAAACCTTACCACCTTACAAGTAATGGTTTTAAACCTCGGAATTTTAATGTCATTTCCTAAACTATCTTTTTTTACGTTTCCGTTGGCATCCAACACATAATCAAAACCATCGGGTACTTCTTTACTCTCTATAGTTGCATTTTGAGCAACTTTTTCTGGAGCAACATCTATTAATTTTAAATTCAAAATTATAGAATAATGGTAAAGGATGTTGGTATCAATGTAAGAATCGTAGTTAGTCCATTGTTTGTCCAACTCATTTACATCTATGTTTTGTATTTCTTCCATCATCACCTTTGGAACTAACATTTTAGTGTTATCTTCTATTCTAAAAAACACATTAGTTGTTCCGGCTAACTTTGCTGCACTAATTTTTTCTTTCACCTCTTTATAATCGGGATTGTATGATTTTACTTCATTGTATTTATCATACGCCAAACGAGCATCCATTTTGTTATTTTTTGCCATTAACTCGTCTCCTTTGGCATACGCATATTCGGTAGCGTTTGTTTTTGCGTTGGCTATTTCTCCCGAAAAATCTTTTTCTTCATAATTAATGCCCACCGGAGGTAAAGAGGCTGCCAAATCTTGACGACCTTTCATGGTAACATACAATTGATATATTCTACTCCAATTGGCAGGATTTCCTTCTTGTTTTAACCGATTTACTTCAGTATTGTCCTGAGCATACGCCAATCGATAAGCATCATTAAATGTATCTACCTCATCAAAACTTCCGGGATTCTTTTTTATTTTTTTTGCTGACTTCTGAAGTGCAGCATCATAATTTCCTTCCGCTAATTGTTTGCTAGACGATTTGCAGGATGCTAAGAAAATTACTACGATTAAAAAGGGTACTATTTTTTTCATGAGTTAAACATTTTGAATATAAAAAAACAAAAATTAAGCCAAATCAATTACCAATGAGTAACAACTGATGTTACGCAAACGCATTTTTACCGCAGAGTTCGCTGAGATTTTACGCAGAGAACCGCTGAGAATACAAGATTGCATTTTCTTTGCGGCTCTCTGAGTGTTGTTTTCTTTGTGTTCTCTGCGGTTATTTGCTTTTCTGTGTAACATCAGTGAGTAAATGTAAGAATAAATAAAAAAGATGCTGCTAACTAAACAAAAATGTTTATATTTGATATGTATTTATCCCTTTTTTTATGAAAAACTACACCTTCCTCCCACTAATAATTTTATTGCTAATTACATTCAACAGCAACTGCCAAAACTTCGCTCCTGTTGGTGCAACGTGGCATTATAATGAATACAGCTATGGTCCACCACCTAATGATATTAATTATATATTAGTTGAATCTATAAAAGATACCATTGTGTTGGGCAAGAACGCCAAAAAATTGGATGCGACAATGTATTGGGCTGGCGGTGGCACTTCGCCATGGGATACTTATATCATCCATTCCGACTCCAATAAAGTGTACTTATACCGTTGTAATCAATTTTATTTGTTGTATGATTTTAATGCCAATCAAGGAGATACTATCCATATAGTAGATCCTGATTGTGGTTGGTGGAATGACACACTTATAGATGTTCTTATTGATTCTGTTAAAATGGAAAATATTGGAGGGTTTATAAAAAAGGTACAATACGTAACTTCTATAGAAGGATGGAGTTGGAATATTGGTACAAAATTTATCGAAAGTATTGGAAGCAATCGATATTTGCTCCCTATGAATGCTACTTTACCTGAAGATATTGCATTAAGATGCTATAGCGACAGCTTCATTAACTATCAATTAGTGCCTGATTGTGAAGAATTGGTGGTGGGTGTTAAGGAAGATGTGAATCAAGAAAATAAATACACCATACCAACAGTAGTCTATGAACACTTGCAATTACCTGCCATTATTGGTGATTTATTAATCTATGATTTGCAAGGAAAACTAATTAAAAATGAAAAAATAAAACCCATTATCAACCTCGAAAACATGAACAAAGGAATTTATATCCTTATCCTTAAAAATGACGAACTATTCATTAAACAGAAACTCATTAAATTCTAATACTATGAAATAGCCACTAACAAAGAGTTTGTTGCAAACAAACACCAATGAAGATAGGCTATTCCATATGACTTAATTAAAACAATAAATATCTACATATGAAACAAATTATCTATTTATTCGCAACATTGTTATTGCTTAATAGCAACAACGCTCAAACTACCGATTGTGGTACTAATGATCCTGCTCTTCCTGTTATTTTAGGTGGGCCAGCTTGTGACCAAACTATCAATTATGCCCCAGATGAATTGACAGATGTAAAATACGTTCGTATTACGTTCCATGTGATACAAGATAATTTAGGAAATGGAAACATCCCAAATAATAATGCTGGGCAGCAATTTTTATTAGTAGATGTAATGAATTCCATGAATAATGTCATGCGAAATATGTCTGCTATGAATTTACCTACTACTTCTCCTTACTTTGAGGATAGTAAAATTGAATTTGTAGTAGAGAATTTTTTCTTTCATCAAAATACATATTTATGGGATTTCAATTTTCAAAATAATATGAACAATCCTCTTGCAGTAGTTAAGGGAAATTTACTATATAATCAATATGTTACAACAAATCCAGCCATAGTAGATAAAACTAATTCTATTCATGTGTTTATAATAGGGAATATGGGGCAAATATTTCAAGGATTTGCTTATGGTAGTACTTATATGGTGATGCCAAGTTATGAACAGTTTTTAGTTGGAGATTTCTGGAATCCAGCAAGGCTATTACGCCATGAATTATTACATAATTTAGGATTGCCTCATACATGGTCTGGTGATAATTGTGCAGACACACCAAACAACCCTAACTGTTGGAACTACAACACTCCATGTTGTGGTCAACCAAATACTGGGCAGTGTCTTGTTTGGTCAAACAACATGATGGATTATAATGCAGCACGAACAGCATTAACCGAATGTCAGTTAGGAATAGTTCATTCTAATTTGGTGAAAAATGTTGCTATCAATAAACTCGTAGCTAATGATTATTGTAATAAAAATGCCAGTGTTATTATTAACAATGGCTTAATCAACACTTGGAACAATAGCCGATACATCTCAGGTGATTTAATTATAAAAGCAAACAGTACTTTAATTGTAAAATGTGATTTATACATGCCAAAAGATGCAAAAATTATTGTGGAACAAGGTGCTAAATTAGTGGTGGACGAAGGCAAGATAACGAACAAATGCGGTCAACTTTGGGAAGGAATTGAAGTTTGGGGCAATAGTACAACAAGCCAATCTGATGTGAGCACTCATGGAATTTTAGAAGTTAAAAATAATGCTATTATAGAAAATGCTCGTGTGGCAGTAAGTTTACATAAAAGAAATCCCAATGGTTCAGGCGATTTAACTACTACTGGAGGTATTATTATTGCCCACTCTAACAGTACTGCCATCACAAACTGTACGTTTAAAAACAACATAAAAGCCATCGACTTTTTACCTTACCAAAACCACCTGACTGGCTATCCCAATATTAAAAAGAGAGAAACCAGTGCTTTTATCAATTGTGTATTTAGTTGGGATGGCACTGGTAACATGGTTGCCTTAGGAGAACTTCCAGATGCTCACATGACCATTAACGGAATACATGGAATTAGAATTGAAGGGAATGATTTTAAATCGGATGATGTTACTTATGTAGATGAAGGTCAAAGAGGGTTTGGAATTATTACCATAGATGCTGATGGTTACATCAATGAAGTTTGTAATTTCCCAACTGCTCCTTGCCCACCGTTACAAGAAGATGGAAATACTTTTGAAGATTTGTGGGTTGGGATTGATGTGGTTGGGATGAGTAACCTCTCCAGGGTGTTGATTAAAAAGAACACCTTTACCAACAACCGATATGGAGTGGTGCTTGGGGGTTCAAAATATACTACGGTCAACCAAAATGTTTTTAATTTGCCTACTTCCAGCTATCCTTTAACAACAGGTGGTGATGCCATTGGTATTTATGCCACTGGTGCTGGTGGTTTTAACATAGAAGAAAATGAGTTTTATACTATTTTCGGTTCCTCTGGATTAAGTAATTATGGAATTGTGGTGAACAACTCTGATGGTGATGGTGGCTTGGTTTATAAAAATAATTTCTACAACAACATTGTGGGGACTTTATCATCGCAAGACAATAGTTTATTGAAAGTAGATTGTAATCAATATTACGAAGGAGCATTACACCAGTACGATTGGGCAATTACTTCGGGCACATTAATGAATCAAGGTAGTTGTAATCTATTGTTAAAACCAGCCAACAACACCTTTATCAATTGCACCGTAGGTGGTGAAGCCAACATTTTTTCTACAGGTACTCCTTTTATTTATAGTGCTATATTTGGTGATTTGCCCAACTGTGTCAGCCCAACTGTAGCATTGAATCCATGTATTTCAACTACAACAAATTTGTGTGAATCCTATATCACCAATCCTTTAAATCCAACTCAAATTATCGCTATTTTAGGGATTATTAAAAATGAAATTGCAGCATTAACACTCAACTTTGATGGAGGCAACACCACTGAATTATTAACAACTATTGCTACTGCTTCCAATGGCATTACTAAAAATGCCTTACTGGCTGCTTCTCCTTATTTAACCGATAAAGTGCTGATAACTTATTTGAATACTACAGGCGTTCCGCCAGGGAATGTAAAACAAGTAGTGGAAGCCAATTCACCAGTAACTAATAAAGTAATGGGAATATTGGAGGGCATGAATTTACCCAGTGGCATAAAAAATCAAATTGATGTTATACAAACCGGAATTTCAGAACGAATGTTGCTAGAAAACGACATTAGTTATTTAACCTCAGAAGCCTTACAGTTAAAAAACGAATACATCCGTCAAAGTTTAGATGCTCAACAATTTGGTGATGTAAAAAATAGATTAACCGATGGTGGTACTAACCAAGATAAGGCAGATTTACTAAGATTAGTAATAGCAGACGACCAGCAACAGGCAACTTCATTAATTAGTGAACTACGGAATGAAGCCGACACTCTAAGAGCAGAAGATGTTAATAGTATGGAAGCAGAAAAAATTGAAAAAGTGTGTGACTTTTTTGATAACGTAAAAAACAGAATTGTCCAAACGGGTAGTTTTGATGGGTTAACAACCAGTGCCGAACAAAACATGAGAAATTTATGCAGCACCAATGGAGCTATTGCCATTAATGCCCAAAATACTTTGCGTGTATTTTTAAATGAATATGTCAACAGGTTTGCCGAACCAATTATCGCCAATAGTGGAGCAAAGTTAATGCTACCGGAAACAGTCAACCAGTCAACAGTAGTAAGTAATTATCAATTAATCAACTATCCTAATCCATTTAATGAAAATACGGTTATAGAAGTAACATTGCCTAAAAATACCACAGGACAACTAGTGATAACCGATGTATTAGGCAAAGAGTTGTTGCGATTTACCCTAACAAAAGAAAACAACCTTTTAGAAGTAGAAGGTAACCAATTGGGTTACGGAATATTCTTTTATAGTTTATTGATTAATAATGAGTTGGTAAAAACGAATAAACTAATCCGAATGAAGTAGTTACCATGAAGATACAAACTTTCATATCTGCTGCCTTACTCATTACTAATTTACAATTGATAACCAATAATTGTACTGCTCAGGTATATTTTAATAAAGAGTTTACCAATGACAGCAGTGCGTGGGATCTTGGTGCATTCGTGCATGAATTTTCCGATACTTCCGGTTATTTAATTGTTGGATCTATTCCAATGCTTGGTTATCAAAATTATCTCCGATTTCTTCGATTGAATGTTAATGGAGATACGCTGTGGTCAAAATTTTACCGTAACCGCATACTTGCACAAGGACCAACCTTAGGTGATTATGTGAATATTGGAGACACCAATTTTGTACTTGGTGGTGTGTATTCTCCACAATCGTCGGATAGCGTGCAAATTAATTTATTTAAAATTGATGCCAATGGCAATGTGTTGTGGGATCTTCTTTTTGGCGATGCTGGAAAAAAAACGTGGGCATACGATATAAAACAAACTAAAACTAAAGGATTTATTATAACTGGCTGGACTTCTGGATGGGGTGCCGGAAATGCCGGAAAATCTTTTTTATTAAAAGTAGATAGCAATGGGGTGGAAGAATGGCATAAAATATACACTGTTGGTTTATACAGCCTTGCAAGTAGTGTAGATACCACTAATGATGGTGGTTATATTATTTCGGGTGGATTAAACTATAATAGTTCGGCTGACATATTTGTTTTAAGAACAGATAGTTTGGGTATCGTACAATGGGTAACAATTTATGGGAGCCCCTATCCGGATTGGTATAGTGCTTATATTAAAAAATATGGTGCTAATGAATACATACTGGCAGGAGGCATTACCGTAGATTTTGGAAATGGATTAAACTCACAAACCTATTTAGCCAAAATAGACGGACAAAATGGAAATGTAATTTGGGCAGATACAGCAGGAACTGACCAGAGTACTTACGATGAAGGATTTAATAGTACTCCCATTATCCTTAATTCCGGAGCTATTGTTTTAGTAGGAGATGTGGATCGTACTTCAAATCCTGGTAGCGGTACTTTGGCTTTATTAGCTAAGTACAGCAGCAATGGCACAAAATTGTGGGAAAGGGATTTTAGTAAATACGGAGCAACTAACCAGCACTATTTTTGGGATGTGCACGAAACTTTCGATAAAGGATTTATTGTATGTGGTGATTTAACTGATCAGAGTACTCCAAGTAATTTTAAGCGTTTGTGGGTAGTAAAATTAGATAGCATGGGTTGTGAGGTGGTTAATTGTAATGTTGGGGTGGAGGAAGAAGAGGTTATAGCCCAAAATGAGGTAATGGTTTATCCCAATCCTGCAAATAATCTACTTACCATTGAAATTAACGATGACTTGTATTTAGTAAATAGTTGTGTTAAGCTTTACAACATTGATGGCAAAGAATTAATAAATAGTTCCATGTCTTCTACATTCAATCAAGTGGATATTAGCAAGTATCCATCTGGGATATATTTTTTTCAACTCCTAAATTCCAAAAAAACTTTTACAGGCAAGTTAATCATTATCCATTAATTACCTTATCAAAGTAACCGTTCCGAACATCGTTCCGGGGTCGCCCAAAATATCTCTGTATTTTACTTTCCAAACGTAGGTTTCTGTTTTTGCCAGTGTTCCTTTGTAAGTGCCATTCCAACCCATTTCCATATTAGTGGAGTAAAATAATTTTTCTCCCCACCGATCAAAAATAGATAGTTCAAACTCAACAATATCTTTACCATACACATAAAATAAATCATTCACTCCATCACCATCTGGTGAAAAGGAATTAGGAGCATAAATAGAACCGTCATACATTACTGTAATGGCATCATAACTATAACAACCGTTTGCTCCTTGTACTGTTAAGTAATAAGTAGTTGATTCTTGTGCATTAACCATTGGATTAGGACACGTTGTGCAACTTAATCCAGTTGAAGGAGTCCACCAAAAATTAACTCCGTTGGTTATCGGATTTAAAGTAACCACATTTCCCCAATTGGTTTTAATATCACTTCCTAATTCTACAATAGGATTAATTAAGGTATCCACAAAAACCGAAAGAGTTGTTGTACAATTTAACGAATCAGTTACCTCAACATTAAAAGTGGTTGGCTCAGTAATGATGGGATTAATGCTGTTACTTGCTCCATAACCTCCTGTTGAAGAATACCAATAATAAGCAACTCCACCTGTTGCCCATAAATTTGCCACATCACCTATACAGACAATAGTATCGTTGACAATGTTGGCGTTAACGATATGAACATACACTTCTACGGTATCATAATCCACTCCGCAAGCGTTGGCAACTTCCACCACATAATTAGTAGATTGTGTAGGTGAAGCAATTGTCATGGAATCGTTGGGATTGGTTAAAGTATTGGATGGTGTCCAACTGTAAGTTGAACCTCCAGAGGCATAAATCTGTACAGTATCACCTAAACAAATAGTGTCGGGTACAGAACCTAAAGCAATTGGAAAAGTACTATCAACGGCAACTTCCATTAACGTATCCCAAACACAATTATTGGAATCTGTAATTGCTACTTGGTAAATAGTAGTTGCCAAAGGTGTAGCCATAGGATTTACAATAAATGGGTCATTTAATGTTGCTGCTGGCGACCAAACATAACTCGTTCCTCCTGTTGCATAAATTTGCACACTTTGTCCTAAACAAATCATGGTATCGGGCATTATTCCTATGTTTTTGGTAAAAACCATGACGACTAATTGTGTGGTATCCATGCCACAACTATCTGTTGTAACCACAGTATAGGTTGTTGTGGTATCTGGCCAAACTGTTGGAGTAGCTGTGTTGCTGTCTAAGATATTATAATTGGGAGTCCAACTATAAATTAAGCCTCCAGAAGCAGTTAACTGAATACTATCTCCTCTACACACCCCATTTATTGGTGTAACGTTGATGATAGGTGGGCCACTAATGTAAACATCAACATAATCGGTATCTCTTTTTAAACAGGAAACCGAATCTAATGAAACCAACATCACATGGTACGTTCCTAAAGAATCATAAACATGATAAGGTTCAAAAATAATGGAGGTATCTCCATCATCAAAAGCCCAATAATAAGTTATCCCTCCATTGCTTAGGTTTTGAAAATGTACCGTATCGCCCAAACAATGAAATGGAGTAGCATAAACATCAGCACCAGCAGTTAACACTGATAAATCTATTTTAAAAACACCTAAGTTACAGTTGGGTCCATTATCGGTATTCGACCATGCTCCTGGTGTTGTGGGGAAATCTGAAGTTGAACCATAACAAGAAGCACAAACCGCTTGATAAACAATTCCTTTTTTATCAAACCGACTGGTACCTCCATCCACATGATCGAGACTGGTAGTTCCTCCAAAAAAAGTAGCGTACATTAAGGAAGCAGCATCTTCATCTAACAACATTAAGTAATAATCACTTCCATCTGTTGTAGCTTGAAGTGCGTTGGCAGTAATTGGCAATCCTGTAGTAGTGCTAAAAGGAGGACCTCCATTACTACTATTAATTGCTCCTCCCCAACCAGAAATAAATATATAATTACATTCATTTACTAAAAATGCCGAAAGGGTAATGTCCACATTACCAGAGCCTCTACCAAAGGTTGTAGAAAATAGCGTTGCCGATAAATCTGGGCTTAATTTATGCAAAAACTGCCCACTATTCGGAACATTATAAACCGATACTGGAGTAATTGGATAAGTTCCTTCTGTTTGTCCAACAACATATACGTTGTTAGCCGTATCGAGTTGTACAAAAAAAGTTTGGTCATAATCGGAAGTTCCTATAAAAGTACTCGCTAAAATAGTAGTTCCTGTATTATTTATTTTTGTCACCCAACCATCTGCAACTCCTTGATAAATAGTTTGAAGAGCTCCAACGGTAACTGGAAAATTGGGACTTTCTGTTCCTCCAGTTACCAAGACATCTCCTAATGTGCTAAATTGAACGGAGAACGCAGCATCCGCATTTGTTCCTCCTAAGTAAGAACTCCATATTAAAGAACTTAAATCGGGCGATAATTTAAAAGCACAACCATCTTGACCTCCAGATAAAGCAGGCTGAAATGCTCCAGGAGTCACTGGAAAATTAGTAGAAAATGTAGAACTGGCAACATATACATTATCGCTGGTATCGACCACTATTTCTCCTCTAAATTCATCAGCATAATTGTACAATAAAACAGGACCTAAGTTTAATCCATCATTTCCAGAACCTCCCATAAAAGTTGAAGCTAATAATAAAGCTCCATTGGTGCTAAATTTTGAAATTACAATATCAGAACCTCCAATATAATTGGGGATACTAAATGTATAATTTGTTCCTCCATTAAAAGTATTGTCGTAAGCCGTTGCAGACATTGGGAAGTTAGCAGAGGCGGTTGTTCCCATTACCAATAATTCGTTGTTGTTGTTCACAATTAAACTGTGTGGTGATTCGTTTCCTGAACCGCCCAAATAAGTTGAATACAGTAGTGAAGTTCCATTTGAAGAAAATTTTGTTAATGAAATATCTGTACCGAAGCTATAATTTCCGTTTCCACCATTAAAGCTAACCTGATATGCTCCAACAGTTATTGGATATCCAACGCCAAAAGTTACTCCACCACCATATAAATTTCCAGCATCATCAAAAGTGGAAGTATATCCCCAATTATCGGCTGTAGAACCTGAGTAAGAGGCAAAAATTAGTGTGGGGTCAATTACTAATTCTTTTGTTTTATCGTACCCTCGAGGAAATTCGAAAGAAACTACCTTATTTTCTAACTTAAAATTACATTTTACCTCTTTTTGTTTTCCTTTTATCAGTTGGTAAGCATAAGGTTTTTGCTCAATTATTTGATTTACAGAAGTGGTGATGTTTAGTTTTCCATCTTTTAAAACGATAGCATCAACACCATTATACTTCAATTGAATTTGATTTACATCGCCTCCAGAAGCTACTATAAAATCATATTTGAGGTAATTGTTTTTTACATAAAATTTTAAATTTATGTGAGGATATATTTTACTGTATGTTGCTTCTCCATACTTTTTAACTTTTGAAGCCCATTTGGAAGTGTCATTTCCAATAAAATAATTTTCGTAATCGGTGGTTGGTTTTGAAGGAATAATTTGTTGAGTTTGTGCGTTTAAAAATTGGATTTTAAATGCATGTAAATTCAGCAAATAATCGTTGGGTGTTGGATTTTTAATACCATGATGGTGCATATCACCAAGTCGAGCTATATCTTGTTCGTTGTAAAAAAGATATGTCAACTCGTTTTGTTCTAAATATAAGTTTCCACCGGGTAATTTTGCCTTAAAAACGATGTTATTTTCCCATTGCCCTTTGTTTTCAATAAATTGAACATTAGCTAGTTGTGCAAAGGAATTTACACTAATAAAAAGCAGGAATATGTTGATATAAAATTTCAAATCTTTGTTCAATAACTACACAAGATACAACTTTATTTAAAGCGTATCTACTTAAGACTGAAAATTTAGCATTTAGTTGCCTTAAAATCAACAGATTTGTAAAAAAATGTTAGAATTATTGGAATGGAAAGCTGAAGAAGGTTAATCAATTTTCATTTCAGGAATTTCTCCTTCAACAACTAATTTTCCAGCAGTAGCTTTTTTAATTTCTTCTACACTAACACCAGGAGCTCTTTCTAATAAATAAAACGCTCCATTTTTTATTTCTAAAGCAGCCAAGTTGGTAATAATTCTAGTAACGCAACCAACACCAGTTAATGGCAATGTGCAAGCTGGCAATAATTTGCTTTCTCCACTTTTGTCGGTATGCATCATGGCAACAATAATATTTTCGGCTGAAGCAACTAAATCCATTGCACCACCCATTCCTTTTACCATTTTACCGGGCACTTTCCAATTAGCAATGTCGCCATTTTGAGCCACTTCCATTGCACCTAAAACGGTTAATTGAACATGTTTTCCACGAATCATCGCAAAACTTAAAGCGGAGTCGAAAACTGATGCACCGGGCATTAGCGTAACTGTTTGTTTTCCAGCATTTATTAAATCTGCATCTTCTTCACCTTCATAAGGGAAAGGACCCATGCCTAAAATTCCATTTTCGGATTGGAATTCAACCACTATATCTTTCGGAACATAGTTGGCAACTAACGTTGGTATTCCTATTCCTAAATTAACGTACCAACCATCTCTTAATTCTTGTGCAATTCGTTGTGCAATTCCGTTTTTATCTAACATAATTTAATGTAACAATTTACTAATTTAGCAATGTAGCAATTATAACAACTGCTTATTTCTTTTTAATTCTAATTCTTCACAAAAATCAATCCGTCAGCTGACGGATGAAAAATCAATAGTTTTGTTTACAATTACGTTGTCTTTTACTTCCATCTTATTCTTTTTATTTTATTGTTACATTAATAAATTACTAAATTGTTAAATTAACCTATGAGCGAGAGCGAATAGTTCTCTGTTCAATTCTTTTCTCATAACTCTCTCCTTGAAAAATTCGTTGTACAAATATTCCTGGAGTATGGATAGTGTTGGGGTCTAATTCTCCAAGAGGTACTAATTCTTCCACCTCAGCAATGGTAATTTTTCCAGCCATTGCCATCATCGGATTAAAGTTTCGTGCTGTTGCTTTGTAAACAAGATTTCCAGCAGAATCGCCTTTCCAGGCTTTTACAATGGCAAAATCGGCAGTTAAAGCACTTTCTAAAATATGTGGTTTTCCGTTAAATACTCTTACTTCTTTTCCTTCGGCTATTTCTGTTCCAAATCCTGCAGGAGTATAAAAAGCAGGAATACCAGCCCCTCCAGCTCTACATCTTTCTGCCAAAGAACCTTGAGGAATTAAATCTACTTCTAATTCGCCACTTAACATTTGACGCTCAAACTCTTCATTTTCTCCTACATAAGAGGAAATCATTTTTTTAATTTGTTTTTTTTGTAGGAGAAGCCCGAGTCCAAAATCATCTACACCAGCATTGTTAGAAATACAAGTTATTCCTTTTACATTCATCTTAACCAATTCCTTAATGCAATTTTCGGGAATACCGCACAAGCCAAAACCTCCCAACATCAAGGTCATTCCATCTTTAATTCCTTTTGTTGCTTCGGTTACATTTGCTACAACTTTATTTATTGCCATATTTATTAGTTTAGAGTTTAGAGTTCAGAGTTCACCCCTTCACTTTCACTTTTCATATTTCTCATTTCATATTTCTCATTTCATATTTCTCATCTCATATTTCTCATTTCATATTTCTCATCTCATATTTCTCATTTCATATTTCTCATTTCATATTTCTCATTTCATATTTCTCATTTCATATTTCTCATCTCATATTTCTCATCTCATATTTCTCATCTCATATTTCTCATCTCATATTTCTCATTTCATATTTCTCATTTCATATTTCTCATTTCATATTTCTCATTTCATATTTCTCATTTCATATTTCTCATTTCATATTTCTCATTTCATATTTCTCATTTCATATTTCTCATCTCCAATCATCACCCTCATTATTCATTTCATAATATTTTTTACAATCGAGCTCAATAACGAGTGGATTTTCAGGTCTTTCAAAATCACCATTAGAAATTTTTATTTTAGGGTCTGCTTTCACTTTTTGCATGTAATATCCCCAAATTGGTAAAGCAGTATTTGCTCCTTGTCCCATAGCTGTTGTGGCAAAACGAACGCTTCTTTCATCTGCTCCCACCCACACTCCTGTAACTAAATCGGGTGTTAAACCCATAAACCAACCATCAGTATTATTTTGTGTTGTTCCTGTTTTTCCAGCAATTGGATAATGATGACCGAC
>Ga0210044_10003605_pt1 | contig 22013 bp, 16 predicted proteins | sample CryGey13umfilter_2_FD_183959 | JGI IMG/M metagenome (GOLD analysis project Ga0210044, IMG submission 183959) | Groundwater microbial communities from aquifer in Utah, USA - Crystal Geyser 4/9/14 3 um filter (SPAdes) (version 2) | ecosystem: Environmental > Aquatic > Deep subsurface >... | reverse complement strand
TAATTAGTTGTATAATAGAAATTTAAAATTAAACATTGTTTAATTTATTAATAATATTTTTTAATTCCTTAATATCTTTGATAATAAAATCAGCATTTGAAGTATCGTCGGGTTGAGTCCAGCTTTGTACATTTAACCAAGTGGTTTTACAGCCCAATAATTTAGAAGGGACAATATCCCGTTCGTACGAGTCACCGACAGCCAAGGTGTTCTCGGCATTTACATTTAACTCATTCAACGCCAATTCAAAAATCTTTTTATCAGGTTTTCTTATGTTAACTTTTGTTGAATCTATAATTGAATCAAAATATTTATCTATATTCAAGCTTTTTAATACGCTTTTTATATTACCATAAAAATTAGATACTAAAGAATATTTTAAATCATTTTTAAATTCATTTAAAACTGTTTTTGTTTGATCTACACATACTACAACATCTTTGCAGCAAGACTCAGCAATATCTGATGCGACAACTCCGGGGGAGTTATAAAATTTATAGTTTTTATTATTTACAAGATATTCTAATTGAAGATAAGATTGTTTTTGAAGAGTAATGTAAAGGTCATCATCTTCTAAAACTGTTTCATACATTTTAGGTTCTGTTTTTACATAGGCTTCATTAAAATCATCAGTTTTAATATTAAGTTTTGCTTTATCATAAGTTAAGCGGAATTTTTCACTCCAATGAATTCCGTTTGTGTCAATCGTTCCACCAAAATCAAAAATAACTGCTTTAATCACTTAGCATTTTCCTCAATAAATTTTAATATATCTTTTTTACTATCATCCTTTTTGATTTTATGTTTGCCATCAAATTGTGTAAGAATTAATCCTACTAAAATCCAAAAGAACTCCCTTGCTCTATTTATAATTCCAATATAAATACCAATAACAGAAGTAAGATGAATGCTGCCTAAAACCAAATACAAACCTCCTTCACGGGTGCCAAGTTCAAATGGTATAAAGAAGAAAAGGTTGGTAATCAATGAAGAACCTGCGCTTATATAAAATGCTTCCATATAAGTTATGTGTATTCCAATAGCCTTTAGGATGAATAAAAATTCCAATGCTGTGACAATTCTAGATAAATAATCTAAAAAAAGTGCCCAGAAAAAATCTTTTGGTCTTTCATTATAAAGATGTTTTATTTCATCATCTATCTTTAATAGAGATTCTTCTTTTGAATTTAATTTAAGTTTAATTTTTTTCAGGAAAGGAATTTTAGAAATAAATTTTAGTAGTGATTCAAAAATACCTCGTTTGTGTCTTCTGAATGCAAACCAAATAAATCCGGAAAGAATTATTAATGCAGCAATAAGAGTTATTTTAAATTCTAATGAAAGAGGCAGTAATATTAATCCGCACAAAATTGCAGTAACCCAAAAGAAAAAGTGGGAGAGAAAATGCATCATAGTAAAAAGGATTACAGAAGAAACAGCAGTGTGATACCCTATTCTATCTTTTAAAACTAATATTTTATAAGGTTCCCCACCAAGATTTACAAATGGAGTAATATAATTTATTGCAAATCCGCTGACAGTTATTTTATATAAATTGATAAAAGTAATTTTATTTTTTGTAGGGTCAAGTATGTAACGCCATGACCAAGCATTTAATAAATAGACAAAACCCCAGACACCAACAACGGGAACAAACCACCAGCCGGTTTTCTTAACATTAATAATAATATTATCCAAGCCAAAATTGTTTATAAGGTAAGCAAATACAGAAAGGCCAACGATAAAAAATATAAATTTTATATACTTATTCATTACTAAGGTAAATTGTTTTTCCTGTTTCTGCTGATAAATAACATTTGTTCAATAAATTAATTGAATCGAACGCTTCTTCAACTAAATTTAATGCTCTTTCCTTTTTTTTAATTTTGGAAATAAATTCTTTTATAAGCGAAATGTACAAAGAAAAATAATGTGCTTTATCTGATGCATCCGGTACCAAAATATTTTCTTCATTATCATTTATATTTTTAACCAGATGAGTTTTACCTTCGTAATTTAAACTACCTGTACTAGAAATAAGCCTTGCGTTGTTAACTCTTTTATCGGCTCCCCAGGTTAAAGTTATTTGTGCAACCGCTTTTTCAAATTCAAGCATAATAATTGCAGTATCTTCAACTTGATAATCACTGTGATTTAAATTGTAAACTTTAGCTGTAACACTTTTAGCTTTTCCAAGCAGCCATTGTGCAAGATATAAATAATGAATGCCTGAGTCGGCAAGTATTCCACCTCCGCTTATATTTTTATCAGTTCTCCAGGCCGGATTAAAATTTGTACCGCCCGGATCAGCATGCATTCTAAAAATATTAAATTGAAGTAATGATTGAGCATTACCATTTTCGTTCAATAAAAAATTTTTAAAATTCTGCCAAATTGGCGAATACTTATATTGATGGCATGGTATAAAAACTTTAGTATAATTTTTTAATTGGGCATAAGTTTCTTTTGCTTCATCTAAATTTAGTGTGAAGGGTTTTTCACACAAAATGTTAACATTATTCTCAATACTTTCTTTTATTAATTGTGAATGAAATTTTGGAGGAGCTGTTATATCAACAAAATCAATTTTTTCTTTAGAAAAAAGTTCTTCAGTAGTAGAATAAAAGTTTAATTCAGGATTACTTTTTTCACCTTCAATTCTGTTTGATTCAAATGGTTCTACAACAGAAGTTATATTAACATCATTTTTTAATTCATCTTGTTGGTAGGCTTTTAAATGACTTTGCTGTGCTATCTTGCCAAACCCAATGATTGCACCTTTAAGCATTTAAGCTGCCTCCGTATGAGTCTTAGTAAATTCAAGTAATTGTTTGCTGGTATGTTCGTGTCTTAATACATAATAAATCAATAGAAGATTTAATACTATTAATTCAAACAAAAAATAATAAAGTACATCGGCATAAAAAATTGTAAAAAATAGAATAAAAATTCTTGTATTGGTAGTAAGTATATTGCCGTATTTTAGAAGAGGGTTGTTAATTTTTCTATATTCTTGCTTAAACCAATCTGGCACAGTTCCATTAAAATTTGATTGAAAATTTTTATAAAGGATTCTAATGGATTTAGAAAGTGATTCTTGTTGACGAGTGTAATTGATATAAGTTCTTAGTAAAAATTTCTTTCCAAAGTTTTTTACCCATGTGAGATTTTTGTTCTTTTCTATTAAATCTTTTACTTCGTCAATGATAACATTGCTTTCATAAACAAAGTATAGATAAAAATTTCTGTAATATTCAGACATAGCACTTTGATAGGAATGGCTTAAACCTGAAACTAATGCAATAAGAAAAACCCAAGGTGTTCCGCCATTTAATACAAATCTTGCACATAGATGAAGATAAATACTAATGAACATAAAATTACCGGCAACACCATCAAGTATTTTGCCGTAACGAGAATGAATACTTGTCATCCTGGCTAATTGTCCATCAGCACTATCCATTGCTTCTGCAATAATAAAGAAAATTACCCCAAGAATATTTAGAAATATATCGTTATAATAAAATAAATGGCCAGCTGAAACACCAAATATAATACTAGTTATAGTTATTACATTAGGTGTAAGTCCAAGTTTTTGAGATACCACCGCCATTATGTAACCAAAAGGACGGTAGAATAATCTATCTAGAATTTCTTCCGTATCTTTTGACTTATATGTTAAAGCAATTTTAGAGCTGATCTGAGACATAGCTTAATGCATCCTCCATAATAGCAATACCTTCTTCAGCAATTTCTTCACTAACAATTAATGGAGGATAAACTCTGATATCAGGATTATAACCCATGATTATCAAACCTCTTTTTAAACATTCGTGAAAAAACATCTCAGTATATTTTTTGTCGAGTTTTTCTTTTGAATTTATTCCTTTAACAAGTTCGACACCTATCATTAATCCTTTTCCTCTTACATCACCAATAATAGGGTATTTATCTTTTAATTGATTTAACTTCATTATCATAAACTCACCAACATTACGAGAGTTTTCTACCAATCCATCATCAATAATAGTTTTTAATGTAATATATGCTGCTGTAGATGCTAGTGGATTTCCGCCGTAACTTGATGAACTACCACTTGGGTTTCCAAAAGGTTTAGCATTTATAATTTCTTCTCTTGACATAATACCTGTCATTGGGAAACCGCCGCCAAATCCTTTTCCAATAGTAATAATATCTGGAACAATTTCTTCATGTTGTGTACCAAACATTTTTCCTGTTCTGCCAAACCCAGTTATCATTTCATCGCAAATTAATAATGCACCAATTTCGTGGGCCAATTTTTTTAATTCTTTTAAAAATCCCGGTGCCGGAACAACATTACCTGCTGTTCCTTGAATAGGCTCTACAATTATTGCAGCAATATTATTAGTTGTTTCATATTTTATTTTCTTTTTAATAAAGCTTACACAATCAAAATTGCATTCAGGAAATGTTGTGTTCAATGGGCAGTTTTTACAATCTGCATAAGGAGTATTATAAACACCTGCTGGTAACGGACCTAATCCAACTTTAAAATCATCGCCCAACAAACCAAGAACACCCATAGTCTTGCCATGAAACCCGTTCCAAAAACCTATAAACTCAGTTTTTTTGGTAAAAGATTTTGCCATTCTTAATGCTGCTTCAACTGCTTCAGCTCCACCGCTGTAGAACTGACTTCTTGTTAAATCACCAATAGCATTTTCAGCTAATAGTTTTGTAAGCGCTACTCTATTTTTAGATGTAAAGCTTCCTACATGAATATTTTTAACTTGTTCTTGCAAGTGTTTTGTGTAAGAAGGATGGTTGTAACCTAAACTTGCTACACCTACACCGGCAAAAAAATCAATATATCTGTTTCCATCTACATCTTGAACAATACATCCATCACCTTTTTCAATTGTTATTTTTGAACGCGTTGCAATTGTTTGTATTCCAGGGGCTATATAATTTTTTTCTTCGTTAAAATATTTTAATGATTTGGGCCCCGGTATTTCAGTTACAACAGAGGCAAATTTATTAGTAGTAACATTATTTGTTGACATATTTTTCCGCCATATTATAGATTAATTTTGCAATATGCTTGCTGGCTTCGTTTCTAACAGGTGCAAAGCTCGGCCAGTCATTCATATCTATAATAGAGATGTCTCCCTCTTGAGATATAATTGCATCCCCACCATAAATAGAAAGTCCGAGAACTTCTGCTGATTTTGAAGCTAGTTTTTGTAAATTATTATTGTTAAACTCTGTGTGGTATCTTCCATTTAAATAATACCAATTGAAAAAACCGCTGTCTTTTACAGCATAAAATTTTATTACATCTCCCTCAAGATGCTCCTGGAGTACAGCAGTTTTTATTTCTCTTCTATAAAATTCTTTTAAAACATTGTTTCTTTCACCTTCGCTATAAACCAATGTTACATCTTCTCTGTGCACTGCGTGAACCCCGCCTCTTTTTACCCAATATTTGCTTGATTCGAATGAAGGTAGTTTTGATTCATCTTCGCATGGTATTTTTATTATTATACTTTTCGGAAAAGGAATTCCGTTTTCAGGTAAGAGTTTTACCATGTTTGTTCTGTAACAGTTCATAACTGATTTAGGTGAGTTAATAACAAAGGCACCATTGTTTTCAATTTCTAAAAGCTTTTCGATTGCTTCTGGTCCCTGAACCATGGAAAATATTAATTGTTCTTTAAATGAACTATTTAAAACTTCTCGTTCACCATAAACACTTACTTCAATACCTAATTTTTTTAATTCATCAGCAGTCGCACGAATTATAAGCGAATCATTTTCAACATGGTTAGGTGAGTAATCTGCTTGTCTGGAAATACCGGCTAATTTAAGATTCATTATTTAAACTCCTCACGATAAAATTAAAATACAGAAAACTGTATATAATTTTCTGGATGCTCATTAAGATCCTTTATCAAAGCATTCAAATCAATAATTAGTGAATTAAATTGTTTGTACATTTTTGAATCGTTAAATAATCCCCCAATCATTGTACTGTCACTGTTTTCAGTTTTAAAAAGAAGATTATCGAATCGTTCAGATATCGAGCTTATTTTATTGTAAAGTTTGTCACTAGATAAAAGCTTACCCAAAGATCCACTTCCATTTTTCAATGAGTCAGAAATCTCTCCGAGATTTTTTGATAGTGTTGCAATATTATTATAGAGAGTTGGATCATAAGCTAATTTACCAATTACACCTTTTTTATTTACAATAGCATCTGTAATGGAATTTAAATTACTTAAAACTTTTTCTAAATTATTGATAGCTGTTGTGTTGTTAAGAAACTTTCCTAAACTACCGTCACCACTTGCAATTTTACTGGTGATAGTTTTAATGTTTTGCATTGTTATTTCAACATCATCCAATAAAGGATTCATTTTATCTGCAAAAGTTTCAAAGCTAAGGGTTGGTTTTACTATTAGAAAGTCATTATCATCAAGTTGTTTTTCACCAATCTGTCCCATAGATATATCAACAGTCATATCACCCAAAAGTCCAATTGTTTTCATCATTGCGTAAGAATTAATTGTAATCATAGACTTATATTTTTCAGGAATATTTAACCCTACAGTTACCCCATTAACACTGTCTCTTCTTGAAAATTCAAGAGATTCTACACTTCCGACCTTCATTCCACCTAGAGAGACTAATGAGCCTTTGTTCAGTCCCTGCAAATTAGGAAGAAAGATGTTTAATCTGTATGTAGATGTAAAAGCGTTGTTTTCTGATCCAACCATAAATAGAAACATAAAGATGATAATCAGACCCAAGAAAACGGTTATTCCCACTTTTAGATTTCTCATTGTCAATTTTTTATTATTCATTTACTTGTTATTTATTGTTTATAAAATTTTATTTTTAATAAAGCCGCATCTTGATATACTTCATAGAAAAAGCCTTTAACAAATTTATTTTCAGAACGCAGCATATGGTGAACAGTTCCTGTTTCAACTAAATGACCTTCATTAATTACCGATAGAGTGTCGCCAATAGATATGGCATCATTTAAAATATGAGTGACAACTATAGAGGTTGCACCTTGTTCACTTACTCTTTTAATTAAATCTAATATTGATTTTGAATTGATAGGGTCTAATCCTGTTGTTGGTTCATCATAAAATATTATATCAGGATCAAAAGATAAAGCCCTTGCAATAGCAACTCTTTTTTTCATCCCGCCGCTAAGCTGGTCAACACATATTTTTTCTGTTCCATCAAGGTTTATAAAAGATAAAATCTCAGAGACTTTTTCTTTAATCAAAGATTCTTTTATACCGCCATGCTCTTTTAGAAAATATGCCACATTTTCTTCAACACTAAGTGAATCAAACAAGGCATTACCTTGAAAGACAATACCCATATTTCTGCGTATCGGCAGCATATCTAATTCGCTTAATTTAGAAATATCTTTATTGTCTATATATACACTACCGGAATCAGGTTGCCAGAGCCCAATCATTATTTTTAACATAGAACTTTTACCTGCACCGCTTGGTCCTAAAATTATTGCAATCTCTCCCTTCTTAATTGATAATGATGTATTATCAAGAATTACTTTTTCCCCAAAAGAAAGACTTACATTTTCTAATCGTATCATTTTGTTATAATAATTCCCAAACTACTTTTGTAAAAATAAAATCTAAAACCAAAACTATAAGTGATGAAACAACTACAGCATTTATAGTATTTTTACCCAATGCTGAAGTACCACCCCTAGTTTGAAATCCATAAAAACAACTGATTGTTGCTATAAAATATGCAAAAAGAATTGGCTTAATAAAACCAACGAAAATATCTTTCATCATTAATGAAGAGACAATAGAATGCCAGAAAAAAGATGTGTCGACATGAAGAGAAAGTTTTGTAACAATCATTCCGCTTAATATTCCACTCATATCTGCAATAGCAGTAAGAGGAAGAAACATAACCATAGCAGCAATAGTTCTTGGCATAACAAGTTTAAGAATTGGGCTTGTACCAAATGCTCTTAAAGCATCTATCTGTTCACTAATTTGCATAGCACCTAACTCGGATGCATTTTTTGCACCTGCTCTTGCTGCCATAAGAAGGCCTGTAATTGTTGGACCTAGTTCTCTAACCATTCCAAGTGCTACTGTTCTACCAACCAATGTTTTTGCCCCGAATTGGTCAAGTTGATGTCCGGTTTCTAAAGCAAGAATAATACCCATAAACACACCACCCAAAAGAACAAGTAAAAAAGCTTGTGAACCTACAAGATACATTTCATTAAAAATATCACTTCTGCATTTGTTAACAAATCTAATGGATAAAAAAAGATCTCTTAACATTAGAGTATAATCTTGAAGTAATAATATTTTCTTCTTAAATGTTATGATTAAAGAAACCATTTATATTCCTGCACCATTTAAACTGTTTAGGTATTCTTCTGCAACCTGTAAATCTTTTAAATGATCTATGTCAATTATTTTAGAAAAAGGGTATGCTATTATTTTATAATTATTAACTAATAAAATTTTTAAGAAATTTCTTAACCTCATCATATTTTCATTAATTGCTTTTTCCATGAGAGGAAATACATCCGAGTTAAAATAATACATTCCACCCGTTGCATATTTATGACCATCAGCATTATCATGAAAACTTTTGATATTCATGTTCTCATCAGTTTCAATGCAAAGAGGTTTTTCATCATCTATAAAATCTGTTACGGCTAAAACCCCATCCGTGTTTTTTTTATTATTTGAAAAATTTAGGAATTCAATAAATTCATCTTGATTAAAAATTGAATCAACTGTTGTTAAACAAAAAGAATTTCCTTTTAAAAAAGGAGATAAGGCATTAAAACTATGAAGAGAACTAGGGGTTGATTTAATTATTAAGTTGAATGGAATTTCAAATTTTCTGTTATTAATATATTCTTTAACACTAAGTGACTCTTCATTTATTATACACGAAATAGATTCAAAACCATTGTTCTCAGCAATTGTAAATAGTCTTTCAATTAGAGGAATACCATTAACTGTAATTAATGGTTTGCTGACACTAGCATTTTCATACCTTAATCTGGATCCTTCACCTGCAGCAATTATCCCAAAATTCATTTATTATTACCAATACTTAAAAAAATTAAAATTAACACATTAAAAAATATTTTACATATACTTCTTTTTTAAAAAAGTACGACTTTAAATTTATCAATCTTTTGGATAATTAAAAAGTAATCCATGTTACAATCAAATTAAAATATGGACTTTATTATCAATATTAATTTTATATATTAAACATTATCATTTTTTACAATTTTGAGGTTTGGGTATTTTTTTATCAAATATTTTAAAAGGTGTTGACTTTAAATTATTTTTTAATGAGTTTACTACAGAATTTTTAATTAGGAAGGTAAAAAGGCTAATTTTTACAACTTTTCAGACAATCTATTAATTTAATAAACAATACAAATATATTGCTTGGTTATTATACATTGTATTTTTATCTATTTTTAATAAAATGTGAGCTTAAATTAGTACCTTTAAACCAATAACTTTTTTCATTAATATTTTAAGAATAAAGATTTTTGTTTAACAAAATTGAGCAAAATAATTACCCACTTTTTATTGAATGCAATAATTCAATTTCTATGCATTCGATCAATAAAGTAACTAGTTACATAATAATATCACTAAATAATAGGAGAAATAATATGAAACGAAAGATTACCATCCTGTTTTTCTTGCTTTTCTTGCCTGCATTTGTAATGGCTGGATCTGTAGGAAAAATTCAAGGTAAGGTTACAGATCTCCAGACGGGCGAAGCATTGATTGGAGCCAATGTATTAGTCGTTGGAACATCATTCGGTGCTGCTACAGATGTAAGCGGTTCGTTTACAATTAATAACTTAGAGCCTGGCGTATATGAGCTAAAGGCTTCTTATCTAGGTTATAAAACTGTAACAATCACAAATGTTCGTGTGAATTCTGATCTTACTTCCGAGGTAGATTTTCAACTACCTGCTGAAGGTATTTCGGTTGGGGAAGTTAACATTGTAGCAACTAGACCTCTTATAAATAAGAGTAACACTAATGCTATAAGAACAACTTCAAGCGAAAACATTGAATCCTTACCTGTAAGGGGTGTCACGGCCATTATTGGTCTAACAGCTGGTGTTGTTCTTCAAGACAACACAATTTATGTTCGTGGTGGTCGTCAGGACGAAGTTGGTTATTTCCTAGAAGGAACAAACATAACTAACCCTGTCTTTGGTGGCCGTACCGTTACTTTGGTTCAAGATGCTATAGAAGAAATATCAGTTCAAGCTGGCGGTTTTACTGCTGAATTTGGCGGTGCAAATGCCGGTATAATTCGTACACAGTTGAAATCAGGTACTCCTGACTTCAGAGCTACTGTAGAATATGTTACTGATAATCTTTCATTTAAAAGCAAATCAAACCGCTTTGACGGCGAAAAAACTTTTAATACAAACAGCTTTGGTTACAATGAATTTACCGCTACATTAAGCGGTCCAATTGTTTCTAAAGATATTAAGTTCTTTGGTTTGTTTAACTATAACTATAATTTAGATAGTGATCCCAGACCTTGGCCTGGAATAAATTTAGGTGTTATTACCGATCCTCTATCAACTACACCTGAAACGAATTCAATTGATTTTACATATCCTGCAGGTCCCACATTAAAAAAGTCAGGAGAAGCATATACCGGAACAGCTACATTAACATTGGATTTTAATCCTTTTATTATTAGAGCAACCGGTACTTGGACAAACATAGAATCTTATGGTGGAAATTCAGGTAAAATTTCTAACTTACTTAATATGGACAGAAGAGCTGTAACCAAAGGTGATAACGGTTCATTCTCTTTAAAATTAACTCATATTCTTAGCCCAACCACTTATTATGAATTAAGTGGAGGTTGGTCAGTGAGTGATTTCAAAACTATGGATCCTTCTTTAACCTTTAACTGGCAATCTTACGGCGATAGTGTTGCTAATGCTAACGCAGGTTATGTATGGCAAAGAACTGCTCTTGACATTAAAAATAAAAGAACTGGTCGTTTCCAAAGACCTGCACCCTATGACATTTTAGGCTTTAGGTTTTCTGCACCTAATGACTTATCTGCAGGATTTAGTAAAAGAAAAAATGTAACATTAAATTTTAATGCTTCATTTTCTACTGAATTAAATAAGGAACATTCTTTGAAGATTGGTGGTGAATTACAATTATTTACTATCCGTGCTTTCGGTGCTTCCAACTCATTTGCTGAAAGAGTTAACTCCAACAGTTTATTACCAGTATCACAACAAAGAACTCTAGAACAAATTCAAATAGCTTTGGGAACAAATGCTTATGGCTATGATTTGTTTGGTGAAAAATATAATGGTGACGGAATTTTAAAAGCTAAAAAACCTGTAATTGCAGGCGCTTATATTCAAGATAAAATCACATATAAAAATTTAATTTTAAATGTTGGTTTGCGTTTTGATTATATAGATATAGACAACTTTGCATTTGAAGATCTAACAAGACCAGAACTTACAATTAATAGTACTACTGGTGAAGTTGATATTAACCATTTATTAGAAACACCTACATTTTCTTCAGTTAGTCCTAGATTAGGTTTCTCTTTCCCTGTAACTGACAGAACAGTTTTCCATGCTCAGTTTGGTAAATTTGTTCAGCAGACAAGATTGAGAGATGTTTATCAGGGATTATATGCAACATCAAATCAATTAAGGGGTGGTTTCTTTATTGGAGCTCCTGTTGGGTTTAATGTAAGACCTACCAGAACAACTCAATATGAAATTGGTTTTACACAACAATTATCTGATTTTGCTTCTTTTGATATAACTGCATATTATAAAGATATTAAAGATCAGGTTGTATTCGAACTTCAAAGAACAGCTACCGGTTCTCAATTTGGCGCTTATAATATACTTACAAACGGTGATTTTGCAACAACAAAAGGTGTTGAAATATCATTCAATATGAGAAGAGTTGAAAGAATTCAGATTAATGGTTCTGTATCATTCCAGGATGCTCAGGGAACAGGTTCTAATCCTAATTCACATGCTGGTATAGTTGGTGCACCTATTGATGGTGTAACAATATTTAACCCACTATATGTTTTTCCACTAGACTTTAATAAGGCTGTTACTGGTAATTTTAATCTTGATTACCGTTTCAGTGCTGATGAGTCTTCACCGGTTCTTCAGTCTTTAGGTTTATCTGCTTTGATGACATTTGCCAGCGGACACCCATATACTTTAGGACAAGGAAAAGGTAATAATGTAGGTAGTTTGGAAGGTGATGCAAGATTTAGAGCACCAATAGAACCTTTAAATAATTCAACAACTCCTTGGACTTATCAATTAGATGTACGTTTGGATAAAACCGTATCATTATTTGATAAATTAAAAGCAAATTTCTACATATTTGTTATAAATGTGTTAGATACTCGTAATGTTGAAAATGTTTTCTTAAGAACTGGTTCTGCATTTGATGATGGTTTTTTAAATGACCAATCATTAGGCGGATCTTTACATCCAACCCAGAGACAAGACTATGAGAATATGTACAGGGCTATAAATCTTGATTATTCTCAAGGACTCCAAAACGCAACTGGTAGCCAGATATTTGGAGGATTCCAAAACGCAACTGGTAACCAGTTATTTGGACCTCCTCGTCAAATCAGAGTTGGAATTCGTTTAGAATATTAAAATGAAATTTGACATCTTATATAAAATGAATAGGAGTTTAAACAATATGATTTCAAAAAAATTAAAATATGTGCTGATCTTTATGTTTGGTGCGTTATTCCTTGCCCCTACGCTGTTACAGGCTAAGGGAGATAAAAAGGATGGCAAAACCACTCTTAAAAAGACTACAGCACAAACAGCTAGTACACTTCTTGATATAAATAATATATCAACATGGTTTTATAACACCGGTGAATCCGATATTACACCAGACGGTAATAGCGGTTTTGTATTTCCTAAAGGAAGTGGTAAAGCAGCTGTATTTACCGCAGGTTTATTGTGGGGTGCAAGAGTAGATGGCGATCCTGACCCAAGAGTTGGCGGTACAGCTTACAGAACCGGTCTTGTTCAAGGTAATGTTGATGCTAACGGTAATCCACCAGCAGACAATACAACAAATGAGAGATATCGTATATATAGAATAAGACCTGATGTATATCCTGGTGGACCTGCAGTTGACTTATCTCCAGATGCTGCTAATGAAGGAACTACAGAAGCAGCTCTTAGAGCAGCTTATGAAAAAGACTGGACAGAATGGCCGGCTGATATGGGCGCTCCTTTTGATGATAAAGATAGTAGTGGAACTTACAATGCCGGTGATGTACCTGGTGTACCGGGTTCTGACCAAACAATATGGTTTGTTGCTAATGACTTAGACCCAGGACAAACAGTATTCTTGTATGGTGCTAATCCTCTAGGTCTTGAAGTATCAGAAACTGTATGGGCATATAACAGAACAGGTGCTTTAGGAAATATGTATTTTAGAAAATATACATTTAAAAATGTAACAAATCGTTCAGCACTAACACCAACCATATTTAAAGACATGTATGCTACAATGTGGGCGGATATTGATCTTGGTGAAGCAGGTGATGACTTTATCGGTGTTGATACTGTTTTAAGTTTACAATATTCATATAATGCAAATGCAGTTGATGCAACTTATACACCACTTCCTCCTCCAGCTGTTGGCTTTGACTTTTTCCAAGGTCCATTAGTTGACGGTGTTAGTGGAGAAGATAAGAACAAAAACACAGTTGACGATGCATCTGACTTTGGTATCTTTAATGGTGTTGTAGTAGGTCCCGGTAAAATTAATTTACCTATGACAGCTGCATTTTACTTTGCAAACGGTGATCCTAATATTGGTGATCCTCCACAGGGTACTGTTGACGGTTCAAGACAATTTTATAACTTCTTCCAGGGTAAATTTGGTAAGTCAGGTGCTACATTTACTGATTTAGATACAGGTCAACCAACCACATTTGCTCTAAACGGAGATCCACAGACTGGTAAAGGATGGTTAGATGGTATTCAGTTACCTCCTGGTGATAGGCGTAATGGAAGTTCATCAGGTCCATTTAATATGGGTCCTGGTGATGTGCAGGAAGTTGTTGTTGCTGAAATAGTTGGAGGTGCAATACCCGGAACAGATAGATTATCTGCAATCGGTATATTAAAGTTTTTTGATGTTGCGGCACAAAATGCTTATGATAACTTCTTTGAACTACCTAATGCTCCTCCCGCTCCCAAGACAAATGTAATTGCATTAGATCAAAAAATTGTTTTTGATTGGGGCTTTGATATAGCTGCTGCTATGGCTACAGAAACAAGCAGCATTAAAGGTTATGATTTTCAGGGCTATAATGTTTACCAATTACCTTCAGCGTCTGCTCAAATTGAGCAAGCAAAAAGACTTGCTACTTTTGATGTAAATGATGCTGTTGGTAATGTTGAAGACAAATTCTTCGATGCTAGCACAGGTGTTGTTGCAACAAAAGTTGTTCAATTTGGCACTAATAGCGGTATTAAAAGAAGCATTACTGTTACTAAAGACGCTATTAAGGGTGGTGCACCACTTGTTAATGGTATAAAATATTATTTTGCTGTTACATCTTACAATTATAATCCATCACCAACAGCTGTACCAAATAATGTAGAAAATCCTATAAAAATATTCACAGTAATACCTCAGTCTCCAGATCCGGGTATTACTTATTCTTATAGTCCGGAAGATACTATTAAAACTATACATACAACCGGTACAAGTGACGGTAGTTCATTTGCATTAGTAATTGATCCTACTAAAGTTAACGGACATAATTATGAGGTAACATTTAATGCTGATGGAAGTTGGAATCTAGATGATAAAACTACAAGTACAACAAAATTAGCTAACAAAACAAATCTTTCAGGTGATGGAAATTATGATTTTACTGATGGCCTTCAAGTAAAAGTACTAGGTCCTCCACTATTAGGTAAATCATGGTCTTATGTTAGTGCAAGCCCGGCTAATTTAAGTCCTGTAGCAACAGCAGCGGATCCTAGTTATACTGGTGGTCGTTGGTTAACCGGTGGTAACCACGGTGGTGAATTATTCTTTGGCGGTATTTTTATGGAGCCAAACTTCTGGGGCGGTACAACAGTAACTCCGGATAAGTACACTAAAGTTGAGATTCGTTTTAGGCCAATGGCATCTTTTACCGATCTTAATGGTAATGGTAGTTATAACATTGGTGAGCCTTATACCGTTGACGATCCAACAAAAACACAAAAAGCATTTATGTATTCCGGTTTTTCTGGCAGTTCATATTTAGGTTTCTTCGATATACCTTTTACAGCTTGGGATGTTAATGATCCTGCTAATCCTCGCCAGCTTAATGTGGCACTTAGAGATAGAGATAAAAATCATCAATGGGATCTACACTTTGCGGCTAGTCCAGCAGATCCACTATTGCCCAATGGTGGTGATCAGCGATTCAACTATACATTTATTCTAATAAGCACTTATGATGCAAGCGGAACAATGTATGGTGATGGTAGTGGTGGCACGATCAATTTATGGGGAGGTCCGAATGGAGATCAAATTGATGTTCAATGGACAATGTGGGTAAACGATAGAGGTAATGGCGGAATGTTAGCAGAAGAATCAATATTTACTCTAATTCCTAACTTTGTAAATACACAAGCTGATGTATTTGGTTTTACTGCAAATGCAAATACAAATAGTAGTGCTCAAGCAGTCTTGGATGTAGAAAAAATCAATGTATTTCCAAATCCATATTATGGAGTAAATACAGAAGAATTAAACAAGTTTCAGAGATTTGTTACTTTTAACCATCTACCGGCAAATGCTAAGATTAGAATCTTTAATCTTGCAGGTATTATGGTTAAAACAATTGACAAAGTTGGCGGTTCACAATTTCAAAGATGGGACCTTCAAAATGAAAATGGTTTACCTGTAGCAAGCGGTGTTTATATTGCTTACATAGATATGCCAGACTTGGGAACAACCAAGATACTTAAATTAGCTGTAATTCAAGAAGAACAAATTCTTGATAGATTTTAATAATGAAGCTTAAAACTCAAGGAGTAAAAATGAAAAATATATTTAGATATTTAACTTTAGCAACTATCGTACTCTTCGGAGTTGGTAGTGTATATGCTGGAGGAGGCAATCGTACAGGTACAGCCGGTGCATCTCAGCTGCTTGTTCCGGTTGGTCCTCGCGGTATTGCTATGGGAGAATCCAATGTTGCTTCAGCCACGGGTTTGGAAGCTTTGTTTTGGAACCCAGCTGGTGTAGCGATCATGGATAATTCAGCATCCTTAACCTTTTCACATCAAGATTATATTGCTGATATTGGTGTAGAATATGGTGCAGTTGCTGCAAACTTTGAAGGATTTGGAGTTCTATCCTTTTCCATTAAATCACTTGGTATTGGTGACATACCTGTAACAACTACTACTAATCCTGACGGAACAGGCCAAACATTTGCACCTCGTGATCTAGTGGCCGGTATTACTTACGCAAAAAGATTAACTGATAAAATTTCAGTTGGTGTTACTGCTAATTTAATATCAGAAACAATAGACCAGGTAAGTGCAAGTGGTTTTGCATTTAATGTTGGTGTTGCTTATTCAGATTTAGCAGATATAACTGGTTTAAGTTTTGGTGTAGTTATGAAAAATGTTGGACCTCAACAAACTTTTGATGGTCCCGGTTTATTAAGAATAGCTACAGTTGGCGACCAAAATCGTCCACCAAATTTTATAGCTATAAATTCTGCAGCTTTTGATTTGCCGGCTTCTTTTGAACTTGGCTTAAGCTATTCACCTTCAATTGATGAGCACAATTCACTTTTATTAACAAGTTTGTTCCAGAATAACAACTTCTCGGATGATAGTTATAAATTTGGATTGGAATATGGATATGATAACACTCTATTTATTAGGGGTGGTTATCAAATACAAGCTGAAAATAGCGATAACTTTATATATGATTATTCTGCCGGTGTTGGTTTTAATTATGACCTATCCGGTGTAGCCTTACAGGTTGATTATGCTTACAAGCATACTGACTTTTTTGGCGGGAACCATATATTTGGTGTAAGCTTCGCATTCTAATATATTAACTGGAGTATTATTATTACTCCGGTATAATTCTTTATTAGAAAAAATTAACCGTACAGTCGAATTGACTGTACGGTTTTTTTTAATTAATCTCAGATTTTCCATTGGAAAATCTGCCCTCTGGGCCGACAATTTGTAAGTAAATAAAGATCATATACTTAGTTACTCATCTTACGCAAAATCTGTTTTTCTTACAAATTGCCAGGGGTTAACCCCGCTATATAAAATGTTTTATAAAAACATTTTATATAGCGTCCTTCGGCAAAAAATTCATTTCCAATGAATTTTTTTGGTTAAATTGAAAATTTAAGAATTAACTGAGTTTTTTAAGATTTGTTTTTATCACTTGATTTGAAGTAAATATAATTTAGCAGATTGTGAGTTTGGATCAATCTTTAGTGCTTCTTTAAAATATTTTTTTGCCAGATCAAATCTTTCCATTAGTTGATAGAGCCTGCCCAAATTAGTTAATGCTAAAACGGATTTTGGGTTTAATGAAATTTGTCTTTTAAAACTATTTATAGCTTCCTCTAAATTATTTACCATTGCATAGGAGTTACCTAAGTTCAAGTATCCGTTGGGTATATCCGGATCTAAAGCTAAAGCTTGTTTATAAAAACTTATTGCTTTCTCACCATTTTTATAACCAAGTGCATAAATGTTGCCTAAAGTAAAATAAACATATGGATTTGTACCGTCAATTTCTTTTGCTTTATTTAAGGCTTCTTCTGCTTTTTTAAAATTATTATTTTCAAATAAAACTATTCCAAGTAATTCTACATAAGATACTTGTTCCGGTTTTGAAATAACGGCTTTTGTTATAGCAGATATTGCAAGGTCATACTGCGTGCTACTTCGATAAATTTTTCCTAATAAAAATAAAGCCTCATGATAACCTGGTTTTAATTTAATAGCTTCTTCTAAATTCCTTATTGCTGCTTGATATTTATTTTTTTCAAAATATACTTCAGCTAAATTAAAATAAGTTCTGGAATCAGGGTGGTTCGTTAATCCTTTTTCTAAATAGGTAACTGATGAATCCAAGTAATCTTTTCTGTGATCGTATTCTTTAAAATACTCAAGATATGCAATTCCTTTTCTTGCATCCCTATAATTATCATTTTCATCTATTGCAGGAACAAGTTCAATGGTTGATTGATTTTCAGGGTGCCTAACAATATCCCAATTAATTACTGATTTATAAGCATCTTTTCTTATCCAGTGATCAGTTAGAGAAACACCATGAAGAGTATTGGACATACCTGTTTGTTTCATATGGCAGGAAACACAATTCAGAGAAACATTGTGAGAAAAACCCTTAATTTCTTTTATCTTATTATAAGGGTGGCATGAAATACATTTTTCATTATAATGACTTATTTGAAATGTCTTAATTGATTTATGTACATCGTGACATGTAAAGCAAACTAATTTTCCTTCACTTTCCGTAAAACATTTGCTCATCATTAATCTATGCGGACTGTCACCAACTTCAATTGCTTCTGTGTTGGTAACTTTTGGGTAATAAACAGATCTGTTTGTAGAAAGCAGTTGACCTGCTCTGAAATCAAACGAACCCTCTTCGTTTTGTAATACCCATGCTTTACCTTCTAGATGGCACTGCATACAAATTGATAACTGTCTTTGAGGAGAAAGTTTTAAAGGATTCACAATCGTACTGGAATTTTTAGGTATTTTTCCTAATGAGTTATTAATATATTTTATGTGAAGTTCACCCGGACCGTGACATCTTTCACAACCAATACCAAGCACAAAAGGTTTTTCAAATCTATCTATTGAATTGGGGAATTCATTTAGATATGCACTGTGGCAGTTTATACATTTTTTTGCTGCAAATCTGGAGAATCTTAAGTTCTTATTTTCTTTATACCCGGGACTTAAAACCCATGTTTGTTTAAAAGTATTCCAGGTTAATGGCAGTTGATAAAATTTACCATTTACTTCATAAAAATACATTCTCAAATTATGACCTGAGCCCACAGAATACTCTGCTTCATTAACAATTCTATGTATTACATTTTCATTTTCATCTAAGCGGTATTCTTCCTGAAAATATTTATCATCTTTTTTGAACATTGTGTAATAGTAATTGTTCTTTTCATCATAAATTGGTTTTGATTGAGGATATTTTTCTACAATAATTTCAGGCGTAAGTTTTTCTAATGAATGACCCATCTCAGAATGTTTATAATCATTAGAAATAATTGCATGGCAGGAGTAACATTTATCTTTACCTACATATTTTATATTACTTGCTGTGTTTAAATAAATAGTGCCGTTATCATTTACAACATCTTTTTCATCAAAAATATAATCATTTGTGGTTTGCAAGAAATAGAAAACCAAAACAGTAACTGCTATTAAAGGCACAATTGATATTTTAGCAATTTTCTTTAGAGATCTTTTTGTGGTTTTTAATTCTGTCATATATTAAGGAAATATTTAGGCTGATAAATAATGAATTGCAATCTATAAAAAATATTACATAAATTTAAGTGAAAATTAATTATTAATTAAGGGATGGTAAAATGAAAAAACATATAGTGTTTTTTATAATTATTTCAATCTCCTTTGCAACTGGTTTTATTGTTAATTCAGAATCAGGAAAAGAAATTACAAACATTATGATAACCGAGGCAGGTAATTTAATAGGTTTGGAATTTACCACTAATGAAAAAGATTCTATGCAGGTGCTGCTAAAAGAACAAAGAGATTATTTCAAGACAATAAGAGGAACAAGTCTGAAAAACAGTGTTGTTCCGGCAGTTACATTTAATCCTATACCTGTTGGCTTTAAAAAAACAAACAAAAAATCATCTCTAAATTTAAGTAATTACTCAAATGTAAAAATGTCCAATGAATTGGAAGAATTATCATATTACTCAATAGGACAACTTTCTGAATTGCTTAAAAACAAGAAAGTAACTTCTACACAGTTAACAAAAATGTATTTAGAAAGACTAAAAAAATTTGATCCACTTTTGCATTGTGTAATTACATTAACTGAAGAATTTGCACTTGAGCAGGCAAAAAAAGCTGATGAAAATTTTGCTAATGGAATTATTTTAAGTCCATTACAAGGCATACCCTATGGAGTAAAAGATTTACTTACCACAAAAAAATATAAAACTACTTGGGGAGCAATGCCTTATAAAGATCAATTTATTGATGAAGACGCTGAAGTAATTAAAAAATTAAATAATGCTGGTGCGGTACTTGTTGCTAAGTTAACACTGGGTGCTTTGGCAATGGATGATTATTGGTTTGGAGGAAGAACAAAAAATCCTTGGGATACAAGTAAAGGCTCAAGCGGTTCTTCTGCCGGTCCGGCATCAGCTGTTTCGGCAGGACTTGTGTCATTTGCAATAGGCACAGAAACTTGGGGATCTATTATTTCTCCTTCAACTGTTTGCGGTGTATCCGGTTTAAGACCCACTTACGGTAGAGTAAGCAGAACAGGAGCAATGGCATTAAGCTGGTCTATGGATAAAATTGGTACAATTTGTAGAAATGCTGAAGATCTTGCTATAGTTTTCAATACTGTTTATGGAAAAGATTCTAAAGACCAATCACTTTATGATTACCCGTTTAATTATTCACATAAAATCGATTTTAAAAAATTAAAGATAGGTTATTTGAAAAATGATTTTGATAAAAAATATGATTTTAAATTACAAGACTCACTTACACTTAACACATTAAAAATGTTGGGTGCTGAGTTAATCCCGATTGAACTACCTGAAATTCCTGTTAATGCAATACAGATAATACTAACAGCAGAAGCAGGAGCTGCTTTTGATGAATTAACACTAAGTGGAAGGGATGATCTATTAACCAGGCAGGGCAAATACGAGTGGTCAAATATTTTCAGAGCTTCCAGATTTATTCCTGCAGTAGAATATGTTAATGCAAACAGAATTCGTTTTTTGTTAATTCAAAAAATGTATGAATTAATGCAAAAGGTGGATTTTTATATCGCTCCTTCATGGGAAGGAGATAATTTACTTCTTACTAATTTAACGGGTAATCCAAGCGTTGTTGTCCCTAACGGTTTTTCTAAAGATGGAATACCGACCAGCATTAGCTTTACAGGCAGGCTATTTGATGAAGGATTAATAATTTCAGCAGCAAAAGCTTTTCAGGATGCAACCGACTTTCATTTAAAGCATCCGGAAATGTTTAAATAAAAATACTATACACTTATATTTTTTGCTTGTTCCTTGAATTGAATATCGGCTCTTCTGTTAAGTTCTGTCTGAACAATAAACCAAACGGCAGGTGGAAACACCATATAAAGCACAAACAACAGCCATAAATTCATTTGTCCATTTGTAACTTTTTCATAAAGCTGTGAAAACTTATAAATAGAGTAAATTGAAGCAAATGGTACAAAAATTAAAACAGTCCATAATGCGGGGTTTGCTTTTTCATCATTTGCTATTGCTTTTAATTCTACTGAGATTTGATAAAACCAGTAAATACTATAAATACCCAAAGTAAAAATTGTTATAAAAACCTGCGCAATCATATTTCTTTTTTTAATGTAAACAGGCACTATTCCTCCTATAATTTTATTTTTATTGAAACGGTACTTTTATAGAGGTCATAATAGTAAATTCTCAATTATAGTGAAAGAAGAAAATTAATTCGATATATTATATATTATAATATTTTTATAGGAGTGGCATAAATGTTTTCTACAAAAATATCTTTAGTATTTGTCTTACTGGTTTCTCTTCAAATAACAATTACACCACAGATAGGCAAAAAGAATGATCTAAGAAAAGTAACCGACCAAAAGACTTATACT
>Ga0210044_10003603_pt1 | contig 22018 bp, 36 predicted proteins | sample CryGey13umfilter_2_FD_183959 | JGI IMG/M metagenome (GOLD analysis project Ga0210044, IMG submission 183959) | Groundwater microbial communities from aquifer in Utah, USA - Crystal Geyser 4/9/14 3 um filter (SPAdes) (version 2) | ecosystem: Environmental > Aquatic > Deep subsurface >... | reverse complement strand
CAGTATTGGCAGATCAGCACCAACTTTCACGCTTACCACAACACTCTGGAGAAGCACGGCAACGTGACTCACAACGCTCCGGGGTTCGATCCTTATGCCTTGGGCGAAGTTCGTCCCATCCCGATCGTCAACGGCCCGATCGATATCTGGATGCAGGATCTCGACATGTTCATGACCCAAGGTGCAGTCATTGGCTTCCGTGACAAGTTCTTCAAGAAGACCGTGGTGCCGATGTGGCAGTCGTGGTTTACCTGGAAGGAGAAGGATGACGCCCTCCGTTACGACAAGGCTCGCAAATTGGCCTTGCAGATTGCTGCTCCGGACTGGAGCCGCGCTTGTGTCGAATGGCTGGATCGGAGAGCATGATGGACTATTTTCTCGAGGGCATCGTGGAACGCATCAAATTTGCTCGGGAAGGAGCACGGGTCGAACGGACTCACGCTTCTCCTGGGATCGGCTCCCACTCTGTTGGGATGCACACCTTCAACATGATCACTATGCTGCTGATTTTGAACCCGGAAGCTTCTGGTGCTCTCATTCGTGCCGTGGTTCAACACGATATTCCTGAACGTATCACCGGAGACATGCCTCACCCTGCCAAGAAAGCGGGAGTGCAGAACAACGATGTGCAGATGAAGATCGAAATTCACATCAACGAGCAAGTGTTCGGCCACGATGCAATTCAAGATCTGAACGAGCACGAGGTTCAGTGGCTCCATGGCCTAGACATGCTGGAGTTCTACTGCTACGTCCGTGATCAGCTTATGCTGGGTAATCGAGGGTATTCCACAAAACTGTCGGCGGTCGAGAACTACATGGCAAAGTATCGTCACAAGTATCCCGAAGCGATCGTCGATACTTACTTCCTCATCAGGCAGCATGGCTGGGAAACCCTGCCTGACGTCGGAGGCGAATGATGGGCAATATCAACTGCGATGACTGCGGTCACGACAAGAAGATGTGTACCTGCAAGAAACCTGCGTTCGTTGCCCAAGAGGGAGGCGAACACTATCAGGCCGAGTATCAGCACTGGGACTGGGTGATCGATGCTGGCATCGGCTATCTGGGGGGGTGTGCTACGAAGTACGTCTCTCGCTGGTGGAAAAAGAATGGCCTGCAAGACTTGCTCAAAGCCAAGACCTACGTCCAGAAGATGATAGTCAACTATGATGCAGTCTATGCTCTGTCCGTGGAGCCGCCGGATGATATCGACGAACTGAACGCCCGCTTCAGAAAAGCGAACAAGTTGCCCGAGTTGGAATATCAGTTCTGCTGCCTGATGTCCGACTGGCAGAGCACGCAACAGCTTGAGTTTGCGATGCAGCTTTTGGACAGCCTTATTGCGACCGCTCAGAGGGCGCTGGAGGCTGGTGTTGGCACGGGGGCGGTGGTAGCACCTAGCGGCGCGGCAGGCACCGCAGGCGCGGCAAAAACAGGGGGCGCTGGACGTGCTGGTGGCACTGTTACCCAAGGTGCGGCATCCAGCACGTCCATAGAGCCTCATAACAAGGCAGTCGATGGCATGGAACACCCGTTTGGCTATGATCAGTGGGCAGAAGGTCCTATTGATGGCGGGTTTCACCCCGTGAACATCGCCAAGACAGAAGACTGGTACAACGGCTGATGGTCATTCGAACTAAATCCGATCCGAATAAGGGCGGCGCTCTCCAGCTTGGGTTTTTCACGCCCGAGGCCAACTGGAAGCCGCCCTCCCTTTCAGACTTACCCTCTTGGAAAGGAGCAAAACGAATTGCCATTGACGCAGAAACAAGAGACCCTTCTATCGGAAATCAGATGGGATCAGGTTCGCTCAGAGATGGATACACTGTCGGCTGGGGGTTCGCTATCGATGGAGGACCTAAGCATTATCTTCCATTCCGTCATGAAGGAGGTGATAATCTCCCTGTTGAAGCCGCTCTTGGATACCTCAGAGATCAGATCAAAGAATTCGACGGTGAATTCGTTGGAGCCAATCTCGCGTATGATGTTGACTACGGCTATAACGACGGATTCGAATGGCACACCGACGCTAAGTTTCGAGATGTCCAAATTGCCGACCCACTGATCTACGAACTGCACATGAACTATTCGCTGAAAGCTATCGGCGATCGGTATGGTATCGAGGCCAAGGACGAACATTTGCTTGTGGAAGCGGCGAGGTCCTATGGTCTTGACCCAAAGAAAGGACTGTGGCGTCTTCCCGGTCGCTTCGTTGGGCAGTACGCAGAGCAAGACGTTGCATCTCCGCTTGAACTTCTCCGTCGGCAGGAGAAGATTATTGACAAGGAAGGACTGCACGAAATCTGGGATCTGGAGACGAGAACTCTCCCGGTCCTTGTTCGTATGCGCCGCCGTGGCGTGAAGATCGACTTTAACAAGCTGGCACAGATTGAGCAGTGGTCACAGACTGAGGAACAGGCTGCACTTGATTTCATTCGTCATCAGACTGGCATCCGTATTGCTTTCGGTGATGTGTGGAAACCTGGAGCCTTGGCCCCTGCCCTGGAGGCTATCGGCATCCGTCTGCAGAAAACTAGCACGGGCGCTCCGCAGATTGATCGCTTCCTCTTGGGAGGACATGACCATCCAGTCTGCGATGCTATCCTTCGGGCGCGCAAAGTCAACAAGATCAGAACCACGTTTGCAGAGAGCATTCGCAAGTATGCTGTCAACGGACGTATTCATGGTCAGTTTCACCAGATCGCAAGAGAGGACGAGCAGGGAGATCAGAAAGGCGTTCGGTACGGTCGACTGTCTGCAACTCACCCAAACATGCAGCAACAGCCAAGTCCTGACCGCGATCCTGAAACTGCTGGCGAGTGGCGCAAGATCTATATTCCTGATGATGGTGGTATCTGGGGCTGCAACGACTACTCCCAACAAGAGCCTCGGTGGACGACACACTTCGCCGCAGTTATGAACTTGCCACGTGCGAGAGAAGCTGCCAAGCGTTATCAAAATGATCCCAACACTGATAACCATGATATGATGACCCGCCTGATCCACGGAGACTCTCGTGTTGAGGAATGGCTGGCGAACGGAACCAGCGACTACAAGGTCAATCGTGGTTATTCCAAGAACATCTTTCTTGGGTTGTGCTATGGTGAAGGTGGAGCCAAACTCTGTCGTGATATCAAGAAGCCTACTCGTTGGATGGTGACCTATGGCTGGCAGGAAAACAAGAAGATCGAGTACTTCGATACACAGAGAGAGGCGATGGCCTACAAGATGGAACTGCAACGTGGCTATATCCGCGAGACTGCAGGAGCAGAAGGCCAGAAGATCATTGACAACTTCGACAAGGAAGTTCCCTATGTTGGACTTCTTGCCAAGGAGGCGACCAAGCGGGCAGAAGCACGCGGCTTCGTCACCACAATCTTTGGACGCAGGCTGAACTTTGAGCGTCGTGATGATGGAACGTTTGACTATACTCACAAGGCGCTGAACAGGATCATTCAAGGTTCATCTGCAGACCAGACAAAGCTGGCGCTCTGCGAGTTGGACAGGGCTGGCTACTTCATCCAGTTGCAGGTTCATGATGAGACCGATGGCACATTCGGAAGCGTTTCTGAGGCGAAAGCCGCTGGTGACATCATGATGAACTGTGTCAAAGACCGCTGCTCCCCTTGGGTACCGTTCAAGGTTGATACCGAGTGTGGCAAAAGTTGGGGAGAGATCGGCAAATGAGAATTGAGGTCATGGCTCAGAGAGGCCCGCTTCAAGCCGAAAGCTATGCGTTCTGGCTCCGTGAAAGCATGGACATGGTGCTTGACACGAAGTTCGTGCTGCGGAAAGAGAGTCCTCGTCACAAGTATCGTGTCATTATGCAAGAGTCATACTCTCGCATAAATCAGCGAGAGTATGGCATCAAAGAAGAGCCTGAGGTGGATATCGAAATCCAGCTTGAGGCGATCCGCATTGCCAAATCAAAAATCCAAATGAAGCCATGGAAGGACAGCAGATGAAATATGGTGTTATTAAAGAGGGCGAGTTTGAGGAGCGAGAACTTGTCGACATCACAGCAAAAGGCTTTCTCAGCCCAATGAAGGGACGAGTCGATACTTATGACGGTTACGTCATGAAAGAGATCAACAAGTCCTATGGTCTGCTTGAATGTGAAGGCAAGGTCGTACTGGACATCGGGGCGAACATCGGCTGCTTCACGAAGATGGCTCTGGAGAAAGGTGCCGCTCAGGTCATCTCGCTCGAGCCTGAACCGAACAACTATGCGATGCTTGACCTGAACACTGCTGGTTTCCATGACCGTGTGTCGTTGCACAAGGTGGCGTTGACCAGCAAGCATGATGGCGAGATGGAACTCTATCTCAGCACAACTGGCAAGAACCCCGGAAACTCGTCGACGACATTCCGCCGTGGCCGCTCTGCTACAAAGATCAACGCTATCTCGGTTGACACTCTGGTCGGCCTGTATCCTAACATGCAGGTCGCCAAGATCGACTGTGAGGGTGCCGAGTATGAGTTCTTCGATCAGCTGATGGCGAACACCAATCTGGAACAGGTGGCTATGGAGTTGCATATCAGCGGCTTCGGCACAGCCAAGGCACAGGACCTTCATGACTTCATGATGTCCCTTGGGTTCCGTGCTGTTCGTGAGCCTACGATTGCAGACAATCTGTGGCAAACTCTTGCGACGTACCGGAGGGACTGAAATGATCGCATCTGGCAGCACGATCCGCAAGCTGGGTATTCTTGAGCCTTTCTCTGAGCGGACCAAGCACAACGGCATGACCTACGGTGTCGGCCCCGCTGGCTACGATGTGCGGGTAGAGTTCGATGAGGAAGGCTTCATTGATGCAAAGCATCTCATGCCTGGAGACTTCATCCTTGCATCTACGATCGAGCGTTTCATCATGCCGAACTTCGTTCTCGGTATCGTGCACGACAAGTCCACTTGGGCTCGTCTTGGTATTGCTGTTCAGAACACTGTGATCGAGCCCGGATGGTGTGGTTATTTAACTCTCGAGATCACGAATCATGGCAAACAGCCGATCATCATTCAGCGTGGTGATCCAATCGCGCAGATCGTTTTCCACTTCTTGGATGAGCCTGCTTCTGTTGTCTACAACGGAAAATACCAAAATCAACGCAGAGGGCCAGTTCGTCCGGTACTTGAGGCATGAGAGAATATGGCAAATCTGGCATCTACCACATTCTTTGTAGATCCACTGGTCAAAGGTACATTGGAGGCTCTACTGATGTCAGCAACAGATACGCTCACCATAGATTTCATCTGAGAAGAAATTCTCATAAATGCAAATCACTTCAAGAAATCTGGAATAAATTTGGAGAGGAAAACTTCTCTTTCCAAAGAATTGAAGAGTGTGAAAGAGATCAGTCTGTAGTCAGAGAGCTTGAGCAAGAATATCTGGATGCAGAACCAGAAGAAACTTTACTCAATGGAAGAGAAGTCAGTGGCGGAAAAGGAAATCCAGCTGGTTCTCTTAAAGCTAGAGAAGTTGCTTTGAAAGCGTGGAAAACGAAAAGAAAGAAGATCCTCAAGAAGGGTTGAACTTGTCAATGCCGGGTCGGCGGGGTAGGGTTAAAAGCCAACCCCACCACTCGGAGGTCTCATGTCAGAAAATAGCGCGAAGTCAACCCTAATCTCAAGGTTGGCTCCCCTGAACGCTGTATCAATCGAATCTCCGAGAACTGGCCTTGGAATTCCCGACGTTAATTTCGTAGGAGGCTGGATCGAATGCAAAGCAATGAAGGCGTGGCCCAAGAACGCGGACACGAGACCAGTGATATTTCCGCACCCGTTGTCCAAGGAACAGCAAGTCTGGCTGTATCGCCGTGCTCGCTTGGGCGGGACAGCTCTCGTGATGGGTAAGGTCAGCAACGTATGGTTCTTCTGGTGCGGAAAGAAAATAAAGGAACTCAACCTGTGGGACAACATGACCAGACCGCAGATGTATCAGCACGCGGAGATAGTTTTCGAGGGGAAACTGGACGGGCCAAAGCTGATCACCTTCCTGAAATCCAGACAGCAGACCTGAGCGCTGGTGAGCATCTGCTTATCTGGCGTCGTCGGGAAGGTCTGATCCAAGACGAAGCAGGCAATAGGCTCGGCATCTCCAGAAATCATTACGGTGAACTGGAGCGTGAAGAAGGTCGCAAGCACACGAGGGAACTGCCTTTCATTGGCGACCTGTACTCTTATGAAAAGTGTTTTATTATGAGACGCCGTAGTGGCTGGACAATCCCGATGTGTGCTGATCAGGCAGGGGTGTCTCGCTATTGGTACAACCTGATGGAACTGGGGAAGGCATCTCCCGAGAGACTCATAGAGTATTGGGTAGAAAATGAAGGGTGACACAAGCAAGGCAATATCGTTTCTGAAGAAGTTCAAATCTAATGAGCCATGGACTATTGGCGCGATTGCTACCGATCGCAAGAACGTAACGTTCAAAACCTTCACTGACGAGAAAGAAGCATTCAAGTTCATTGATCGTGAGAACGGTGAACGCAACCTGTATTTCTCTGTGAACTCACCAAGCAGAGAACTCAATGCCAAGCCGAACAAGACAGACATTGCAAGCGCGGGCTGGCTGCACGTTGACATCGATAGCGATGCGACTGACAAAGAAGGTCTGGATCACGACCTTGACATGATCTTGTCGCAGCTTACTGATAAGCTGCCGAAAGGTATTCCGAAGCCGAGTTGCACCCTGTTCTCAGGAAACGGCTACTGGGCATTCTGGAAGCTGAAAGATCCTGTGATCATCGAAGGCACAGAGTCCAAGTGGGAGGACTTTGAACTCTACAACAAACGTCTGGAGCAGGTGTTCGGAGGCGATCACTGCTTCAACGTGGACCGGATTGCTCGCCTTCCTGGGACAGTCAACATTCCCAATCCACAGAAGCGCAAGAAAGGCCGTGTCGAAGTCGTTGCTCAGCTTCTCGACTTCAACGACAATACCTATGACATAACTGATTTCAAGAAAGCCGCTGGCGTCCAGAGTTCCGGCTCTATGATGGATGGTGGCGGTGGGAACAACGAACATCTCGATATCCCTGGAAATCTTGAGAGAATTCAAGATTTGTCAGAACTTGATGAGTGGAGTGTGCCAGATCGTGTGAAAATCATCATTGCACAGGGTCATCATCCGGACCAGCCCAAGGAGAAAGACAACTCTCGTTCCTCTTGGGTTTTCGATTGCGTCTGTTCACTGACTCGCTGCAATGTTCCTGATGCAGTTATTTACAGCATTCTCACTGATCCCGGTTGGTCAATCTCTGCCAGCGTGCTTGAACTCAAATCTGGTGCAGACAAATACGCTCGTCGGCAAATCTTGCGTGCAAAACAGTACAGTGAAGATCCTCTCCTGTTGCAGATGAACGATCGGCACGCTGTGATCGGCAACATAGGCGGCAAGTGCGTTGTGATTGAGGAGGTCGACGATCATCTCAAGCTACACAATGGACAGACGTACAATCGCAGCAAGCTGACAATGTCTAGTTTCGACAGCATCAACCAGAGATATCTTAACAAGAAGGTGAAGGTTGGCACAACGAAAGATGGTGCTGATGTCACCATGCCGCTCGGGAAGTTCTGGCTCCAGCACCCTATGCGTCGCCAGTATGATACGATGCGTTTCATGCCTCTGCTCGAGAAGGAAGGTGTCTACAATCTTTGGCGTGGGTTTGCCTATGAAGGTGTTCCTGGAAACTGTGATCTATTCTTGCAGCATGTCAAAGAGAACGTGTGTGGCGGCAACGAAGCTGTCTATGAATACTTGATCCAGTGGATGGCGAGAGTTGTTCAGGAGCCAGCAACTCCTGGAGAAGTTGCGGTCGTTATGCGTGGCGGCAAAGGAACAGGTAAGGGCTTCTTTGCAAGAACGTTCGGCAAGTTGTTCGGGCGTCACTTCATGCACATTGCCAACGCGAAACATCTGGTCGGCAACTTCAATGCTCACTTGCAGGACTGCGTCATACTTTATGCAGATGAAGCTTTCTTTGCGGGAGATAAGTCACACGAGAGCGTGCTGAAGATGCTTATCACCGAAGACATTCTGCCGATTGAGAAAAAGGGCTACGACGTAGAAGCAGCACCGAACTTCGTTCACTTGGTGATGGCATCAAACGATCCGCACGTTATTCGTGCAACCGGAGACGAGCGGCGCTATTTTGTGCTCGATATGGGCGAAGGCAAGAAACAGAATTCCATGTTCTTTGGAGCCATGCTGGCTCAGCTTGAGAATAATGGCTACGAAGCCCTTCTGTACTATCTGCAATCCGTAGACATTTCTGACTTCAACGTTCGCAACGTTCCGCAGACTGATGCTCTCCAAGAGCAGAAGCTTCTGTCCATGGACTACGATGAAGAGTGGTGGTACCGCAAGCTGCAAGACGGTCAGATCTTTGATACCGATCAAGGTTGGGAGAGGTTTGCCCAAACGGAGAAGGTCACCGTCGATTACATCAATTATATGGATGCTTGGAAACAGACTCGACGTGGAAACGAAACTGCCCTTGGCCGTTTCTTGTCGAGAGCTGTTCCGCATATCGTTAAGGCATCTCGCCGAGTCAGCGTATCGGAGCCCGACTGGGATGGTCGGGAAAAAAGTGTGTCCAGGCGGGCGAACTTCTACGACTTTGGTTCACTGGATCAGTGCCGCCGTGCTTGGGAAGAAAAGCATGGCAAGACAGTCTGGGAAGAAGCAGTGCAGCTTGAGCTGGAAGACCCTAACGAAGTGCCGTTTTAACGACTGCTCAGAGGACCGCTGGAGGGCCATGGATGGGCGGGGGTAGGCAAGGGTAGCCAAAGCAAGTCCAACGCGCTCTCCGACGTCCTCCCGTAGCCTCCGGACACATTGGATTGCCGGGTGGATGGGTAGTGGTGGTCAGGGCAACCCTCGCAGGGTATAATATTCTCAGTTGCCAAAAATTGGCGGCTACGCGTGACGTCTGATCATGATCATAAGGAAGCAGAATGTCTGATAAACACTTAGTCTGGATGGTGGGATACTCTGTGTCGCAACACTGTTGCTTCAACAGCAGCTTCGTGCTCTTTGAAGAGCCGGTAACACAAGAGCAAGTCGAAGTTCATATCGGCCACACGCTGCACGTCAATAAACGCATCGGCTACCACAATCTTTTTGAAACATTGGATCTGACTCCTGAGGAGGAAGAATCAATCCTTCAATCTATGAGGGCACTGTTCGAATGAAATACTACATATTTCGCAAGTTGAGAATGATGTTCGACAAGTTCGTCGAAGGGTTCCTGTTCGGCCTCGGCCTGTACGCCTTCTATTCACTCTTTTTCTGGATGGGGTGGTTCGAATGAAACCTATGCTCGCAAGCAAATGGGAAGAGCGGAACGAAGACATGTTTCCGTTCTGGGCTCAGCCCAAGTACGACGGGATACGCATTCTCTGTGGCGAGGATGGGTACGCCTATACTCGCAGTTTGAGGCCTGTTCGGAACAGAGACTTTCAATCTGAGATGCGGAGATGCCGAGATAAATTGGCGGGATTGGATGGCGAGATCATTATCGGAGATCCAACTGCTGAAGATTGTTATGTCCGGACTTCGTCGGCTGTGATGTCGTTTGAAAATACTGATATCACGAACGCAACTCTGTATTTGTTCGATGTCTGGAACAGTGTCGGCAACTACGATGATCGGTATGGCGAACTTCTTGAACTGGCCGACGACCTTCCTCCTTGGGTCAAGATTGCACCGACAGCTTTGATCACTGACATGGATATGCTCAACGAGTATGAGACCAAGCGTCTCATCGAGGGCCATGAAGGCGTCATCCTTCGCAGCCGCGACCAGTTCTACAAGCAAGGTCGGGGAACGCCCAAGCAGGGACAGCTGATCAAGCTGAAACGCTTTGAGGACATGGAGGCAAAGATTATTGCTGTCCATGAATTGAACCACAATGCAAACGAGGCGACGATCGGCCTGCTTGGTCAGATGGAACGTTCCGGCCACAAAGAAAACCTTATCCCAATGGGAGTTCTCGGGGCGATTGAAGTGGAGTTGGACGATGAGAAAAAATGGCCGAGTAGATCTGTCCGAATTGGAACAGGCTTCAACGACGCAATGAGGAAGCATTTTTGGAATACAAGAGGGAGCCTCATCGGGAAGATCGCGAAGTTCAAGTATTTTCCGGTCGGCGTGAAAGATGCGCCTCGTTTCCCGGTCTTTCTTGGACTGCGCGATGCTGATGACATGTCAGAAGATCGTCAAGGGAGTTTGTTTTGATGCCGAGATACATGGTCATTCTCTTTGATAACGATGAGACGTTCTATGTGGATGCAAATCTGGAATGCAGGCAGATGGCTTCACTGATCTTCACTGACAATTCTGGTGAGATCATCAAAGTTCTTGCTCCTGGAACTTGGAAAGAGGCTACGAGAGTAAATGAACCACGCTGAACTCAGAGAGAAGTGTCGGAAGGCATTCGGCGACAGGATACCCATGCAGGCAAAAGAGCGGTGGGCTGTCTTCATCCGCGAAGAACGGACTGAGTTCACATTCCGCTACGAGTGGATCAGAGATCCTCGCTTCTACTCTTGGGTTCACCAGAATGCTGGACCTGGAAAACCTCTCGATATTCGTGATGGGCCAGAATGGTTTGGAGTATATATTTGTCATGATGATGGCAAACCGATAAACGAATACTAGTCCAGACCTATCTCGTGTGCAATATTAAAGGCACAGCAACCATAGCAAGAGGCGAAAATGACTAAGATTGAAAGCATCAAGAACAAGATCCTTGCTCTGCAGAATATGATTTCTGAGCGTGGTGCTTCTGAAACCGAAGCAATGGCGGCGCTTGCTAAAGCTGATAAATTGATGACCGAGTATGGCTTGACCGAAGCTGACCTTGAGGTCGCGCAAGCCAAGCGTGACATGAGTCACGGCGAATTCAAGTATGGCATCAAGACGCAGCATCCGTGCGCGAAATGGTGTAGCAAAACCATTGGTCAGTTCTGCGGCGTGGTGACGTGGTATGACAGCAGTGTGCAGAAGTCCAATGGTTTCGGCTTCAATGATGACGTTGAGATGTATGAATTCCTTCTGAAACTGGTACACGACAGCATGAACCGCGAGTGGAAGGACTATCTCCAGAATAATGCGTCGCGTCCAGGTGTATCGCGTCACACTGAATACTGGTCGTTTTCACTGGGCATGGCTGAGCGTATCAACGAGAAAATTCGTATGCTGATGGAAGCTCGTGAAGTCAAAACGGACAGCACCGGCACTGACCTCGTTATCAAGAAGTACGCTGCTGCTCAGGCCGGTATGAAAGAAATGTTGCCGGGACTTTTGCTGCGTAGCTCACGCGGTCGCGGTATCTGTGCAGATGGCTCTGCCATGGCAGAAGGACGCAGGGCTGGTGAAAGAGTCAATCTCAATAGACCTGTTACATCAAGTCCAAATTCTGGAAGAATCCTGGGCCGATAATTGACCGTAGTCAAGGCGTGGCTCGCGTGCAATACTAAAGGCACGGCAACCACAGCAAGAGGCGAAAACATGGCTATCCATTTCTCTAACGCTGGAAACATCGACCTCGATGTCATCCGGACTATGGGTGTCTCTGTCAAAGACACGGACAATCCCATCGGCTACTTTGGCACGGGGCTGAAGTACGCTATCGCAACGCTGCTTCGCACGGGCCACATCATCAGCCTGCGGACCAACGGCGAGACCATCCAGTTTCGCACCAAGTCAAAGACCATCCGGAACAAAGAGTTTCAGATGATCTACATGGACGATGAACAGCTTGGGTTCACCACCGACCTCGGTCGTGACTGGGAAGTCTGGCAGGCTTACCGCGAACTCTATGCAAACTGTCAAGACGAAGGCGGCATCATCAGCGGCGTGCTGACCGAGAATGACACGGTCTTTACTGTTGAAGGCCCTAACATCGCAGACGTTCACGCCGAGCGCAGCAGGATCTTTCTGCACGGCGAGCCGTGGCTGATCGTCGATGGCATCGAGATCCATCGCGGGAAGAGCGACTATTTCTACTATCGTGGTGTCCGTGTTCACAAAATGCCCAAGCCGAGCAGGTTCACCTACAACTTCACGGTCGACATGCGGCTGACCGAAGATCGCACGTTGGCTTCGGTGTATGACGCGAACTACAAACTCAGCACGCGGCTTCCCTGTTGCCCTGAACCTGAATTCGCCCTGAAAGTCGTAGATCCTGAGCATGACTACTACGAGCAGGGCCTCGACTTCTCGGACTGCTACGATCCGAGTGAAGAGTTCCTCGATGCTCTCGAGAAGTTCCGTGAGAACGCCAACATGAAGGACAGCAACCGCAACCTTCTCAAAAAGAAGCGGGCAATCAACGATTACCAGATCTTCGCTCTCAGCGATGAGCAGGCCAACTGCATCGCCGATTCCTGCAGGATGCTGGAAAAGCTGAATGTCAGCGTGAAAACCGAGGACATTACCTTCGTGGAACACCTCGGTCCGGGCATCGTTGGCATGACGAAAGATGGCAAGATTGTGCTGACCCGTCAGTGCCTCGCCAATGGCCGTGACTTTACTGCCATTACGATCTATGAGGAGTGGATCCACGACAAGCTGGGTCATGCCGACATGACCCGTGGAATGCAGCAGTTCCTGTTCGACAAGATCCTGGAACTTATCAAGGGGTGACAGGATGGCAAACATCGTCGACATCATGCGTATTCTTAGTGCCACCTTTCGAGGACAGTATCCTACCGTTCTTGGGCATTCGTGGGAGGAGATTGAGAAAATGATAGATGCAGTTCCAGTTCATGATCCGTCGTCTCATGAGGATCCAAAGGAACTGTGGCTCCACGTGAAAACGGGGTGTCACTACAAGATTCTGCATCATGGGTTGAATGAGAAAGATCTCAAGCCCGTGGTCATCTATCAAGCCTATGACGGGACAGGCCCCGTCTGGGTTCGCATGGCCGAAGAGTTCTTCGACGGTCGCTTCAGGAACTGGGAGTAAAACATGACCGGAATGAGAAAGCGCAACATCAACCTTGCGATCACCAACAAGATGGAAAAGTGGCTGGCGTCACTCCCTGAAGAGCTTCAGGAGCAAGCCAAGCGCGACGTCATCGTCACGGGCGGTTGCATCGCGTCCATGCTTTTGGGCGAACAGGTCAACGATTTTGATCTGTATTTCAAGACCAAAGATACGGTCTTGAGACTGGCTCATCGCTACCTCGCAGCGTTCAAGATTGCTCAGGTTCACAAGCACGGCGGCGTCCAATACGATATGTCGATCCAAGAAATGACGGACAGCCTCGGCCGAGATCGTGTCCGCATCAAGATCCAGTCGGCCGGTGTCGCTGGAGAGGTCCAAGGGCAGGACTATCAGTACTTCGAAAGCCTGAAAGACGAAAGTGCTGCCCTGTATCTGGACGATGTGTTCGATCAGCCGGACGATGAGGAAAAACCGCGCTATCGTCCGGTCTTCCTGTCATCCAATGCGATCACACTGAGCGACGATGTCCAGATCATTATTCGGTTCTTTGGCGGGCCGGACGCAATCCACGAGAACTTCGACTTTGTGCATTGCATGAACTACTGGACGTTCAGCGAGGGCGTGGTGCTGAAACAGGCTTCTCTGGAAGCACTGATGTCGAAGACGCTGACTTATCAGGGTTCGTTGTATCCGATCTGCTCAGTGTTCCGTGCCAAGAAGTTCATTCAGCGTGGCTGGACGATCAACGCTGGGCAGTATCTCAAGATGTGCTTGCAGATCGGCGAACTGGACCTCACCAGCATGGAGATCCTGGAGGAGCAACTCACTGGAGTGGACGCGGCCTACTTCACTGAACTGTTGCAGAAAGCTGCCAACAAAGAGAACCCGGAACTTGTCGACACAGCTTATCTGGTCGAACTTGTGAACAGGATGTTCTGATGACCTCAGTCAAAACAGGCAATCTTTACCGCTCCAAAGGCGGTAAAGATACGAGGTTCTGGTACGTTCTCGCGGTGCGAAAAGGCAACGGGAATTACGGAGACAGGGCTATTCTTATTGGGCTGAGCAAGACTGGTGAGATCATCTCTACGAATACCTATGGATGTTATGCCGTGGAACGCAGAGATTTGATCTGCAACGTACCGCTCTCAGAACTCACGTTTACGGATAGTTAAGACTGGTCGCCGCCCGCCTCGTGGGGTATGCTGTAAGCGTAACTTAACCCAAGGAAAGGCAGAACAATGACAACGTTCACTGGCGAGAAAGAGGTCAACACCTTTGTTCTTGTCACCCTGAAGTCAGCTATCAAGCTGTATATCAGCACCGGAATGAAGGCGAACCGTGCCTATACTCCCATGAACATGCTGGCGAAAGCTGGTGAGTTCACCGGCAAGATCTACAAGCGCGGGCAGTTGCCGATTGCGCTGGCTGATCTCCAGGCCAAGTACGACGAGATCCTCGCAGAGCGGCAGAAAGAAGTCGATCACCAAGTCGATTTCCAATATCACCGCATTGGGAGGGACTGATATGGGGAAACGTGGGTGGGGCTACTGTGCCGCCCAACCCATGGGAACCATCCAGTGACGCTCTGGGTAGGCGCTACGGTGTCCAATTGGCGCTATGCTTACGCGGTAGCAAACGAATGGCAGCGCAGGTATGGTGTGAGTGAGAGGTTGCCATACATCACCACAATGGAAGATTGTCTTCCAGCAGGTGACCTGCTACCCTTTCAAAATAGTGCGAGGCATGGAGGTTTTGGACTTGACCTTCCAGTTCCTGAGGCATACCGTGTCTACCTGAAGGAGCGTTGGAAGACGGACAAGCGGCCCCCCACCTTCAAAGAAAGAGGATGGCCGACATGGGTGCAGAGGTCAGATCAGTGAAAGTCACGGCAGGACTTCGTGTTGGGTTCTGGGATCAAAACAGCACTGAGTGGAACGGTGGCCCCTTCAAGCCGAAGGGATACTACAATGGGCCAGATCTCGGAGATCACATTCCGGGTGCTCATCTCGAGCAGCGACTCATGGAGGGAAATCTTGTGTTCAGGGTGGGAGTGCTTTTTCGCCCTGATCTCGGAGAGCACCAGAAACTGGAAACTATTCTCATACTCGAGAACTGGATACCAGAGATGTTCGAGTACTCCGACTGGGAGCAAGAACTCAGAGTTACCGAACAATAGAACTGTTCCCGACCTGCCTCGCGTGCTACATTTGGGTACGGCAACCCTTTGGAGGCAAAAGATATGTCCATCTTGAAAGAAGTCAAGCGCGAGTTCACAGTTCCTGTCGAGGTTCTGGAGTATGCCAACCCGAACCGCTTTGGCACGATTGCTCTGGTCAAACAGGTCGGCGCTGATGTGTGGTGGTTCTACGACTCCACTGATGCTGAAGACGGTGAGGTCTGGACCAACGATTACAACTCGGAAGCCCTTGCTCGCAAGGAATACGAGCGCGAACTCCAGCGTCTGCAATACACTCCCAATTGGGAAGCCCAAGCGGAGTACGACGAGATGCACGGCACCATCAACGGCGAAGATCCTGGCATCGTTGCGATGCGGGAGGAATTCTGATGCTGAAAGGTTTCATCGACGCGATGGGATATCTGTTCTGCGCGATCCTCATGGGCGGCATGATCGGCTTCATTGGACTGAATATGTTCGTCGGCTGCAACGACTGGACCGATCCAGCTTGCATCACACCGAGTGAGTTCGTTGGGTTCTTTATCCCGTGACAGTGTGAACTTGTCTTGCTGTGCTTCGCGGGTTATTGTGTGGCACAGCTAAACCCTTGGAGGCAAACATGAAACTGGAAATGCTCCCTGACGAAACGAAGTATGGCTGGCCCACCGTCTATGCTGCTGTGACCGAAAACAACGAGGTCATCTGGGCTTATGGCAACGAAAAAGGTACCAGAACCTACACGAAAGATCATCCCTACGACGAGGGAGCACTTGATCAGGACCGATCGTTGTTCATGGTCAGCAGGCGCGGCAATATCATCATCGTGGAGGCGTGCGGCTGGTACGACAGTGATTTCCATTTCCGTCTTGAAGTGACCATCAGTGAACCCTACAAAGCTGTGATCCTCGCCTACGAACTTGCTGGGTTGATGGATGCAGCGAACGAAGGATGATCAGGCTACTCCGCAATCTGTTGTCCAGAGAATGGATCTATGGTCCGTTCATGAACGTTAGAGTAAGTAAGACAACAGGCGTTGCGGAGAGACACTATACTGTGAGGATATCTAAATCGCTTAGATATCCTCGTGGAAGAGAGTACAAAGTGTGGAGACAGGTTGATGGAGTGACGCTACGGACGCTTCCGTGTGGTCGGCTTGGGCTGGTGCCCAAGGAACAACGCTGGAGGGTCGGGGTAAGCGCGCTCTAATAGCCAAGCCGGGAGTGGCTTCGTAACCCCGTGCAGAGAAGGCCTCGGCGGTTGAAGGGAACCGCGCCCATCCTACCAAGGATTCGGGGTGACTTCTTTCCGTGGAGGTGGCGCGTTTGTGTCACCTCCGCGTGACAACTAGCACTTGTCAGGAATTGGCTCGCGTGCTATACTCGTGATATAGCTACCACATCAACAAGGAGAATATCATGAATACTGTCACTCGCCTGTGGCACACTGATGAAAGCGGCAATCGTCGCCTGATGAACACGATCACGAGCACTTCCCAGTTCTTTGGGTTCACCGCTCCTCGCAACTTACACCTGGAAAAGCAGCGCACGAAATGTGCCGAGATCATTCGTGATGGCTGGATCCAGTGTGGTCGGATGAAAGGAACGTGGGAGATCGAGCAAGGAAAGTCCGATAATATCGTGTTCTCGAAAATGACTAACGACATCTTGAAAGGGGAATCCGATGTTTTCTGATAAGCTGATCGCAGCGATCGCCAGCCTCTCTGGCCAGTTCGCTGGGGAAATTCAGGTCGAGGAGGACGACAACTTCGCTGAGGTCCTCGCTGAGACCGTCCTGGACGCCGGACGTTTGGGGATGCACGGGTATCAGGAAGCCCAAGATGAGGCACGTATCCACATCGCAGCACACGGCTGGGACACGGTGCTGAAGGAGGCGGCGAAACATGTCTGCTATTGAAATGCGTGCAATCCTCATCAATCCGTGGTTCAAAGAAGTGAAGGAAGTGCAGATTGGCACTGACTTCAGAGAAATCACGAAGCAACTCTGCAACCCGCTCGGGCCGAAAGTTGACATTTTCTGCATCGGTCACCAATTCGGCAACGGTGATGTCCTGTACGTCGATGACGAGGGTCTTCTGAAATCCGGAATGCGTCTGTTCGATATCGGATGGCCGGACAATTCTCTGCTGGCTGGCAACGGCCTGATCCTTGGCTCTACTTCCGATGGTGACTCGCAGGATGCACAGTCGTCGCTTGTTGGCATTCAATTGTTCGTCAAGTGGACGAACCTCATCACACGATAAGGAGAACGGCATGTGTCGCGTTTGCGAAATGATGAAAGAACAAGAGCTGCCTGTCCGTGAGATTGGCAGGCTGATGACGAAGCGTGCGAAAGCCATTCTCATGGGTGACGATGTCACTGCCGACGAGATCAAGCCTATCTTGATGGACATATTCGCACAGATGCTGAAAACACAGGAGAAGCTGCCAAATCTCCTGGAAAGCGTCGATCTCGAAGTTATCGCCTGCCTGCTGCTCAGTGGGAGGAGGGTGGATGCGCCGCGTCGCGTTTAGGATCACCGTTGGAATTATTCTGTGTGGAATAATTCCAACAGTCACAGTCCGTTGGATCATCGACAACCTTGAGATCTCATGGATACACATTTTCATGGTCTCCGGCGGAGAGAGCCTCTGGGTGTATCTCTGCTGGGACATCAGCCGTTGGATCAAGGAGGCTTGGGATGCACGCAATGATTGACATCGAGACTTTGAACGTGGGCAGTTCAGCGCCTCTGTTCGAGATCGGCATCTGTGTGTTCGACATCTATGAACGCAAGATTTATGGATCGATGCAATGGAACGTCGATCTGTTGGACGTCATCTTGACGACCGGATTTTTACCCTCTGCCGAGACGGTAAAATGGTGGCAGTCGCAGGCGTACGATCCGAGGTCGCTTCCGCGGAAGTCGCTGAAGGACAGCCTCCTTGGGCTGACTGACATGATCGAGTTGAACAAGGTCGACTTCGTCTGGGGAAACTCTCCGGCTTTTGACTGCGTGCTTCTGGAGAGGCATTACGAAGCCTGTGGTCTCGTGAAACCTTGGAAGTACAACAAGGAACTCGACTTCCGGACCGTTCGCTGGCTCCGTGGTGAGAAGCCCAAGGTCGACCGCGGCGCGGTGTCCCACAACGCAAGGGAAGATGCTGTCAGCCAGACCGAAGCACTTTTCGAGATGCTGGCATAAAAGGGTTAGCGGCGCGCAAGGGACCGCAAACGGAGGCGCTCAGAGGCCCTTGGACGGTTGCTGTGTAGTGGTAGGCAGGGCAGTGTCCACAGGCCTCTAGGATAGCTGCCATAAAGCCAGAAAGGGCAATGAAATGTGTGAAGTCTGTGATATTCGCGCCAAGTGCGACAAGCTGAGTGAGGAAGTCGAATTCCGCATCCTTCAGTATCAGAAGGAACTCCGCTTTGGGCGTGCTGAGGATGCAGGCCCTCGCCGACATCTTCAATCAGCTTGATCTGCTTCCTGCGGCGATGGAGAGGGTCGAGGAGCAGAGAGGAACGAGCCAAGGGATTGAGTCGTTCCTCTCACGCATGTTCAAGAAGGATGAAGGTCAGGTTCACTGATCCATTCTCGGAGGCTTCCACCGCTTCCGATATTTATCATGTTGAACGAACTGTTCTCGAGGTTGCTCGCTGGGCTCAGTCTTGGCGAGCGCCTCCTCTCTCGTGAGACCCTTGTCCATCAGCAGTTCGACATAGAACTCTCTGTCAGCTTCCTTCATCCCAAGGCCCTCGGTCTGGGAGGCTGAACGACTTCCTTGGGCAAATCCAAGATCAACTCCTCACCCTGATCATCTTCCCAGATAGGCTCGGGGAAAGGTTTCCGAATTTCCTTGAGAGGCAATTCGTAGACGTCCATATATGTCATACGATCGGAGCCGCCCAACATGTCCAACTCCTCGGCAAACTCTTCGATAGTCCCAATAGCCTCTCCGGACGCGGCAGTGGAATTCAAAAATTTCAGGAGCCATGCGCTCAGCATCCACTCCAAACCGTACTGCAACTCCAGTACATCTCCGAAAACATAACTCATGGTCGGTTTTCCAACCATTGCGTTGTTCATCAGAACTCTCGGCTCATACATGACACTCTGGACAACGATGGTTCCCATCTGGCGCTTGCTCACAATTTCTTTCACATCATAGAAGGCGAACTCGTAAAGGTCAGATATGGATACCTGTCTGGGAACGTCTCCTTGGCAGACAGCGCGGTACAGGCGCATCTGTGTGATCTGTGAGCGAAAGGTGCAGATGGATACCTTGTTCCCTCTTTCCTTGGGCATGGTGGTGAACCTCAGTGTCAGGTCAAGGGTCGGATGGACACGGGAACGCTCCGGTTGGTGAGGGAAGATTGGCATGTTCAGCTCCTATATATATGATCTCCGCTGACAGTACTTTAAGTCTACTTGTCTATATGTGATGTCAGCACAAAAGGTATGATATTGGCTAGACCATTGTTTTGCAAGGGCGGATTGTGCCGATCTAGTGTGATATATGATAAAAGTGATGTTATGGGACCCAAAAACGCCAGCCTCCTCTCCGTTTTTATGGCTAGGGTCTTTTATATATCTATTTATCTTTTAATATAAAGAGAAGGATATAGAGAGAAGGAACTGGTAACAATAACAACGGGTTGACGGATATATCGTAACTTGGGGAGTGACATCACTTTAGTGACATAATGAATAATGGAAAGTAAGTATAAATCGGTGGAAAGGCCGATTGCTGTGTGTTCCCTTGGGTGCTACGATGTCTGAAGCGGGAATTCTTCCCGTTCTTCTTTCGTATACATGCAGGTGATGAAAATGGCAAATGATGAACTTGAAGACTACGCCGAGAAGCACGATCGTCGCTTTTCCCTTGCAAAACGCCCTCGTTCTCTGCTCGCCAGAAACTCCAGACCGGTAATCGTAGATTACCAGGATGAGGATGGGAACTGGAGACAACGGATAAGGATGGAGCGGATCAAGTTCAACGATAAGGCGAAGGGAGTGTTCCTGGAAGAGTATCGGAAGTGGGGCAGGATGGGCGAGTCGGCTGCTGCCGCTGGAGTATCGACTCAATGCGTGCGAGCTCACATCGAGAGTGACGAGGAGTTCGGCAACGCTCTGGTCATGGCTGAGGAAGAGTATCGGGAGAAGCTTATTGGGCATCACCAAGATCTGGTCTTCAACGGAACCCAGAGGGAGAGCTTCGATCGCAATGGTCAACTCGTCTCCACCGAAACAATCTATCCCATCCGCCTCATCGAACTCGAACTCAAGAAGCACGATTCTGGCTATCGTGACAAGCAAGAAGTCCAGGTCAATCACACTGGTGGGGTTCTGGTCGCTCCTGCTGAGATGGCGAGCATCGATGATTGGGAGAAACGGTTCTCCAAGGCGAAGGACGTGACGCCCGAACCGAAGGCAGCGTTCGCCATCATGGCTCCGGAAGATGATGATGAAGATGTAGATTGACCGATTTGTAAAATTGACGAGTCTGTCTATCTGATTGGCTTGAAGATGAGGACATCTCATCTCATATGCATAGTCCTCATCTTCTTCTTCATCTCATATGCATAGTCCTCATCTTCTTCTTCAAATAGTGAAAACATGAGTGCGAGAAGAGGAAGAAGACGGGAGATAATAAAATGTCGCACCGAAGACAAACACTGCTACTCAATAAGTTACTCGTGTGCTACCCTATGCGTAGGCAATACCGCCTATAGTGGAGTTCTCAAAATGGCAAAATTCACCTCTCAGGAAATCAGCACCATCTGCCTGTTCTTTGGCAAAGCACCTGCGGAAAATGTCTCTGAATTGTCGGACTTCTTTACGTTGGAGTCGGGCTCAGTGGAACATCCAAGCGGGGACAAGCTGGAAGTTCTGGACGCTGGCATTGTTGTGCTCATCAACGCTCCGGGCGTTCCGGCACACCATTTTCAGCGCGATTTCGCAGGGCTGGTGGCGGCTCTGGAGCTTGTCACAATGCGGCTGGCCTAAAAATTAGCCGAGTCGGTTAATCCGACTCGGCTTTCATCCAACCGCGAATTCCTCATCTTCAAAATCTTCTTCATATTCTTCCTCGAGCGTGTAAGCGTGCAGTTCTAATGCACGACAATTGAGGGTTGCTTCTCGCACTCGTTTGGGATATATTGTGAGCAGTAACAACAACTTAGCAAGGCAAACATCATGGACACTCGTGTGATCAGCACTCCACACTTTCCCATTGGACTCGTTCTCTTCAGATAGCCAGATCTTCATCTTCTTCATCGTCAGATAACGGGAGATAACGGGAGATAAAACGCCAGATAACGAGGATGAGGATGAGGAACACGCGGTCCTCTATAGAACGACAAGTAGACGTTGTTTCCGTAACTTCCCTGTGGTAGCTTGTGGGTGGGCAATGGTGCCCAAGCAACGAAAGGCTAATCCAATGCTTATCAAATCCCTCACGCTCTCGGCCGCAGCGGGTCGCTCGGTATTCACCGGCAAGCTGGCCTCCGCTAAGCAAGCCCTCCGCGCCGAAGTCAAAATGCTCACCCGCCTTTACTCGCGCGACGGCGGTGTCATTCATGTGTGTCGTCCGGCGATCGCCTATGGCGCGTCGTTCAGCCGCAATCAGCATCCTCGCTCGACCGTTCGCGGCGACTAACAGGGCAGGCCGGTTCTCCCAGTGAGGACCGGCTGTTCTCTTTGGGCGTCCCTCCTCAACTTCATCTTGACCGAGTCTGAATATCTTCATCATCTTCCAGTGGATAGGTCTTCTTCTTTTTCATCTAAATCTTCATCGTCTTCTTCCAGTTCGCCGAGTGAGTGAGCCGATCCAAATTGACCGAGTCCACTAGACCGATGCCGATGAAGAAGAGGCGCTCCTCCTCCTC
>Ga0210044_10003601_pt1 | contig 22029 bp, 32 predicted proteins | sample CryGey13umfilter_2_FD_183959 | JGI IMG/M metagenome (GOLD analysis project Ga0210044, IMG submission 183959) | Groundwater microbial communities from aquifer in Utah, USA - Crystal Geyser 4/9/14 3 um filter (SPAdes) (version 2) | ecosystem: Environmental > Aquatic > Deep subsurface >... | reverse complement strand
CGCCCGTCACCGAGGCGAACGCCACATCAGCCCCCGCGACCTCGCGCATGGCTTCGGCGAACGGCACATATCCGTGGAAGCGCACGTGATCTGACAGGTGAGGTCTAAGGAAGCGATTGGCGTACCAACCTTCGTTTCCGTAGAAGTCCACCGCGATCTTCGCGGCCAGTTCGGAGTCGGTCTGCATAACCAAGCGATGCGCCTTCGCGAGACACTCTGGCGACTGAGATCGGTTGATGGTTCCCGCGAACACGATCCGCAGCGTTCCGCCCACTGGCTTCGGCTGGGTCTGCATCTCGACAGCAAACCCGTTCCGGACAACATGGACCAGCGACTCAGGAAGCCTGTAGTGCTTCAGCAGGCTGCACCGGATCTGGTCCGTTGCAGCGAAGACCACCGCTGCGTTCCGAACCGTCTCAACCTGTGGCGCGAGAAAGTCGTCCACGAAGTAGAGCGCGTATGGCAGCCCACGACTGCGAGCAATCCAGCAAGCCAGATCGCCGTTGGCGCGGGGCGGAAGCACAGCCAGCAGGATGCCAGGTGGCTTGGTCAGCGCGGCAGCCCGACCTCTGACAGACCAGTACCACCCAGACTTGGTGCATGGGATGAGTCGCAGCAACCCGAGGAGATCCCCGATAGTCGCAGACACTCGGGAATGCAGCCTGTGGATTCGGACGTTTCCGGGCAGCACTTCCAGGAGGGAGTCGTCATAGGCGGTGTTCGAGAGGAAGCCACCGGGATTGCCACAACTGATCACATCGATATCCGACCCCGCCTCTGCCAGGTACTTCGCCAGGTAGGTCCGGTTGACCCCATCGGCACGGCCGAGTGGCGCGAAGTAGTACGAGACCAGATGCAGTTGGCGTCCGACGCTCATGTCGGGGATACGGATGCCGCGACGTAGACTGATCCCGCTCCGCGGGTCTGAGCAATACGGTCGACGGCGCGACTCGCCGCGCACACTCGCCGCGCCGTACGAGGCGACACCTGGGCGATGCCGGCGAGGGGCGTGAGAAGACACGTAAGAACGGGCATGCCCCAGATCTGGCGGAGCCGGCCGCCAGCGTGACGCACTCCCGCCGCGAACTCCGACAACGAGAAGGCCCGGCCCCCAGTGGGCGACGGGCCGCCTGCTCTGCGCCCGAGGATTCGTGGCAGAATGCCGCCGACGGTGTAGATGAACTCGCCCTGCCATCCCGGCTCGATGATCACCAGTGAGCCGGTCGGCTTGACGGTCTGCAGGATCGCCCTCAGGGCCGTGACCCACCCAGGACTCTCGAAGTACATCAGGCAGGTCACCACAACGGCAGCATCAAACGTGGACTCAGCGAACGGTAGCCATGGTAGCTGCGCACACACCCCCGACGTCGGGGACCCGCCGACATACTGCTGGTACCGTTCCACAAACGGCCGTGCCATGTCGGCGCCCACGAGATGCCACCCGGGTCTCATTCGGCGCAGGGCGGCCGATACGCGTCCATAGCCGCAGCCAACGTCCAGCACAACCGCGTTCTCTGGGAGACCCGCCAACCCCTCAAGTACGGCCGCGACGTGACGGTGGTGGATCTCTTGGTTGAGCACCTCCGGAAGCCCCTTGAACAGCACACTCCGGAGGTCGTCGTGGCACTCGGTAGCGCGCCTTTCCCAGACCCTTCGCGCCTCACTCGCCTGAACTGATGCTCTGTCGGGGTCGCCGGTTGCGGTAATGGCACGGTCCACTGGTTGTGAGCCTCTACTGGTGGCAGCCATATGGTCGCCTACAGAAGGCTTCCGCAACCGAGAACGCGTTGGCGTCAGCCTCGACGCTCTGCGACTCCCAGCCCTCCCCCAGGCAGAAACCGAGCACCGGTCTTCGGTTGGAGACGAGGGACTTCACCAGTCCGTTCGGGAGACGGAGGTGGCCATGGTGCCGTCCCCAGCTTTGGGGACCCGCAAGGAAGCGCTCGTGGCTTTCCATCACCCGTTCTGTTGTCGCGCCTCCCGCACCTCCGCAAGATTCAGCATTCCCATCGCCTCCGACCACATAGACGCCGTGTCCCGTCAGATAGGCAACCACGTCGTCGGGGACATAGAGCGACGAGAACACGGGCACAACCGGTCTGTTCGCGTAGCCCGGGAAGTAGAGCGCGAATTCGCCGCTGCGCAGAAACTCGACGAAGTCCTTGGCGTACTCGGGCTTCGCCGTGGACTTGGTTTCGTTGAGCAGGACGGCGTCGCGGCCCCAGGGCAATCGCATGAAATTGTGCCGGGCGGATTCGGGTCCTGAAAGGACCAAATGAGAGTAGATCCTCGAACCCCGAGGGTTCGAGGCTTCAGCCCTGGGACCTGGGGCGCGCAGACCTCCCGAAGTCCTGAAAGGACGGCTGATTCACCCCTTCAGCCGTCCTTTCAGGACTTGGCGGCACTTCGCGGCGAGTGGTCCCAGGGCTGAAGCCACTGGGCTACTCTCGGGCTGCCCTTTCAGGGCGAAGACCATGCGCTCTTCAGATTTCATGCGATTGCCCTGGTCGCGGCCCACGCACAGGAAGTCGAACTCCCGGCGCTTGTGTGGTCGGTCATCTCCCGAACGATTGCGCTGGGTGCCCACTGCTGCGTGCAGCACCTCGCGCCGGGGTTCAGGTTCCCTGTTCTCCTGCCCTGCTCCACTCTCTCCGCGTTCTCAGTGGCTGTGTGGTGCGTCCCCGTTGTCCTGTCGTCCAGTCGTCCCCATCGCCCCCCAATACTCCGCGCTCACCTCTCTGCCTCACAATACCTCCTGCAGCAGCTCGAAGTACTCCTCCCGAGACATTCCAACTGTCCGCATGTTGCTCTTGATGATATCCACATCGACTTCCTCGTACTCGGGGATCACAATTGCGCGTCTGGCGCCCGGACAGAGCAAGACGTGGTGAGACCCCTTCTTCCGCTTGTATGCGCACCCGTAGCGTTTGAAAACGCGCACAAGCACCTCCCAGTGAACAGGGACGAGTCGAGGCATCACGCAACCTGCAACGCAGCGCGCTCCATACCGACCAGTTCCACACCGGGCTCCCAGGAGGGCGCCTCGCGATGGTAGCCGCACTCAGCCAGAAAGTCATCCAGCGAGCCCAACTCGTTCATCTCCTCAAACTGGATCTCGATCGTCTCCAACAGGTTTCGCTTTGCCTCTTCCGCCGAGGCTCCTTGCGAGACGAGGTCCAGCTCGGGACAGCGGGCGACGAACCGGCGCCCCCGCTGAAGCACCTCCGTCGTGATCTTCAGTTCCACAGCTTCCCCACTTTCTCCGCGTACTCCGCAGTTCGGTTCCTTCAACTCAATCTGCAACCTGCGTTCTGCATTCTCAAACCCGTTGTGTCTCCCGAGCCCGGGTCCCCTTCCTGCCCTTCCCGCACTTCTGCCAGGTTCAGCACTTCCGACGAGAACGCGGGCACAACCGGCCTGTCCGCGTAGGCCGGGAAGTAGCGCGCGAACTCGCCGCTGCGCAGGAACTCGACGAAGTCCTTGGCGCACTCCGGCTTCGCCGCGGACATCATGGATCGACCGTTGTCAGGTTCCTGCCAACGACTCAGCAGGCCAGCTCCTGCTCAATGAGGTCGATGAGCTCGACAATGCTCACGGATCTGCCCGGCTCAGCTAAGGATTCCTCACCTTCGTGGACATGGTGTGGGAAGTTCGGCAGGCCGGGGAAGTGCTCGACGTTGTCCCACCGTTTCTTCAGCACCTGCTTCGACTGATCCATCCATTGATAGCGATACCGTATCGTCTGGCAAAGTCCCTCTTCAACAACAAAGTACTCCGCCACCTCCAGGAAGTCGCTGTTGGCGAGTGTCAGCCGGGCACGGAAGTACCCTCGGTCCGGTAAGGCATGCTCTTGCACGACCTCGACCGAGACCACAGCAGAGCTCGCTACCAATCTCGACTTGATCCCAACGAGGTAGGAGGTGGACTCCGTCAAGCAACTTCAGCTCCGAGGACCTCGAGGCCTTTTCGTACAGACTCGCGCATTTCGTAAAAAGCGCTCCATTCGACGAAGTCTATTGCGTCGCCCAACTCACCTGCACGGAAGCGTCGATAGAAGTCGTTCGACGACATCTGGTACTCAACCTCAAGTTCTCGCAATCGACCTTCCAGCTCACCGAACTGACGCGTGGCTGTTGTTCTCTCCAAAGCGAGAATCTTTCCCAGAGACCGGTCGATGACTTCGCTACGGTATCCGTGGCGATAAAGGGCTTCCAGATGGTGAAGCCTGTCGAGGGTCTTTTCAGTCGTTGCCATCAGCTTTCTCCTCCAATCGTCGCGGAGGCGCGTCTCCAAGTGCCGCGCGGCCGTCCCGTAACGGCAGGAGGCACCCCCAAGGGCTGGTCTTCCAGTCGCCCACGGCAGTCAGTTGCCCACTCCAGGCCGCGTTTCATTGCGGTTCTGTACCGACGGGCTGGTGCGCTCGTCGGTAGCGGGCGCGATCCCTTAGAAGCAGGGAACGCGCGAAGTCCAGCACCTCCGAGCCCGCCGGCTCGGCCAGACTCGCGACCAGTTGTGCAACCTGCTCAGGGAGCGGCACCCACGTTCGCGTCCGGGCCAGCCACACAACGATGAACTGGTCCGGACGCAGCGCCAGGAGATCCACGGTTTCGCCCTTCTCGTTGGCGAACTCAACCTCGTAGGCCTCCTCGGAGTAGCGCTCCACAACCGTGCCTCGCTCTCCCGACCGTAGGCCGCGTTCAGGAACATCGTGAGTGAGTTCAACCACGTCGAACAGATCAGGCATTGCTCTCATCCCTTGACGTATACGGTGACCAAGCGCGCTTCCTCAGCGTTCGGTGCGACGATCCATCCCGTGCGCACGAACTCGACGAAGTTCTTGGCGTACTCGGGCTTCGCCGCGGACTTGGTTTCGTTGAGGAGGACGGCGTCTCGGCCCACGTACAGGAAGTCGAACTCCCGCCGTTGACCTCGGTCTCCGGGCTGCTGCTGACGGCCGCGCCTCTCATAGCAGCCCACGGAATGTGTCTTCATCCATCCCCGACTGGCGCAGCATGCCCTGGAATGGAACGTGCCAGGCGGAATATCGCGGTTGCCTTTGTGACTCATTCGGACCTGCAGAATCGTCCCGTCTGCCAGCTCCTTGCGCCAGGTCTCGTGCTTGGCGCTGCGGACGAGCTCGAAACCCGCGGCACCCAACGCCTTACGGAATTGGCGATAGGTGTAGGTGGCCAAAGCGGACGCTCACCTTCTCCCGCAACTCCCAGAGATCCGCGCATCTCAGGATCTCCTGAATGAACGGATAGTGGTGGGCTCGATTCGGGCTACGACAGAACCGAGCCCTGTCGGCCTGGTACTCCTCTGCGTACTCACGCATCATCGACAGCAGATCGGCAAGGGCCGCGTCAGCCGTATCCATCTCGGTGAGCAGATCCAACTCCGGGCAGCAGGCAGAGAACCGCTGGCCGTCTCTGGCGACGATCACCGTCAATAGCGGTCGGGGGGTCTCCGTGATCCATTCGGCCCTCGTGAGCCCAAACTCCGCATAGGTCGTCTCCGTGCTGCTCATGCTATCCTTCGCTCCCTTCCGTCCAATCGCTTCGCTGACCGGGCGTCCGCGTGTTGCGCGGAGCCACCCACTGCGCCACGGTCGCACAGTCCGAAGGCGTCTTGAGGCTCTGCGCCTCCCACTCCTCCGCCAGGCACAGCCCAAGTACCAGTCTGCCTGCCGCCACGAGCGACTTCACTATCTCGTTGGGGAAGCCGAGCTGACCGAGGCGGTAAGCGCCTGTGCTGCGGTCCAAGGCGCGTTGCCGCGCCGCTTCCAGCGCCGGAAGCAGTTCGCGTCCTTCCATGAAGTACACGCTCACGTTGTCCTCGCCCCGTTCGATCGGCGGCGCGCCTTCGAGGCGGGTTTCGCATGAGTCGCAGACGAAGCCTTGGTCGTCGCGCCGCAGGTATGCGTAGGGACGGTCTTTGGCCGTAGTGGGCATGGTCATGACGGCGCAACCGACGGCTTCGTGGATCAGGAGCGACTTCAGCACGGTATCGCGCTGAAGCACTGCCTGGGTGCCCTCCGTGACCAACGTGATGCCGTCGAAGTCAGCGAGGCGTTCTCTGGCGAGCCAGACCGCGTGGCCGGTTCCGAGCAGGTCATTGTCGACGAGATACCCGACCTCGAAGCGCCCATCCAGTTGCTGGCGGATCTGCTCACAGGTGCTCTTCTCGTTGCTGGTCAACAACAGAGGCGGCAACGAGTTCGGGAGGGACCGAAGGACCTCCAGCACCCACTCCAGAGCCGGCTTGCCGAGGATCTCGGCCAGCACCTTGGGGCGATCGCCACCGAATCGGGTACTCTTCCCTCCACAGAGGACGAGCGGCTTGATCGGTCGAGTCGGCGTGTAGTCAGCCAGCCCCTCGATGCCCAGCATGCCGCTCGCCAGTGACAGGATGTCGGGATCATTCGCCTGCCAGTTCTCCCAGTGGTTCGCCAGCCCGATCAGCGTGGACCGCGCGCCTGCGAAGGGATCAACCGGTCCGAGCCCGGCGCCGGGCGTGTGCACCAGGATGTGGAGGTCCGCCACACCGTCGCGCCCGCGAGGGCGGTAGTACTCGGTCTGCGCCTTCTCGATGACCGAGCCAACAGCCGCACTCTTCACGAGGGCAAGCACATTCCCCCCCAGTCCGAACCCCATGACCCGCGCGCCGAGGACGGCTGGGTGGGATCGCACGCAGCCCACGAGGTTCTCCACCTCGTCGGTGCTCACCCCGTACAGATCGCGGAGCCCCTCATGGGTCTCGTCCAGCAGGCGTCCCAAACGCGAGATGCTCGCCGTCACCTCGCCCTCGTCCGAACCGGACGTGGATTGCTCAAGGGTCCTGGACTCCTCGATCACCCGCTGGACTTCGCCCAAGTGATATCGCGCCTTCGAGCGGATGGGCATCGGCCACTCAGCGCCGCGGATTTGCGCCAGCGACGGGTACAGGCGGCGGACTCGCTCGCGCAGCCCGGGCACTATCTCGGCGAGCTCTTGGAGGCTGAGGGTCTCCGGGAGGCTGTCAAGCAAGGGTTGGCAGTGCAGAACCAGGTCGGCAATCCCATCAGCATCCTCCCGCTCGACACCGCGGAGAAACGCCCGCCACGGGGTCTCCAAGTCCGGCGAGTCCGAGAGGGCGCGCTCGATCAGCAGGGGGAGAATGCTGCAGGAGACGGCGGAGATCTCGTTGTCCTTGGCAAGGATTTCCGGGGTGACGCCGGTGGGGTGGGAGTAGAACGTGACCCACTCGTACCCGTCTGCCGGCGTCGGCACGGCCGCCACTGAGAACGGCTGGAAGGTGATCCGCACGGCGTGATCGGGCTTGCCGAACGCCATAGTCGCATGGTCCATCATGCCGCCACGGGTGCCCACGTACCACTCTGCCTGGGCGCCGGACGTGGCCATTTCCTCAGGGTCGGCGGGCAGCCCGTTCAGGGCGCGGAAAGCATACCCCGAGCACATAACCAACGCCGACGACGAGGACGCGCCGCCGCTGGGCGGAATGGTGGAATTGACCACGAGGTCTATCCCGCGGATCTGCCGCTCCGGATACAGATGCTGGAGGTAGAACCCAGACCCCTTGAGGTAGTTGGACCAGTCGGGCTCTGGCGTGCCCGCGTAGTCCAGATACGAGAGCCATTCGCTGCGCACCAACTCAGCGCTGCCGCCGTGACAGGAGCGCCCGCCTGGGAAGTCGGCAATCGAGAACTCGAACGGCGCGAACCCGGGCTGAAGGCTGATCCCGCGCACGGTCTGATCGGCCCGGGGTCGCGCAACCATCAGCATGTCGTACTCGCGGCTGGCAAAGGTCAGCACCTTGTCCTGGAAGTAGTCGATGTAGTCGAGGTGCCCGCCACACAGCTCGATCCGGGCGGGGGCGGTGACGAGGAGGACAGGGCCGGGTCCGTAGGCATCCGCGAAGGACGCTAAGGTTCGCGAATAGCGTTCGAGTTGGGCTTCGAGGTGCTGCTCGCCGTACTTGGCCGACAACGTGTGCGTGCAGGACCAAGCGCACGGGTCCACGGCGGCGCGGCCCGGCTCGCGCGACCTCGCGCGGCTTATCGCGTGGACTCGCCCGAGGGTGTCAAGCAGCGCCTGCGCCTGTACGAGCACTGGAGCGGTTTGCCAAGTCTGCTGCTTGGATTGCGGTGAGTAGGTCATGCCGAAGGGAACGTCCCGGAACCGTCCACGAACACGTTGATTAACGCGGCACACACGAGAAGAACCCGGCCCCTCCCTGCGCCTTTGCCTCTCTGCGTCTCTGCGTTGAACAGCATCTCGAAGGTGGGAGGCTGGCAGCCCCTCTTGCCAGAACGGGGTACCCCGCCCATCCGTCCTGCGACTCAGGCCAACGCCATTCGCATTGGCTGGAGCGTCCGATTGAACGGGTTCAGCACGACGCCGAGGATCTCCAGCGTCACCACGCCAAGGAGCGGCTCATCTCCGGGCTCGCCGAGGATCACTGGGGTGTGGGCCTCGCCCTCCGGCAGCGAGATCAGGCACTCAGAGACCTCCCGGTCCACTGTGGTGCCATCGGCAAGGGTGAACGTCATCGTGCGCTTCGGCTGCAGCCCGATGGCCTGCCAGTCCCTGTTGCCGAGAAGTGAGTACTTCGCCCCGCTGTCCACGAGGAACCTGACCGTCGCTTGTCTGCCGGTAGGACCACTCACGAGACCTTCCACGTAGGTGACACCCATGGGGCAGCTCCTTTCTGTCGGCGCTCTCCGCGCCTCTGCGTCTCTGCGTTCCGCCCTTCCCAATCTGCCATCCGAAATCCCAAATCGCCATCCGATCCCCCTTCTCTGCACCTTCGCGTCTCTGCGTTGAACAACGCGAAGTCCCTGACCTCGGAGTCCGCCGTGCTGGGCCCCTGGGCGCTGTCGATCGTCATCCCTGCTCCAGCACCAGACCGTGGACTGCCTGCAAGCGATCCGGGTCCACTCGCTCGGAGTACCTGAGCGACGGTCCGAAGGCCGCTTGAACCCGGGCACCCAGGTTGAGAACCTCGACAGTCACTACGTGCCGGGTCAGGGGGTCATAGCGCACCCAAACCTCATCGCCAGCTTCCTCAGCGACTGCTGGTTGCGGCTTGGGGGTGAATGCGAAGGTAAGGATGTCTGAACTCTGGTCGTAGCTCACGGACACGACGGGCCCAGTCTGTGACTGAGCGGCCATAGCTGGTCTCCTCTCGAATGAACGCTGCGGCTGAGATAGGCCGTACTGACGTACCCACAACGTCCGGTGGCTTCCTCGACGTACTTCACCACCACGACGAGGTGCTTGCCCTCGAAGTCACCGCGGCCGACTCGCAGCCCGTAGTTCAGGGATCAGCTCTCGCCCTTCTCTACGTCTCTGCGTCTCTGCGTCTCTGCGTTGAACAGCATCTCAGGGATGATGACAGGCTGGAAGCCTATCCTACGAGGCGCGCTCGCAGTCGCTCCACCACCCGCTCTACCTGCTCCTCCGTCATCGTCGGGAACAGCGGCAGGGTCAGTTCACGCTGGGCGACGGACTCGGTGAGCGGGAGGTGCACCGGCTCGCGGAGCACGTGCTCCCGGTAGAACGAGAACTGGTGGATGGGCGGGTAGTGAATGCTCGTTTGGATGCCGTCCTCGCGAAGCCCCGCCATCACCTTGGCTCGGTCGGCGCTCTCGGGCAGCAGCACGGGCAGAATGTGGCAGGCCGACTCCGCCTCCCGCCCGACGAACGGGAGGGTTACACCAGGGACTTCGGCAAGCCGCTGATGGTACACCCGCGTGAGCCGCCGGCGGGAAGCGTTGAACCCCTCCAGCTTCCGCAACTGGGCGAGCCCGAGCGCCGAGGTGATCTCGGACGGCCGGTAGTTGTACCCGAGCTGCGTCACGTCGTACGAGAACGCGTGCCCCTGGTGCCGCTGCCAGGTAAGCGTGGTCATCCCGTGAGACCGGAGCGTTCGCAACCGCGCCGCAAGCTCACCGTCGTTCGTGACCACCATCCCGCCCTCGCCCGTTGCCAAGTTCTTGTTGGAGAAGAAGCTAAAACAGCCGAGGTTGCCGAGGCTGCCGCAACGGCGAGGACCATGGACCACGGACCACGGACCACGGGCTTCAGTTGGGCACGAAGCTTGAGGCATGGCGCAGACGGCCCCCGGGGCGTGCGCCGCGTCCTCCATGACGAACAGCTTGTGCCGCTCAGCGGTCTCCATGATTCGCGCCATGTCGCAGGCGTAGCCGCCGTAGTGCATGACCAGGATGGCCTTGGTGCGGTCCGTGATCTTCCTCTCAATTTCCCCGGGCAAGATCGTGAGATCATGTTCGCCGGTGATGTCGGCGAATACCGGCGCGGCCCCGCAGTACAGGACAGCGTTGGCAGTGGCGACAAAGGTAAGTGAGGGCACGATCACCTCATCTTCGGGGCCGGTCCCCACCACTGCCAGCGCCAGGTGAAGTGCAGCCGTGCCGTTGCAGACCGCCACGGCGTGCTTTGACCCGACGTAAGCCGCGAACGCCGCCTCGAACTCCTCCGTGACCGGACCGAGCGTGAGCCATTTCGATTCGAGGACTCGCCGGACAGCTTCCTCCTCCTCGGGTCCGTAGGGGAGGTCGAACAGGGGGACGTCAGGCTGAGAAGTCATGGTTGGGTGTCTGAAGCACCTTGTAGCCACAAGCTGACCACAGCCTTCACGCGGCGACGGCAACTCGACCGGTTGCTGCAACCGCCTCCGGAATCGACTCGCCATGGAGTCGAAGCCCTTCAAGGTGGAACTCAAGGGCTTCCTTGAAGCTGCGCTCTACCTCTTCCCGTGTCTTGCCCGTTGAGACACAGCCCGGAACATCCGGCGAATAGGCCGACCAGTTCCTGCCTGTCCACTCATAGACAACGGCATACTCCTTCATTGCTGCTTCCCTTTCAGTGCCGCCTGTCTGCCCATCGCCCCGACCTCGCGCCACAGCTCGGCGCTCATGCCTGGCCCGTCCCCTCTGCGCCTTTGCCTCTCTGCGCCTTTGCGTTGGGTCCTTCCGGCAGCAACCGTTCCCGGTTCCGCCGGAAGTCCTCGACAGCCTGTTCATAGTCCTCATGTCGCCCGATGTCCATCCAGTAGCCATCGTAGGGATAGCCTTTGACGACTTCGCCAGCCTTAATGAGGCGGAGGATCAGGTCCGGGAAATCGAGCCGTTCACCCTCGCCGATAAAGCTGAGCGCTTTCGGCTCGAAGACATACACACCCATGCTCACGCGGTAGTGCTGCGAGGGTTTCTCCAGGTACCCGGTCACGCGGTTGTCGTCGCCGAGCTGAATGACACCGAGGTCCACCTTGACTTCCCGCTTGTGCATGGCGATGGTGGCCACGGCGTCGCTCTGTTTGTGCGCGTCGACCAGCGCCGCATAGGGCAGATCGGTCAGCACGTCGCCGTTCATCAACAGGAACGTGCCGGTCAAGGCAGGAATGAGCTTGAGTGGTCCGGCAGTGCCCAACGGCTGCTCTTCGCGCGAGTACTCGATCTCCACGCCATACTTGCTGCCGTCGCCGAAGTAGGCCATCAGCAACTCGGCCAAGTGCCCGACGGCGAAGGTCAGCCGGCGGATGCCGTGGTGACGGAGTTGACGGACCACCACTTCCAGGATGGGCATGTCATCGATGGGCATCAAGGGTTTGGGGAAGACCGTAGTATAGGGCGCCAGCCGCGTGCCCTTGCCGCCGGCGAGGATGACCGCTCTCATGTCCATGTCCTTTGTCATCCGCAAGTGTGGAGCGTGTCCGCGGCCAAGTCGTCAGCGAACATGCTCTCGATGCGTTCAACGACGAACTGCGCGTCGGCAGCGGCGCGAATAAGCTTGCAGCCTTCGGATTGGAGATTCACAGCCACACTGCAGCGCCCGAATTCCGGTTAGGTTGGAGTTCCCAATACCAGCCGCGCTCGGTATGGATTCGCCGCGAACCGAGGTGCCGAAGCCGCTCCCCGGTTCGATCCAGCCGTTCGCGGAGGAACCCTTCCTCGTCAATGAGGAGCTTGGCTTCAGCAACCATGTCGAGGTACAGCAACCGCGATTGCAGGGCTTCCCGCCGAGTGAGGACGACGAAGCTGGGCTCGCCCAAGAGGCCCCGTTCCCGGGCGCCTGCGGCTGCTGCCGTGCGGCGTAGCCGACGAACTACCGAGACGAAGGGGCGGAGCCGCTCGTAGTACACTTCGGCGGCGTCGCGCAGAACGACGAGTAAGTCCAGGTCACTCTCCGTCGAAGCGTCGCCGCGGGCAACCGACCCGTAGAGCGCCAATGAGACGAGGTTGTCGCCGAGTTCCTCCCGCAGCAGCCGCACCGATTGGCCCAGGTACTCGGCGTAGTCGGCCTGACCGACTGCCTCTCGATTGTCCCGGTCAACCACTGCACTCATGGGCAAATTCCGGCTCGCTACCCTCTGCGTCTTTGGTCCTTGGTGCTCTTGCGTTAGGCTGTTCAACGCTGGTACTCCCCAGGCCGGTACAGGTCCCGGTGCGCCTCGATCCACCGTACAGTTCTGCGCACCCCTTCGTCCAGGCCGACCTGAGGCTCCCATGCCAGCAACCGCTTCGCCTTCGAGTTGTCCGCGATCAGTCGTTCGACTTCGCTCTTTGCAGGACGCTGGCGCTGGTCGTCCGAGACGATCTCGATCTCGCGCTCCATCAGCGCCGCGATCTTCGTGGCCAGGTCGCCGATGCTAATCTCCTGCCCCGTGCCGAGGTTTATCTCCTCGCCGTCGACGCCCTGGGCCTGCGCAGCCAGCACAAAGGCCCATGCGGTGTCCTCGACGAACGTGAGGTCTCGCGTCGGATGCAGGGCGCCCAACCGGACCTGGGGACCCTTCAGCAACTGGGAGATGATCGTTGGGATGACTGCCCGAGCCGACTGACGTGGCCCGAACGTGTTGAATGGACGAATCGTCACCGTGGGAATGCCGAACGACCGATGGTAGCTCTCCACGATCTTGTCTGCCGCGATCTTGCTGGCGGAGTAGGGTGATTGTCCCTGCAGCGGGTGCTTCTCATCGATGGGCGCATACAGGGCTGTGCCGTAGACTTCGCTGGTGGAAGTGTGGACCACCCGCCGGACGCCGAGTCTTCGAGCGGCAGAGAGCACGTTGGTGGTGCCGATCACGTTGGTCTCGATCGTGGCGCGTGGCGCCTCGTAGGAGTACGGGATCGCAATCAGGGCGCCCAGGTGCAGGATGGCGTCAACGCCCTCGGCAGCTTTGGCGACACTCTCCTCATCGCGGAGATCGCCGAAAACGACCTCGACCGATTCCCGGATCTCAGCATCCAAGTCGTCCAGGAACCCACTCGACCCGCGCGAGTTGTAGCGCACCAGCGCACGGACTTGGTGGCCGTCTCGCACCGTGGCCTCGACGACGTGGCTGCCGATGAAGCCACCGGCACCGGTGACCAGCACGCTCATACCTGAGAAACCTCCCTCTTGGTGGTGCTATCCTCCGCAGGAATTTGGCCGATCGCGCTCAGGAACTGGTCGACGACGCGAGACACAGAGAACAACTCACGCAGCTCCGCACGATCAGCGGCGCCGGGCGCTCCCCGCTGGTGGTCCTGGGCGAAGCTCACGATCGCCTCCGCCAACTGCTGAGGGGACTGGGGCGGCACAACGACGCCACCACCGTACTTGCGTATGAGGTCGCCCATGTCCCCCACGTCAGTGACAATGAGTGGCTTGCCGGCCTGCACGGCTTCGCCGAAGACGAGGGGGATGCTCTCGCTTCGCGAGGGTATCACCACGGCGTCACATGCCACCATGTACCCGGTGAGCTCCTCGGTCGGCAGGCTCCCATGGAGCAGCACTGCCTCCTGAAGCCCATCAGCGGCTATCTGCGTCCGGAGCTCACCTTCCAGGGAGCCGCCGCCCACCACATGCAATCGCACCCCCGGTGCCCGTGCCCGAACCGCACGCATTGCCTCCACCAGCACATCGATGCCCTTGACGCGCTCCCATCGCCCGATGAACAGCAGGTTGACGGCTTCGCGGTCCAGAGCGACAGGCGCAGCAGTCGCCAGAGAGAGCGGCCGAACGGTCGGCAGGAAATCGCAGCTCCTACCCGAGATCGTCTCAGCCTTCCGTGCCAGCTCGATGCCATCCGCGAAACAGCACGTCGCATCGCGAAGGATGGTGCGGATGATCCGCCCTGTGACCGGTCGGTGCCCCCACTGGTTGAGATCGGAACCAAGGCACCACACCGAGTAGGGAACTCCGAGGGCGCGCATGGCGCCACGGGCCCAGTAGCCGCTGGGGACGGCCCAAAGGGCGAGGCAGTGGTCGATCGCCTCGTCCTGAACGAGGTCGCAGAGCGAGCGTGTGCCCTCTCTCAGCAGGCTCAGGATCGCCCTCAGATCGCCAACTCGGAACGGGCTGTAGGCGACGATGGGTCGGCCGTCGCCAAGCCACGGGAATCGCATCACGCCATTCCCCGGACCTGAATTCCCCTTCGCTCGACCTCTGGCGGGCGTCAGAACACTGACCCTATGCCCGTGCTGGCGCAACTCTTCGACCAACGGAGGAACAAAGGTACCCGCATGAGCATCATAGCCGGGAACGGCGTACGAACTCGTCAGGATGCAGAGATTCATGCGGCGAGGTCTTCTGGTTCGGTTTGCTTCACAACTTCAGATCTCTTGTTGGGATCTATATCCAACCACATGTTGCTTCCAGCAACAAAGAAGAACAGCGACTGAAGGCCGGTGATCATGGAGAAGAACAGGCGAGCGCGCTGATCGACGGGATATGTCCGACTGTTCCCCACTTCCAGAACACCCGGATGCCCAGCGGCAGCGGGACTGACGCCATCAGCAATCCGAAGGCCAAGCCGTAGAAGAAGATCAACGGGTGGAGGTCCCGGATGAGGTACTTCTCCTTCATGCGAGTCGGGTGGAGCCTCCGGCTGCCTCGCTGCGTTCAGTCGCAGGATCACCGTTCGCCACCTGTGGCGGGATTCCGGTCCCCAGGATGGCTTCCGCCCAACGGACTACAGCCCCGGCCTGGCACAGGGCTTCGTCGTGGTCCTCAGGAGGGAGGCGCTCAGGCACGATGGACCGTCTTCCCGTCTCGCAACGCAAGCGGTATCACCGTGCAAGGAACATCGCCACAGCGCTCGAGGTCCTCGGGCGTTGTCACGACGACATCCATTGCCTGTCCGACGCCCATCAGATTTCGATAGATCGCTTGGGCTGTCTTCCGCCTGTGCGCGCCCCGCTTCACTACCAACAGGTCCAAGTCGCTGCTTCGGGTCGCTTCACCCCTCCCGCGAGATCCGAACAGAACCATCCGCTCCGGGGGGCTGCTTCCACAATCCGCTCAGCGACGCGCGCCAAGACCTCGTCATCCCCGGATCCTGCGTGCCCGGGTGCGCCCCCGAAAACGCTCTGCATCCAAGCCGTCATCGCTCACTTCAATGCCCTGTTGTGTTCCATATCGAACCACATGGCGAAGAAGAGAGACTGGAGACCGGCAATGATCGCGAAGAAGCATGCCAAGGCATTGATCGAGGGGATCGTGCCGCGCGCGCCCCACGCCCAGAGCATGCGGACCGTAAGGGGCACAGCGGCAACCAGAAGCGTCAACGCCAGCGCGTAGAAGAATACCAGCGGGTGGAAGTCCCGGATGACGTACTTCTCCTTCATCCGCCACAGAAAGAGCTTCAGCAACAGCCATGACAGGCTGGGCACGACCCGCCAGATCCTGATGCCGGACTTCTCGCCAATGCCATAGACTGGCCGTACCGGTACGTCTCTGACGCGCAGGTCATACACATTCAACCGGACGAGGATGTCGTTGGGCACTCCGTAGCGCGGGTAGATCTGATCCCAGTTCACCAGTTGCAGCGCGCGCAGGGAGATGGCGGTGTAGCCCGTCTGTGAGTCGGCGACGTGCCAGTAGCCTGAGGCGATCTTGGTGAGCATGGACAGGGCCGAGTTGCCGAGGTAGCGGACCTTGGGGATCAGCTTCCAGGCCTCGCCGGTGAAGAGGCGGTTGCCCTTCAGGAATGCCTTCTCCAGGACTTTCCAGTCTGCCGCGGTGATTTGTGGCATTCTCAGACGGCGGGCATCGTCACAGCCGATCGCTCCATCGCCACCCAAGAAGGACCGACCCAATTCCCTTGACTTGCTTGATAGCCTGTTTCTTCGAGCACCGGTCCAGGGTACCCATGTCTGCGGCAGTCACCAGGAAAACCTGAACCGCTTCGGCTGCTGTTTTCCGGGCTGCATCGGGTGTCATTCCCGGGCTCATCACATCCAGGGGCATGGGATGAGCAACGACCTGCTTGCCCTCTCTCCAGGTTTGGGCAGTGCAGGCGAGACTCACCTCTCGTCGCTCCTCTCCGTTGCCGCCGACCGCGCGGTCGGCGGCGATTCCCGCGCAGCGTTCGCCTCGGCCGTTGTGCTGGCCTGCTGCTCCTGCCATCGGCGAACCGCGTCGGTCGCGTCCCGGGCGGTTGCCAGGGATCGTCTCGCCGCTGCGATGGCGTCCTCTGCCGACGCCTGATCGAAGAGGTCCCAGGGCAGCGCGTACTGGGTTTCGTCTCCGTAATCAGTCATGAAGTGCTCCTGCGGTCCCAGGGCCAACAGATCGGCCAGCATCGAGGTCAGGACCTCGCGGACGGCTGTGGGCACGCTTCCGCGACGAAGCACGCCAGCCAGTTCGCGGGCAGGATCGTGGGTCCTCGGTGTCACCCCGAACACCGCCAGAACAGCTTTCCCGGCGTTCTCCACCGATAGCTGCGAGTTGTCGACACAGGAACGCCAGCGCCTCAGCGTCACATCCTGCTCGGCTTCGGTGAGGAAGCCTTCGCTGAGAGCCAACCGGTAAGTGACCTCGTCACGCGCGTTCACGGTATCCCTCCCAGGTCAACTCCCAGTTGCCGCGTGGCATATCCGGGAGACGCCAGCGCCACCTGGCGCCAAGGGCAGGGCGGTGCATACCGGATTGACGCAGAGCTGCCAGGGCCGCTCGGCGAAGGGGTTCGAAGTAGTCGGCCCCCAACAGACAGATGCCATCGGCACAGACGTCAACGAGTAGAGGCGTCAGATTCGCAGCCACTTCCGCCGGCGTCTTGGCGGTAAAGTTGATGGCGCCGGGAAGCCTGTGCAGCACCGGGAGCAGGGTCATGCGGATGGTGCGCTGGCGGGCGAGGGGCTGCGTCGGCAGGTCCTCAGCTACTACAAGCAGGTCGTGGTCACTCGTCCCGGTGGCGTCGCCTCTGGCCTGGGAGCCAAACAGGACAACCGCCTTGAGTCTGCTGCCGAAAGTCTCCTCGAGGGAGTCAAGAACCGGCCGATAGAGAGCAGCTCGAGGCGTTACGAGGGGTCGCTCGGCAGCGCCCTCACTGGCTGGTTGAGAAGTCAACTCGAGCGAGCTCACGGGGGTGACCTCTTCGCTGGAGGCAAGCTTCGCCTGACCGCGGCGTACATTCCAACGTGCTGGCTCAACCCGAGGTCTTGCCGCGCTCGCTGCACACCAAGCACCGCGGGGCTTGGACCGTGGAGGGGGCGGCGTCGGTGAGGGCTTCGCGGAGGCTGGCGTGGCTGAAGCCGCTTTGGCCGTAGCGATAGAGCTTCCCTAAGTTCTCGACTTTGATGACGACGTCGGATATGGTTAGTCAGAGGTCAGAGGGCTCGGAGCTCAGGAGAGCAGCAATGCTCGCTTCACAGCTTGTCGCACCTGCGCCAAAAGGTCTGGCGCCAGCTTCCCGAGCTTGCGCTGGAAGACTGACTGATGAACAACGGCAATCTTCTCCGCCTTGAGCACCGAGGTCTTCATCAGCCCGGTCCGCTGGAACGAGGGGGCGTTGGCATCCATGAGGAGCCACGTCTTGCGCAGTGTTCCTGCCGGCACTCGCGAGAAGATGCCCACAACGACGGCGTCCTGGTCGTGAACCGCCAGCACGAGTGCCGGTCGCAGCTTCGCGGAGCGGAGGTCTGTGAACGGGAACCGCACCAGCCACACCTCACCGATCCTGGGGCTCGGCATCGTAGATGTCCTCGCCCGCTTCGTTCCACTCGCCAAAGGCCGTCTCTGCCAGTTGCATCATGCCGACGGTTTCTGCGCGTTCGCCGATCGCCTCCGCGAGTGTCAGAAACTCCGACGCTGGCAACTGAAAGACCAGCGACTTGACTGCGTCAACGCTCATGTCCACCGTTACCTGCGGCATTGTTCCCACCCCCATTGCGAGTCTGACACACCCCGTTGTTCGAGTGCCAGCACCTGTTTCTGCCCCTTGCTTGGGCACGGGCGCCGCAGCGCCGCCTCCGGCTCCAGGTGCCCGACCACTGCGAAGGCGAGGCGGACGTTGAAAGAGATGTTCTCGCGGCCGGTGAGTTCGGGGTGAACGCCGGCGCCGGGGACCGAGGACCGTGGAGGGGGCGGCGTCGGTGAGGGCTTCGCGGCTGAAGCCGCTCCCTCGAACTGGGGGGCGCCGTTGCACTGGTCAGATGATGTCTGCGAAATGCCGCTCGGTCTTGGCGAAGTAGAGCGCGCCGGTGACGAAGAGCAGTACGGCAATGGTCGCGGAAAGGCCGACGGCGTGCCAGTCCCACGGGCGGTTGAGCAGGGCGGAGCGGTAGCCTTCGATGAGACCCGCCATGGGGTTGAGCGACATGAGGAGCTTGTACCTCGCAGGAACCATGCTCAGGGGGTAGACCACTGGAGTGGCGTACATCCAGAGCTGGGCCACCAACGGCGTGACGTGCTGAATATCGCGGTACTTGACGTTGAGTGGGGCAAGCCACATGCCCACGCCCACAGCGGTCATGCCGGTGAGCAACAGGAGCACCGGAACAAACAAGATGTGCACCGTGGGGTAGATCCGGTAGCAGAGGGCCATGCCGACCAGGATCACAAGGGAGATGGCGAAGTCGACGCCGCGTGAGAGCGTTCCCGCCAGCGGCACGATCAGCCGCGGGAAGTAGACTTTGGTGATGAGGTTGGCGCTGCTGACCACGCTCCCCGTGGAACTGGTGAAGGCGCCGCTGAAGTACGTCCATGGCACCATGGCGCAGAAGTTGAAAACGGGATACGGGATGCCGTCTGACGGGATCTTGGCGAAGTTGCCGAAAACGATGGTGAACACCACCATGTTCATGAACGGCGGCAGCACCGCCCACAGAAACCCGAAGACGGTCTGCTTGTACTTGGACAGCACATCCCGCCAGACCAGGAAGTAGAGTAGTTCCCGGTACTCCCACAGCTCGCGAAGGTTGAGCCCGGCGAGGCCGCGCGGGGGGCGGATGTGGATGGTGAGTTCAGGCTGCGCGACCGCGGACATGGGAGGTCCAGAAAGGGGGGTGACAGGATGGAGAGCCGGGGTCCGTCTGCCGGTGGGAGGTTACGCCGTCTTGAGGCCGCGAGCCCAGGAGCGGTTGGCGAGGTACCAGTCGACAAGCCTCGCGGCACCCTCGGCGAATGCCGTCTGGGGTTGCCAATTCAGCAGAGCCCGTGCCTGGGTGATGTCCGCCCAGGTTGAGGGCACATCGGTGGACTGTGGCGGGCGGCGGTCGAGGGTGGCTGTCTTCCCGAGAAGCTGCTCGAACTGGGCGATGACCTCGGTTAGCACAATCGGGTGATCGGAACCAAGGTTCAGGACGTGGTGCCCGGTGAGTCCGAGTGCCGCAATGGTACCCCGGGCGATGTCGTCCACGTAGGTGAAGTCACGCGACTGCGTGCCGTCGCCATACACGAGGAGCGGCTGCCCTTCACTGAGCCACTGCACAAACCGGAATGGACTCATGTCGGGCCGACCAGCCGGACCGTACACAGTGAAGTACCGAAAGACCGTGATGTCCATCCCGTAGAGGTGGTGGTACGTGTAGCAGAGCGTTTCCGCGGCCTGCTTCGAGGCGGCGTAGGGCGAGATCGGGTGGCTGGTGTCTGCGTCCTCCTGGAAAGGAACGGCTGTGCTGGCTCCGTACACACTCGAGCTGGATGCTTGGAGGAACTTCGGCACCCCGTGCTGCCGGCACAATTCCAGCAAGTTCAGCGTCCCCATCACGTTCGTCTCGAAGTAAGTCCACGGGTCTTCGACGGACTGCCGGACACCGGCTCGAGCGGCCAAGTTGATGATGGCGTCAAATGCGTTCTCGCGAGCGAACAGCCGGGTCAGACGCTCGCGGTCGGTGATGTCAAGTCGTTCAAAGGAAAACCCGACGCGTCCGTCGAGCTGTCGCAGCCGCCAGTGCTTGAGTTGAACGTCGTAGGCGTCGTTCAGGTTGTCGATGCCCACCACCGTCTGCCCTTGGTCGAGCAGCATCTCGGTAACTTTCGCGCCGATGAAGCCGGCTGATCCGGTTACGAGGACAGGCATGAGAACCGATCGCGGAGCCCGGGCACCAACCGTGAAGGACGGACAGCGAACACTGCGACTGAACAACCCGCTGGAGGACGACTGCAAGGCACCTGGAAGACGGCCCAGTCAGCCTCGGTAATGACCTCTGGGTGCCGCTGTCCCTGAACCGCACGCCGTGCCACGTGGTGTTCGGCGAGTCCCCGTCGTTCGCCTGCCTCACTTCTTACTTCGCCCCCTGCTCATTGCTTCCCGATCTCATGCTCCCAGTGCAAACGCCTCACTGGGCAGCGTTACGGGTTCTCCGTTCATGACCAGCGACCGCTGGGCGGCTTGCAGGAGGCGGAGGACGCGCAGACCGCTGTCTCCGTCGGTGGGCGGGGCTTCGCGAGTGGCGATGGCGTCGAGGAATGCCTGGCATTCGCACTTGAGCGGCTCGTCGCTCGGGTACGGGACTTCCTCGCCTGCTCCCTTCACGGGAATCGGCTCTCCGTTGGTCACGTCGACGCGCTGGTCGTACAGCACCAGCTTCTTGGCGACGTCATCGAAGCTCGCCATCTTTTTCGAGCCAATTACCACCAAGCGTTGCTCTTTGAAGGGATGAAGCCACGAGACGTGGATGTGAGCGCGAACGCCGTTGTCGAAGAGCAGGTTGGTCACGGTGACATCGGCGATGTTGGGCTGCACGTAGTTCCCACCACAGGCGATGACCTGGAAGGGCATGCTGCCCATGAGGCGCAGGATGACGGCGATGTCGTGGGGGGCGAAGCTCCAGAGGATGTTCTCTTCGCGCCGGACTTTGCCGAGGCTGAGGCGGTGCGAGTAGACGTAGTGGACTTTGCCCAAGGCGCCGGTCTGCACCAACTCGAACAGCCGCACGACTCCGGGGTGGTATTCCAGTACGTGGCCTACCATTAGGATCCGCTGTCGCTCCCGGGCCAGGCGGACCAGTTCGGCGCCTTGCTCGTAGGTGAGCGCCAGCGGCTTCTCGACGAAGACGTCCTTCCCGGCTCTTAGGAACTGCCGGCCCAACTCGTAGTGGGTCTCGGCGGGGGTGGCGAGGACGACGGCGGGGACCTCGGCACGGAGCACGTCGGCATATTCTGCCGTCACGCGGGCGTCGGGTGCCAGTTGGCTTGCCAGAGCGCGGCCGGGCTCCGCCGGGTCGCAGACGAGGGTTAGGGCGCCGAGTTCGTTGAAGTTGCGGACCAAGTTCTTTCCCCAGTAGCCGCAACCGATTACGGCAACTTGGGGGGTGGCTGTGGGTTGGGTGTCAGGCGTCATGTGTCACGTGCCAGGTGGTGGGTGTCGGCGTTGCTGTTGGGCGGGACGGCGCTTTGGTCCGCTGATCGCGCAGATTGCGCAGATCAGGGCGGAGGAGGGTCTCTGGGTCGCGGTTCCAGACTTGCCTAGTCGGGGCCCTTCTCTGCGGCTTTGCCTCTTGGCGGCTTGGCGTTGAGTACCGCTGCTTGGACAGTGCGCTGCCCTGTCGGTCACATTGACGGACGTGACCTCTGCTGCGGGCGAGGGTTGAGGACGTTGCGGTTAGAGGTCGCATGTTGGTCTCCGTCACTTGCGTGACTGAGCGGGCCCGGTAGTCGACCAAACAGCTAAGGTTATACTCGCGAAGGTTAGGAATACACCGAAGTGGAAGTTCGCAGAACTTCACCCGTGGGCGTGTGGTGAGCACCCAACACACTGCTGTGCACGCAGAGGCGTCGAACTTGTGCAATAGCTTCGGTG
>Ga0210044_10003600_pt1 | contig 22032 bp, 15 predicted proteins | sample CryGey13umfilter_2_FD_183959 | JGI IMG/M metagenome (GOLD analysis project Ga0210044, IMG submission 183959) | Groundwater microbial communities from aquifer in Utah, USA - Crystal Geyser 4/9/14 3 um filter (SPAdes) (version 2) | ecosystem: Environmental > Aquatic > Deep subsurface >... | reverse complement strand
CCCTTATAGCCCTGACCTTAACCCTATCGAACAAAAATGGGCGCATACCAAATCCATAAGAAAACAGCTTATGTGCTCTATCCAAGACCTCTTCAAAATTGAATCATTTTATGTGACGTAGGCTATATTGTCTCTGGTTATAGCAATAGACGTCTTAAACCTATTTCTATTGAAAACCCTAATATCAAGGCCGTTTTGCGCAAACCTTTACGGCGGGAGGCTCTGGCAAAACAGATTCATATGGTTCTGCACGGACAGAAGCAAGCCGCCTAGATATTTTGTCTGCTGCGTCCTTCAAACCACCAGGCAGCGAGGAGCAGAGACAAAAGAGCCAGCGCATAAATCCAGGAGGGCAGGAACGGATTATCTTTGACGCCGGTAATGGTATAGCTGTTATTCTTGCGCAGACCCAGCCAGCCGATGCCTGAAGAGTCACGGCCAGAAGGAACCAGACGGATGTCCGGAGTTCCCTTGTCTTCTAGCCAGTAGATTCCGCCTTTTGTCGCTGTGGTGGCAGGCTTGAGAATATCGGCGGTGGTTATAACGCCGCGTAGTTCCGGTGGATTAAGCGCACCAATAATGGCAAAGCGTTTTTGTTGTCCATCATCAATGCTGTAAACACCCGGTGCTTCGCCCTGAATCTTTGCTTCGAGTGCGCCATGACCATTGGGAAAAAGCTCTATTGTTTTGTCACTACCGTCCGGTAATGTTAATATCGCCGTCAGGGGGATATCCTGTAACGAGCGCCGTGTGATGGTCAGGGTCTCGCCGTCTGTACGAATATCAAGGGCGTTTTCCTCAAGTTCAGGCTCCTTCATCAGCCAGTGTGCCAATCGGCGCAACAGTTCAGCCTGCGGGCCGCCGCCCTCAAAACCGCGTGACCAGAGCCAGATCTGGTCACTGGAAAGCTGGGCAACACGGCCTTCTCCGACATGGTCAAGAATGAGAAGCGGCTGTTTTTCTGCTCCTGTCATTAAAATATCGCCCCGAAGAGGACGTACGGCGATGTGGCGCAGCCATGAGCCCCAGCCTGCGGTGCCGTCTTCCTGCGGATTCCATGTCATGTCCTGTGTGACGGGATGACGTAAACCTGTTTCGGTTATTTCCGGTTTAAAGGATTGCGAGAAAATCTCCCCTGTGGGTGCAGCGGGTAAAATTTCCTGAAGCGCTGTTGTATAGATTGAATCTTCGGAGGCAAAGGAGGGGCCGCTGGCTTCGAGCAAGGCACCGCCTTCTTTTACATATTTTGCAATATTGGCGAAATAGTAATTGGGCAGAATCCGGTTGAGGCGATAGCGGTCAAAAATAATCAGGTCAAAGTCATAGAGTTTAACTTCAAATAACTCCCTGAACGGAAAAGCGATAAGAGCCAGCTCGTTTTGCGGCGTGGCATCAAGTTTGGACGGCTCTCGCAGAATTGTAAAATGAACAAGATCAACACCGGGGTCAGCCGTAAGGAGGTTTCGCCATGTCCGTCCGCCGGCATGGGGCTGTCCGGATACCAGAAGGACGCGCAGGCGGTCGCGGACACCATTAATGATAATCGGGACACGATTATTGGCAAGTGTAATTTCATCGTCAAGGGGAGAGGCTTCTATATCGACAATATTCTGTCCGGCATGGGATATTGTGACATTCAGGCTGCGTTCTTCACCAACAGGAACCAGATCCATTTGCGGCGCTTCATTGTTGACCCGCGTCAGAGCCGTTGCAAATTCTTCCCTGACATTCTCTGTATCCTCAATACGGTAACGGATGGTGACAGTCTGGCCGACAATGCCATAGGCGGGTGCTTCAAGGATGATAATCTGGCGGTCACGCTCGTTCCTGCTTCCGGTTAGAAGGGCATGAACAGAGCCATATTCCTTGAATTTTTCCGGGTTTACCGGAACGTCATGGACTTGTCCGTCGGTAATGAAAATCGCGCCTGCACGGCGATTGGGCGGGATATCGGCCAGATTTTGATCCAGCGCACTGAACAGACGGGTTTCATTGACAATGCCTTCCGAGGGGACAGGAGATTCAACTGTTCTGGCTTCCAGACCGGATATTTGCCCGATCTGCTGTGTAAGAGAGGCAAGAGCCTCCTCTGTACGTGCTGTACGTAATCCTTCTTTCTGGCTCGGGGAGCGATCAACGACAAGAGCAACAACATCATTCACGGGCTGACGGTTTTCTTCAATAAAAGACGGATTGAGAAGAACCAGCATAAATCCGGCAGCGCATAAAAAGCGCCAGAGTATACCGCGTTTAAAATAGAAAACGGATAAGAGTAGCGCCAGCGCAACCAGAGCCGCCATTATATAAAGCAGAAGGTCGGGCACAAGGGGCGCAAAATGGAGACTAAGGGCGGAATTCATTTGCCAAGCCTTTCCAGTATATGCGGCAGGTGTACCTGATCTGTTTTATAGTTTCCGGTCAGGGCATAAAGGACAAGATTAACCCCGAAGCGCAAGGATTCTTCTTCCTGCCGTGCGCCTGTACTGGAGGATGCGGCCCAGGCCGATGCCCAGTCATTGCTGCCGATAATCACGGAGGAAACACCATCGCGGCCAATCGCGCCCTGTTCTTCAACCCAGAGAGAGTCACCATTATAACGTCCGGGGAAACCGTTCAGGAGATAGAATGTTTTTGTCAGAACATGATCGTCACTGATTTTTGTGAGTGGCGGAATATTCAGGCTGCCAATCAGGGCGCGCAATTTTTCGGCATTGCGCCCGCCTTGACTATAGCCGCTATTGGCAGAGGAAATATAATCGCGGGTATCGAATAAAATCGTGCCGCCATGGTCAATATAATACTGGATATTTTGCAGCGCCTTTGTAGAGAGAGGTTTTTGTTCCTGTGCCACAGGCCAGTATATAAGAGGAAAAAATGACAGTTCCTGCTCGGGATCAAGAGCAATCACTTCCGAAGGCTCTACCGAGGTACGATTGGTGAGTGTCTGGCTTAAAGCTTTCAAACCTTCCTGCGCAGTCTGGTCAAGGGCAATATTGCCTGTTTTAATATAGGCCAGATGAATATTGTCGGCATATTCGATCATTTGCGCCTCTGTCTGTGCAGATGCCGTGCCAGAAAAGCTCAGGAAAATCAGATATAGGAGAACAGCCGGACGGAAAATACGCCAGTTGATCTGCATCAGCACCATAATCAGCCAGTCCAGCATAAAGAAAAAGAAGGCCAGCGCCAAAATCCACGGCATCAGATTATTTTCATTCTGGCCGCCATAATGTCCTGTGGCCACGCCGGCGGGGAGGGATGAAAACAGTTCCGGTACGCCAATACGGTCACCGATATTCAAGGACTTTTGATAGCCGCTTCTGCCATACAGCCCGGGAGGGCGGGAAGAGTCAGGAATGAGACTATCAAAGTCGCTGCTGGGGATAGGCTGGACAGAGCCTTTCGGTTGTCCGGCGGCTCCGAAGCCATCAAGAATAACAAGCGGTTGCAACGTTCCGCTGACGGAAGTGGCAGGCGCACTGCTTCCGGCGAGATTGATAATCCGGCGCAAAATCTGGATATAAAGACCGGAGAGTGATAAGTCAGACCAGGAGGGTGTAGCGGTTGTGTGAATGAGGACAATCAGCCCGTTTTCCAGATAGTCTGCTGTAATTAAGGGCGTGCCGTCTTCGAGAGAGGCCCATGTTTTTTCTACCAGACCTTGTACGGGTTCGGCCAGAAGCTGCTGTTTGACTGTAATATCTTCAGGAAGCGTAAGGCCGTAAAAGGGACTGCTTCCGGAGAAAGGGGCAAGCCTGACAGGTTTATCCCATGTCAGGGCACCGCCCAGAGCGCGGTCACCTTTGAGCAGCGGCACGGGGACAAGAAAGTTGTCTCCCTGAGTCATGTTGGGGCCGGCAAAACGTAAGAGTAACCCTCCTTTTTTAACCCATTTTTCCAGAATATTGAGTTCTTCTGGCGGCATCGCCCCAATATTGGGAAGAATAATAACCGCAGGCTTTTCATTTATAAGTTTCTGGATCGTGCCAAAAGAGAGGTTGGCATAAGGTTCCAGCGCCCGTTTGAGATAATATTCTTCTTCAATCAATGGCGCGACCTCCGAGTTTCCATTTGCTGTGGCAATTCCGACATCGCGTCTTTTAAACTGGTCATCAAGTAGTAAAACGGCGCCTGCGCCTTTGCGTCCGGATAGCTGGATCTGCTGCACCTGATTGCGGACGGAATCGGGAATATCAATAGTGATTTCTGCTGATTTTTCGCGGGGGTTAAGGGTGGCGCTTTGTGATCCAAGAATACGGCCATCCATTCCGAGCGCGTTGACTGTGACAGGTGTTCCAGAAGGTAATTCCTTGGGAGCACTAACCAGCACGGAAAGTTTTTGTGTTATTTTTGTTGCAGGACGCAGCAGCAGGGGAAGCTGGCTGTACCCGGGTCGGAAATAATCAAGACTTCCCTGAGCCTGCAGAGTTTCAAACAATTCATTGCTGCCTTCTTTAAGACCGTGTGACAGCCAGTAGCTCTGAAGTTTTTTATCGGGGGTCTGTTCCTGCGCCAGTTTCAGGGTCGCTTTATAATCTGCTGGCCATGGATGGGGGGTAAGGCCGCGCAGAATGGAGTCGGCCTGCGCCTGTGTCAGGGGGCCGTGGGAAGCAGGGTTTTCAGAGCCGGGCTCCGGCGCGGTCGTCAGGATATAAATATCTCTTTTATCGTGTCCGGCACTGCTGAGCAGACGTTTAGCCTCTTCCATCTGTAAATTCCATGATTGCGCCGAAGCCCAGCCATTATCCATGATAATGCGGATAGGGTTTCCTCCCGGCAGGGTTGCCACCGGATTGAGAACAGGGCGGGCAAGGGCGAGAATGACAAGCGCCAGTATGATAAGTCGCAGAAGCAGAATCCACCACGGGGTACGGCTGGTCGTACTTTCTTCAGGAATGAGTCCGGCTACAAATCTTGCTGCCGGAAAGACGACCAGATGGGGCGCAGGCGGTGTGACCCGTAGCAGAAACCAGAGGGCAGGCAAAAAGACTAGACCGGCAAGAACCCACGGATTGAGAAAGGCAATAATGCCAAAGGCGGTTGTGAATGTCATAGGATTTCCCCTCTGCCATGGATCGAATCGGGGGTCATCATCATCCATGCATCAAAAAGGGTTTTGCGGCTGTCTTCATCCGTTGTATGCAGCAGCCAGTTCCAGCGATATTTGTGGCATAGATCTTTGATAGCATCTAAATGCCGCCTTAATTTTTCCTGATAAGCAGTTCTGATTGTTTCTGCATTTTCAACAGGATATTTAGCTTTATTGTCACTTTGCTCGAAGATAATACGTCCTGAAAAAGGAAGCGTTAGTTCGGCAGGGTCAAGGATTTGTACAACCATTGCATTTTCTGATGCGGCGGCAAGTCGGGCGAAGCAGGCTTCAATGTCTTCAAGTGGCGCGAGGAAATCTCCTATCAGGAACAGGCTGCTGCGTTTAGGGATTTTGCGCAAGTGGCCTGTGGGGAGGGAATCAGTGGGATCTTCCAGAATATGTTCTCCCAGTTTCTGAAGAGACAGCTCACTGCGCCCTGCCAGTGCCGCGCCATCCAGCGGGGCAATCTGTTCTCCGGCGCGGGTTAGTAAAATTCCGAGTGCCAGCGTAAGAATAATGGCAGTTTCCTGTTTTTTCGGGAGTTTATCCTGTGAATGGTAATTCATATTTTCATTATGCTGACACCAGAGCAGGGCGGTCTGGGTTGTTTGCCATTCTTTTTCGCGTACAAACAAACGGTCGCCTTTGGCAGATTGCCGCCAGTCGATATCCTGCGGTCTGTCGGAAATATCATAATCCCGATATTGCCAGAATTTTTCTCCCATACCGGGTTTGTGCTGGTGATGTTCGCCGGAAAGAATATTTGTCGCCGCCTTTTCTGCAACAGAAATCAGTCCCGGTAACCCGGCAGATGATTCTTCTGCTTTATGCCGGACATTCAGGAATGAAAGGGGTTTTATATTTTTCATAGATTACAGATCGCTTGTTAACTCATGAATAATGTCACGAAGCGTCACACCATTGGCACGTGCCTGATAATTGAGCGCCATCCGGTGTTTGAGCACGGGCTCGGCCAGCGCCAGAACATCCTCCACAGAAGGGGCATTCCGGCCTTCGAGCAGAGCTTTTGCCCGTGTGGCCAGCATCAGTGCCTGAGACGCACGGGGGCCGGGCGGCCATGAGACATATTTATTAACGCTCTCCGTGGCTTCTGCGCCGGGGCGGGCGCGGCGTACCAGTTTCAGAATGGCATCGACAACGCTTTCTCCGATGGGCATATCGCGGACAAGGGATTGTACATCCAGTAAATCATTCGTTTTCATCACGGCAGCCACTTTTTCTCTCTGGCTGGAAGTCGTGGCAAGGATGATCTGCCGTTCCGCTTTTTCATCGGGGTAATCGACATCAATCTGCATCAGAAACCGGTCAAGCTGCGCCTCGGGCAGGGCATATGTTCCTTCCTGCTCTATCGGATTCTGGGTTGCCAGAACATGGAAAGGCTTGGGAAGGTCATGAGGTTGGCCGCTGACGCTGACATGATGTTCCTGCATGGCCTGCAGCAGGGCGGACTGTGTGCGCGGACTGGCGCGGTTGATTTCGTCGGCCATAAGAAACTGGCTGAAGATAGGCCCTTTAATAAAGCGGAAGGAGCGTCTGCCCTTGTCGTCTTCTTCCAGAACTTCGGAGCCGAGAATATCGGCAGGCATAAGATCTGGCGTACATTGAATTCGCGCTGTGCTCAGCCCCATGACTTTTGAAATTGTTTCCACCATCAGGGTTTTGGCAATCCCCGGAACACCGATCAACAGGACATGTCCGCCGGAAAGCAGGGTCATGAAAATCCGGTCTACCACGTCATCCTGTCCGAAAATAATCTTGCCGACTTCGGCGCGTGCCCTGGCGAGTTTGATCGCTGTTTTTGCCAGTCTGTCTTCGATATCGTCCGGTTTTATTGCCCCGTTCACGCTGCTGCTCCTTGTTGCTGTTTTATGCCCTCATTAGAAAATAGCACGAACAGACGCAGAGTGAAGGAAAAGCTTGAGGATACCCCCGAATAAAATCAGGGGCGCAGGCGGTAAGGCATGGTTAAAGCCCTGATAATTTCCGGTGCTTCAATTTTATTGCCCTGAGCCATGATTGATGGCTTAATCCTGTGCCGTAATACAGGGTCAGCCAGCGCCAGAACATCATCTATTGTTGGTGTAATGCGGTTATTGATCAGTGCGCGTGCTCTTGTTGCCAGCATGAGAGCCTGTATCGCTCTGGTTCCCGCCCCTTCCTGTATGTATGAATGTGCGTTTTTAAAACCGAGATCCGCAACATTGAATGTATGTGCGAGAGCATTATTTTTATCGTTATTTTCAAAGTCTGGTCGTGCATTTCTGACAATATCGAGAATGGCATCATAAACTTTCTGTCCAATAGGAAGTTTTCGTACCAGATGTTGAATTCTTATGATTTTATCTTCATTCAGGACAGACTTTAAATCCTTGGGTTTGATAATCATGTTTTCCGGCGGTTCCAGTTTTTGATTCTCATCCCGGATGGCGGCGAGATTATATTGTGTTGTCGTGGTTTTAAGGCCAATAACCCCTTCTGTTTCTCTATCAGGGAAGGTGAGATCATATTGCATGATGAAACGGTCTTTTTGTGCTTCGGGAAGGGGGTTTGTTCCTTCATGATCAAGCGGGTTCTGTGTCAGAATCATAAAAAAGACTTCAGGAAGAGGGTAGCCTTTCCCCCCGATTGTGACTTTCTTCTCCTGCATGCTCTGGAGCGTTGCGGACTGAACCCGTGATGAGGCTCTATTTCCTTCGTCGAAGAGAAGAACATTTGTGAAGATAGGTCCTTTTTCAAAACGGTATGTATAAGGAGAGTCCGGGCTGGATTTTTCCATGATTTCCGTCCCGATAATATCGGACGGCATCAGATCAGGCGTTCCCTGAACACGATTTTCCGACAGTCCCAGAACTTTCGCAACAGAACTGGCAAGAACAGTTTTTGCTGTTCCCGGCGGCCCTTCAAGAAGAATATGTCCTGCACATAAAAGGGCAATAAGGGTATTTTCGATAAGGTCGTCCTGTCCAAGGACGGCACGTCCGATTTCTTTTTTTGCTTCCTGAAGTGTTGCAGCAGTGTCACTGATATACTGTTCGTCTTCTTCGGATAAGGCTAGCTTTTCCGAAAGAATTTCATTGGAATTTCCCATGATTTCGTGACTCCCTATTCTTTTTTATTGATTACCTCATGTTTATTGGAAAATAAAGGGCCTGGCAAGGTGAAATCCAATTTTTTATGTTTTTTGCTTTCCTGACCTGTGCGAATATGGGGCATGGTCATGAAAGCAGTTCATAAAATCCCCCCCCCGCCCTGGATGGTTGCGCCGGAAAGTGTGGCGGTGATGGATATTCTGAACGAGGAGAGCGCGAACGCGCTGCCGCAGGCGCTTTTTGTCGGGGGTTGCGTCCGGAATACGCTTATGAACAGGATTGTAGATGATATTGACATTGCCACGCCGCTATTGCCGCAGGAGGTCATGACCCGGTTTGAAAAGCGGGGTTTTAAGGTCATTCCAACCGGAATTGATCATGGAACCGTGACCGCCATAATTAATAAAAAAACATTTGAAATCACAACATTACGCCGTGATCTTAAGACAGATGGCCGTCATGCCACGGTTATTTTTACCGATGGCTGGAAAGAAGATGCGGCACGGCGGGATTTTACAATGAATACGCTGCTTGCCAATCGTGACGGACATATTTTTGATCCTACGGGGCGAGGGCTGGAGGATCTGAAAGCAGGGCATGTTATGTTTGTCGGCGATCCGGCGCAGCGTATTGCCGAGGATTATCTGCGTATTTTGCGGTTTTTCCGGTTTCATGCCTTCTATGGAACAGGAACGCCTGACCCGCAGGCACTGGAAGCCTGTAAGAGTGCGGCACAATATATCGGATCGTTGTCGCGGGAACGGGTGACGCAGGAGTTTTTTAAAATCATGAGGGCGGATAATGCTGCTGATGTTTTAAAAATAATGTTTAAAAACAATATATTAAATAAACTTTCTAATGTAAATTATAAACCTTTGATCCTGGCACGGCTTGTTGAGGCGCAAAAAAAATACGGGATGTATGATCTTGTTGCACGGCTTGTTGTTCTTACCAGAGACTGTGAACGTCTCGAACAATATTTAATTTTTTCAAACAAACAGAAGAAGGATTTCCGGTTAATTATCAAAGCATTAGATTCTATGTCTGGTCTATCAGATAAAGATATCAAGCGTCTCGTTTATCACTATGGAGCCGAGACTATAAAACAAACCCTATTATATTATAGTGCGTTACACAATGTTACTGTCGATATAGGGCTTGTACAAAACTGGCAGCCGCCTGTTTTCCCTGTAAAGGGTGATGATATCATGGCCGCCGGAATTCCTGCGGGACCCATGATTGGCGCAGCATTGGCACGGCTTGAGCAATGGTGGATCGAGAATGATATGAAACCCGATAAAGCGGCTTGCCTGAGGCAGTTATAAAGTGGCGGTTTCTATAAGGTCACGCCGCCATCACATCACTTTTTTTTAGTGCCAGAGATTTTCCTGCCGATTTCAGGTCGGCAAAGGCTTCATCCAGACGGGCGATCATGGCGGTTTCGCCTTCGCGGAGCCATTTGCGCGGGTCATAGAATTTTTTGTAGGGCGTGCCATTTTCGGGATCAATCTGGTATTTGAAGGCTTTTTCATTGGCCAGAACAAATTTACCAACGCCCTGGGCAAAAGCGAATTGCGTATCCGTGTCGATATTCATTTTAAAAACGCCACACCCCAAAGCCTGTTCGATCTGCGCTTTTTCCGAGCCGGAACCACCATGAAACACCAGATCAAGCGGATTTTCCCCTGTATTTTTTGTTTTTTGCACGAGTTCCTGCGCATTTTTCAGAATTTCAGGGCGTAATTTGACATTACCGGGCTTATAAACGCCGTGGACATTACCAAAAGAAGCCGCTAGCGAGAAATGGCCGATCGGCGCCAGAATTTCATAGGCTTTCAGGCAGTCTTCCGGTTGGGTATAAAGCTTGTCATTGTCGATTTCATCAGAGCCAACACCGTCTTCTTCGCCGCCTGTGACGCCAAGCTCGATCTCGATACTCATATCAATCTTAACCATGCGTTTGAGCAAACGGGCGCATTCGGACAGGTTAAAGTCAATGTCTTCTTCGGACAGATCCAGCATGTGCGAGGTAAATAGAGGTTTTCCGGTTTCTTTATAAAAGACTTCGCCATGATCCAGCAAAGCCTCGACCCACGGAACAAGCTTTTTATTGGCATGGTCGGTGTGCAGAACAACGCAGATCCCGTAATGGGCGGCCAGTAAATGCACATGCTTTGCCGCAGAAACCGCGCCAAGGACTTTGGCCTGAAACCCGTCTTTCATCCCTTTTCCGGCATAGAATTCCGCGCCGCCATTGGAGAGCTGGAGAATAACATCGGCATTATTTTTCGCCGCCGCTTCCATCACCGCATTGATTGAATCCGTTCCCACCACATTCACGGCGGGCAGGGCATAGCCGCCTTCTTTGCAGGATTTGAGAAGTGTTAGATAGTCTTTGCCGCTGACAACGCCGGGGGGCAGGGAATGTTTGCTCATGGTATTACCTTTCTTTAAAAAGATGTTTATTCTTCATAGCAAAATGTACCTTCCCGATAAAGAAGGAAAATCCTTTTCTGTAACAACTCTTGTCACTGCTTTTTCTGTGTACGTCTAAAAAATGAGATTTTCTCCATTTTATGGATAAAAATAGGGAAAGTATATAGTTCGATTGTCGTTTTTAAGAGAAAAAAATGTCAGCACGTACGAAATACGGAAAATAATATTCCTGATTTTAGTGTGAATATTTTCCTATTATGGAAGAATATTGCTGGATTGTCAAGAGAAGATAACGACAGGGTGTCCCTAACAAGCGAAATCCAGCCGCACAAAGACAGTCCTGCAAGCAGCCAGTGAAATGAGCAATCTCCGTGCAGAGCCAGCAGGGCAGAAAAATGTACAGGCATTTCGCGTGAGCGCAGCGAAATTCTGGCTCGTATAGCCTCGCATCTCTCCAGCTTGGGGGATGACACATGAAATCCCTTGCCTGAACTCTTTTCCGATGCCGGAAACTGGCAAAAGGCCTTGAAATGTCTGGCTTTGACAGGCAGAGCTGTTCGAGCCTTGGGCTGGAAGCGTAGTGTGAAGCTGTCATCCGCTACATTGCGGAGTGTGGCTCAATGCTGGCCGAGCATGAATGCGAAGCAATATCCGCCAACGCGGATATTGTCTTACTTTTAATATGAGTGACTATTTCTTTTAAGGTAAAAGTTGACAGATAAAATGCATTTTTCTATGCAAAATAAATAAAAGGAGCGGATTTAAATGATTGAGGATTTATTGGCTTGAATCTCTTGGAATATTGATTATAAAGCGCTAAGCTATGATGACTGGAATGAATGCAATTGATAGAGTCTTCCCAAGATGCCGAAACTGACAATCAATGGAATGGAAATTGACGTAGAGCAGGGGACTTCGATCCTTCAGGCGGCGGAGCAGCTCGGGATCGAGATACCGCGCTTTTGCTACCATGACCGTTTATCGGTTCCGGCCAATTGCCGGATGTGTCTTGTCGAGGTTGAAGGGGGGCCGCCGAAGCCGCAGGCTTCCTGCGCTCTGGCCTGTGCAGAAGGCATGGTGGTGCATACCGAATCGCCGATGGCGAAAAAAGCCCGCAAGGGTGTCATGGAAATGCTTCTGATTAATCATCCGCTTGATTGCCCGATCTGCGATCAGGGCGGGGAGTGCGATTTGCAGGATCAGGCGCTGGGCTATGGCTATGATCGTTCCCGTTATCATGAAAATAAACGGGCTGTGCCGAATAAGAATATAGGGCCTTTGATCAAGACCAACATGACGCGCTGTATCCAGTGTACGCGCTGTGTCCGTTTCGGGGATGAAATTGCCGGCATGACAGAGCTTGGTCTGTTGCATCGTGGTGAAGAGGTCGAGATTGATACGTTTGTTGAAAAGAATATCGGCTCTGAACTGTCCGGTAATATGATTGATGTCTGCCCTGTCGGGGCGCTGACTTCCAAGCCTTATGCCTTTAAAGCGCGTCCCTGGGAATTAACCAAGACAGAAACAGTTGATGTCCATGATGCCGTGGGCAGTAATATCCGTGTCGACTCTCGCGGTGGAGAGGTAATGCGGGTTCTCCCGCGTCTGCACGAGGGTATTAACGAGGAATGGATTAACGATAAAACGCGCTTTGCCTATGACGGATTAAAACGCAATCGTCTGGATCGTCCGTGGTTGCGGGGGGATGACGGCAAATTACGGGAAGCCGGCTGGGAAGAGGCGCTCGGCGCTGTTGCCGGGAAGCTTAAAAATGCCAAAATTGAAAAGGTTGCGGCGCTGGCGGGGGATCTGGTGGATCTTGAGTCAATCGTGGCGCTTAAAGATCTGCTTAAAACAGAAAATCTCGAGTGCAGGATTGATGGTGCGCAGTTCGATGCTGCAGAGCGCTGCGGCTATATTTTCAACTCTACGATTGCCGGAATCGAGCAAGCGGATGCGATTTTACTGGTTGGTACGAATCCGCGCCGTGAAGGCACAATGGTCAATGCCCGTATCCGCAAGCAATGGCTGCGTCATAGAATTCCGGTGGGTGTCATTGGCGAGGCCTGTGATCTGACCTATCCTTACAACCATCTGGGAACGAACCCTGCCGATCTTCAAAAGCTTCTTTCAGCGAAGAAAGGGTTTGCAGAGACACTTAAAAGTGCGAAAAACCCCATGATAATCCTTGGTATGGGAGCATTCCAGCGTCAGGATGGCACTGCAATTCAGGCGCTGGCACGGGAGATTGCCGAAACATCCGGTATGGTAAGGGAAGACTGGAACGGCTTTAATGTCCTGCATAATGCCGCTGCGCGGGTGGGGGCGCTTGATGTCGGGTTTTATAGCAGGGATGGCTTTGATCTATCAGAAGTGGACTTTGTCTATTTGCTGGGTGCGGATGATTTTGCTGTCAATATGATTGATAAAAGAGCGTTTGTTGTCTATCAGGGGCACCATGGGGATGTCGGGGCGCACCGTGCTGATGTCATCCTGCCGGGGGCGGCCTATACCGAGAAGAATGCTCTCTATGTCAATACAGAAGGGCGTGTCCAGCAGGCACGCCGCGCCGTCTTTCCGCCAGGCGAAGCGCGGGAGGACTGGAAAATTCTGCGCGCCTTGTCTGGTTATACAGAAAAGCCGCTCGCCTATGATACGCACTTGCAGCTTCGGGAGCGGATGGCTAAAGAATGGCCGCATCTGGGCGAGATTGACGTTCTTCTCTCCGCACCATGGAAAAATTTTGGGACAGAAGGTAAGATTTCAGGGCATGATTTTAAAGTATCGGTTGAAAACTTCTATTTAACCAATTGTATTGCAAGGTCTTCTTTGACAATGAAGAAATGCGCGGAAGTGCTTCCCGGAGCAGGATCTGTCTGCGAAAGCCAGATGGAAGCGGCAGAATAAAAAGGAACAGCGTCCATGACCCATACATTAAAATCAGTACAGGCATTTCATGAGGCTTTTGACCTGCCCGTAAAAACACGTCCTGATATCAGTGACCCGAAAACAAACCGGTTGCGGATCAATCTTCTGGCCGAGGAGCTGGATGAACTTAAGGATGCCCTGGCGCAGGGGGATATAACTGAAGTTCTGGATGCGTTGACGGATTTGCAATATGTTCTGGATGGCGCTTATCTGTCGTTCGGGTTGCAGGCGGTCAAGCATGCGGCTTTTGATGAAGTGCATCGCTCGAACATGAGCAAACTCGGCGTGGATGGCAAGCCGATCCGGCGCGAGAGTGACGGTAAGGTTTTAAAAGGCCCCGATTATTTCAAGCCTGATCTGGCACAGTTTGTCAGTAAAACATCTGCAAAAAAAAGTTGCGTAAAGTAAATCATTCCTTCCGTTCTTAAAAATCCGCAAGTTGATGGTTGAATATTCCTTTCTTTCACGTGATAATCTTTTGTTGATACTTTTCGCCTAGACTTTTCTGTAGGGCATCTCAACGCAAAGGATTCGAGTTACGATGAGCAAGACAAAATTCTGTCAGGGAATCTCTGATATTTCAGATAGTTACAATGCTTTTATCATTGACCAGTGGGGTGTGCTCCATAATGGTGAAAAAGCGTATGATGGTATCATTGACTGTTTGAAGGAGCTCCGGAACCGGAAAAAATATATTATTATCCTGTCAAACTCCGGCAAGCGGGCTGAGGAAAACAAGGAGAGGTTGAAAAAGCTCGGTATCGGGCCAACGCTTTATGATGTGATTGTCACCTCCGGGGAAACCACATGGCAAGGACTTGCCAAACAGGATGACGGGGTTTTCAGGAATATCGGCGAGAAATGTTTTCTGATGAGTCGCGGAGGAGACACGTCCATTATTAAAGGACTGGAGAATATCAGTGTGACCGACAATATGGAGGAAGCCAATTTTCTGCTGATTGCCGGTTCCGATGCGCCGCACAAAACTCTCCTTGACTATTATGAGCCGTTATTGCGTGTGGCGGTGCGTCGTCGTTTGAAAGCCATTTGTGCTAATCCCGACAGCCGGATACTGTTTGGAAACAACCAGTCCTTTGGCCCCGGTATGATTGCACGGCGTTATGAGGATTTTGGCGGTGTTGTCTATTATCTCGGCAAACCGCATAAACCGATTTACCACCATTGCATCAGGCTGCTTCAGGAAAAGGAAATCTATCCCGGGCAGACCGTGATGATCGGTGACACCATGGCGCATGATATTATGGGTGCAGCGGGAGTCAATATTGATACCTGTCTTGTTAAAAACGGGCTTCATGCGGGATCATTCAAGGGATGTTCATCGCTTTATGAGGTGGATATGGCGCTGAATACTCTTGTGTTACAGCATCATAATGTCAGACCGACCTATCTTGTTGATCGAATGAAATGGGGGCGCGCCCTGCCGGATCGCAAGCATAAAAAGCGTAAACTGGCTTAAGTTTTTTTGCCTTTGTCGTTTCCGTCCTCTTCCCGCATGACACGGGGGAGCAGGATGTCCATGGCGGCTTTGATACGGGGCATGGCGCGTTCAACGGCTTCTTCGCCTTCTCTGATCAATTCCGCCGCTTTTTCAAACTCCAGCAAGCCAATATGACCGATACGCGGCTTGATGTGGACGTCGGGAGGGTCACCGGCTAGGCGGGAGCGGGTCAGGCGATCCTGAACAATATTGAGTGATGAAACCATAACACCGAACAAACTTGGAGAATCCGGATCACGCCGGAAAATCTTTTGCACAAAAGATCCTTTAAACATTTTCTGATCTTCTATGGAAACGTCATTTTCATTAAAAACGTCGAAACCTGCAACGGTCTGGTAACCCTGTCCCGGTTTGGTAGCTTTACCGATCATATCGGCATTCAGGTCAACGGCAATCGTCAGACGTGACCCCATGGCAAGACAGGCCGAAACAGGAACCGGATTCACAAGGGCGCCGTCAATTAAAGTACGATGATTGATCATAACCGGAGGGAAAATTCCGGGGAGGGCAAACGAAGCGCGAAGCGCGCTGGTAAAGTCTCCTTTTCGTAACCATACCTCGTGTCCCGTCACAATATCAGTGGCAATGGCAATAAAAGGGTGTGGCAGCTCTTCCATAGTCAGATCGCCAAAATTTTCATACATCAGGCTTTCCAGACGCTTTCCGCCGATCAGGCTTGCGCTGCGGGAACGGAAATCCATATATTTGAAAATGTTACGACGGGTGAGGGAAAGCGCCCATTCTTCTATTTGGTCAAGCCTTCCGGCCAGATAGCTGCCCCCAATGACAGCGCCTATAGACGTTCCAGAAATGATTGTGGGCGTGATATTATGTTTTAGCAGTCCTTTCAGAACACCAATATGCGCAAAGCCCCGTGCCATTCCACTTCCCAGTGCCAAACCGATAGGAGGATGGGGATGCGGTGACGGAATATCGGAGTTTTTTCTTTTTTCTTTTGTCATTTTACGCAGAACCCTTTATTTAAAGATAACATAAATTATGAATGAAAACATCCTAAAGCCTCAGCAAGGCATTGATTCGTCTACATGGCCTTTGGTAAAGCGTCTGGCTGGCCTCTATTTGCGTCCTTATGGGAGGGATGTGGCAAAAGCCATGGGTTTTATGGTTGTTGCTTCTTTAATGACGGCTCTTTTTGCATGGCTGATGGAGCCTGTCTTTGATCATGTTCTGGTCGGGAGGCGCCAAAATCTTATCCTTCCGATGGCGCTGGCCATTTTTTTCTGTTTTCTCGTCAGGGGTGGTGCCTCTTATGTTCATACATTGATGATGAATAAAATTGGCCAGAATATTGTGGCCGATATCCAGCGTGATTTATTTTCAAATCTTCTGGCGCTGGATCTTGCATTTTTTCATACCAATCCGAGTGGTCATCTTGTCTCCCGTGTCATTAGCGATGTGCAGGCCGTGCGGGGGGCTGTCTCCGATACGTTAATTGGCATGGGGCGCAATCTTCTAACTCTGGTCTTTCTGGTCTTTCTGATGTTTCATCAGGACTGGAAGCTGGCGGTGATTTCATTTACCGTTTTTCCCTTTGCGGTTTTTATTGTGGCACGGATAGGGCGCCGTTTACGCAAAATTTCAAAAAGCATACAGGCGGAAACCGGGACGTTAATGGCATTATTGATCCAGATTTTTCAGGGCATACGACAGGTCAAGGCTTATGATACGGCAAATTTTGAACAGGAGCGCTCCAGTCAGGCGATAAACCGTGTAAGAAATCTGAACATCAAAGCCATTCGCGTCGCAACTATTTCTGCTCCCTTGAATGAAACATTGCTGGGGCTGGCGATTATGGCCGTTATTCTTTATGGGGGTGGACAGGTCGCGAACGGGTTTTTGAGTGTGGGAGAGTTAACCTCGTTTATTGCGGCTTTCGCGCTTGCTTACGAACCAATCCGCAAACTGGCAAAACTTAATAATACATTGCAGATCGGGCTGGGGGCGGGGGAGCGTATTTTTGAAATGATGGCGTTAAAACCTTCTATTATGAACAAGCCAGAGGCCGTTATACTGGATGTAAAAAAACCGGAAATTCTGTTTGAAAATGTGTCTTTCGGGTATGGTCTTGATAATCACTATGCACTGGAAAATGTCTCCTTAAATCTTCCCGCAGGAAAAGTGACGGCGCTTGTCGGCCCTTCGGGAAGCGGAAAGACAACGGCTATGAATTTGGTTGCACGGTTCTATGATGTTCTGGAAGGGCGTATCCTGATTGATAAAAGAGATGTCAGGGATGTGACGATCGAGAGTCTGCGGCAGCATATCGCCCTTGTTTCACAGGATATTACAATTTTTGACGATAGTGTGGCGGCCAATATTGCTTATGGCCGGTCAGATATAACGGAAGAAGACATAAGAAAGGCGGCTCAGGCCGCCGCAGCAGACGAGTTTATTCAGGATATGCCGGAGGGGTATCAGACAAAACTGGGCGAACAGGGGGTGACTCTCTCCGGCGGCCAGCGCCAGCGTATTGCTATTGCCCGTGCCATTCTTCGTGATGCCCCGATTCTGTTACTGGATGAGGCGACTTCGGCACTTGACAATGAATCAGAGCGCGTAATTCAGCAGTCGCTCGAAAGCCTGCAAAAAGGCCGTACGGTTCTGGTTATTGCCCATCGTTTATCAACGGTGCAGAAGGCGGATAATATCATTGTGCTGGAGAATGGAAAAGTCGTAGAGCAGGGACGCCATGAAGATCTTATCAAAGCACAGGGGCTTTATGCCCGGATGTATATGGCCGGACTCGATCAATAAAAGGGGACATTGCTTTTATTCATAATATACTTCCGTTTAATATCAGGGCATAAAAAAACATGATACCTGTATTACAAGGTATCATGCTTAAAAGAATTGAGGCGAAGAGGGTTCCCCCGTCTGTTTAGCCGTTGGCTTCTTTTTTATCTTCGCGTGGAATGACTTCTCCGGTTTCCTGATTAACGCGTTTCATGGATAATTTAATCTTGCCACGATCATCAAACCCGATAACCTGGACTTTGACTTCGTCACCTTCATTAACAACATCTGTTGTTTTGGCAGTGCGACCCTCGGCCAGTTCGGAAATGTGTACCAGTCCGTCTTTCGAGCCCATGAAGTTTACGAAAGCGCCGAAATCAACAACTTTGACAACTTTGCCATTATAAACTTTGTTCATCTCCGGCTCTTCGGTAAGACCTTTGATCCAGTTGACAGCTTTGTCAATTGATTCCTGATTGAGGGCGGATACTTTAACCGTGCCATCGTCATCAATATCAATCTTCGCGCCTGTGGTTTCTGTAATCTCGCGGATGACTTTACCGCCAGTGCCGATGATATCACGGATTTTATCCGTCGGGACTTTCAGTGTGACAATCTGCGGGGCATATTCGCTAAGGCCATCACGGGATTCTGTAAGGGCTTTGGCCATTTCACCAAGAATGTGGATCCGGCCTTCCTTTGCCTGCGCCAGTGCGATTTTCATGATTTCTTCGGTAATGGATGTGATTTTGATATCCATCTGAAGGGAGGTGATGCCTTCTTTTGTTCCGGCAACCTTGAAGTCCATATCGCCCAGATGATCCTCGTCACCAAGAATATCGGAAAGAACGGCAAAATCCTTACCTTCCTTGATAAGACCCATCGCAATACCGGCAACAGGCTTTGTCAAAGGAACACCGGCATCCATAAGCGCAAGTGATGTACCACACACTGTGGCCATGGAACTGGAACCGTTTGATTCGGTAATTTCCGAGACAACGCGCATTGTATAAGGAAATGCATCGGCTTCCGGCAGAAGAGGATGAATGGCGCGCCATGCCAGTTTTCCATGACCAATTTCACGGCGACCGGGAGGTCCCATGCGTCCGGCTTCCCCAACCGAGTAAGGCGGAAAGTTGTAATGAAGCATAAAGCGCTCTCTATATTCGCCAGCCAGCGCATCCATAATCTGTTCGTCCTGTCCTGTGCCAAGGGTTGTGACAACAAGCGCCTGTGTTTCACCGCGTGTGAACAGGGCACTGCCGTGAGCGCGGGGCAGAATGCCGACTTCGGCAATGATCGGACGGACTGTTTTTGTATCGCGCCCGTCAATCCGGCTGCCTGTTTTCAGGATATCACCACGGACAACATCGGATTCAAGACTTTTGAATTTTGCCGTAATCGTCTGGGCGTCCAGACCGTTTGCGTCATCAAGAAATTCTTCAATGGCTTTTTTGCGCGCTTCCCCGACAGCATTCTGGCGCTCCATTTTTTCTTTAATGCTATAGGCTTTAGAAACTTCAGCAGAATATTTTTTCTTGAGGCTGTCAGACATTTTTTGAATGTTGTCTGGAATCTCTGGAATATCCCAGGGCTCTTTCGCGCACATTTCCGCAAGATCAATGATGCCGTTAATAACAGGCTGAAACCCTTTCCACCCTTCCATAACGGCCGTGAGCATAATGTCTTCCGGAAGTTCTTTGGCTTCTGATTCAACCATCAGCACGCCTTCCTGTGTTCCGGCAACAACCAGATCAAGAATGCTTTCTTCCATCTGCTGTACAGTCGGGTTGATAACGTATTCATCGTTAATATAGCCAACACGAACTCCGGCAATAGGTCCCATAAAAGGCAAACCGGAAATGGTCAGCGCCGCCGAGCAACCGATCATGGCAATCATGTCCGGATCATTTTCAAGATCGTGGGCAATAACAGTCGCAATAATCTGGACTTCATTCATAAAGCCTTTCGGAAAAAGAGGGCGAATCGGGCGGTCAATAAGGCGGGAGGTCAGAACCTCCTTTTCGCTTGGGCGTGCCTCACGTTTGAAAAAACCACCCGGGATTTTTCCTGCGGCATAGGCTTTTTCCTGATAGTGAACGGAAAGAGGAAAGAAATCCTGGCCTTCGCGCAGGCTTTTTGCGCCTGTGACAGCGCATAATACACTTGTTCCCCCCATTGTCGCGATAACGGCGCCATCAGCTTGACGGGCAATTTTTCCTGTTTCAAGAATCAGTTTTTTTCCTGCAAAATCAATTTCTTTGCGGTAAATATTAAACATATTTTGTAGTCCTTTCATGTGTGGCTTCTCTTTCATAAAAAATAGAAGCCATGTTTTATAAATTTCGCCGGAGAAGGACAGCGGAGGACTTTCGGTGGACAGTAGACAACAGAACCGCCTCATCTATTCGGAGAACTGGTGTCGACAGTCAACCGTAGACCATCCACTATCCTTGGACAGCATAGGTTTAATGCCATTATTTCATGAAAATGTCAAAGCTTCTCTCATTTTTAAGCACAATTCATGCTGAAAGAGTTGTTTTTCTTTCCCGGGAGTTGCCCTTGACAGCAGCCTATTTCATGGCATGATAGAAAGGCAGCCGCAACTTTTCCTATAAATTGGCTGGCACTTCCGTTTTTTTCAATAATTATATATGGAGCGATCAACATGAAACCTGTCCATTTTGCAACGAATTTTGCAGCCCCTGTATTCTTTTTTCTGGGAATTGTGCTTTATGCTTTTGCTGCCGTCAGTATCTTTACGGCCGTTATGAATGATATTAATTATCTAACTGTTGGTTTTATTACTTTTGTCCTGGCCTATAATTGCTGGAGCTTTGGGAAGTCAGCTAAAAACGCAACATCATGACGAATTATTTTGTTTTATTGCGTCACGGCGAAAGCCAGTGGAATCTCGAGAATAGATTTACGGGCTTTACCGATGTTGATATTAGCGATAATGGCAAGAAAGAAGCTGTAAAAGCCGGTGAAAACCTGAAGGCGGCAAATATAGATTTTGATCAGGTTTTTACCAGCACCCTGAAAAGAGCCTATCATACGGCTGAAATTGTTTTGAAAGAAGCCGGACAGGGGACTTTGCTGGAAAGTATCATAAAACACGCTGATTTGCGTGAGCGTGATTACGGGGATTTGACTGGCCAGAATAAAGATGAAGCGCGTGCCGAATTTGGCGAGGAGCAGGTTCATATCTGGCGTAGATCATATGATGTGCCGCCGCCGGGTGGCGAGTGTTTGCAGGATGTCGTTGAAAAACGTGTCCGGCCTTATTATGAGACACAGATTAAACCGCTTTTGGCGGAAGGCAAAAATATTCTTGTTGCCGCCCATGGTAACTCTCTCCGCGCCCTGCTGATTATTCTCGGTGCCGAAACACCGGAGAGCATTAATAAAGCCGAGATGCCAACGGGTGTTCCGCTTGTTTTTGAAATGGAGAACGGCAGGATCAAGGATCGATATTTTTTATCCTAGTGGTATAATTCAAACAAAAGATTCCTATAGGAAGCTCTGCAAAAGTCCCCGATAGCAGCTTTTTGTACAAATATTGCTATTTCCGTCATTCCGGCGATATGTGGCGGTCATTATAACTATTTGAAATTAAATAGATAAAATGCACCGCTTCCGGATGTGCGGCCTGTGCTGACGGGGGTACAGCAGGACGTGATCTTCCGCGATTTTTGCTGTGGAAAATAAAGAAGACATAATTTTATTGACAGGGCTTTTATTTTCATATACAAAAACCATATCATCAAAGAACAAGGAGATATTTATTATGAAACAGAGCATGGCATCACAAAAAGAGCCGGGCACCGGAGAAAAAATGCTGGGGATTTTGCACCATATAGGGTGCGGCATGAGGGATAGTGATTTGGCGGATGATGCTCTTGCTGGTGGTGTTGCTCTTGCTGTTGCTGCTGTTGCTGTTGGTGTTGGTGCTGTTGGTGCTGTTGGTGCGTTTATTGCTGTTGTTGTTGGTGCTGCTGTTGGTAAGGAACTTCAACATATTACAAAACAACATAAAAATGCGGTAACGCAGGAAACGGAAAACAGAGGTGGTCCTACTTTGTTGGACAGGTTGGCGGCGTTTTTAAGGTGGAATCCCGTTTCAACAATTATGCCGCCATTGCGTAAATTTCTTCTACATTTTCATGTCCTTTCTGTAAAGCCATACTTTC